>JAABUY010000355.1_pt1 | contig 85101 bp, 6 predicted proteins | sample 5560271 | NCBI WGS metagenome assembly JAABUY01 (sample SAMN10711886, study PRJNA513374) | rock metagenome | isolation source: Antarctica rocks | place: Antarctica: Victoria Land, University Valley | reverse complement strand
TTTAAAAGTAGGAATAGTAGGTATATATCTTAAAGTCCTATTATATATCCTTCTATTATAAATTTATACTAGAAAGTCTATATATACCCGCTTTAATAAGTATATAATTAATAAATATTATTATCTCTTTAATATTAAGAAGTATTCCTTTATATATACTTTAACCCTTCTACCTACCTCTTTTATACTTCTTATTATAACTATCTAATTACAAGATATCTAAGCTCCTAGTCCCCTTTCTCTTATACCTCCCTAAATATTATAATAGCTTTATATTATATAACTTAGCTTTCTTATAACCTTTCTCTTTATAAGGCGACTTCTACGGGGTAGGTTAGAAGGAATATAAGGGAAGGATATTATTATTATTAGGAGGTTCCTAGGGTATAAAAGGTATATTTATATAAAGGCTAATAATAATATCTTCCTACTAATTATATAAATATATAGTAATTATATATTTATTATATTATATTAAGATCTTTAGTTATAAGGATATAAAAGGAGGATCTAGTATACTAATAATAGTAATAGTAAAGGTACTAGTACCTAGGATATTTTTAGAAGACTTTAAAGTACGCCTAGGAGGTATAAAATAACTATTAATAATAGTAGAGGAAGGTTATAAGAGGGATAGAATAGATATAAATATAAGTAAGTAATAGATTAACTATAAAGGATATTAGAATAATAGCCTAATTAGGCTATTATTTATATTAAATTACTAAATTAATAATCTATATAATTAGTAAATACTATAGCCTAATATAGCTATTAACTATTAAATAATATTAAATAATTACTTAAAATCGGGACTATAAAACCTATCTATTATTATAAATATAATACTATTAGTATTATTAAAATAGGTGTACGGGTATATATAATATAGCTCATATTATCTTTTTTACCCGCTAAATATCTATATTATTACTCCGTAGTTACCGCTACTAATACTAGGTAGTAGGGGTAATTTTTCTCTACGTAAAAATTTTGAATTTTTATAGGTATTTTCTAGTTTTTATTATTAAAACCCCTAACTCTACTTTTAATATTTATATATTAACTACTTTAAAGGCTTTAAGTACTATTATTAAGTACTTATTTTATATAATTTTTAATATTATAATATTTACCTTCCTTACCTCTAATATCCCCTTTAAGTTATATTATATTTCTATTATATAAGTTATTACTAGCTAGATTATAATATTATATACCTATCTTATCCTATTAAATATAGCTCCTTATATTAAGCTAGTAATAATTAATAAGACTAGTTTTTATATCTTTATATCTAACCTTATCTTATTAATATATAAGTCCTACCTTAATTTATTATTAATATAAAGCTTAAGGACTTATATTAATACTTTAAAGTATATTACTACTACTTTAAGGTCTATTATTACTTTTATATTAAACCTCTTTAAGCTCTTTAATAGATAGACTAGTTTATATTTATAAGGGGTAAAGGTTACCTTATATATATTTACTTAATAAAGGTATATTTTATATACCTTTACTAGGATCTTATAATTCTCTTTAATACTTTTATTATATATTATTAAGTAGATATTATTAATAAAGCCCTTAATTTATATTTAGAGTTTTATCCTTATATACTCTTTTAGAAATAGGGAGTTAAAAATTAAAAATAAAATTAATAATATTAAAGATCTTTAAAGGATTTTAATCTTTATTGTTTTAATCTTATTTATCTCTTAGCCTAATATAATTATTATAACTCTTTTTATTAGAAAGCTTTATACCTACTTTGTAATAAAGATTAAACCCCTTTTCTTCTTTAAATTATAAAGTAACCTTTTATAAGAAATATTATTAAAGGCCCTTATAATATCTAATAATAATATACTTATTATATTAGATTTATTATAATTTTATATTATATATACTACTTTTATTATTATTTTAAGAGATATTATTATTAACCTTCCCTTCTTTATCTTTATTTATTAGAAGGGTAGTAGCTTATATTCCTTTATAAAGTTATTTAGCTTCTTTATAATAACTACTTTTAGTACCTTCTTTAAGGTATTAAGTAGGGTAATTAAATATTTTAATTTTAATTTTAATTTTAAGTAATCCTCTTTCTTTAACTTCTTTAAAATAATTATATTAGCCTTTTTAAATTTTATTAAGTAATATCTAACCCTTAAGTATACTTAGAATAAATATATAAAACTAGGTAATAACTCCCTTTTTATTATCTTTAAAACCCTATTTAAGATCCTATCTATCTTTAATATTTTATCTTATTTTAACTTATTAATTACCTTATAAACCTCCTCCTTAATAACTCTTATATTTATTATTAGGGGTATCTTATATTAAAACCCCTAGATATTACCTAGATCTACCCTTAAGGGTAAGAGGAAGAAGGTCTTTTAAAAGACCTTTACCTTCTTTTAAAATAATTTTACCTTAAGACCTTCCCTATCCTTCTTAAAGGTAGGGAACTTTAAGAGTTCTTAAGGTAATATACTTCTCTCTTAGCCTTATTTAACTAGCTTTTAAAGTTTATTAAGTATTTAAGATACCTTGTATATTACCTCTTTAAAATAGAGTACCTTTACTTTTTTTAATATTCTTCCTTTAATCTTCTAAGCCTCTTATTATACCTTTAAACTCCTTTAACTTCTCTTATAATTATTTTTACCCTAAGCTTTAATACTATTTTTATAACCTTTATATAATTTAAGTTTTAAAAGGACTTTATTTTTAAAGAGGGCTTTACTTATAATACCTCCTTTTTTATAATTTCTATTAATAATATAGGTAGAATAATTATAGGTGGAATAGTTAATTTTCTATTAAGGATTCTATTAAGGAAATAATATAGTAACTACGGAAGCCTTCCGTAGTATACGCTAATAAGTAATAAGTAGAATATCTATAATAAATGCCTACTAAAAGAAAATAAAGTAGCGCCCTTACTATATACTATTACATTTTCTTTAATAACCTTAATTAATTATAAGTCCGCTTATTAAACTTAATAATAAGCTATATTATATCGCGAAGGTCTAAAATATTATACTAGTTATTATATTAAGAGCTATAATTCTTCTATTTAATAAGGTACTAAACCTTATTCCTATATATAATATATCTCCTAATTATAGCTTCTAATTTATACTTATCCTCTATAGTATTATTATAAATAGGGGGTAGATTATTATACTATAATTATCTATATAAATCTAACCCGGGGTATAGTTTAAGCTAAGTAATAGATATAGCGGGGTATATTTATATTATAAGGGGTAGTTAGAGTCTATAAGCTAAAGGGCTAATATAATTAAGGACCTTAAATAGTCCTACTTATTACTAATATAGCTTAGGGTTAGTAAGGCCTAGAATAGAGTAACTATAGTTTAGGCGTAGGTATAGCCTATTACCTTTAGAGGTATTAAGAGGCTAATACTTATAGTTATATCTAGCCTTAGTAAAGATATTAGTAAATATAATAGATTCTTTAACCTATTCTCTTTAGAGCTATTATAGCCTACTAAAGTCTTTAGTAGAGACATCTATATTAGAAGATAGTAGGCTAAGGGTATCCCGTACCTTAAAGCCGTAGGTGATATTATTTAGGGCTAGGCCTATAGAGGCGTTAGTTAAATTATTTAGATAGCCCTAGAGATATAGGATAATAGGAGACTAGTCGACGCTATTAATATAAGGGTACTATAAGATATAGAAGCGTAAGGCGATTTTAACTATCTAATTAGTCTGTTCTAATTACCTATTAGTCTAAATATAATAGGAAGTAGATGTAAGTAATTTATAGCCTAGCCTATAAAAGAGGGCTTTCTAGAAGTTAGATATAAATTTTAGATCCCTATTACTAATAATAGTATACGGGGTTCCCTAATTATAACCTATTAGGCTAGTAAAGACTACGTTAGCCTATTAAGAAGCGTCCTATATTATCTAACTTATAATAAGTAGAACGCGCTTAGAGAATTTATCTATTATAATAAGTAAACTATTAAAGCTATTCTCTTATATTAAAGGTAGGGCGAGAATAAAGTTGATTATTATTATATAAAACGGGATTCTAGGCCTATTAATAGGCTATATACTATTATAAGGTTTATAATATTTTATTTAGTTAACTTAATAACTAGGGTAATACTTAATATATACTTAAAGATAAGAAGCGAGATGTTAAAGGTAAAGGGAGCTAATTATACATTTATAGGTCTTATAAAAGCTACTATAGTATTATTTATTATAAGCTAAGTAGAATACTTCCTTCTCTATTATATTTAGGATATATAGTCGCTCCTAACTATTATTAAAGTTAGTATAATAGATTAGATTATCCCGGAGTTTAAACCTTAGGGATATATAAGAGGCTTTAGGAGCTTAACTAGTTATTCTAAGTATATTAAGGACCTTATTCTATTACTAGTTATCTTAATAGGCCTATAATAAGCGTGTTTTAAATACTTATAATATTTTAACTAGTATAACGTGGAATAATAGTACCTTAGACTAATCTAAGAGGTAGTTATTTATATTATAAAAGGCTTTAGTATATAATATATCTAATATACCGTCTATTATAAATAGTAAGGTAGTCTTTATATCTTCCTTAAGGTATAATAGTATATTTAAGATAATATTACTCTTACCTAGCTTATACTTTATAAGGAGGTTAAATTATAATAGGTACTAGGATACCCTAATAAGATAGAAATCAAGTTTATTAATTAATAATAAATTAAGGCTAGTTTATTTAAATATTAATACTACTATAAAGTAGTTTATATAAATAATTATTAGAGGCCTATAAGAGGATTTAATAAGATATCTAGTCTTTTAAATAATTTATATAATACCTACTACCTTAAGCTTTATAAGCTAGTAGTTCTATTTAGTAGGATTAAGTATCTTATTAAGGAATATAATTAGCTAGATATTAGTTCTTATAAAAGGCTTTGCGCTATCTAGATTACCCTTTATATAATATATTATCGCGGTAAACCCATAGGCTTTAGAGGCGTTTAAGTTAATAAATAAGAACCTTATTTTATTAAAATATATTAGGAAGCGAGCCTTCTTAAAGGCTTCCTTTAAGTTATAAAAGGCTTAGAGCTCTTCTTTAATAGGGTAATAGAAGGCTTTAGTAGCCTTAGTCTTCCTAGTATATCCCTTTATATTAGACGCGGTAAGTAGGGTTATAAGGTCTATTTTATACTTCTATAAAGGGTTTACCTATTAGGTATACTTAGGGATAGATAACTTAAGCTATCTTATAAAGCCTAAGAAGATTTCTAGATCTCTAAGAGAATCTAGGAAGTATAAGGTAGTAATAGCCCTTACCTTTTCTTTTAAGGTAGAAAGCTTAAGAGTATTAATATATTAACTAAGTAGATTAATTAATAGGTAGTTAAAGAAGGTTTTCTTTAGACTTAGGCTTAAGCGGCGTTCTTAAAATAAAGTAAATAGCCTTTAAAGATATATTAGATATTCTAGTAGGTTTTTAAAGAAGCTTATAATATTATTTATATAAGCCTAGGTGAAGTCTTTATATAATTAAAGTATCTTATCTATCTACTATTATATACAGAGAGGTAATCCTTTATAGCCTATTAGTATAATATTATATTATTCTTAGTTATAGTAGGAAATAATTATAAGCTTATAGTAATTAACTTCTTTAATACTAAATTAATAGAAATATCTTATACTATCTATAATAGAGATAAATAGTAACCCTATTATAGCTAATAGAATTTTACTTTATAATAGGATAGGGTAACTATCTAATTATATAATTATATTAAGGCCTTATATATTAATAATAATATAGCCTTTCTTCTTACTATTAACTTCCCTCTATATTATAAAGACTAGGTAACTAAACGGGGTAGGTTAATCTAATTATTATATTTTCCCTTAGGAATATAGCTTTTTAAAAGTCTTATTAATTATTTACTTATCTCTATAACTTACTAAGTAAACCCTAGAAGGTTTAGGGGCTATATTAAGCTTTAATATAATTAGTATTTATTTAGCCTTAGGAACTATAATTATAGTACTTTAATCTATTTATATCTCTAGAAATATATTAATAACCTTAGTAATCTAAGAGGCTATATTAGGGGTATTATAGATAGTTATACTGCTTAGTATAATATACTTTAATACTAGGTTAATAGATAATTATAGTAGGCTTCTATATAAATTAAGGCCCTTATTTAGATTAGTCTAAGGTAGGGTAACTAAATTAGCTGTAATATATAGTATAAGAGTTATAGCTATAGTTATAAGGCCTTTAGTAACTTATAACTTCTATAATTAGGTATTTCTAATAGCTTATAAAGTATATATTAGGGTAACTAGATATACTCTATTCTATTCATATTTAGTAATAGATCTAAGGCGAGTCTTATAAGGTAGTTATATAGTAACTAGTAAAGTATTATAGACTTATATAAATAATATATTAGAATTAATAATATATATATAGATACCTCTATTAGGACTAAGATCTTAGGGATAATCTAGTTTAAAAAGATAGTTATAATTATTAGGTATATTACCCTTATATATTACTAGAACTTTAATTATAAAGTATAGAGGGATTATAATAGTTAATTTTACCTTAATTATACGCCTTAAATATAGAGATATATAAGTATAAACTTTAATTAGGGCTATTAAGCCTTTATATAATTTAATAGAGATTACTTTCCTATTAAAATTAATAATAATATCCTAGGGAGTTAATATATTATTATTAATAAGTATATTAGCTCTAAGATTATTAATAATATAAACCTCTATAATTATTAAGGCCTATCTAGGAGAGTCTCTAACCTTACCTTAAATATATATCTTAATAGAGGTATACTTATAAGTCTTAATAGTTTTATTTCCTATACTATAGACTAGTATAGGTGAAGGTATCTTTTTAAGATAGATATTAGGGAGGTACTTTATAAGATAAGTATAGTTAATAAGTATAATAGTATAGCTACTATTAAGGTAGACATTAGTCTACTCCTAACTTAATTTAGACTAGGATACCTTAACTATAATAAATTTCTATTTATAAAAGCTATAGCCTAGTAGCTTACTCTAATCTAGAATTATATTAGAGTTAATATAGATAAAGTTAGTCTAAGGGATATTATTAAGGTCCTTATTTATAACTTTATTTAGATTAATCTAAGGGTTATCTAGTAAAGCCTTTAGTACTACTATCTCCGTTAGCTTAGGAGCCTTTAACTAGTATTATAGTCTAAGGTAATTAAATAGTTTATTTCTAGATAAGAAGGTAGCTTTATAGTTAGAATAAGGGTAATTAGTATCCCTTAGTTATATAAGGAAGTTAATATCTTAGGCCTTATTATAGTTATTATAGAAGTCTTTAGTAGATAGTTTATTATTATACTTATATTAACTAGCTAATTAATTATATTTATTATTAAAGCTTTTTATAGATTCTTTAATAGTAGCTTAATAGGCCCTTTAAGGTCTACCGCTATTATAATTATTACTATTCTACCTCTATAATTAAAAACCTAACCCGTTTATAGGGCCTGCTGTAATTTAAAGCCTTTAAGGGGCTTATAGTAGCTATAGTAGCTGCGGTAGCTAAGGCGTATCTTAGCCTTAATAATTTTAATTTTAATTAGAATTATAAGCTAGATTATTTTAATAGTAGGGGTAAGTATTACTAGCTAATTAGTTTTATAATTAGTTAACTACTTAGGATTAATATTAACTAGATTAGCTAATTAGCCTATTATCTTATAACTATTAACTTATAGTAGCTATTAAGGTCCTTAATATAAAGGATATACTATTTATATAAATATTAAACTAGATATCCTTTTATAGATAGAATTCTTTAATTAGACCTATAATAATTAAAGTAGTTATAGGCTTACTTAGGTTATTATAGAGTTCGCTATTTATATATTTATAAGTAAGGAGTACTTATAATAGTTTAGTAGCTATAATACTAGTATTAGGACTATTAATTATAATATTAGTTATATACTTAGTAGGATTATATTAATTATAAATATTTTAAATAGTATAATAAATAGACTTAAGTATACTTAAAGACTTACCTAGGGAATCTTAAAATATCTTCTCTAGTATATTATACTAGCTATTAATACTATTAGGATTATATCTTAATCCCTATCTAGAGTTATATATTAATTAACTAGTAAACTAGTTATTAGCTTCTCTAAGTAGATAGGTATTAAGATTTTATTATAAAATAGCTATATTTATAATAGTAGCCTTTACTTATAACCTAGTAGTAAAGTTATAGATATTATAATAGATATTATACCTATCCTTAACCTTAATAGTAGGTATATTAGGCTTTAGTTTAAAGTAGCCTATATCTTAAGTATAAAACTAAGTAGAATAAGGTCCTTAATTAGGATTAGCTAGATTTACTCCCGCTTAATTACTATTAGCTTGCTGCTAATTCTATAGTAAGGTTATTATTTAAGTAATAATAGCGGCTATTTAATTAGCTTATACCTATAATAATGGAGTAGCTATATTTATAGAAGGCTATAATAGATTATAGGGTATCTCTCCTTTAATTAATATGCCTTAGGTTATTAGTAAGTAGGTACCTAGGCTAGAATAATCTAATAGGCCTAACTACTCTAACGGGCCTAACTATCCTAATAGGCTAAATCTAAGAGAGGTTAAAGCTAGTATAATACCTATTAATAGGGACCTAGTAAACTTATATAACTAGGTAGTAATAATAATAAAGGATTTTATAGATATCTTAAAGAGGGGTAGGTTAATAGGTTAATTACTTAGCTAGGTATATTTAGCTTAATCTAAGTCTTAGGATCCTAATTAAGTGCCGCGTAATAGAGTAGGTCTTTAAGGGAGAGGTACTAGTCTTTTATATTTAGAAGTAATAAAATAGATAACCTTATAAGTAGCCTTCTAAATAATCTAGCTATACTAATACCTAGTATTAAAGAAATTAGATATTAAGTAGGCTTAAGTAATAATATCTAGTAGTATAAAGATAGCTAATAGGATTAAAGAGGCCGTATTAGGGATAGATAAGATATTATTAGAGCTTTTAATAGTAGCTACCTTATAGGTTAATAGTATTAATAGCTATTATAATTATTATAGGAATATGAATAAAAGAAAAGTAAAATAGGTAAATAACTTATATAATTATTTAGAAGATTTAAAAGGGAAGGAGCTTTATTCCCTAGGAAGGGCTAGAAGCAGTGTTAGATAAGTTATATAACTTAGAAGGCCGTAGTATAAGGGTATTTATAATAGGCTTCTAATCTTAGATTAGTATAAAGAAGGCCCTTATTATAGAGTATAAGGGATAATTTAGTTATAGAAGCGGTTATTAAAGGTATAGGACTTAGAGGGGTCAGAGGACTTAGAGGGGGATTATTAGTATTATAGAGATAGCGTTAGTATTATAAATAGTAGTTAGTACTTCTAGGTAATTATTTAGTACCTTAAAGATAAATACCTATAGTGTTACTACTAATTAATATATATAGAATAATTATAGGTAGAATAATTAATTCTCTATTAAGGATTTTATTAAGGAAACGATATAGTAACTACGGAAGCCTTCTATAGTATACGCTAATAAGTAATAAGTAGAATATCTATAATAATTAAGCCTTAAAGTATTTTAGTTAGGTAGCTATTTATCTACCCCCTAATTATTAGCTCTCCTTTTAATAGTAAGTATTAAAGGATATTTATTTACCTCTTTATCTCCTTTAAGTCTACTATCTTTTATACCCTTTATAATTATAAGATTACTACCTTTACCTTAAGGCTAATTTTAATATATATTAAGATATAATTAAATTTATAATAAAAGTTTAACTTAATATAATATTTTAATAATATTTATTTAATAGCCTCTATTATAAATATTAAATTAATAGTACTTTTTACTTTCTTTATCCTTTAAATTATTATATCCTTTAATAAGGTAAGCTTTATTCCTCTTTCTTTTATAATATTTATTAATATATCTACTACTTTATAATATATATATCTCCCCCTATTATTTTAATTTAAGTAATAAAGATTAAAGTTTCCTATTAATATATATTCCCTAAGTTAACTTAACTACTCCTTTACCTTTAATAATATAAAAGGACTATTTATTAAAGTCTTAAATTTTAGGCTAGGGTTATATATATTATATATTTAGAGGTATATTAATACTCCCCCTTCCTTCTTTATAATTTATATTTTTAAGGAGTATAAATCCCTTAATATAAATTTAACTCTCTATTTATTAATATTTTAATATTTATTACAAAGAAATATATCTTTATATTCCTTCCTACCTTATATATTAAGTAGAATACTCTTCTACTTAAGTTATATATTAAACCTATCCTCTTTATATATAATAGCTCTTAGATAGGAAATTTATTTATTATATCTCTTTATCTTTTAATAGTATTATTATTATTATAATCTACTTCTTTTATATATTATATTATAATAGTTTTATTATCTTTTATACCCTTATAAAGATCCCTATTAAATATCCTTTATAACCTCTACTCCCTTAATAGTTAAGGCCTCTTATATTAATATTTCTTTTAATATTTATTAACTTATTTTTATTACTTAAAGAGTAATTAGCCTTTTTAACTTATTTTATAATATTACTACTAGTAGTAATATAATTCCCCTTTTCCTTATATCCTCTTAAAACCCTATTTATATTATAACCTTATTAAAGTCCTTAAACCTTAATATAAGCTTCCTCTTCTTCTTTATTACTACTATTATTTACTCCCTTTAAAGCTACTTTTAAATGTCTTATTATTTATTTCCTCTTATAAAGCCTTTATATAACTTCTTCTTATTTTTTATTATCTTTAATAGAGCTTATCTAACTCCTTTACCTTAATTATATACCCTTACTTTTAAGTTATATAACTATTCTTTTTATAATTATTATATCTCTTAATCTCCCCTTCTTTTACTTTATATTCCCTTAAATTATATTTATTAATATAGATTTTATATTATATTAAACTTTTATAATATCTTATTATATATTTATATTATTAGTAGTTAAAGTATTATATTATAACCTTATTCCTTTCCTACCTCTTATATTTAAAGAGGTTATACCCTTTTATTAAGCCCTTTTTAATTACTTTATTTATTATCTCTAATATAAGGAGCTTTAATAGTAGTAAGGCTCTCTCTTTCTCTACTTCTCCCTCTCTCCTCTCTTATATAACTACTTATAACTAAGCTACCCTTATAATTTTTAACCCTAAGAGGTTCTTTTTATTCTACTAGATAATTACCTCCTTTACCTCCTTTTATTTTAATATATCTATTACCTTCTTTAATACTTTATATATTATAATTAAAAAGGTCTATCTTAATACCCTTATTAACTTATATACCTTTTTTACCTAATTATTATTCTCTTTTAACTCCTCCCTTACTTCTATTTTTATTATAAATAGTATTAAGTTATTTTTAATTAAATACCTTACTATTATAATCTCTTATATCCTTAAGAATATAATTATCTTAAACCTCTTAATTAGCTACTCTTTAATAAGTACCCTTATTATTTCTCTCTTAATCCTATCTTTAATTTAGATTATTAAGGTCTTAGCCTTTTTATTATTTATTACTTTAAATCCCTTCCTTATAATATTATTTATTATTATTATAATAAATATCCCTTTAAGGCTTATATTACCTATTTTTATACTTATTAGGCTTTAATTAGCTATTTATACCTAATTCCTTCTACCCCCTTATATCTTCCCTCTTTAAAATTACTCTTTTATTATTTTTTAAATTTATATACTTTTTTAAGCTATTAATTTACCTTTATAATAAACTTCTTTATATATTTAAGTTTTATCTTTATTATCCTTTTTACTTTACGCGTTATTCCTCTCTTTAATATATCTTATATAATTATTATAACTTTTAAGGCCTTTATTAATATTCTCCTAACGCGTATTCCCTTATCTTTAAGTTCCTTCCCCCTTATTAAGCTCCCTAGCCTCTATATAGGTATCCCTCCTCTACTCCCTAGCCTATTACCTCTACTACTACTATTACTACTTATAATTCCTCCCCTTATACTATATCCTAATATTAGGACTCGTCTTACTATATATTAAAGTAAATTTAGATTAAGTATTAATTCTTAAGTATTATTCTAATATAATCTAATTACTCTCTTAAAAACCTTACTAAAGTACCTTATATACTTATAAACTCTATTAAATAAAGTAACTCTACCTAATTATTTTATCTCTAAGTAGAATAATAATATAAATACTACTTAAGTATACTATTCTATCTCTCTATTTAACTATCTATTTAGGGATAGAAAGTAGTATTAAGCTTCCTTTTTATATTAATATAATAATATATAGCTACTTAAAAGCTACTTATAAATACTATCCTTTAATTATTAATAATACCTTCTAGCTAATTAAACTTTAAGAAGATTTTATAATATAATAGGTTAATAATATTAATAGTATTAACTATTTTTATAATAGGTAAATACCTAGCTACCTTAATATAATAGTTTATAACTATTAAGATTATATTATAAATACTACCCTTTATTTACTTAAAGAGAGGTTTATAATAAAATCTATTATAATTTCTTAAAAAGGTCTTATAAGTATTAATAATAGTAATAGTATATTATAAATAGTATATCTATATAAGCTTATAATTTCTTCTAGTAAGCTAGATATAAACTACCCTTATGAGCTTTAAGTAACTAGATATATTAGTAAACTAGGAACTTATATAGAAAATCTAAAGCTAGAAAATCTATTTAAAGCGATATTTATAAGTAAAATCCTAAAGATAAATAGGAAAATTATAGTTTTTTTTATATTCTAGTCTAAAAGTCTTAAATATAGAAAATCTAGATTTAAGGCCTTAAATCCATGATTTTCCTCTAGTACTAGGAAGAAATAAGAAGCTTACTAGAGTTATAATAGCTATATTAGTAATGCTAGTATAATATAGGTTTTAAATACAGTTAATTTATATAATTTATATACGCGTAGAGTACTTCCTCTAGCCTAGCCTAGTATTATATAGTTATATTACACCTACTATTAATTTCTTTACTAAGTACTAGTACTAATTAATTAATAACTCTAAGTTAATAGAATACTTAATTTGAATTAGCTCTATATTATTATATCTAATTAGTCTTATTAACTAGAACTTATACTTATTTAAAATAACAAACTAAAAGTTACTAATTACGTATTTTCTATATTTAATAACTAGAGGTACTAAAATAATCTCTAGGATAAGTATATAAGCGCGCCTATTATATATATAAAATACACCTATTTTTATAATATATAGACTCCTTAGTTTACTAATATAATAGAGTATAAAATATAAATATAAGTATAATAAGTATAATAATAATAAAGAGGATTATAATATTAAAGAAGAAGATAATAAATAAATAAAAGGAGTATAACTAGTATAGAATTATAAAGATATTTAACTAGATAGTTAGATTATTAAATAAAGATTATTAAATAATTATATTATCTTCTTATATTACTAGAAAGTATTCTTAATATTATAGTTTAATTAAATACTTTAATTATAATTAAAGTCTTAGTAAGTTAGTTTAATACTTTAAGTTAATACTTAGTACTACCTTATAATATTAACTTAAATACTTAGACTAGGAATTTAGTATTAACTTACTAAGAGTTAAGTTAAATATCTAACTCGAGTTTAAAATATAGATCTAATATAGTTAGTCTATTAAATAGTAAGGGATATCTATTAATACGTCTTTAAAGGGTATACGCTAAGATTCTATAGTACCTAGTAGCTTAATTAGGGTTAGAGAAGATATTATAAATAAGGTCTTCTAAGGCTTCTAGGATCTTGTCTTTAGTAACCTAGAGTCGTTACGATATAATGTGGTTGCGTACTAATAGTTTAAAGTTGATGGGTTGAAAACGCGAAAAAACGTTATAGGTGGTGACGACTAGTGGGGCCCCGATTAGCTGTCTCCCGTACCCTTTCCCTCCCCACAATCGTGCATATAGACCGGGCTAGCCAGATACTAGTACAACGTCTCCCTCCAGATGTACCTAGAACCGGCACCAGGCGTTGCTATCGATGTTCATGTTTATTAGAGCGATGTGCACAAGAGGGTTTTAGTCCATTCGTTGGAGTATCTCGTCCTAGAACTCAACGTGCGGAAATCTAAGACTGATTAGAGATCCTTGATTACTTTGTATTGGACTTAGCTAATCACGATTGTCCACTTTCTGTACCTGAGGTCTCTTGACACAACTAAATGCGAAGAGCCAAATAGCTTCCTCGTATCCTTGTTCCTCTGCATGGCGCTGGATCTCCACCACCTCGGCTTCCTGCTTGGCTCCGCAATACCCAAGTGTGTATCGGGCCAGAAATTGGTGCCTCTATCATAGGGAAATCGTCCACCACGCTGCTTTCGAATTTTAGTGTCACTTCCAGCGACGAGACGTTCGCATCCTTAACTCGAGCCCCATAAGCTCCTTCCCTCTTCCTGCTTCCTGATCTCGCGGTCGATCTCAGAGGAGATCTGCGGTGTTGATGAAGATGTGTCTGGGACCAGTGAGGTAGACAACTTTTGGGAAAGGGAGATTGAGCTTCTGGCGGTGGATGTCGAGGTGTCATTGCTTAGGAGCTGATCGATTGCAAACTTGCGGGCGATAACCGCTTTAGCAGCAACAAACTCCTCTGTAGACACTGATTCAGGCAAATAGTCTATAATCAAAACACCTGCGAGCGCATAATAGTACTGGAGCGCCGTCATCTTCTAGGCAGCCTCGTTATTGCATCTTGATGGGTGGAGACATGAGATTCGAAGCTATCGTAGAAGAATTCACCTACTTCTGGTCCACGCCCTCCCCTTCCACAAAGATCGATTTTAATAACTTATCTTCGCTATAAGAATTGTAGAACGTCTAGAACTAAAGAGTTCTCACAGCAAAATATTTCTTATAATTAGCCTAGCTGTTAATCTATAGAAGCAACAGTAATCTAGCCCAAGAGAACCCTAGAACACAACCCCGGAGTACGGAAACGAAAAGTTCCGGCACGCTAGCCCCTTAGGGCTGGACCAGAAGTAAGTTTGGACCAGAAGGGGGTGAATTCTTCTATGTCCTGATAGACTTGGCAACTCTGTCATGGGTGGGACTGTGGAATAAAGGGACCTCTCGCTTTTCGGTGCAGCCGTTACAAAGTCATCAAAGTAGGCATTCCATGGGAGTTTCGTGATCTTCAGTGTTTTTGAAAGAGACAAAGGAATTCAAATATGAGCGGCTGAACTGCTGCCAAGATCGTCTTTCCCTGGACAGGACCTGCACCATGCCGCCGAGCAGGACCCTATACATCTACGTTCACGTCGAGCCTAGAGATTTCGCGCCATGGCTCCTCTTCCACAGCTGGCCGCAATCATCTTGCGGCCGGAGGAAATATATCGACTAATCCTCGAAGCTTGCTTATGACCTTTTCGAGCCGGATATGCTGGGATCACTCTAGAGGGACAGACAACCCAAACGGGGTGAAAGCATACGGGTTTGGGAAGAGGCGTGAAGAGCTGGTGCGTCCGTTGACAGATATGCAATACAACGAGTTTTTGACCTGGAATATGATTGGTAGGATACACGCATCCTCCTTCTGCTGGAGGCCAGTATTGACACCGTTTGGCCGCAGGGTTCCCTTTTCGTGAAATACCATTCCGATCGCTACCTGAGATACACCTTTCTCGACATCGTTGACAACCCTATTTTCCTTTACAACATCATAAAGGAATACATCTGCTCCTTTAAGGCCTGCCGCATCTATCTTCAGACCGGCCTCACCGGCCCCATGACCTCTTTGCCAACCCCAAAACCCTGCGTTCTTATGGAATACTCTTCTCCCTCGCGAACGGCTTCTATGACCTCCCGATGAACTGACGAAGGACGCAAATGGCGTCATGCAAACGCCGGGAACAAGGCGAGCGTGCCGGAGGAAAGAGAAAACGTAAATCGCGGCAGATCTTGTCAGTGAAGACTGGGCTGGATGAGATAGCGATTCTGAAGCTACAAGAGGACGGGACGAGGAGCAATATGATGCTTAGGGGGCGATGGGTGCAGTGGGAGAAGGTGGATGAGTTACACAAGACGTTGGAGGAGTTTATTCCTAGTCAAGCATTCGGTCTAGGGTCAAGAGTGTGAAGGGTGCAGTGCAGACGGCTGGGGGTTGAGTAAGATTGAGGGAGGGGTTTGTTACCAATTAGGTCTGTCTGTCGTTGCTGGGTCCATCAATGCGAATACCGCTTCATGTGGATGAACATTTACATGACTATGAACTTGATTGAACGGTGATGTGATACTAATCATTACGCATTTCGTAGAGTGCTTTACTGTAAGTCCGAGCGACAATCCAGACCAACAGGCCAGCCATTATTGCCACAAGTATTTCATTCTCTTGCGTCTCATCCAGAATGCGGCGGCATAATCAATCCCACCGTTCAAAAGACGCATGAGTCATTCCCCCATCAAAGCTGCAGCCGAGGCTCCAGAAGTCTTCTCTTCAGCTCATAGAGGTACGAAGGCATCGCGGAGACTTTAGGTACAAAGGCTTGGGTAAAACTCCGAGAGCCAAGAAGGTTGCCTTTCAGATGTCTATAGCGACATGCATTCCTGGATTTTGCACAAGGAGTATGCCACCAGAGGTTCGAACGTCGTTTCTCACTCCTACACTAATTCTGGTTATGCTAAAGAAACGTTCTGCGGTAGTCATACTTTGCAGCGTCTTCGCTGACAAAAGATCTTATCGTAGAGTCGTCGACGAGAATTCGCTCCAGAGAGTCGTCGCATAGCTGAATCTTAAATAAAAGTGTGGATCTTGGGAAAAAGCAGACAGATCTTAGGAGATTGCACATTATGAAGCGAGCACTTCAAGCATAAGGCCTCAATGGCGGTAGGCGTTTCCGTCAGAATAATTACCGGGAGTCGGATATCGCTCTTGAGGCGACGGTATCGAAAAAGACGGCGGAGGAGAAGCAGAGGGGGCGTACGAATTCGGTGAATGCAATTCGTAAGAGTGATGTGGAGCCATGCCCGGTCGTTGTGCTGACGCATTGGGCGAATCTAGCTCCGTGGTGGGCGCACCCAGCTCTGGTGTGTAAGGAGTGTAAATCGGCGCAGGTGTGGATGGGAGAGGAGCTGGGGGTGACACGAGTTAATCTTGTTTATAGGTTATATCGCCACCGGGTCAACATACTCGCTAGATGAGTCTCCTTCGCTATCTCTGACATCGTAGCTTGGCCACAGTTTCCACCCGATCCAACGGTCTCTTTCCCGGCACCCCAGGTCGCAGCTCTCGAAACGTTCATCTGTTGTCGCGACTGGGATGCTCTGCGACGCAAGAAGAAAGCTAGAAGTGCGACAATAAATGCTAATCCAGCGACTCCGCCCACTGCACCGCCAGCAACGGCGCCAGTACTTGAGTGAGAAGCCGGTGCATTGCTTTGCGTTGGAGACGGAACTGCCGTGATTACTACTGTGGCAGGCGCTGAGGTCTGGCTAGCAGCTGACACAGAAGTTGCACCTGTCGTCGTCGTCGTCGAGATTGACGAGCTTGAGGGGCTTGTCGTAGTTGAACTGCTACTCGACGAAGAGCTCGACGAAGAGGAGCTCGCCACTGTGCTCGAGGATGCTCCGCCCGCTGGCAAGAACACTGCAGCTATCGCCGGGTTTGATGACAAGAATCCAGCCGTAACATCTCCACTCGGGCAACCACTCGTGCATGGATTAGACTTGCAACAACCCATGAAAGGTGGGCTAGTATATTCGCAGGTATACCATTGACTACCCTCATCACATTTCTGGTCCTTGAGGCTACCATAGTCAGAAGGCTTGAAGCTGGCCGGCTTGAGGTTTCCTGCGGAGCAACCGTGTGAGCATGCGTCTGTGCTCCGACAGCACCCTAAAAAGCCTGACCCTGGTGAACATGCATAAAAGCTACCGCCACTTGGGCAAGTAGGACTGACAGACTGTCTGCGCTGGAGTGAATAAAAGACAGACATAACGAGGAAATGCGATTAGAATCGTGAGGGAAAGGGAAAATGGCAATCCACACCAGCGAGGGTTAAGAGCCTGGTCTTTAATGGAGAAGGAGAGAACTGAACGAAGCGAAGGAAGCGGAAGAACCAACAAGGCTGAATGTGTCAATTATGTTAAAAAATACCAATGACTTAGACCTCTTAGTAGCGATATCGTGCCGCAAGTCTCGACCTAGGGAATGCGCACATGCAGCGCAATTGATCGAGGCGATCCTCCACAAACCAGAAAGACCGCATCCGAACGCAGGACGAGAGTCGCTTCTTCAGGTAGTATTGACAGTGCTCGAGTGACTCCCTGTCTCTTGATAGAGTAGATTGGGACTCAACCCTAGCTACATGGTTCGGATGCAAGTCGAGAAAGCGGCGAGAAGAGATCCAGATGCAAGCCATGCTATGCGGCGATGCGAAGAGGGGTTGCCTCAGGTTCTGACGGCGGTTGATCACAGATCGCTAGACTTTCGAGCGGTTCGCTAGCGCCGTTGGTACCGTCGTAGGTACATTAGCGAAATGGGGCCAAAAGCCGGATTGAGAGCGAGAGAGCCAACAGACGAGATGGAAAATGCAAGGGAGATATTACGGTTACACCCCCTTTACCTATAATTATACCCCCTGAATGCCTACTATTACACCCCCTAACTACCTATAATTATACCCCCCGGTATTAGATTAGATTAGTCGTTACTAGGGTAATACCTTATAAAGATCTTATTATTAAAACTTTAATAATATCTCTAATATAATTTTCTTTAGACTAGATTAATTATTTATAAATTTTAATAGACTTAAATTATTCTATTATTATAATCTTTATAATTAAAACTTTTCTAGCTAGTATATATTTTAATTAGTTAATATCTAATAATAGTAATATCTCCTAGATATAGAGATACTACTATTAAGCCCCCTATTAAATATATATACTTTCCCTTATATCTAGCTACTACGCGTTAATATTATATATACTTTTATATCCTATTTAATTCTCTACTTATAATATAAGGGATAGTTTATATCCTATTAATTATATTATAAGCCTAATAATTACCTTAACTAAGGGTAATACTAATATAAAGATAGATAATTTAAGTTAAAAAGTAGGCTACTTAAATTATAAATTATATTATTATTATACTAGTAAGGTAAGAAGGTCCTAATTTATTATATTACTCTAATACTAGGAAAGTAGCTACGGGCCGGAAAGATATGGGATATCCCACGGGATATCCCACGTGGGATGGTATGGGACCGTGGGATGGGATGGGTAAATTAGGTCTTGATACCATATCTTTATAACGGTATGGGACGGGAATGGGATGGGTTTTTTTAGTGGGATGGGATTTTCGTGGGACTACTTTATGGGATGGGATATTTATAGGATATCCTATGATTAGTAAGCATATAACGTTATATTTTCTAATTTTTTTTTTTTTAAATCTTCTCTATCTAGAAAGTTATAACTAGAAAGATGACTAGAAAGCTGATATTTACCTTTCTAGTCAGCTTTCTAGTTATAGCATTCTATATAGTAATGATTCTAGAATATTTTTAAAAAATATTGCTTACTAATAGTAGGATATCTTAAAAATATCTAGAAATCTTTACTATATAGAATGCTATAACTAGAAAGCTGACTAGAAAGGTAAATATCAGCTTTCTAGTCATCTTTCTAGTTATAACTTTCTAGATAGAGAAGATTTAAAAAAAAAAAAAATTGCTACGTCATATGCTTACTAATAATGGGATATCCCAAAAATATCCCATCCCAGAAACTGGTCCCACGAATAACCCATCCCGTGGGATTATCCCACGAAAACCCATACCATCCCAGAACGGGATGGGACTAAAATCGCTAATCCCATACCATAGTACGGTATGGCAGGCGAGACCAATATCCCATACCATCCCATATCTTTCCGGCCAGTAAAAGTAGCTTCATATCCCTTTTATTTGAATTTTTAAGCTTAATTAAAGGTTTCTTAAGTCCTCTTAAGTTAAATAAGTTTATATACTTAATTATTTCTTTTAACTACTTTTAATTAGAGATAATACTTCTTAAATTTACTAGCTTATTTTATAAGGTAGGTGGAAGCTAGTTAAATAATATCTTAAGATTATTATAATTAGGTCTAGTTATTAGTAAACTAGGGAGCCTATAAAATACAAAAATATACGTATTATACAGGTATTATACGTATATAACTGACGCGCTTATATACTAGCCCTAGAGCTTAGAATAATACTATAAGTTACTAAATACATATTTAGTAGTATTTAGTAACTTTTAGAAATACTAGGTAATAGAACTAATAGGGGATAAGTCCTACTAATTAGCTATAATATAACTATATAGAGCTAGTACTAACTAGGTAATATAACTAAGTCTTATTAATAATTAGTAGTACTAATACTTAGTAAGAGAATAATAGTAGGCGTGATATAGGTAAAGAGTACGGGGCTGGGCTAGGGAGGGTTATTCTACGCGTATATAAATTACGTGAATCGACTGTATTTAAAACCTATATTACGCTAGCGTTGACAACGTAGCTACTATAACTCTAGCGAGCTTCCCGTTTCTTCCTAGTACTAGAGGAAAATCACGGATTTAAGGCCTTAAATCCGGATTTTCTATATATGGGACTTTTAGGCTAGAATAAAAAAACGCTGAAATTTTCCTATTTATTACTAGTATTTTACCTGAAAAATACGCTTTTAGTAGAATTAGCAGTTCGGATTTTCTATATAAGTTCCTAGTTTACTAATATATATAATAGAGTATTTATAAGATTCTTCTTAATAAGTTAATATTTAATATTAAAGTTATATATAATTAAATAAATAGCCTATTAAGCTTAATAACTATTTAACTACTTTATTTATATAAATCCTCTAAGATTATTATAATTTATAAGTACTTTTAATAGTATAATAACTACCTTTTATATAGTATTACTATTACTTAAAGGCTTTAATAATTATTAATAGCTCTTAATTATATATCTTATATCTAGTCTTAGTAGGTATTAATTTATAAGACTAGAAAGCTACTAAATATTAAGCCCTATTATTATCTTATTAAGATAAATAGTAGTTATAATAAAAGTAGATATATCTATTTCTATCTAAATTTTCTTATTAAGATTAAAATATATTAAGATAAATATAATTATTAAGGTATAATATAAATTATAAAATACCTTCTCTTTATTAATACCTAGACTAACTATTAAGTCGGGTTTTAGTACTATAAATTAGTACTAACCTGAATACTTAGTACTACCTCCTAGTACCGACCTAAATACTTAGTACTAGTTTCTAGTACTAACCTAAAAAGCCCTTAATACCTTAGTAAGTTAGGTTAGACTAACCTAACTTACTAAGGTATTACTAAGAAGCTAAGCTACTAATAAAATAGTAAAGGACTCTAATATAATTTCCTTATAATTTAAATAGTTTTATATAATTAAGAATTATCTTATACCTAATATTCTTTACTTATTATTTTATTTTATATAATATAATAGTTTATATTACTATTCTATATTACCCTTAATTCTCTTACTATTAGTACCTAGAATATATTAGTCTCTTTAAGTCCTTTAAGAGTATTAAGTTCTATAAGCCTTAATAATAAAGCTATTTAATTAGAATTTAATAATCTTAATATAAATAATTCTATATCTAGTAGTCTTTATCCTAGCTAATTTATAAGTTAGGTTAAATAGGGTATATTAAATAGATCCTTTTAAGAAAAGAAAGTACTTCTTTAAAATACTATTAAAGCTATTAAGGAAGATTTCCTAGACTTAATTCTAGTAAAGAATAATAAGTTTATTAAATAGGGTTAGTATACTAAAGTCTAGTTTAAAGTATAATAGTAGTAAACTACTATTAATTAAAGTATTAAGATAAAGTCTAGTATTAAAGTTAAAGATCTACTCTAGATTAAGAAGACTATATTAGGTAAATATACTAATATTTAAGATAACTTTATCTAAATTACTTTAATAGTTAAGAGACTATTAAAGATTACTTTTAAGAAGTATAATAGAATTCTAGACTACTTAACTACTACTAGTAATTTAAGTATATCTAATATAAGGAAATATTTTAAAATAAATAAATACTTTCTTTATAAATAGCTTAACTTATTATTATAAACAAAACTTTCTTTAAGTTAGGTATATTATTTATAATAATATAAATTAGTAATATAAAACTAATTATTTAGGGATAACTTTAAAAGAAAAGTAATACTAGGTTTTCTACTAATTTTTATTAAGAGAAGTAGAATAAATAGCTATATAAATACTTTCTTACCTTAAACTAGTCTTTCTAGACTATTAATTAACTAGAGTTTTAATAATAACTATTTATAACTTATTTAGATTTAACCCTAATCTATTATACTAAATTATAAAATATAATCTTTTTAGATTTTAAAGGAATATATATAAAAATTAAAGTAGATTTAAAATATCCTTAATATATTTCTCTTATATTAGATACCTAGTTTAGTCCCTAAAAGGTTACCTACCTTAGAGTACTAGTCTACTAAGTTAATACTAATTCTTAATATTAGGAATATCTTATTACTTTTATACTACTTAATATTTAGTATTCTAGGTATTTACTTATAGTAGAAATAATAAAGAAATTAACCCTTTATAAAATTATAGATAAGCTTTTTAGAGTTATTACTAATAATACTAGTAGTAATAGAACCTTAAAAGATAGACTAGAGAAATCTCTAGCTTAATAGGATATCTAATAGTATTACGGCACGAATAAACCGGTACGATTTATAGGTTATAAGAGCTATTATTCTCTAGACGTTAAGACGTCTAGTCTACCTATCTAAATTAAGCTATATTAGGCTTAGCGCCCTAAGTAGATTATACTAAGCTATATTAATTACTAATAAAAGTATATTATAATATCTCCCGCCGTTATAAAAAAGCTTATCTTAAGCTATTATTATAATAATCTATTATCCTTATCTATCTTAATATAATCCTCTTAATTAAGCTAATTCCTAAGGTTTTAAGTTATAGTTTTACTATCTAGATTATACTCTAATACTAGGGCTTCTAGAGTAGGGAAGTATTTACTTAGAGTAACTACTATATTATCTAACTTCTTTAAAATCTTATTAATATTTAATTTATATTATTCTTTAATAGCGTCGTTATTAGTAATAGTAAGTTTATTAAATTTATTAGATAGTAGTTATAATAACTAGTCCTATTATAACCTAAAAAGGGTTAAGGCCTTAACCTTTTTATTTATAAATACGGTAAGCGCCTAGAGTTCTATTACCTATTAGTTAAGACTATCTACCTACTTTTATAATCGCGCTTTATACCTTTCTAGGATTCTTACTTTTAGAAACTTAGGTAGGTTTAATAGACTTAGTTAAATTTACTATAGATTTAAGGTCCTTTAATTTAATAATAAAGCTATTAGTTTATCTATTAAGAATAGGCTTAGGAATTTTAGTAATCTAGGCTCTATACTTAATACTAGGAAAGCTCCCTATTTTTTAAACTTAGCTGCCTTACCTTTAGTCTTCCCTTTCTTTTAGAATTTTAGTAATCCGGACTTTATACCTAATACTAGGAAACCTTTAGGTTTTTTAGTAGTCTTCCTAATTTTTACTTACTTTCTTAGGGGTAATTTCCTAAGTATATCCTAATTATTAGGCATTATATATATAGGATAGAGGTCCCTTAAAACCTTTACCTAGTCTTCTTTTAATATATTAGGGGCCTCCTTTTACTTAATAAATTTCTAGTAGCTTATACTAATTTTCCTACTCTTTTCTATTCTTTCCCCTATATCTTTATAGAGTTAAAACCTATTCTAGATTATAAATTAGAGTTAGCCTTTATTATCTTTTATAAGGGTAGGAGCCTTATATAATTAAAAATTACCCGTAAGCTATCTATTAATATTAAAATTTAATTTCTAGAATTAAGTCCGCTTTTTAATATTAAGATATATAGCTTAGAAAGCCTAAAAATCTAGTAGGACTATAAATACTTAATAATATACTATAAAATTATCTCTATTAATTTCTACTACTAGGTCTTATATAATTTTATCAGGAAATATATTTATTATAAGCTATTTAAGGTAGCTATTATAATCTACCTATTCCTATAATTTTAGGCTTATAAATTTTTCCCTAGTATTTTTCTTATTATAAACCTCCCTTCTAATACGGCCTTCTAGATTATAATAGGTAATAGCTACGTCTTTATTTATAATTATAATATACTCCTTAAGTTTACTTATAAATATAATATAAAGTTAGCTAGTTTCCTTTATACTAAGCTTTATAATTAAACTACTTTTATCCTACCCTAATTCTATAACGCTAGTATTTTTAGATCCCCCGCTATTTATTCTAAGATTATTATTTTCTAGGGTACTTATATTTCTTAAGTCTACTTCCTAGTTAATACTTAATAATAGGCTACTTATACTTCTTAACTCTATATCCTAGTTAATATCTAATAATACGCTAGGCCCCCTTTCTTAGTATTCCTTTAATTTATTAATAGAATTAAAAATATTTAAGGTTAGATTTATTATTATTATTTTTCTTTTCCTTATATTCTTATTTAATACCTTAATAATACTATCTTTTAAGTATCTAAGATCCTAGTTAACTCTAAAGACTTAAGAGGGAGGAGCTCTTAGATATAGTTCTAAGTAGTTATTAGGGTCTTAAAAGGAAAAGTTTTTAACCCTATTTTAAAGATTAACCGCCGCCTTAGTAGTAATAAAGTTAAATACTTAAAATCTTTTAAGAGCTTCTAATTAGACTTAGGCTTCTTCCTAAGTCTACTCCTATATTAGGGTAAATATAACTCCCTAAGGGTAATTATTATAATCCTTAGAGTATATAATTAGAGGTATAAATAGATATTAAATAATATCTTCTTTTACCTAATAAAGGTTTTTATTATATACTACTAGTATAACTATATTTAAGGAAATTCTAGTTAGCTACTAGGCCTACTAGATTTATACTTTCTAGGTAGATTTCCTTAGAATTCCCTAGAGTAGGAAAGAGAGGTACTAGTTATTAAGGACTAGATAGATAAGGTTATATAGAAGTAATAGCTTTTTAAAAATATTATATTAAAGGAATATTAATACTACGGGGTCTAAATATTAATCTAGGTAGATAGGTTAACTTCCTACTAAGTAGTCTAAAATCTTACTAAGTTTACTTTCTAATCTTTATACTTAAAGTAGGCTAGAAGTATTAAGTAGATACTTAAGAATTTCTTTAATAGATAGCCTAAATTTATAGAAGTTTATAATAGGGAAGTATTAGATATAGCCCTTATTAACCCTAATCCTTAACTAGTCTACTAGGTAGGCCTTAATTTATACCTTAGATAGTTAATAATAACAGTATTTATCTTCTTTATAATTACAAAACTAGCGTAGTAAGGAACTTACTTTAATAGTAATAGTAGTATAATAATCTATTATTATAAGTAATAAGTTATAGTTTAAATTAAGGTATAAGTAAAAGAATATATATTAATACTAAGTATAGGAGTACCTAGTTTAGTATTTTTTAGCTATTACTATATTTTTTATCTAATAGTAATTTTTCTTATAAAGTAATTTTCTTATAAAGCCTCTATTTTATTACTATTTACTAATTTAATATCTTAGTATAGACATAGATTCTTTAATCCCTATCCTAGTAAGTATAAGACTTCTTAAATTTATTAATAACGTCTAGTATATCCTCCTTAAGTCTCTAGGTAGGCTTATAAGTATCCTCTTTATAGCCTTTCTACTTAACTTAATACCCGTTTTACCTACCCTATTTTTCTTTTTAAATTATTCTTTCTACTATAAATTCTTCTTAACCTTAAATAATAATTAGAGATAGTAGGGGTATATCTTAGTTATATAAGTTAGCTTTTAATTATTTAAGATAGATAACTAAGATAACTAGGTAAATCTTTATTATACTAGGAGGAAGCTCTAGCTTATAAGTAAGTAGGCTTATTTTTTATAGAATTCTATAAGGCCCTACCTTTTTAGTAGTAAGGGATAAACTTTTAGGGATATAATACCTAGTATCCCCTATTTTTACTAGTTTTAAATAATTATATCTAGATATATTTAATATATAATACTTTAAATCCTACTTATAAGCTATTTTAGCCTAGGCTAATTTAATAGTATTAAATATATTATTCCTAATAGTTTCTTAATTATAAAAAGAATTTCTAGTTATAGAGTTAGATTCTAATATTATAAATAATAAGAATCCTCTTAGCTTTACCTTATATAAAACTTTAAATAGTATTATAATTATACTAGTATTCTCTAAAGTATTTAACGCGTACTTAACTTCTATTAAAAGGGTATCCTAGTTTTCCTTATACTAGCTAACTAATAAGTAATATAAAGCTATCTCTACTATTTAGTTTATTTATTTAACCTAGCCGTTAGCGGCGGGATAGTATATAATAGTTATTTCTAGGGAAACTCTATATCTAGTAAATAGGGTTTTCTAGAAGGTACTAGTAAATTTTAGGTCTCTATCTAAAATAAGATAGCTAGGTATACCCTAAGTCTTATAGATATTATTAAAGTATCTATTAGCTTAGTCTTATATTAAATTAGTTTTATTACCTAGTACTAGATAAATAAACTTAATAAACTTATCTATTATTATAAGTAAAGAATTATAGCTACTAGTAGTTAAAGGAAGGCTGATAATAAAATCTATTAATAATTCTTCTAGTAGCTACTAGGATACCTCTACGGGTTAGAGTTCCCTATATAGTAGTTATCTAGAAGGCTTAAATAGTTAGTAGGCTAGATACCTATTAATATAACCTTAGATAACCTTATATATCTTTAGAAAGTATACTAAATTATATAGGCGGTTATATATATAATAAATACCTTTATATATATAGTAATTATATCTATATTCTAAGATTTTCCTTATAAGTTTTTTAGGAATATATAAGTAGTCCGGCCCTAGATAGTTAATTATATATAATAGTTAAGAATTAATATTAAGCTAGTATACTTAGTAAATAGTCTTTAACCCTATTTCTAGTTATTAGGATTCCTAGACCTACTTCTAGACCTACTTATAAATCTACCTAAAATAAGGGTCTTTTAGTAAGGTAGACGCGATTTCCTTAAGAAAATCTTATTTAGCTTAGATAACTACTACTAGGAATATATTAGTCAGGTTAGGTTTCTTAGTAGAAAGTCTTAAAAGGCTATTAGTATTTCTATAGGATTTCCCTACCTAGTAGATAATTTTTATCCTTAGTTAGAATATTAATAAATATAGCGCCTATTTATTTAGCCTAGTAGACTACTATCTATTTATCTTATTCTATAATACTAATTTTAATATAGTATAGTTAGTAATAATAGTAAAATTACTATTATTAAAGAATTAGGGAAGCTTTATAAGGGCCTAGACTAGAGTACTAGCCTCTAATTTTATAGCCTAATATCTTATTTCAATATCTAAAAGGTCTTTAGAAAGAAATAAGATTGGTTTTTCTACCCTATTAGACCTAATTTAGTATAGCGTAGCTTTATAACCTTTCTCTTTACTACTATCTATATAAAGAATAAAAGGCTTATTAAAGTTAAGGAATACTAAGGTAGGGGCGTTATATAGTTTATCCTTAAGTATTTCTTAAACTTTATAGTATTAGGGGCTAGCGTATAACTACCTAGATTTAAACCTAGATCTTTTAGGTTCTTTAGGTTTATTAGGGTTTATTATTAATTTTAATAGTAATAACTTTACTAGTAAAGGGCTAGAGGTATCTACTAATAGATGTTTCTTTTATATATAGTTCCTTTAAAGGTAACCCTTATTTAAGCTACCCTTAAAGCCTTCTATTTTTAGTCTAATAAGAGGTCGAGCTATTATAGTATAATATTTAATAAATTTTTAATAGTAGCTAAAAAATCCTAGTCTAGTTTTAAGTTCTTAAAGATTTATTAGGAAAGTTATATTTTAAACTACTTTAACTTTCTCTTTTATAGTACTTAAACCTAGTCTAGAGATATAATATCTTAGAGTAGTAATACTAGGATAAGTAAAATATTATTTTACTAGGGATAATATAATACTACTTTTCTTTAGTAGCCCTAGGACTTAGTCTAAGTACTTAAGATAGTTATTAAGAGTAGTTAAAAGGATTATTATATTATTAATATATACTAGAATAAATTATTATAAGTATAGGGATAGGAGTATTTCTATCTAATATTAGAAGAAACTTAGAGTATTTACTAACCCTATTATAGAGACCTTTAGCTATTCTTAACCCTAGTAAGGGCTGATAAATATTATCTTCTACTAGTTTAAAGGATATATAAGCTATTAAAAAAACCCTTTTATAAGGTTAATAAAAGAGAATATTATTAATCTACTAAGCGCTCCTAGGATTATATCTTATTTTAGGAGGGGATATATATCTAGGTAGAGCTTAATATTAACCTTATATAAATCTACTACTACTCTTAGCTTCCTATTCTTTTATACTATAAAGGCCGGTAATAATATAATAAATAATACTCCTAGAGGAACCTTTTTAATTTAGCCCTATTCTACTAGGGGGTCTAGAATTAAATCTATAACCTTATAATCCCTTTAGAAAAGGTTATAAGGGTTCTACTTTAATCCTACTATATTAGATTTATCCTTAAAAGGTATTAATATCTTAATACTATTATTAAACTTTTTTAGGCTATTTTAAAAAAGTATATTATACTTTTTAAGTACCTTTTTAATATATTCTTAGTATTTAGGCCCTTAATAGGTAGAGATATTTACTTCTAGAATTACTACCTCCTCTAAGAGATCTACTATATAAGGTATATTAGGTTCCTCCTAGAATTTACTAGTATAAATATTAGTAAAGTAGAAATCTACCTCTATAGGCTTTACTAATTCTTATAATATTAATAGTCTACCTAGTAGCTATCCTTTATAGATTTTAATAGAGTATTGACTAAAATTTACTATTAGGTAGGCTTAGGGATTATTATTAACTACTACTTAAATACCTAATATAAAGGTTCTTAACTAGAAATTAACCTTTAATAGAGGTTTAAATAAGTAGTTATAGTTTATTACTAACGGGCGGTATTTAATTAATATATTTTATCCTATCTTAGAGTCTAGTATTACTACTAAGTTAATATAAATATTAACCTTTTTATATTTTAAGACCCTTAGCTATTTTAGTTTAATTAATAGTATTAGTATTATTATCGATTTTTAGATATTAGTATAGATCCTTAGAATGAGATCTAATTTAGAGGTAACTCTAATTAGAACGGGGGCTTAGTATATTATAATAAGATCCTAGTATTTACCCTATTAAATATTAACTATATTTAGTTTTATAATATCTATATTAATAATTATATTATATAGGAGTCTTAAAAATATATAGATCTCTCCTAATATTTTAATAGGTTCCTTAGTTAGACTCTATATCCTAATATCTACCTTAATATAGTCCCGTAATAATAACTCCCTAGAACTAACTCCCCTATATTAAAGCCTTTTCCCTTTAGTTATAAGGTAGATATTATAACCTTTAAAGAATACTAGATAGTAATACTTAGAAATAAGGGATACTAGGGATCTAGTATTGAAATAAAACTTTAATATTCTACTATCTTTACTAATATACTAGTATATAATGCTAGAGAATTTCCTAAAATCTATATTAACTCCCGTTAGTATAATAGGAAAAGGAAAAATACTAGGTTCTAATCCCCCTAGGGATAAGGACGAAATAGTAAGGTTATTAAGATAAGATAGTTCTAAAGTTTTTCCGGTAGTAATATTTAAGCTATTAGTAGAATTATTACCCTCTAGTAGGCCCTAACTACTAGTTAGGAGCCCTAAGAGGCTTCCCCTTATAACTCCTTATCCGTAAGGATCTTTAAAGTTATATAGGTCTTTAGATTATATAGATTAAGATTATTATCCCTATTATAATAATCTTTATTAATTAGGTTAATATCTATCTCCTCTTTTAACTTAACCTTTAAGGAACTTTTCTTTTTATTATTATAATTACTATCTTAATAATTTCTATTATAATATTAGTAAGGATAAGGTAGGGTCCTTTTAAGTTATTAATTATTAACTATTATCTTTTTTAAAGGATATCTTTTTATCTTTATAACCTTAGGGTTAACTAACTAGATAATCCCTTTAACTACTAGATTATTAAATAATTACTAGACTTAGGCTAGGGATAGTACTTATAATACTAGAGTTACTACTAGTTTCTAATAAAGTCTATCTATCTTATAAACCCGCTTAGCTACTACCTTATTATCTTAGACTTACTTATTGAAGTTTTCTATAGTATCCCCTTCTTCCTATATTAGGGTTATAAGTACTAGGTTTAGCTTAAGGAATTATTATAAATATCTAATAATTATATCCTTATTATTAATACCTATATTATATAAGTAGTTAGTCTTTTAAGTTAGATATTAACTAAGGGTAAGTAATAGTTAGTTAAAATAGAACTTTATTTTCTTAGCTTCCTTTATTAATTTAAATTAATTAGGCTAATATTCTTAAAGAAGTTTATCTTCTTAAATAGCTAAATTATAATTTATTTTATAGCGGACCCTTATAGAAAGGCTATTATACTATTTTAAAATATCCCCTTTTAAATATATTAGGAGTACTTTAAGGACTAGACTACTACCTTCTAGTTCTATTATATAGTAAAAGCGGCGGATAAAGAAGGCTATAAAGTATTTTTTAGGATTAAATATTATAATTTCTTAGGGTTAAAGGTTTTACTCCTTATACTCTCTTAGTTAGGGTAGATATTTATTAAGGTCCTTATATTAATAATAGTTATAACTATTAATATAGTTTTAGGGTAGGTCTAGTTAAAATTCTTAGGGAAAGTCTTAAGGAGGATTTAGATATCTAGCCTTAAGTAGTCTATTATAATACCCTAGTATTAACTCTAACTAATAATTTTCCTAAGAAATAAACCTAGGTTCTAGGCTAAGGTTATAATTTTAATTATAATAGAGTTCTACTTCCTATTAAGTAACCTTTACGCGTAATTATATTAACTTATTTTATTTTATTAAAAGATATTATAGCTTAAGTTCTTAATAATAGTAGTTAAGCTAGAATACTCTAGGCTAATCCTTTATAAAAGGTTAGTAAGGAATAAAAGTCTCTGGCTAGGTATCCTAATAAGGTAGTACTAGGGTATCTTAACCTTATAAACTAGCTATAATTAGTTTAAAGCTGGGAGTAAATAGGAACTTATTATATTATATTTTTATTAGATCTTCTTTAACTTCTTAATTAAAAGGGTCTTTTTATTCTTAATAAGCTCTATTTAATACTAGACACTAGATTCTATTAACTTATAACCCTCTTCCTAGAGGATAAGCTAGCTTATATTATATAGGTAATAGATAATAGCTAGAAGTAACCTGTTTAATTACTTATTAAGAAAGATTAAGATTACCCTATTTACTAGGCCTATTATATAGTTTATTTAGCTACTCTTAGAATATTTTATTATTTTTAATAATAGAGTACGGGTAGCTAAGAAGTTATTACTTAGCTTCTAATTAAAAAGACTTCTTCTTAGCTTCTAATAAGAATTAGTAGATAGCTTAAATAGCCCCTATATTAATATTACTAATTAGTTCTTAAAGGAATAGGGCTTTATATCCTAGGGTCCTCTTTATTAATTATCTTATAATAATTAGTACTATAATATAGTCTTATTAATATACTATTTTTAAATACCCTATATTACCTAAATTCTTCTAGATTCTTATAGCTTCCTTAATCTACCTAGAAATATATTCTATAATACCTAGACGAGGTATAGCTTATTTCCTAGCTACTACTAAGGAATTACCCTAGGCTACCTCTATAGATTTAGGTAGGTTAACTAGATTATTAAGGCCTAAATTATTTCTCCCTAATTTAATTTAATTAGCTATCCTTACTAGGGTTATTCTAGAATCTAGGGTTCTAGTAGATAGCGGGGCCCTTAATAAGCGCTAGGCAGTCTTAGTACCTCGCTTAAAATCCTATAAAGTAGCTAGAAATATCTCTAGCTCTAGTCTAGACTACTAGGATTCCGGCTAGGCCGATCTTTTAAGATCTACTACTACTCTTAAGCTATACTAAGCTAGTCTAAGACTATTCTAAATAAGATACTTAATAAGTTACTAATTAGGATAGTTGACTAGGTTTACTTATTTAGGTTCTATAGAGAGGAAATTATATAAGTAGAAGGTAAGAATAAGAGTATTATAATTAGTTATAATAGTAGGTTAAGCTAGGTTAAATAATATAGAGGGCTTTCTAGCTCTAGTTTTTTAGAAGAAGGATAGGGAATAGAATAAAGAAGAATAGAATTATTAAGGCTAATAAATAGAAATCTTTTAATAGGGTAATAGGATAGAATAGAGTAGAAGCGACTTTTATACCCTATAATCCCCTTAAGAATAGTTAATTACTAATAAATAGACCTAATTTAAATAGATAACTTAATATATCTATTTAGAATCTTCTAGTATTACTACTAGATATTATAGTATAAATAAACCGGTATAATTTATAGGTTATAAGAGCTATTATTCTCTAGACGTTAAGACGTCTAGTCTACCTATCTAAACTAAGTTATATTAGGCTTAGCGCTCCAAGTAGATTACGCTAAGCTATATTTATTACTAATGAAAGTACATTATAATAAATAGGATAAACTATAAAACTCTATTCCTTATATAGCTTATATCTTTAACCTTATAATATAAGACTTTATTAATACCCTAGACTTAAAAGCTTTAAATAATGTTATAATATTATTAAAGGATACTTAAGTTAAAGATATCTAAGTAAATATAAGTCTATTAACTATTATTAAGAAGGTATAATATTATAGGGGTAATATAAATAGGTAATATACTTACTAATATTTTAAATAGATCCGCGCTCTTATAATAGTAATTAACTTATCTCCTTAATAAAAGCTTTATTTTTTATAGTTATAAGAAAACTTTAGTAGAAGACCTTAAAAACTTATATAAGATATCTATATTTATTAGAATTCTATATACTTAATACTTTATTATATATATTAGTAGTAGCTACGTGACTTTATTAATACTTAGGTAGATAAAAATATAACTAATCTAAAAATTAGTATAATTAGCCTTAATAAATATAAATAGTTAATTATATTATTACTTAGTAATATATTAAATCCTATTTATTAACTTACCTTAATAGTTTCTTAGATAATAAATATAGGTATATATTTAGGATTCTAATTATATAATACTCTTTTTAAATATTTTAATAATACTAAAATAATAATATATAATAATAAGGTTATTAGTAAAGTAAGTATTATTTATACTTATAAAGTAGCCTTAATAAGACTTATTAAATATTATTCTAGAATAGAAGGTAAAGGTAGATTAATATATAACTTTATTAATATTCTAGACCCTTTTATAATACTAAGTCTATATAAAACTTAAGATAAATAAGAGGAGTTAAATAATAATATTACTTTAACCTCTTATAAAGAGAGGTATAAAAATAAATTTACTAACTACTTTTATAAGTATTATAAGATATTATTACCTTAGTTATTAAAAGGACTAATATATAAGATATATAGAATATTATTGATAAGGTAATATAATATAGTAATATATTTAAATTTATATTAACTAGTAATAGCCTTTAATAAGAGTAAAGAGAAGTTTACTTTAATATCTAAATTATAAGTCTTTATTATAAAGTAAAGCTATTTAATACTTTTATTCTAAAAGTCTATTAGAGGATATTCCTATATAGGAGTACTAGAAGGATAATACTTTGACTTATTTAAATCTAATATAAATAGCTAAGGATATCCTTTTATATCTAATATTATTTATAGGTATTAAGAGAGTCTTTAGTCTTATTTAAAGAGTATCTTTATAAGATTATATATAATTAAAACTAGAGTTTATAAAATAAGTAATACTTTTAAAGTATTATAATTATATTATAAGTTTAGACCCTAATAAAGCTCTTACTAAGCCTTAAGATATTCTTTAAAGGGAAGAAGATACTAATTAAAGTATTAATAGAGGTAAAGATCCTTTTAAGTTAGAATTAATAGATACTTTAAGATAAATAAATTAATAATTATAATTTTCAAGTTAATTAATAATTAAGTAGTATATTTATAAAGTAGGTTTAATTTCTATATATAAATATAAAGGTAATATAAGAAGGTAATATAATTCTTTATCTTACTAAGAACGCTATAATACTAGGAGTATTATACTATCCTAGACCTACCCTCTACTCCTAATACTATAAAACTATTACTACCCTTAAGTACTAAATAGTATAATACTAAAGCTCTTTATTAATTCCCTTATAAGTTATAAATCCCTTTATATAATAGTAATATATTTAATATAAATATAAAGTAGATTTAAATTTATATTATAAGATATATTAGTAAGTAATTATTATAAGGATTAAATAATAATATAAAATAGTAATATATTTACTTAAGAGAAAAGATATTATAAATACTTTTATAATATCTTATAATACTTTTAAAGCTAAACTTTAGATTTAATATAAGTTTATACTAACTCCTATAATATCTACTATAACCTCCCTTATAATATAATTAAATAGTAGCTTTAGGATAAGGTTATTAATAGACTTTTAATATTATCTTATCTCTTTTAAAGCTTTAAGACCTAAGTTAACCTTATACTTTTATCTTTGTAATATTAATATTAGTACTACTAACTATAAAGGATTAGCTAATTATATTTTAATATATTACCTATTTATATTACCTTTCCCTTCTTATATAATAGCTTACTTATTCCCCTATCTTATAAGGGTTTACCCCCTCTAGCTAGTAATTTTAGTATTTCATTAGCTAATTATACTATCTACCTATTAGTATATAAAGTAAGAAATATATTATAAAATAATATTATAAATCTATTTAATATAAGCTATTATTAAAGTCGTTAAATATATAAGATAATAGATAAAAGAAGGAATATAAGTTTTAAAAGTTTTAATATAAGGTAAAATAATATTAGGCGGAATATTCCGCGTAATTATAAGTATAATTATAAGTAGAATTACGCTTTAAAATCTTTTTTATAACTCCTCCTACCTTTATATACTTAAGATATTATAGTAAGATAGGTTATTAATATAATAAATATTTATTACTAATTATATTATTAAATAGATAAGTTAATATTATATTATAATAATATTAAGTCCTTATAACTAGAATCCTAAATTAATTATAAGTAGAGAATAGGTAAAAGACTAGGATAATAATAAAAAGCTATTATATATAAAAGTATCTAATAACTATATAATAGTATTAAAAAGGATTAAGAAGTTAAAGGAATTAGATATATAAAAGATAGTTATTAAAGAGGATTATATAAAATTTATAATTAAGGTTAAGGATATTATAAAGGAGGAAAGATATAAGAAAGGGATTTATAATAATATAATTAAATAAAATAATACTTCCTAAATAGTTAATACTATATAATAGAATATTTTAAGATAGAGTTATACCTTAAAGATAATAAAGAGGCTATTAAGGAATAAGCTAAGCTAGATAAACTAATAAATTATATAAATTATATAAATTATATAAATAATATAATTAGTTCTATAAAAGAGGTAAATATATAATTAGTCTTTAATCCTATCTTCTAATTAACTTAACTCTTAGAATACTTTTAAAGAAGATATAGATACTATTAAGCTAGAATTTACTAGATTTAATCTATTAATTATATAAATTATTAAGTAAAGGATTATATATTATAAGGGTTTAAAGGACTTAAAAGATATATAAGACCCTAATAGTATAAATACTAATATTAAGTTTATATAAGAGTATACTAACGCGTTTAATATAAAGGATTATATTATACCTAACCTTATAAAAAGGAATTAAGATAAGGAGGATATTTTAATTAAAATTAATACTAATAGGAAAGAAATTAAGTATACTACTAAGGAGGATAAAGAAGAGGATAGGGAATATAAGTTAAAAGATACTAGTAAGACTAATAGTAATAGTAAGGATAATAATAGTAAATATAATAATAGTAAGGAGGATAGTAATAAATAGAAGGATTATAAGTATAAGATTATAGAGATATTTAAATAGATAGATAGATAGGCTATCTATTAAAAACTCTTAAATAATTATATTACCTTTTTATATTATTATAAAGTATTCCTAATATTATAATCTAGTAAAATACCCTTACTAAAATTAAAGTCTTAGTAAGTTAGGTTAATACTTTAATACTAATACTTAGTACTACTTTATAGTATTAACTTAAATACTTAGTACTAACTATTAGTATTAACCCGAATACTTAGGCTAGGAATTTAGTATTAACTCGCTAAGAGTTAAGTTAGGAACCCGACTCGAGTTTAAAGTACTAACCCGACGCGGTTAGTCTAATAAGGCTATTAAATAAAAGCTAATAGATAGTAATAAGCTTTATAAGACTATATTAAGGCTAGCGATAAGATCTACCTATATATAGTACTAGCTACGAACCTATTACTTATTAATAGAGCTAAGAGGTCTCTAATCTAAACGTAGTTAGAATAAAACTAGGATATTACGTATAGACTAACCATCGACTCGGGTTTCAGTACTATAGATTAGTACCGACCCGAATACTTAATACTACCTCCTAGTACCGACCCGAATACTCGGTACTAGTTTCCGGTACTAACCCGAAAAGCCCTCGGTACCTTAGCGAGTCGGGTTAGACTAACCCGACTCGCCAAGGTATTACTAAGACGCTAAGCCCCTAATAAAATAGTAAGGGACACTAAAAAAATTCTAGAATTACCCCTATACTAAAAATAGAATTTTTTTTAATTAGAAATTTAATACTCCCCTTAATTCCCTAGGTATATATATTACCTTTTTATTTTACCTTATTTACTATTAAGAATTACCTAGTTAGTAATAATAATAATACTTAGTAGTCTATTAGTAACTCTTATATATAATACGAAATATTAATAAAAAGAAAAAATATTCCTAATATAATAGTCTTAGTAAAATAATATAGTAGAACTAATATCTTAGCTAGTTAGGTTAATACTTTAGTACTAATACTTAGTACTACCCCTTAGTATTAACTCGAATACTTAGTACTAACTATTAGTACTAACCTAAATACTCGGGCTAGGAATTTAGTATTAACTCGCTAAGAGTCGAGTCGGGAACCTAACTCGAGTTCAAAGTACTAACCCGACGCGGTTAGTCTAGTTACGTAGTAGTAGAGCTTATAGTATAAAGTTTTTATACGCGCGGCGAGCGCACCCTTAATATACGTGATAATACCTACCTTAGTTCCTATTAATAGTATTAGCTTAATATATAAGAGACTCTAGGTTAAGAGATAGAAGGTATATTAAGTAGAAAAGACGGAATAATAGGCTAGGGCTACCCCCCCTAGCTAGGAGAACTATAACTACGCGTAAGAGTAGGAGTAGTAACCTTATAACTATAAAGGTATAGCTAGCGGGATCTATAATCTACTTTCCCTTATAAGTAGATTATTATACGGCTTAATACGAGGAAGTAATAATATAATAGTAGTAATAAAGTATATCTATCCCTCTAATAACTATAATAGCTCCCTCCTACGTATTAGGAAAGATACGTAGTAATTCCTAATAAGGGTATTATAGGCCTTCTACTAGGCTACCTAGCTAGGGAGTATAATAGTAATTAAGGCCCTTATATTATAAGTTAAATAGATAAGGATACTATAATACTAGATAATATAAGAAAGGAGTAGCTAGGGTAGTAATAATTAATAGGAGGCTTAGGGGTACTTATATTAATTAAATTATATAGGGAAGAGTAAGAGAGTAATAGAGGGGGATAGACCTAGGAGGTACTATTAGAAAATAGTATAAAGGAAGGGGGCGAGGCCTTAGTAAGAGAAAGAAGTATATAGGTATTAGGATCTAATACTATAATAGTTTAAAGTATAAGGGAGAGGATAGTATATAGTAGTTAGAGGCTTTAAAGTATTATAATAAATAGGGTAGGTAAGAGAGGTTTTCTTCTATATATTATAGTTTCCTCTTAATAAACTAGAGTTAGAACGCCCTTATTAGCTCTAAGTAGCTAGATAGTAGAGTATGAATTTAAATATAAATATAAAGACTATATTAATAGAATTTTTTAATATAAACTATCTTACTAAGGAAGCTTATAATAATAGTTAGCTATTACCTTTTATAAAATAGAATAGGAAATATCCTACTATTATAAGGGATCTACTTAACTATTTATATATAGATTTTCCTAAGGTCTTTATATAGAATAAAAGAAATAAATATTAGAAAATATATAAAAAGGGGGAGACTCTTAAGTATATTAATTTTATTAGTCTTAAAATTAAGGATCTCTACTATTACTAATTACTTCTCTATTATATTAAGAGGGCTATATTATTTAATAACCTCTAGATAGTAGACGGCTAGCTAATAAGATAGAAGGAGGCTTATATAAAGCTTAAGTTAACTAAAAATAATAGATATACTAATAAGATCCTTAATAAGGAAAGGATTTTTAGGGAGGTTATAAGTTATATAATCTATTTATATTAATATTAGTTAAACTTTAACCTATTAATACCCTTATATTATAGAATAAGTATAAGGAGTATATCTTAAATAACTACTTATACCTCTTATAACGAGATTTTTTAATACTTTAAATACTAGATAATACTAGAATTAAGACCCTAACCTTATCGCAGCTTATTAGTTAGTTAATAAGTACACTAATTACCCCTCTAGGACTAGCGCGAATATTAAAACTCTAATATTTCTTCGTATTCTACCTATATATATACCTACCCTTTATAATATTTTCTACTTAAATAAAGTTATATAGCTTATTTTAGCCTACTTAATACCTTAAAAATAATAAAAATCAGTGTAATAGTATAAAAGATATATTAGAATAAGTAGATTTACCTACTAAATTTTATATACTAACCGCTAGAATATAGATTATAAATAATAAAAATCCTAATATTCTTTATAAATTACCTATCCTACTATATTACCTACTAACGTGTTTACTATTAGTCTAAATAGGGGGAAATATCTATCTTATTACTAGGTAGGTAATACTATTAATATAATCTAAATTAGTATATTACTATATTAGCTAATACTATTATAATTATATATAAGCTAAAAACCCTACTATTTACGTCACCTACTAATATATCTAATATCTACCTACTAACGTATCTAATATCAGCTTAAATAGGGGGAAATATCCGTCTTATTATTAGGTATAGAACGCTGTTAGAATAGGTATATATATATAATATAGCTAATACTATTATATATATAGGCCGGCTACCTACCTACTAATATATCTAATATACTCCCTACTATTCACCCTACCTACTAACGTGTCTAATATACTCCCTACTATTTACTCTACCTACTAACGTGTCTAATATACTCCCTACTATTTACCTTACCTACTAACGTGTCTGCTATCGGTCTAAATAGGGGGAAATATTCGTGTTATTAATAGCCTACTATATCTAATATACTTACTCCCTACTATTCACCCTACCTACTAACGTGTCTAATATACTCCCTACTATTTACCTCACCTACTAACGTGTCTAATATCAGTCTAAATAGGGGGAAATATCCGTGTTATTAATAGCCTACTATATCTAATATACTCCCTACTATTCACCCTACTAACTAACGTATCTAATATACTCCCCGCTATTCACGTCACCTACTAAACGCCAGGTAGTAGGGGTAATTTTCCGACGTAAACATCTTGAATTTTTATAGGTATTTTCTAGTAAGTAATAGTTATTTATAGAATAGTACGCCCTTTACCTAATTAATAGCTAATTAGAATATTAATTAACCCCTAAATATATTAAGGATCTAACCTAATATAACCTACCTATTCTAACTATCTTATTTAATAATTTTAATAATATTCTAAATAGACTTTTATAAGAAGAAATATCTTACTAAATTACCTCTAATAAGGCTAAGGTCTTATAAAATAGGCTAAATACTAACTAATATTATACTATTAATTAGATTATCGCTACTATTAATACTAATACTAATAATAAATTTAGTACTCTAGGTATACTATTCTTCCTTAATAGTACTAGGGGGACTAGTAAGATAATAATTTAAAATACTATTATAAAAAGGCTATATTCCTAGTAAAAGGTTACTTTAATAGTAGTATCTTCTAATATTATATTAATACTATTATAGAGAGGTTAGACTATTTACTTATAATCTAAAATACTTCTAGACTCTAATACTACCTCTTTATATAAGATTAAGAAGGGGATTAATTTTACTAAGTTAATTAAGTAAGCTTATATTATCTTTTAAAATAAGTCTCTTATATAGAGTTAATATAATATAAAAGCTATTAGTTATAGCCTTTAAAATATTTATAATAATAATTAGGCTTATTTTAAGGGTAAGGTAGTCTATTTTTATAAGAACTTCTAATAAATACTCCTAGTTATTCTAGGAGGATCTAGTAGCTAGGTTATTAAGGCGTATCTTTAAAATGCCTATTTCTAGAATAAGGTTATATATTTAGATCTTACTATTAATAAGTAACTTAATAGTCCTAACTTAATAGATATTATCTTCTTACTATAATAGAAAATATAGATATTAGGACCCTAAGCTTATTACAGCTTATTAATTAGTCTAAAGTCTACTAAATTACCTCTTTAGGACTAGCGTTATCTGCGGTAAATATTAAAACTCTAATATTTCTTCGTATTCTACCTACGTATACACCTACCCTTAATAATATTTTCTACTTAAATAAAGTTATATAATATATCTTTAGCTATTTAAAACTTTAAAAATTATAAAAATTAGTATAGTAGTTCAAAAGATATATTATTATTAATAAATTTACTTACTAAATTCTATATACTAACGGCTAGAATAATTAGATTAATAATAAAAATCCTATTATTATTTATAAATTACTTATTCTACTACCTTACCTACTAACGTATCTAATATCAGCCTAAATAGGGGGAAATATCCGTCTTATTACTAGGTATATAATACTATTAGAATGATATATATCGGTCTATTACTATATTAGCTAATACTATCGTATTTATAAGCTAAAACCCCTACTATTTATGTTACCTACTAACATGTCTAATATTAGTCTAAATAGGAGGAAATATCCATCTGGTTACTAGGTAGGTAATGCTATTAGTATAATCTATATTACTATATAGGTCTATAAGCTAATACTATCGCATTTACAGGCTAAAAACCCTACTATTTACGTCACCTACTAACGTATCTAATATTAGTCTAAATAGGGGGAAACGGCCTAGATAGGGGAAAATATCCGTCTTATTACTAGGTATATAACGCTGTTAAAATAATCTATATCGCTATATAGGTGTATAAGCTAATACTATTATATTTTACAGGCTACCTACCTACTAACATGTCTAATATACTCCCTACTATTCACGTTACCTACTAACGTGTCTAATATACTCCCTACTATTTATATCTAATATCAGTCTTAATAGGGGGAAATATCCGTCTTATTACTAGGTATAAAACGCTGTTAGAATAGGTGTATACATCTAATATAGCTAATACTATCGCATTTATAGGCTACCTACCTACTAACGCGTCTAATATACTCCCTACTATTTACGTCGCCTACTAATATATCTAATATACTTCCTACTATTCACCTCACCTACTAACGTGTCTAATATCAGTCTTAATAGGGGGAAATATCCGTCTTATTACTAGGTATAAAACGCTGTTAGAATAGGTGTATATATCTAATATAGCTAATACTATTATATATATAAGCTACCTACCTACTAACGTGTCTAATATACTCCCTACTATTTACCTCACCTACTAACGTATCTGATATCAGTCTGAATAGGGGGAAATACCCGTCTTATTACTAGGTATAGAACGCTGTTAGAATAACCTATATCGCTATATAGGTTTATAGGCTAATACTATCGCATTTATAGGCCGGCTACCTACCTACGTATCTAATATACTCCCTACTATTTACCTTACCTACTAACGTATCTGATATCAGTCTGAATAGGGGGAAATATCCGTCTTATTACTAGGTATGAAACGCTGTTAGAATAGGTATATATATCTAATATAGCTAATACTATCGTATATATAAGCTATCTACCTACTAACGTATCTAATATACTCCCCGCTATCCACCTTACCTACTAAACGCTAGGTAGTAGGGGTGATTTTCCGACGTAAAAATCTTGAATTTTTACAGGCATTTTCTAGTATATTATAAAATAGGACTATTTATAAGTAATCTCCTTACTATTAATAATAGTATTAATATCTAGAAAAGCCCTACTATTAATAAAGATATATTAGACAGGTTTTATAGTAAGATTATTTAATATTTATTTAATAATTTATATAGGTCTAGCTATATACTAAACCTAATCCGAATTTACCTAATTATAAACTATTACTACTTAGCCCTACCTATCTAGAATTTACCCGTAAAACCTCTTTTAGTAATTATCTATTTATCTATATTATTAATAATAATATATTATAAATATTAATTCTAATAAAGAACTTATATATATAGCTACTCTAGCCCTCTTTATCCTTAGTTTATACTATATTAGCTAAGTCTCGCGCTACGCCTATATCCTACTAGTTAAGTATTAGAGTAAGGAGTAGAGTCTTAATAATTTCCTACCTAAGTAAATAAGGCGGATATTTAGATTTACTAAAGATAAGATATATTAATTACTTACTTATTTTAACCTTAAAAGTATTAACTAGTAATATAATTATTAGCCTAGCTTAGAGCTTACTTTATATCTTATTCTAGTAAAATTCTTATACCTATATCCTTTATATAAGTTATTAATAATATTTAACTAGTCTCCCTCCTTTATTTTTATTATAATTAATAACGTCCTTAAGTACCTATATAATTATTATAATCCTATCTTATACTAATATCCTATTCTTAAATATAATAGGATCTAGAGGTATATAAGGGTAATTAAATATATAAATAAAATATATAAGAGGTCTATAATCTAGGGGGTTATTAATAGAATATTTTAGCGCTTCTATTAATTAAAGGAAGACTAGAGGTTCTTCTACTCTATATATAAAAAGGTATATAGTATAATATAGTTAGGGGTAATATACCTAAATAGTTTAATTAGTATACTATATAGCCTATTTAAAGGAAAGGCGAATAACTTAATAATACTATAAACTTCTAGTATATAAGACTAGCTATATTAAGTATTCTAGGGGTAGTAAGTTCTAGACCTATTTAGTAATAAAGCTTATAAGTATATAAAATTTATTATATTATTATATATAAGCTACTTAAATATATAGAAGAGAAAGTTTAATAGAAGAATAGCTGGTATATAGATTACTATTAAGTATAGTTTTAAGATAATATAAATACTTTAAGTAATAAATACCTTTAAGTATAGAATAAAATTAGGGCTAATACCTATTAGTAATATCTATTAGGTAGTAGTACTATTAATAAACTATTTTACCTATTTATAAGGCTAAAATATAGTATCTAATTAATTTAGAATAAGGCCTTTAATAATCTATTAATATTTATTAGTAATTAACTCTACCTAATAATTACTTAGGTATATTTCTTTATATAAAGCCTTATAGTATAACTAAAGGAATTATAGGCCTATAATCTATATATAATTACCTAATTCTAATATTATAATACTATTAATTTATAGACTATATTACTAATAAAGAGCTTATTATTAAATTTAAGATTATAAAGAAGCTTATAAATATAAGTTATAAATTAGCCTAAGTCTATAATATATATAAGAAATATAGGAAACCCGCCCTTATTAAGTAATATAACCTATCTATTTAATTACTATAAAATAGTAAGTATTTTATAAGGCCTTATTTCTTTATTCTTACCTAAAGTTTCTACTTTTATATTTTATTTAATTTTTCTACTTTTTATTCTAAAATATCTTAATCTTAAGTCGCCTAAATATTAGGGATCTATACTATTAGTTATTCTATTATTCTATATTATTTTATATATTAGAGCTATAAAATATACCTAAGTATTATATCTACTAGTCTTATAATATTCCTACTATATATTATTAACCCTATCTTTACTAAGCTCCTTATTAACTTTTATATAAAAATCCTTAGTAGTATTTCTCCTTTACTTACTATTATTATTATTACTTTTAGAGTCTCTACTATTACTTACTTAATTTATATCCTTAATACTATTAAGCCTATTAATATATAACTATACTATACTTATAACCTCTCTATTAGATATCTAGGGACGGCTTAGTATATTATTATCTATAGGGATAATGTAATCTACCCTTAAACGAGACATACCCCTAAATAAGATACTACCCCACCCTAAAATACAACTAACGTACGAAATATCACAAACTTCCATGGAATTAAACTATTTACACCTAGAAATCAAGCTATATATATCGGATATACCCTGGCATTATGCTCTAGCGAGCTATATATACTATATTTTAGTAGCGCGCGGCTAGAAGCTTGCGTAGTAACTCCGCTTAATACAGCCGTATTAGCTATTCGAGCTCTTTTAACACGATCTCGTCCTTCCTCCGTAGTTAGAACCCCCCTACTAGCTATATATAAGCGAGGAGTTTCTCGCTTACACTTTTAACGCGCGCTTATAGCCCGTAGATCCTTAATTTCGCTAGCTAAAAGGGCCGCGTTATATATAGCCATTTAATACCCTTTAACTACCCGCTTCAGCGCCTATTCCGTCGGACTTAGGGGGCTTTTCGAACGCCGTTTTAGTAACCCCTTAATTATAGTATATTCCTGAGCTAATTAAGCAACGGTATAAGGTATTTTAGGGGTTTAATAGGCTGCTATAGTCGTCTCTAATGCCGGGGGGGTAGGCGTTCGTAGCTTGAACTGGAGGCGCGATAGGACTCGCTTAGGATTATATAGTACTAGTCCAGCTATAGTAAATCCGCTGCGGATATTTAAGGAACTTAGGGCTACTACGCGGGCAGGTTTAAAAGCCTCTAAGAAGTCGAGCTTATTAATATAGTTGCGTCTAAGCCGTATATAGTTTTCTACCTAATATCTATACGCGCGTTTTAGCGGTGAAAAGCAGCCGATATCTAATAGCTATAGTAGATATAATGAATACGGTGGCATATATAAGGTTATAATCGCGTTATCTAAGTAGAAGCGGTCGAATTCAGGGGTCGCGTGGCTTTTATAGCCGTCTAAGATTAGTAGTTAATACTACCTAACCGTACGTACCTTTATATATTCATTAAATACGTTCTAAAGCCAAATCAGGCTAATCTTATTAGTAGTCTACCTATTTTTACTAATAGTAATCGTCTACTACGGTAGTAGGACCTTATACCACGCAGCCTGATATATCTTACCTGCGAAGATAATTATAGGAGGTATAGCCCAGCTACTAGCGTTAATAGCTTCCACGGCTGTCACCTATTCTCGATTTCCTAGCTATATAATAAGTGCTTTCCCGGCTCTTTATAACCCTATTACTACTTTAGCGGTACCTATAACCCCTATTTAGAACCCCGTTTCGTTAAAATTATAGACGTCTTCGTCTAGGATACTATATTTCGCCCGCGTATTCTCTACGAGCCGAAACTAGTTACTTATAGCCTTAGGGTCCTCGTATAAGGCCCGTTAGTAGTTATACTTTTATATATACTTCGATTTAAGCTGCTTATAACAATTAATAAATTTATAGACCTAATTTTCGCCTATAATAGGTAATGCGTTCGCGGGGGATCTAGCGCGCGTTAAAAGAAGGATATCAGCTATTTTACGTATAATAGAGATCCGCGGTAGAAACCCCCGTTCGCTTATAGATAGAACCTATTAGAAAAGAGCTTCTTCTTCTATAAGGAGGAGCTTTCGGTTAGTTATCCGGGATTATTAATATATTAGCTACCTACGAAGACGCTTAGCTAAAGTTAAATAAGGGACGTCGTAGGCGCGGGCTACGGCGCGTATACTTAGGGAAGTATTACTATAGATAGCTTTAATAGCTTGAGAGATTCTAGCTTCTTAATCGCTTTTATAGTTAGGGGGTATTTTCGTGTTTTATTGAAAAGACGTGTCGGGGTAAGGTAGTATCTCGTTTAGGGGTATGTCTCGTTTAGGGGTAGATTACGTTAGTAAGACTAATCTTACTAATAATATTTTCTAACATTTTTTATATTTATTCTATCTCTTTACTTAGGTACTATTAATATAAGAATTAATTTATATAAAGTATTTAAATAAGGTCCTTTTAAGCCCCTATTTACTTTTATAATAAAGTTATAAAGGCTTATAACTCCTTATAAAGTATATTTAATATATTATAAGTCTATTATATTCCTTTAATTAAATATTTAAGTTCCGCGTTAGTATTAAGTTATTACTTATAAATAAGTTTTAACTTTTTAATTAAGGCTAGGTTTTAAGTACTAATTATTATAGATATATTAATATTAATAAGTAGAGGGGCCTAAGTACTACTTATTAATATAGGCCTACTAATACTTATAAGTATTATTATTAGAGTTATTATATTATAAGATTTAAAGAATTTTAAACTTTACTTTATAAAATTAACTAAAATAGTAGTTATATCTTAAGTTAGATAAGACCTTTATATTTATTTAGGTCTTTACCTATCTTTTTATAACCTTATCCCCCTATCCTTTTTTTTATTCTACTATTATAGTTATTATAATTAATAGATAATACTATTAGTAGAGTTAGCTTTATCCTTAAGATTACTCCTAATACTAATACTACTCTAGTAGCTAGTATTACTCTAATATTAAGGACTTAGGCTTTACTACTAGTAGGGGGAACCTTTTAATATAATATTTATACTAGAGGGTAATAGTAATATTATTATAAATAAGAGTAAGATATATAAGCCTTCTAAGGAGGAGTCTTATTTATTATTTTCTTTATAAGAAGGAATTTTATTAGAACTAGTATTCTCTATTTCCCTTATAACCTTTTTACCCTAGTAAGTAGAGAGTATATCTTATTTAGTATTATAATTTTATATTTTCTCCTTCTTATCTTTTATATCTTACTTCTTTTTATATTTTTTAGCTTAAACTTTATTAACTATTAATTACTATTAATCTAGTACTTATATAAGGTTATTATTAGTTATTATATACCTAGATCTTCTATTATATTCCTTTTTATACTTATACTATTTAAGTAGTACTACTACCTTTTATTAATAACTATTTTAAGAGTAGGAATAATAGGTATATATCTTAAAGTCCCGTTATATATCCTTCTACTATAAATTTATACTAGAAAGTCTATATATACCTACTTTAATAAGTGTATAATTAATAAATATTATTATCTCCTTAGTTTAATTAATAAGTTATACTTACATCTATCTAAACTATTAAAAGATAATTACGGGGGCTTATAAGTATATTATAGTTATTATTATAGTAGCTAATCTATAAGGGAAACTATATACTTATACCTTATAAAGACCTAGGTAAAAACCTTACTATTCCTATCTCTTTATAACTTCTAGTCTATTTCTCTTTATATTATATTTAGCTCTTTATATTTAATACCCGTATCTATTACCTTATTATCCTAGCTCCCTAGGGCTAGATTATATATTATAGTAATAAGTATTATTCTAATAATAAGGACTTATACCTTAGCTTAGTCTTAATATAGTTATATTATTATAAGTAAAAACTAGCTTAATATTCTAATTTAAATTATTTATTTTACTATCTACTTTACCCCCTTTATACTTATAAGTATCTTATAGGTATCTAATATACCTAAGGTATCCCTTAGCTCCTAGTAGTAGTTATAAAACCTAGGGTAGTTAATAAGGATATATCTTATATCCTACTTATACTAGCTATACTTATAGCTTATAAATATAATACTAGGGACTTTATATTAATATAAGAAGGTAGTTAGCCCTATCTTCTCTATTTTTATTTATATAAGGGCGGAGTTCTTAGCCTTTTAAAGGCCCTTATAAAGGGCCCTCCTACTAGTTTATAAGCCTCTAAGCTAGGCGGGGGGATAGTCCCTAGCCCTTAGTCCTACCTAATATTCTTTTTATATTACCTCCTAGGAGGACTTTTATTAATAGTATATCTTCTTCTTAATCCCTTAGGGGTATTAGGTTACCTCCCTAGTTATAACCGCGTTCTAGTTATCTAGGTATAAGGAGTATAGAACCTACTTATTCTTCTCCTTTATAAGGGACTCTACTACCTTTCTCCTCTTCCCTCTCCTAGCCTTAAGCTTCCTCTAGATATATCTATTCCCTATTACTATTACTAGGTAAATTCCTTTTAATATATACTAGTAGAGAACTAAGTAGTTTAATATTAATTATATAAGGGCTATCCTTACCTCTACCTCTAATACTTATATTAAGGTAGCTTTATATACCCCTAATACGCGTCTTAAGTAGCTATTTTAGATAACTTTAAGCTTCCTTATATATATCTTCTTTATCTCCCTTAAGCCTTATAGTATATATTATATAATAGACGCGTAGGTTATTACTAGCCTTATTATTATATTATATACCCTCCTAGCCTTATTAAGGATAGCTCCTTATATTAATATTAATATTATAAAAAGGGCTAGGCTCTAAGTAGTAAGCTTTACTTATATCCTCTTTAAGTATAAGCCCTATTATAATTTACTATTAATATATAATCCTAGGACTTAGATCTCTACCTAGGGTTTTATTATTATATATCTTAGGCTAACTACTATATTTATATTAAAGTAGTAGGGGTAGTAGGTAAGGTAAACTAACTTATACTTCTAGGAGGCGAAGCTTACCCTATATATAAAAGCCTATTTAAAGTAGATCTTATATACTAGTTCTAGGGTTCTATAGTTTCCTTCTATAGTTTTCCTATATACTAGTTATCTCCTTAGTATTAAGAAGTACTCCTTTATATATACTTTATCCCTTCTACCTACCTCTCTTATACTTCTTATTATAATTATCTAATTATAAGATATCTAAGCTCCTAGTCCCCCTTCTCTTATACCTCTTTAAATACTATAATAGCTCTATATTATATAACCTAGCTTTCTTATAACCTTTCTTATTATAAGGGGACTTCCGCGGGGTAGGTTAAGAGGAATATAAGGGAAGGATATTATTATTATTAGGAGGTTCCTAGGGTATAAGAGGCATATTTATATAAAGGCTAATAATAATATCTTCCTATTAATTATATAAATATATAGTAATTATATATTTATCGCGTTATATTAAGATCTTTAGTTATAAGGATATAAAAGGAGGATCCGGCGTACTAGTAATAGTAATAATAAAGGTACTAGTACCTAGGATATTCTTAGAAGACTTTAGAGTACGCCTAGGAGGTATATAATAACTATTAATAATAGTAGAGGAAGGTTATAAGAGGGATAGAATAGATATAAATATAGGTAAGTAATAGATTAACTATAAAGGATATTAGAATAATAGCCTAATTAGGCTATTATTTATATTAAATTAGTAATTTAATAATTAAATTACTAACTTAATAATCTATATAATTAGTAAATACTATAGCCTAATATAGCTATTAACTATTAAATAATATTAAATAATTACTTAAAATTAGGACTATAAAACCTATCTATTATATTAGAAATATAATTATACCCTTAAAAATACTATTAATAATTTAGTTAAGAATATTTATATTAATATTAAGATAAATATCTCCTAGAGCGTTTATCTATTAGAATAGGCTATTCTTACTATTATTAATAAAGATATTATTAGTATTAATACTAAGATAATATTATATATCCCTAGTAATATAATAATATACTAGAGTATTAATTATATTATATTAGAAGAAGATAATAAACTCTTCCCCCTTAAATACTTTTATAGGTTTTATAAACCCTCCCTACTATCTTATAAGTTATATATTAAGCTAGGCGTATTAATTATATTATTAAGGAACCTTAATCTACTATATCTATATAATAGGACCTAATTATAAGTAATAAGATATAATAAGTATATCTTTAAGGGGGAGATTATAAGTAGTACTTATAATAGTAAGAAGGTAATACTATTTAAGATACTATTATAATTTGAAGAAAATAATAGGTAGATTCCTACCCCCTTTATTTATAAATAGTACTCTATTTAACTAGTATTTATTATAACTATTAATAAATTATAAGGTTAATTAATAAAGTATATAAGTATTAACTTATAAATTAAGCCTATTTTTAATTATAATTAGTTATACGTAGCTTTATTATAAGTAGTAAGATAGGGAAACCTCTATATTATTAGGCCTAAAACTCTTAAATATATATCTAACTAAATGATAAGAAATATTATATATAAGTAGATACTATTAAATAATAAGTAGACTACCCTAATATATTAGTTATAACTTATTATTAATACTTAAATCCTATTAATAGCTACTTAGTAGCTTATAAGAATACTAATTATAATATTAGAAGTATAAAAATAACCTAATATTATACTTAATTATATAGTTATATCTTTATATTAGACTATAATATTAGACTTTCTAATAATAAAAATAAGTTATTCTACTAGTTAAACTTTAAAGGGCTAGATAAATACTAGGTTATACTAACTCTTATATCTAATAAATTCCTCTATATTAATATAATAAATCTAGTAGGACTATTAATAGTTATTATAAGAGTATAAAAGATATATTATAATATAAAGGATATAATAATTTAAGAATTATATTAAATAGTCTAGTAATATAAAAGTTATTAATAGAATAGAAGATTATAATACTAGATATCTTATAGTTAGTTAGGTACCTAATAGATAGTATTAATCTTTTAATACTTCTATAAGAGTACTATATAATAATATAGCTATTAAGTACTATAAACGGTGCGTATATATATAGAACTCTCTATTCTTATTAATAGTAAGACTAATTACTACCCTTCCCTTTAAGGGGGAATTCCCTCCTCTATATATTATAGGTAAAGGGGTAGTATAGTACTACTATATACTATAAATACTATATTAATAGTAGTATTATATTCCTAACTAATCCTTATAATTATCTCCCTATCTAGGCTCTTAGGCTTTAAAAGTATAAAAGGTTATAATTTATAAAAGATACTCCCTTAGTAATAAAATATACCTCTAATAAGAGTATAATAATATAATTAATTATATAACCCCTAAGTTAAGCCTTAAGGAATATATAGTTTTATTAAATTATAATAATTATAGATAATACTTCTATATATAATCCTTATATTATAATATAATCTAATTATACTTCTTATTATTCTTTATTAATTTATTATAAAAGTAGTTAGAAGTCTTAGTATTTTAAAGTAAATAGGAATTTATTACTAAGTATTAAGGGTTTATTAAGTACTTAAAGTATACCTCCTTTATATAACTTTAATATTATTCTTTTAATTAAAGTATAATATTTTATTTTTTATTAATTATAATAAATCCTTTTTAATTCTTATTTATATTATTACCCCCTTTACGCCTTATTATACCTCCTTATAATCCTAGTAGTTACTTTATAAGTAATCTTTAATAATTAAAGAAGACTCCTATTATTCCCCCTTATAATAGTACCTAACCTCTTTTATTAAATTACTTATAATCTATTCTTATATTATCTTATATAATATACCTCTAATATACTATATTTTAAAGTAAAGAGTTATAAGTCTAATATTTTTAATTAAGGCTTTATTAACCCCTTTAATAATATACTTTATATACGCGCCTCCCCTAGCTTAATAAGATATAGCCGTTATAAAGACCTTAATAAAAAATATAAATAGAAAATCCCTACCTTTATTTACTACTTCTACTTACGCCTCTTATAAGCCTTTAACGCCGTAGCTACCTTTAATACTAGCTCTAATCTTCCTTAGCTTACTAGATATTAATAAACCTTTGATAGGTTTATTTAATAATACTACTACTACCTCTATTATACCTCTACCCCCTCTATTACTACTACCTTAGCTAAGGTAGACCTTACTATTACTAACTATATTATAAATACCCTTAAGGGTATTTATTTATTATAACTAATATAAGTTTATTAAATAAGACTATTATAATACCTTCTTTAATAGTAATAATATATATCTAAATAAATATACTTTAAAAGGTATTAAACTTTATATTAAGATACTAGAGGTAGATATTAATAATAAAGATATAAAAGAGCTTATATCCTAGGTTAATTAGGTTAAAATTAATAGTTTTAAATTTACTTATATAATTACTAATATCTTTATAATTAGTATAAAAGAGGGTATTAAAATTATAGATAGTTTTATTAAAGATATTAGTACCTTAAGGCTTATAAAAGTCCTTAAGGATCTTCTAAGCTATTAAGGGGATAATCTTATTCTTAATTATATTATATATATTAGTATTATAATATACTTATATTACCTTATAAGCCTTATTATACTTATTATCCTAAATCTCTTAAAGGTTTTAGGTTATAGGGATAATATAGTCTATCTTAAGGATAGCTCTAAGGCTATTAAGGATAATATAGGACTATATATTATAGGAGTATAATAGCTAGTTATAGCTAAATTCTAGTATAGGAATAAATATAAGGGGGTAGTTACTACCCCCTCTAATCTCTACTTTAATATTAGTAGGAGGTATATCTTTAGTCTTAATATCTAGATTATATAGATTTAATATTAAAGATTAAGTTAATACTAGCGCTAATAATTATAAATATATAAAGGGTAGTCTTAACCTTATAATAAGGTTAAAGATAATACTTTTACCTAGTATTTTAAAGCCTTTTATTAAAAATAATAGTAATTAGTTTTAAAGATAAGGTTCTAATATTAGTAAAGGTATAAAGGAGGTATTATCTAATAATATTCCCTAATAATTAATAGTAGTAGCTACCTCTTAGTTAATTTTATAACTAATATCTTAGTAGAGATATAAGAAATTAAGGAAGTAGTAGTTTCCTTAAAGGTTAGCTAGAAGACCTTTAAGATAAATATTAATTAACTATTAATAGATTTCTTATTTAGATTCTTTAAGTTCTAGTATAATATAATTAGAATAATAAAAAGGAGGGAGAGAAGAATCTAGGGAAGAAGAGATAGATATAGCTAATTTATAAAGAGGTTAATAAGTATTCCTAGCCTTCTCTATCTTCTTTACCCCCTTTTATAAGAATACTATATATTATCTATAGTATTAGCTAGGTAAATAACTATTATTAAGGTAGTTAGCGTATATAAGGAATAGATATTATTTATATAATTAGCGAACTATTATATACCGCCGCTAAGGGGTTATTATTATTTAAGTTAGAGGGGATTTTAGCTAGTTTTAGCGTCTTAGCGGAAATCTCTACTAGTAGATTCCCTAGCCCCCTTTTTATAGTAGTACGTAGTATTAATATAGAGGTAATTTATAAGGGATAGTATTAATAGTAGTTATAGGGTAAATAAATAAATTAATACCTTATACCTAGGCTTATAACCTATTAAAATAGGTAGAATAGTAATAGTTATTATATTACTAGCTATATAAGTAGAGAGAGATAGAATATATAAGATACTAAGACGGGTATTAGCGCGCGTCTAGTATACGGCTAGTCTAACTAATTATATCCTATTTTAATATATTTTAATATTAACTTATATATATTATAATTACGCGATTAATATAAAGGAGAATAAAGAACCTCCCTTTAACCTACTTTATAACCTATTAAAGAAAGAGTTATGTATATTAAAAGAGTACTTTAAGTAAGCTTTAAAAAAGGGGTAGATTTATTATTTTATAAGTCTAATAAGTATATTAATTCTTTTTATACTAAAAAAGAATAGGATATTATATTTATATATTAATTATAAGGTACTTAATAAGATTATAATTAAGAATTATTATTTACTTCTATTAATTAATAAAATATTAATAAGATTAGTTAATACTAAGTACTTAACTAAGTTAGATCTTAAGGATATATATTATTACTTATAAATAAGAAAGGGTAATAAATAAAAGATTATATTTTATATAAGGTATAATTATTTTAAATATATAATTATACCTTTTAAACTTATTAATATACTTACCTTATTTTAAATATATATTAATAAGGCCCTAGTAAAACTACTTAATATTATATATATTATTTATCTAGATAATATTCTTATCTACTCCTAGGATAAAGAGTCTTATATTAGAGTTATAAAAGTAGTATTATAATATCTTTATAAATTTAGACTTTATATTAACTTAAAGAAATATAAATTTATAATAATAGAAGTAGAATTCTTTAACTTTATTATTAATTATAATAGTATATATATAAATCTATATAGAGTAGATATTATAATAAAATAGCTAGAACCTAGAAGTATTAAAGATATTTAGATCTTTTTAAGGCTTATTAATTTCTATTATTATTTTATTAAATACTATTTCTTTATTATTATAATATTAATAGACTATCTAAAAAGTAATTATTTATATACTAAAAATAGAAAGTTAATATTAAGTAATATTATAAGAGTAATATTTAAATAGTTAGAATAATTCTTTTAAAAGGTATTATTATTTATATATTTTACCCTTATAAGAGAAATTTAACTAGAGATTAATACTTTAATTTTAATTATTATAACTATTTTATTATAAAAGTTCTTAATTAATATTAAAGGGATAGAAGTAGAATAATATCTTATTACCTTCTACTCTTATAAATTATATTTAGTAGAAATTAGATATAAGACTTATGACTAGGAATTACTTATAATAGTTAAGATATTTTAAGTATAAAAATACTTCTTAAAAGGTAGCTTATACTTAATTATAATAACTTAAAGTATTTCTAGATAATATTATTATTAATAAGGAGATAAGTATATTAAGTAATAGAGCTTATAATATATAACTTTAAAATATATTATTATATAAATATTAAAACCCTAATTAATACCCTATTAAAGTAACTAGATTATATATTAATAATAAATAAAGAAGATACTTATTTATTAATATTATAAAATAAGTTAAAGAATATTAAGTATATTCCTTTTAATAAATATCGTATATATAATATTTATAAAGGTTTATAAAATAATAAGGCTTATAATTATAAATAATATAAAAGGTTAGAGAAAGGGCTTAAAAAACCTTATACCTTAAAAATAGGGGAGAGTAATATACTCTTAAGGATATAAAGTAATATAAATAATAGCTTAAACCCTATTATAAGATAATTTAATATTAACTAAATAATATTTAAAAGGTATATTATAATTATATTAATAATAAAGCGCGTATAAAATAAATATAATAACTTAATATTAAAGATACTTTAATATCTTTAAAAGGGAGATAATAATATTTATAATAAAAAATAATTATTAAAGTCTTAAGGTTATAAAAAGGCTATTAATATATCTTTATTAATATATAAAATAGGGGTCCTTTATAAGGGTAATATAATTTTTACATTTAATAATAAAGTAATAAGATAAGAAATTTTAAAGTTTTATTATAATAATCCTTATATTAGCTACTACTTATAAAAGTATATATAAGAGCTTATTAAATAGAAGTTCTATTAGAAATTAATAGGATAAAATATTTATATTTATATATAAAAGTATTTAACCTATTAATTAATAAAGCTATATAAATATATTATTATTATTACTAATACTTATAAGACCTTTTTAAGAAATTATAATAAATTTTATTATAAATCTCCTTTTAAATAAATAAAAGGGTAGTATTATAATATAATCTTAATAGTTATAAACTATTATATTAAGGTAGCTAGGTATTTACCTATTATAAAAATAATTAATATTATTAATATTATTAACCTATTATATTATAAAATCTTCTTAAAGTTTAATTAATTAAAAGGTATTATTAATAATTAAGGGATAATATTTATAAATAGCTTCTTAGTAGTTATATATTATTATATTAATATAAAAAGAAAGCTTAATATTACTTTCTATTCCTAAATAGATAGTTAAATAGAGAGATAGAATAATATACTTAAATAGTATTTATACTACTATTCTACCTAGAAATAAGATAACTAGGTAGAGTTACTTTATTTAATAGAGTTTATATATAATTATATAAAGTATATTAATACTAGGTTACCTTTATATAAGGTACTTTATAATTATTTACTTAAGTTAGATATAAAACTTTTAAAGCTATTATTAAGAGAAGTTATAAGGGTACTATATAATAACGTAGCTATTAAGTACTATAAACGGTACGTATATATATATATATAGAACTCTCTATTCTTATTAATAGTAAGATTAATTACTACCCTTCCCTTTAGGGGGAATTCCCTCCTCTATATATTATAGGGAAAGGGGTAGCATAGTACTACTATATACTATAAACGCTATATTAATAGTAGTACTATATTCCTAACTAGTCCTTATAATTATCTCCCTATCTAGGCTCTTAGGCTTTAAGAGTATAAAGGGTTATAATTTATAAGAGATACTCCCTTAGTAATAGAATATTACTCTAATAAGAGTATAATAATATAACTATTCTAAGGCCTTCTAAGCTAAGCCTTAATAATATATACTATTATTAAACTATAATAATTATAAATAATACTCTTATATATAATCCTTATATTATAATATATTCCTATTATACTTCCTATTATCCTTTATTAATTTATTATAAAAGTAGTTAGAAGTCTTAATATTTTAAAGTAAATAGGAAGTTATTACTATTAAGGGTTTAATAAGTACTTAAGGCGTACCTTCTTTATATAACTTTAATATTATTCTTCTAATTATAATATCTTTATTTTTTATTAATTATATTAAGTCCTTTTTAAGTCTTATTTATATTATTACCCCCTTTATACCTTATTATACCTCCTTATACTTCTAGTAGTTATTTTATAAGTAATCCTTAATAATAAACTTACCCTTATTACTAATTAAAAGAAGACTACTATTACCCCCTCTACTTATAATAGTATATAACCTCCCCTATTAAACCGCTCCTAGCCTATTTTTATATTATCTTATATAATATACCTTTATTATATTATATTCTAATTTAAAGAGTTATAAGTCTAATATTTTTAATTAAGATTTTACTTATTCCTTTAGTAGTATAACTTATATACGCGCCTCCCCTAGCTCTATTAAATATAATTATTATAAAGATCTTAATATTAAATATTAATAAAAGATCTCTACTTATACTTACCGCGCTTATACGCGCCTTCTTTAGTCTTTAAATATTATAACTACTTTAAACGCTAGCTCTAACCTCCCTTAGCTTACTAGATTCTAATAAACTTTTAATAGGCTTATTTAATAATATTATTACTACCTTTATTATACCTCCTCTACCCTTACTACTACCGCGGCTTCTACTAGGGTTAACCTAGCTATTACTATTTATATTATAAATATCCTAGAGGATATTCTTAATATCCTTTATTAGTATATATATATTACTTTATCTCCCCTTTTAAAGTACTTTTAAAGCCTTACTAATATATTATAAGAGCGCCTCCCTCCTATTGTAAAGGATAAAGAAGAGGATAATAAAGAGGATACTCCTATTACTAGTAGTAATAATAATAATAGGCCTAGTACTACTACTAGTATAATATAGTAGCCCTCTCTTATAATACCCTTAGTAGTTTAATTATATTAAGTATCTTTTCTTTTTTATTTATAATAATAGAAATTATTTCCCCTCTTATATAATATAAACTTTATATCTTAAGGTAATCCTACTTAAATCTTTCTAATATATCTAGTATATTAACTAAGTCCCGCTTATATAATTATTAATTATAATTATAAAATTAACCCTTCTACTTTATTAAATATTAAGGTTTATTATAAGAGATTTTATAATTAAGAATAGCTTTAACTTCCTATTTATCTTTATTATTTATAAGCTCTATTTATAAAGCTTTTATAATATTCTTATTATTACCTTAATATAACTTTATAAGTAAGACGTAAAAGATATTATATATAAAAAGTATTAAGTAGTTATAACTTATATACCTAACTACTAATATAATTAAAGACCTTAAAAGGCCCTAGATAATATTATAATAATTTTTTAGTTACTTATATTAATCTAATATACTTTATATTTAATAAGATATAATTACTTATATTATATTATCTTTACTTTTACTATTTATTTATATACTCTACTTATATAGCTTATACTTAATATAAGTACTACTCTAAACTTTCCCTTTATTTCTAAAGTAATTTAACTCTTTCTTTATAAGGACTCTATATAGGCTAATAGGCCCTAAAAAGGACGCTGAGGTATTCGGATTATTACCCGAATACCCCTATTCTTCTAGGTATATATACGCGCATGCATGCCTAGGGCGGATAGCCTAAGGTACGCCTGTAGCGTATATAACTCTTACATTCTTATATTAATAGGACTTCTCTTAATAGTAGCTTTAAAAGCTTTATATCTAGCTTAGGTAAGTAGTTATAAAGCGCTTTGTATAAAGGTAACCTAGTATTAATATACTTTATATAATTATATATAAACTTTACTAGATAAAGTAACTCTACTTAGTTATCTTATCTCTAGGTAGAATAGTAATATAGATACTACTTAAGTATACTATTCTATCTCTCTATTTAATTATCTATTTAAGGGTAGAAAGTAGTATTAAGCTTTCTTTTTATATTAGTATAATAATATATAGCTACCTAGAAGCTACTTATAAATACTATCCCTTAATTACTAATAATACCTTCTAGCTAATTAAACCTTAGAAAGATTTTATAATATAATAGGTTAATAATATTAATAATATTAACTATCTTTATAATAGGTAAATACCTAGCTACCTTAATATAATAGTTTATAACTATTAAGATTATATTATAAATACTACCCTTCTATTTACTTAAAGGGAGATCTATAATAAAATCTATTATAATTTCCTAAAAAGGTCTTATAAGTATTAGTAATAATAATAGTATACTATAAATAGTATATCTACGCGGCTTTATTAATTAGTAGGTTAAATATTCTTATATATAATTATAAATATCTTATCCTATTAATTTCTAATAGAATTTCCGCTTAATAAGCTCCTATATATACTTCTATAAGTAGTAGCTAGTATAAAAGTTATTATAATAAAGCTTTAAGGATTTAAAGTTATTTTTATTATTTAATAAGAGGAGGTAGGGGAGCCTGTCCTATTTAATATATATACTACCGAGGCTATAGTCCGTAGACCTGATATATCCTACTAATAGAACCGCCCTAAGAATATTCCATAGCCGCAGCCTCTTTTACTAAGGAACTACCCTTAAGAGTATTAACCCTATATACCCTCTCCTCGCTCCTACTTATAAATATTTCGGCCTAAGGGTAATAACTATAGCGGAGGTTACCGTAACTATTCTACCGTAGTTACAGCTCCCCTAGCTATTAGAACTTAGCGCTATATTAGTAATTCTTTAATCTTATAGCTAACTACAAGCTTAGTACGTTTAAAATAGAGGGATACTAGTAATTAACTAGCATTTTCGTTATATTATAGAGTTACCCGCCTGACCTATAGTAACTCCTAGCCTTAGGGGAGTATATCGAGTGCGAGGTAGCTAGATAACTAGAATAGACCCGCGAGGTATTATTATTATAAAAGGTCCCCTAGAAGCCTAATACCTAGGTAGGACCTAACGTTAATAATTAGTATGCTGGATTAATCGGATTAGAAGGGAGGAGGATAATTTAGCTACTTTATACCGAAGTATAGAGCGTTTGTAGCCCCTAGCTCGTATAGCTAATATCCTACGGAGGCCGGTTATTATAATAAAGCTTTAAGATTTCTTATCTAATTACTTTATTATTAGGTATAAAAACTATACTACCCTTATAAAGGATTCCTATCTTATCTAGTAATAGAGATATATTAGTAGCCTTTTTATAGCCCTAAGACTTTAATAATTATTTCTTATTATAAATATCCTTATCTCCCTTTTAAAGATATTAGAGTATCTCTAATATTAAGTTATTATATTTATTTTATACGCGCTTTATTATTAACGCGGTTATAATATACCTTCTAGGTACTATTTAATTAATATTAAACTATCTTATAATAGGGTTTAAGCTATTACTTATACTATTCTATATCTTTAAGAGCGCGTTACTCTCCTCTATTTTTAGGGTATAAGGCTTTTTAAGCCCTATCTCTAACCTTTTATACTATTTATAATTATAAGCCTTATTATTTTATAAACCTTTATAAATACTATATATATAATACTTATTAAAAGGAATATACCTAATATTCTTTAACTTATTTTATAATATTAATAGATAAGTATCTTCTTTATCTATTATTAGTATATAATCTAGTTACCTTAATAGGATATTAGCTAGGTTCTTAGTACTTATATAATAGTATATCTTAAAGTTATATATTATAAGCTTTATTACTTAATATACTTATCTCCTTATTAATAATAATATTATCTAGAAATACCTTAAGTTATTATAATTAATAATTATTATAATTAGGTATAAGCTACCTTCTAAGAAGTACTTTTATACCTAGAATACCTTAATTATTATAAGTAGTTCCTAGTTATAAGTCTTATATCTAATTTCTATTAAATATAATTTATAAGAGTAGAAGATAATAAGATACTATTCTACTTCTACCCCTTTAATATTAATTAAGAACTTTTATAATAAAATAATTATAATAACTAGAATTAAAGTATTAATCTCTAATTAGATTTCTCTTATAAGGTTAAAATATATAAGTAATAATACCTCTTAAAAGAGTTACTTTAACTACTTAAATACTACTTTTATAATATTACTTAATATTAACTTTCTATTTTTAATATATAAATAATTATTTTTTAGATAGTCTATTAATATTATAGTTATAGAGGAATAGTATTTAATAAAATAATAGTAGAAATTAGTAAACTCTTAATAATATATCTTAAAGTTATATATTATAAACTTTATTACTTAATATACTTATCTCCTTATTAATAATAATATTATCTAGAAATACCTTAAGTTATTATAATTAATAATTATTATAATTAAGTATAAGCTACCTTTTAAGAAGTACTTTTATACTTAAAATACCTTAATTATTATAAATAGTTCCTAGTTATAAGTCTTATATCTAGTTTCTACTAAATATAACTTATAAGAGTAGAAGGTAATAAGATACTATTCTACTTCTACCCCTTTAATATTAATTAAGAACTTTTATAATAAAATAATTATAATAATTAAAATTAAAGTATTAATCTCTAGTTAAATTTCTCTTATAAGGTTAAAATATATAAATGAAAATACCTTTTAAAAGAGTTATTCTAACTATTTAAATATTACTCTTATAATATTACTTAATATTAACTTTCTATTTTTAATATATAAATAATTACTTTTAAGATAGTCTATTAATATTATAATTATAAAGGAATAATATTTAATAAAATAATAATAGAAATTAATAAATTTTAAAAAGATTTAAATATCTTTAATACTTCTAAGTTCTAGCTATTCTATTATAGTATCTACTTTATATAAATTTATATATATACTATTATAATTAATAATAAAGCTAAGGAATTCTACTTTTATTATTATAAATTTATATTTCTTTAAGTTAATATAAAGTTTAAATTTATAAAGATATTATAATACTACCTTTATAACTTTAATATAAGACTTTTTATCTTAAGAGTAGATAAGAATATTATCTAGATAAATAATATATATAATATTAAGTAATCCTACTAGGGCTTTATTAATATATACTTAAAATAAGGTAGGTATATTAATAAGTTTAAAAAGTATAATTATATATTTAAAATAGTTATACCTTATATAAAATATAATCTTTTATTTATTATCCTTTCTTATTTATAAGTAATAATATATATCCTTAAGATCTAACTTAATTAAATATTTAATATTAATTAATCTTATTAATATTTTATTAATTAATAAAAGTAGATAATAATTTTTAATTATAATTTTATTAAACGCCTTATAATTAATATATAAATATAATATTCTATCCTTTTTTAATATAAAAAGAATTAATATACCTATTAAATTTATAAAATAATAAATTTATCCTTTTTTTAAAGCTTACTTAAAGTACTCCCTTAATATATATAACTCTTTCTTTAATAAGTTATAAAGTAGGTTAAAAGGAGGTTCTTTATTCTCCTTTATATTAATTATATAATTATAATATATATAATTTAATAGCGCCTTAATATTCTTAACTAAAAAGATATTTTAGAATTCTTAAAATTCTAGAAGGAGCTTAACTTTAAGTAGTAGGCTTTTATTACCTACTTTTAAATATATTATAATAAATATAATACTATTAAATTACTCCTTTAAGGCTTTAATAATATTAAAGTACTCTTTAATATTACTTTTTTAATAAGGAATTATTAGTTTTATATAAGCTAATCTATTTAGGGATTTTATTCTTCTAATTATAAATATTTAAGGTAGAAGTTATAATTAAAGTTTATTATTATATAAAAGGCGCCCTTATAATATTATATAATATTATTAAAATTAATAAGTTTAATTTCTCTTATATAAGAAACTAGTAATAATATTAGGTTTTTAACTCTATTATATAAGATATTATTGAAGCTTAAATCTATTTTTTAATCCTACTCCTTTATTAAGTATATATTAATATAATTAATATCTACTTTAAAGTTAATTAATATAATAAATTCTCTTTATAAGCTTTTAAGCTCTACTTATATTATAATAATAAATTATTATATCTACTTCTTCCCTTATATTATAATAGTAGATATAATTATAATACTTAAGGATTTTTTAAATTTAAGCCTCTCTTAACTAGCTTATTACTAGATATCTTATTAATTATAAGCTTATAATTATTAATTTTATACTCTAATAATCTTTAGTTATATATCCCTTCTTTTAATAATTATAATATTTAATAGTAGAGAAGTTAGGCTTAGGCCTTTAGGGAAGGTATAATAATACCTTAATATTACCCTATCCTTCTTACTTTATATATAAGCTATTATTTCTTTACCTTTAAAAATTTCCTCTTCCTCTTTAAGGATATTAACCCTTAATAGGAGTATTATTCCTTTAATCTTTATATATAAATAGTATTATATAAGGCTTTAATTATATTATTAATATAATAAGAGTATCCCTTATTTTTAAGATATTAAGTTATATTATAAGTTAATTATAAAGATCTTTATATAACTTATTTAAAAGGTTATTATAAAGTATATACTTTATTAATAACTTAAGTTATCTTTTTAACTTAATAAAGTAATTTATAAAGTTTATAATCTTTTAATATTCCTTTTACTTAGCTTCTAAATAGTATTTACTAATTATTAAATATTAATTTTAAAGATCTTTTATTTAATCTATTAAGAAATTATTAAAGTATTTTTAGGATTATTTATCCTTTAATATATCCTTTATATACTTATATTATATAGCCTTAAGGTCTAGGGCTATATACTATAATATATATTAGATTTTTATAAAGTTATTAAGAAAATAGGTTATATTTATTTTAATTATATTAATTATATTATTAAACTATTCTTAATATTTTTATACTAACTTCCTATTATATATATATAAGTCTTATAGCCTAAAAATATAAATTTTATATTAAGGATACTTTAGTTTTAATTCTTTTATTAATAATAGGTAATATTAATAACCTACTTAAGTAGTATTATTAATATATATTTCCTACTTTAACTCTTATAAATATTATTATAGATCTTATATCTACTACCTCTTAAAGACTTCTTTAAGTTCTTATATCCTTTATAATAGTACTTCTTAGGTTTTAAGTAGTAGGGATTAGGTTTATATACCTAATAGCTACCCTTAGATAGTTAGTTATAATCGCGATATATTTATTATTAATTTATTAACTAATTTTTAAGACTTACTTTCTTTATAAGCTTAATCCCTTATATTTAGGTAGGTTATTTATACTAGTTAACTAACCTTTTTACCTTATACCCGTAATAACCCTTCTCTACTTATCTTACTAATAGTTAGGCTACTACCCTTAAATAAGGTAGAGTAATTAGAATATAAGGGTATTATATAATAATATAGCTATTAAGTACTATAAATAGTACGTATATATATATATCTATATATAGAACTTTCTATTCTTATTAATAGTAAGACTAATTACTACCCTTCCCTTTAGGGGGAATTCCCTCCTCTATATATTATAGGGAAAGGGGTAGCGTAGTACTACTATATACTATAGACGCTATATTAATAGTAGTACTATATTCCTAACTAGTCCTTATAATAGCCTATTAAATAAGTTTAAATACTACCTTTATAAAAAAGCTAAACCTCTATCTTATCTAAGTATCTAAATACTTATAATATTTTTAATTAGATATCTATTATAAGCCTAGTAAATCTAATATAATACTTAATATCCTATCCTATCTTACTAGCTATAAATATTACCTATCTAATAATTCTAGTCTAAACGCCCTAATAGTAAAGGCTTTCCTAGTTAATTTAGTAGAAATAAGTCTAGAGTTTTACTAATATCTTATTAAGGGCCTTAATAAACCCTAATAAGTATATATTATTATAATAATCTATATAAATAAGTTATTAGATAGGAATATAACTAAACTATCTTATTATATTATTAATTAGGTATTATATTTTAATAATAATAATAAAGGCCTATAACTATATATACCTTTTATTATAAAAAAGGAAGTATTCTAACTAACTTATAATAAAATAGGATACCTAGGATATACTTATACTTATAAATACCTTACTAATAGACTTTATATATATAGCCTTATTATAAAGCTTTATAAATTTATTAGGTATTACTTATATTACTAACTAAATTAGACTTTATAATATAAATTATATAAATCCCTTTAGCTTATCTTCTTACTAATAAGACTATTTTATACTATTATAATTAACCTTATACTAGCCCTACTAGTATTAGTCCTAGACTAGTATAAATATATTATATTAATTATTAATAAATTTTCTAAGGTAGTTAGCTTTATTCTTAACAAAGTTATATAATTAGGTAAAGACTAGGTAATTAAGCTACTAGATTAGTTAGCTAAGCTTAACTAGGGTATTCCTAGGGTAATTATTTTAGATTAAGATAGGAAGTTTATAAGCTAAATATAGAAATAAATCTTTTAATCTCTAAAAGTTAGTCTATTATACTTAACTACCTAGTATTTATAAATAGATAGTATCTTCTTACTATAATAGAAAATACTAGAATTAGTACCCTAACCTTATCGTAGCTTATCGGTTAGTTAATAAGTACCCTAATTACCCCTCTAGGACTAGCGCGAATATTAAAGCTCTAATATTTCTTTGTATTCTACCTACGTATATACCTACCCTTTATAATATTTTCTACTTAAATAAAGTTATATAGCTTATTTCAGCCTACTTAATACCTTAATAATAATAAAAATCGGTATAGTAGTATAAAAGATATATTAGAATAAGTAGATTTACCTACTAAATTCTATACGCTAACTACTAGAATATAGATTACAAATAATAAAAATCCTAATATTATTTATAAATTACCTATTCTACTATATTACCTACTAATATATTTACTATTAATCTAAATAGGGGAAATATCTATCTTATTACTAGGTAGGTAATACTATTAGTATAATCTAAATTAGTATATTACTATATTAGCTAATACTATTATAATTATATATAGGCTAAAAACCCTACTATTTATATTACCTACTAATATATCTAATATCTACCTACTAACGTATCTAATATTAGCTTAAATAGGGGGAAATATCCGTCTTATTATTAGGTATAGAACGCTATTAGAATAGGTATATATATATAATATAGCTAATACTATCGTATATATAGGCTAGCTACCTACCTACTAACGTGTCTAATATACTCCCTACTATTTACCCTACCTACTAACGTGTCTAATATACTCTCTACTATTTACCCTACCTACTAACGTGTCTAATATACTCCCTACTATTTACCTCACCTACTAACGTGTCTACTATTAGTCTAAATAGGGGGAAATATTTATATTATTAATAGCCTACTATATCTAATATACTTACTCCTTACTATTTACCCTACCTACTAATATATCTAATATACTCCCTATTATTTACCTTACCTACTAACATGTCTAATATTAGTTTAAATAGGGGGAAATATCCGTGTTATTAATAGCCTACTATATCTAATATACTCCCTACTATTTACCCTACTAACTAACGTGTCTAATATACTTCCCGCTATTCACGTTACCTACTAAACGCTAGGTAGTAGGGGTAATTTTCCAACGTAAAAATCTTGAATTTTTACAGGTATTTTCTAGTATCTATATAATCTAATTAGATAGTTAAAGTAGTATTATACTATTATATTATAACTCTTAATAATCCTAGGTAATAACTTATAATATTATATAGGATTTTATCTACCTTAAATAACTCTACTAAATATAGCTCTATAAACCTAACTCTAACCTAGATTATATATAGATTTTAACTATATAAGGTACTAGACTTATTATACCTTAATAATAGTCTATTTATAGAAGGCTTTACCTAGGCTAATACTTATAATACCATAGTAAATTATATAGAAGTATAAGGACTAGTTAGGAATACGGTACTACTATTAACGTGGCGTTTATAGTATATAATAGTACTACGCTACCCCTTTACCTATAATATATAAAGGAGGGAATTTCCCTTAAAGGGAAGGATAGTAATTAATCTTACTATTAATAAGAATAGAGAGTTCTATATATATATATACTATTTATAGTACTTAATAACTATATTATTATATAGTACCCTTATATTCTAATTACTTTACCCTATTTATAGGTAGTAGCCCGACTATTAATAAGATAAGTAGAGAAGGGTTATTATAAGTATAAGGTAAAAAGGTTAGTTAATTAATATAAATAACCTACCTAAATATAAGGGATTAAGCTTATAAAGAAAGTAAGTCTTAAGAGTTAATTAATAAATTAATAATAGATATATTATAATTATAATTAATTATTTAAGGGTAGCTATTAGGCGTATAAACCTAGTCCCTACTACTTAAAACCTAAGAAGTACTATTATAAAGGATATAAGAACTTAAAGAAGAAGTCTTTGAAAGGTAATAAATATAGGATTTATAATAATATTTATAAGAGTTAGAATAGGAAATATATACTAATAATACTACTTAAATAAGTTATTAATATTACTTATTATTAGTAGAAGAATTAGAATTAAAGTATCTTTAATATAAAACCTATATTCTTAGGCTATAAGACTTATATATATATAATAGGAAGTTAGTATAAGAATATTAAGAATAATTTAATAATATAATTAAAATAATTAAAATAAGTATAACCTATTTTTTTAATAACTTTATAAAAATCTAATATATATTATAATATATAGCCCTAGACTCTAAGGCTATATAATATAAGTATATAAAGGATATATTAAAGGATAAATAGTCCTAAAAATACTTTAATAATTTCTTAATAGATTAAATAAAAGATCTTTAAAATTAATATCTAATAACTAGTAAGTACTACTTAAAAGCTAAGTAAAAGGAATATTAAAAGATTTTAAACTTTATAAATTACCTTATTAAGTTAAAAAGATAACTTAAATTATTAATAAAATATATACTTTATAATAATTTTTTAAATAAGTTATATAAAGATCTTTATAATTAACTTATAATATAACTTAATATTCTAAAGATAAGGGATACTCTTATTATATTAATAACTTAATTAGAGCCTTATATAATACTACTTATATATAAAGATTAAAGGGATAATATTCCTATCAAGAGTTAATATCCTTAAAGAGGAAGAGGAAATTTCTAAGGGTAAAGAGATAATAGCTTATATATAAAGTAAGAAGGGCTAAGTACTATTAAGGTATTATTATACCTTCCTTAAAGGCCTAAGCCTAACCTTTCTACTATTAAGTATTATAATTATAAAAAAGGGATATATAATTAAAGATTATTAGAGTATAAAATTAATAGTTATAAGTATTATAATTAATAAGCTTATAATTAATAAGATATCTAATAATAAGTTAATTAAAAAAGGTTTAAATTTAAAAAACCCTTAAATATTATAATTATATCTACTATTATAATATAAAGGAAGAAGTAGATATAATAACTTATTATTATAATATAAATAAAGCTTAAAAGCTTATAAAGAGAATTTATTATATTAATTAACTTCAAATTAAATATTAATTATATTAATATATACTTAATAAAGAAGTAGGATTAAGAAATAGACTTAAGCTTTAATAATATCTTATATAATAAAGTTAAGAATTTAATATTATTATTAAGTTTTTATATAAGAGAAATTAAACTTATTAATTCTAATAGTATTATATAATATTATAAGGGTACTTTTTATATAATAATAAACCTTAATTATAACTTCTACTTTAAATATTTATAATTAGAAAAATAAAATCCTTAAGTAGATTAACTTATATAAAACTAGTAATTTCCTATTAAGAAAAGTAATATTAAGGAGTACTTTAATACTATTAAAGCCTTAAAAGAGTAGCTTAATAATATTATATTTATTATAATATATTTAAGAGTAGGTAATAAAAGCTTACTACTTAAAGTTAAGCTCTTTTTAAAATTTTAAGAATTTTAAAATATCTTCTTAATTAAGAATATTAAGGTATTATTAAATTATATATATTATAATTACGCAATTAATATAAAAGAGAATAAAGAACCTCCCTTTAATTTATTTTATAATCTATTAAAGAAAGAGTTACGCGTATTAAAGGAGTACTTTAAATAAACTTTAAAAAAAGGGTAAATTTATTAATTTATAAAGGAGGGGACGGTAAAACGGTAGCCCTTTCCTGCTTCCAGTTAAGGCGCGTCCCCGTCGGGTTTGGCGTGGCCCCTTTAGGCAAGGCGCCCGGCATCGCCCTACCCGCCGCTTTCTCCAGGTATAAAGACCTGCACCGCTCGCTGTTCTCCCACTTCCCTTTATCTTTCTTCCACATCTCCCTGCCGTCCCCTCGCTCCTTCTCGTATTACAAGGGTCTGCGCCCCCATCCTGCTGCCTAGCTGGTTTCTACCGACCATCGCCGATCCTTGTGCTTGGACCTTTGGGTGAGGCATTGTGCCGGTGGCCTTTCCCTTAGGGATTACATCGCTGCAACTCTCACGCTGGCCCTCTCTCAACCTACCTAACTTGTTCTACGACTGGAGCTAGTGATACAGACGTCCCATCTTATTCGCCGCCTTGTATATCCTCCTCTGCCCTGTAGGCCAGCTCGAGATGACCCTTTTTTAGGGCATACTGGACCATCTCTTCGCTCGGCCCTGCCGTTCTAGACTCTCTTGCCCTCTCCCTTCCCTTATCCGCCACCGTTTCACCACTACTTAGCTGATCTGCAATCCTGCCACGGTACTAGCTGAGAACTTTCAGCTTGCGAAATCCTGACTCCTCTCTTAGGGCTCCATATAACCAATAAAAGGAATGCCTTATCCCTCGTAACGATGGCTCGGGCGTCCCATATATCTACCTGGCCACACTAATAGGGGTCGCACCTTAGCTGTAGTCTAAGCGTGACGCCAAACAGCAGCAGGATAGCAGAACTAGCTAATAGAATCGGAGGAGCGTAGGCCTGGCCTTAATCGATAGCGGCCATTACGTGTCTGCCTGGCTGCGCCTATAAAGATGCCGCAATAGTGCCGTTCTAGTAACGTGGCCTAGAGACGGTGATCTCACTTTTCGCTGTGGATCGGGGAGGGCGCAGTGTCTCTAACCCGTTACAGAAATCCCAGCGCGAAGATCTAGGCAGCAGCAGTAGCAGCAGCAGCTGACGTGGCTCCATAGATAGACATCTCCGAGAGGCGCAGTGAAGACTCGGCCGACATTAGGCTCCTGGAGATATGACGCTTCCATGTACCCGTCGGCCGAGCTCTCTTCACCCGCGCCAGTTACAGTGCCAGGTTTCGAGCTCGTGGCGGTGATAGTCTCAGCTGTGCTAGGGCTGAGCCATGCACCATTAGGGGCGAGGCGTTCTGCCAGGCGAAACGCTAGGATTATCTAGCTAGCTGTTACGGTGAGACTCGATAGCGGTATAAGGTCAAGAAGGCGACAGGGGATAATTAGGTGTCGAGAGGCGAGATTTTAGGGAAGATCTACCTAGATAGGGTCTCGAGACGTGGATCTCTTCTTCGCCGAGTATAGTAGAGTGGGCGGTGCAGCCGATGTATTATAGTTGTCTCAGCTCGAAGATATAAGCCGCTGTAGCTAACCTTTTTAGCTAGATATAGACGTTTACGAGGGGCGCAGTAGGAATCAAGCTATATAGGATGTCTATTAAATACGAGATTCCAGCGGCTAGAAGCTGCGCCAGGGCATATAACTTGGTATAAGATAAATAACTAGAGATCGGCGATTAGTAGTCTTTAAGTGGAGGGAAAGGAGTGGGATTTTAAGTGGGGAAAATTATAGTGGATGGTTTACCAGCCTTTATGTGTACAAATAACCCGGCTCTCCTCGTCTCACTCTAATTAGAATTTCCCTCTCAGATTTCCTAGCTAAAAAAAGATCAGACTTTATCTGGATCCTCTGGCTAGCTTTTACACTTATGTCCTATAATAACCCTTGTTAATATAGATTCCGTTTAATTCTATTAACCCCTAACCACGGTAAGCTTGCGCAGCGACGGGCGGCCTATAGTCTCCAACCTTTATATCCCTACAGCTTATAGAAAGGGCAAGAAAGCGAGCGAAAGTCTCCAAGATTTCGACTTAATCGAATTTCTAGACATGAATAGGCCGCCGCCGAAGGAGCCTACAGATCCACTTCACATACCAGTACCGAACCTCTATACCGAAAAAGATGCTAGAGGTATAGTTTCCTATCATTAAGACTTGATGGGCGCTAATTAACGACTCCAGGTCCCTTGAATATAGCCTATACTAAGGGCGGTCACGAGAATAATAATACTCTCCTATCCCTCGAGGAATTACTATTCGGTGCTGGAGAAGTCCTAGAGTCGCAGCGAGCGGGATCGAGTGTTAAACACGGAGTTGGAAGGTCTGACGGCGCCTTTAAACATCCCACCCTAGAAGGTTATAATAACGCTTCTACTTCGGGACCGAGATAAGGTGGAGACTAGGGTAGGGATATTGACGATAGCAGTAGCGTCTACCCTAGAAGCGACGGCTCGACTTCTAATGAGCAAGTTAGGAAGTAATACTCCCTCAGTACTCCACCGACTTCTCTGGCAGGCTTAGAAGCTAGGTACGATCCTTGAAACCCCGCTCGCTGATTCTTATACTAATAGATGGCGCCTACTCAGATATTTCATTCTCTACGAGAAGATAGAAGACTCTATCTCTAATCCTCCTCTACTCCCTAATACCCCCCTCTCGTTAACACACGATACATAAACCTGCTTCAAAAATACTAAGCCTTATCACTCCGGTGGGGGGAAATAGTAAGGGGACAAAGGAGCGAGCTGCAGTATAGACAATATTATCCCCCACTCTCTCCGATCGCCTATTACGATATAGAGCCCAACGCACTTTATAGACGCCGAGCCTAAGACAACTATAGGCGCTACCGACATTCGAGATTCCTCCAAGCGCACAGCAGACAGTGCAGGTTTAAACGAGGGCGGGGAAGGTGTATATAAGTTAGAGAAGGCCCGGCGTATAGGTTAGTACGCAGGTCCTAGTCGCTATAAGCGCGTCTAATAACTCTAGAAAGACCCGATCGTAATCGATAATATAGATACCGACGATAATATAAATAAGGTCGAGTTCGCACGGAGCCTATCGCGACCTAAGCCTGTCTTTAGACGGCCTTCCTCTCTGCGAGACTTCCAGTAACGCGAGAATAAAGCAAGCTCAAGTCGATCTAGTAAAGTTAGTAACAGTCAAGGTTTGCCCCTAGTATATTTCCGACCAGCACCCGGGAATTCTTCTAATAGACTTCAGGTAACCCTCTCGTGGTGGGGGATAATAAAGAAAAGACTGGCGAAACCGGCGGTTCTACCAGGGCTACGAGCGTCGAGTCTGAGATTAGTACTATACACCTCTAAAGCTCCCACCTAAGGGAACAGCCAAAGACATACGGTTGCTTGAGTCCTACTACCGCCGAATCTACTATAACACCTACTACCGAACCTATTACCGAACCTACCACCTCCCCTATTAATCGCCCCGCCTCTCCTAGAGTCGCACTACCCTAGGATCGAGGAACGCAAGCTGTTCCCGGAGATGATCACGGAGTAACAGCGACTGTCAATCCCTTAGGCGTTGCCGCCGCCATCCCAGTTTCCCACGAGCAGCCTCAGGACTAAGGAGGTTTAGTATTAGATAAAGAGGAGTGGGAGATCGTAAGGATCGTTGGGAAGAGACGACGGGGGAAGGGCTATGAATATAAAGTGTACTAGAAGAAAACATAGCTACTCGAACACGAGTTAGGAAACGTATAGGAACTACTACGGGAGTTTAAGGCTAAACGCCAGGCGCAGCGGGGAGGTAAATAAAGAAGACCGGCGTATATAGACAAGGGTTAGTAACCGTTAGTTATTTTTATTTATCTGCAGAAGTCTATATATCCTTGATTCTATCCGAGGCGTTAAAATACAGGCGTTAGAAAACCGGCAGCTTATAAATATGCTCGCCTGATATATAGTACTCGTCCTCTTTAAGTACTAATAATCGTATTATTCTTCCTACTCTAGGAGCCGTTCGTTATTCCATCTCTATTCTAAGCCCTACTGCTTCCTTCCCCCTCTCCCTCTCCCCTCCCCTAATGACCCTCACAGAATTCAACGGGCAACCCTCCTCTTGCCACACCTCTTCGATAGGATACGTCCTTTGTGTAGCATGCCATTACCCTTGTTCTTACCAGATGGTTTTGCGTCTCGTGCTCCATCCAAGCTGCCTCTGCATGATCTAGATGACCTTCTTCGAAAGGGTGCGATGTAAGCCATCTCCTAACGGTATTAACATTAGTATGGCTCGAATAGAAATCATCTAAAAGGCTGTTTAGTCCTATAATAGCATTCATTAGAAAGTTAAGCTAATGGTAGTCATTTTATCTCCCATACCTCTTAAAGACACAGGACTTGAAGATTGAAGGCAGAATCGAGACGACTCCTCTCTAAATAGCGTTAGAGCGCTGGGGATAAGGGTGCCTGCGAGCTATTAGTGGCTGGGCTTATTATAATATCAGGCCACGCAACCTTTTCTCACGGAGTATATTACAGGTTCGCCTGGGGACTCGCCGCCCTCTAGGCTTTCAAGGTGTTTATTAAGCGAGAGGCGAACTAACTCTTGTATTATAAATGTATTAGGCATAAAGCTCGCCCCGTTAGAGACTACGGCTTAGAAGTTAGATTGAAAGCAGGATGGTTTAAAGCGCACACGGATAAGGCGGCTTCACTAATAACCTTAGATAGACGAGTCCATTATTAGAGACAAGTACTCCATCTTTAGGGCTTACCTCTTCTCAGCTTTTGCTATAATCGAAGAGCGCGGACTTCGGCTGTTATTAAAGTCGAAATAAAGAAGCGGGAAAAGAAGAGTAAATAGAGATTAAGGAAAACCTTCGATGATATCTACGGGACCCATGTAAGCTAAAAATAAGAGGATGAAAGGTATTATACCGAGAGAGTACGTGAGGAGGTTTCTAAAACATTATGGAATATAACGTGAATAAAGTTGACTAGCATAATATAAGTAGAGAATCGATAATTACTAATTATACCAAGGATCGAAATGGGCAGAAACAGATAGAAGTTATTTCTATCTAATTAGAGCGAGTGAGGCCTAAGAAGCTAATCCCCTGTGCGCTCCTCCCTACTTATTCCTTCTTAGTAGGCTCAGGGTATTTTTTAAGCCACTGCTCTTTTGTGAGCTTCTCAGCATGCCTATTCAAAAAGTTAGTGATTTTCGTATTAATTTCTTTATTCTTAGTTAGAGCGGAGAATGATATAGATCGTTTGTCTCGAGCGCACCTTAAAGGGTTATATCTTTAGTTACTTATAGTGAATAATAATTACTGTGCTCGTGTATAAGCACAAGGTCATCCGGAAGCTATGTTCCTAACGACGGGTGAGAATTCCCTTTAGAGCTGTCCGTTAGAACGTACAAACCTGCTAGGATAGCATAAATAATGGCATTAGAGCCTTTAAAACTATAAACGAGTCGATTTTAGTTGCTTGTATTTAGGCGTAGCGAGGCACCATTTAGAGCTGATGCGCATCAGCCTTCTATTATTAATAAAGCTAATATATACTATATTACCTGCGTACGAATTAGGATCAAGGGCCTTGGGCTTGACCTTTCCACCTTCAGTGAGCAAATCGTAGCTGCCAACCTTTTTCACATTCCGGTCCCGCAAGGTGACTGAGGTCCCATTATTTATACGAAACATCTCTTTCAGGACTGCAGTAAACGTTTTAATAAGTCGGGACATGTCACGTTTATAGTTAATGCACTGATAGTTAATATAAAGTGAAACGACGCTCTTTTATATTAATACTTGCTCCTCTTTAGGGAAATAAGGCAAGGGCAAGTTTTTTTTATAGATTTGTAAAAAGTAAGATCTGTAGGATATTACAAATAGTCAAGCGCGAAAATGCCAAGGCTTTAGCGTGATCTACACCGGCTCTCCTAAGAAGAGTCTCCTAGGACCTCCTACATCTATACGCAGTAGCTTGCAGCCTTCAATCGATCTGATTAGGAATATTCGACTATCTATAAAGATCTACTCTTGGCCCTCTTGTCGAGTATAGTAAGGATTAGCACAGGGTCTAGGCTTTATTTTTCTAGTTAGATGATAAGGTAGCTGCCGCGAATATAGTTATATTTGAGAAGAGATTATATATCTACAGGCGGTATTATTACTATATAAAGAGGCTTACGGCGTCCGACGTCTAGCCATTACCCGACTCAACCTATCCGGGGGAAACACTTCCCGAATACTTGCTTTATCTCGAAACTTTCAATAAACTAAGGATGATGTTATTTACGATAGTAAAAGCTAAAGGTAAGAGTACTTATTAGAAGCTCGGGTAGTACCACCGAAATCAGATTCAAATTCCTCGCTTAAACCGGTGACTAATTCTAAATAAGATATAGATACTTTGGCATTATAATATACGGCCAACGTATAAGCCGCGGCGACTATATTTTTAATCTATAATAAACGACTCGGTTAGTATTAATAGATTCGACTGGATTCGATAATAGAGCTCTAACCTGCCGACCGTTAAGATTCTTCCTCGCTAACCCGTCGAGGTCTTCGGTATTATATTTTGCCGCTCCGTTAGCTATTACGGCCTTTTTTAAAAAGCTTGCCCAGACCTGCTTTCTTGTGGCGAGACTCAGCGGTTTATACCTTACCGCCAGAGTAATCCTGCTCTAGATTACGTCATCGAAGTCTCTGACTCGATTGGTCGTGAGAAACATGATCCCTTGATTATACTTGAGCTTGCGGAGGAAGACCGAGACGCGAGCGTTTTAATAACTATCGATCGAGCGCGCCTGTAAGAACACATCCGCTTCATCTAGAAGGACTAGGGCTTTCTAGTAATACGCCAGTTGAGAGATATGGGATAGCTAATCCTCCAGCTTCTTCGGTTCGTAACCCAGCTCTCCGGCAGAAACCTAGATGGTCAGAATGCCTAATAGCATTAAATAGGACGAGCACCTACCGCGTAAAGTGGCCGTTTCAGATACTCCGACAGTCCCTCGGCGGTTAAAGTCTTACCGACCCTAGGAGGGCCACTAAACCGGACGTTAGCGTAAGAATTTCAGGTTAGACGTTATATATATTACTGTAAGAGCATAATTAGGCCCCGTCCCTTTCCTACCACGAAGTCATTAAACGTATGGTCGGATATCTCACTAAGATAAGCCTAAGCGAGGGCTAGGACAAGTTACTTTTTCTAGGAGGGGATCGCGAGATTAGTAAAAGACGAAGGGTTCTAAATAATATTAGAGATATTATCTACCGTAAACTCAACTTCGGAGGTCGTTAGCTCGTCATCTCATCCTGTTATCGTCCAGCGAGAGAGGAAAAACTTACGTTATAGTTTATTACTAAAACTCCACCCGCGTACGGTTAGGCTATAAAGGAGTAAATCGTCCTCCTTTATCTCGGTTAGCTCCCTGCCGTTGCTCTTGACCTCATTTTCAGGCATAAGAGTGAACTATCCGTTATCTAGGTATTTCCTCTTAGTTAATCCGCTAATACGTGGTCTAATATAGTTAGGGTTATTCTTACGGAAGAAGGCAGTATCAACTATAATTCGACTCTTAATAGGAACCTCAACCACCTCCGCTTTTTCTATAAAGAAGGCGTTTCCGTAGTACTAGAGGTAATACACGCCCAGTAAGGAAACGAACCGCCGGCCCCGTTCAACGAGACCAGTCCTTATCTCGCTTCTGCGCGGATAGTACGCAAGGGGAAATACGGCGAGGTTGACGATCCGCTTAATACCGGCAAATTTCGTAATCCCTAGTAACGCTGAGACTTTACTAAAGACAGCTCCGTTAGAATCGAGATATCGGTACTCCATGTGGAAATATGTAATGCTAGTCGCCGTCGTCCGCTCTTCGCCTATGTCAAACCGAAAGTATAAGGACTTCTCCGTGTTAAGACAGGTGGTATATACGATCGTGTCCGGTTTAAAGAGAGCCTAGAGCAGTTCGTATAAGGTTTCGCTATTCTTGAGAAGCGGAATTAGACGATCTGTCGTCGAGGCGTATTTACTCTTGATGAAGTCTACTAGTAGGCTGAGATACTTTAGCCCCGCAGCGTCTTGACTAACGTCGTCGCTTAGTTTAGTCCGGTACGCTTCTAATTCCGGAAGGAAATGGTAGAGGAGATTTCGTTCGATCTAGGCGAAGAGTCTAAGTCATAGATTTATGTAAAAGACAGAAAACCATACCTGGGGTTTATCCTCCCTAAGGGAGACACTATAGATGTCTTACAGGACTATTCTTAGAATATCTCGCAACTTTTCCGATTTAATGTCAATATAGAATACCGGATCCGAAGTCTTTTTATCTAATATCTCTTAGCGATCAAGCTTCTTAACTATATTAATATACTTACCGATCCGTACGCGAGCGATAAAGACATACTCGTCTAGCCCGTCCACTTCTCCTGCAGGTGTGGACTCCACAGTCTCGTACTAACTTGTCTTATCGTTCCAGCTATATTATAATTAGCTTGACCATATAAGCTTAAAGTGGGGGGAAATACCACTCGTCAATAATTTTATACTCCAGTCTCGAAGCGCGAGCTCTCGATCCCGCGGACGGAATATCTTTCTCAGTTATAGAGGCTGTAGCTTAGACTTTATCTATAGACTCCGCCTTTTAGGCTTCCTTAATTAGTCCTACTACTAATCTCTTAAGATCGTCGAACGCAACGGACTGTGGAAAAGGTGGGGATGTAGGGCTGCCGGGGGGTGTAGCTGGTGGCTGTGGAGAGATAGATAGCTTCGGAGCATTTTCTGTTGGTGGTATTGTCTTAGCAACAGAGTGATTTTTAAGGTCAGAGACCTGAAAAGTAAATGATAGGAATTAGTGAGAGTGAATATATTTTAGAATCAATGATTCCAACAGGCTATTAATGCAAGCAGTGCTCTAATAAGAAAGTTTTCCACTAAGAGAATAATTGAGTTAAATCGACCTGAGAGGAACTGATATAGATGAAATGGAGAACGCATATTACTATATGTTCCTCGATCTCGTTCGGGTACGAATCCGCGTCGTGATCTTTGCCTTATATAGGAAAGTGTATATCTATATATCGCAGTCATCCGGGTGAAAATAGTGTGCTTGAGCTAGTAGCTTGACGCTTAGAGCATGTAGTGACAAGCAATGCATCTAGAGATTAAGTGGCTTACATGCATTATCGCATACTGAATCTTAGCTGCGCCTCGAAGACGAGCTATATAATTAAGAAATTACGAAGTCTCGTAATTTAGAGATTACTTATTCGGACCTCGGTACCACTTTACCCCGCCGGCCTTTAGAAACTTGTAAACTCTCAATCTGCTAATTTTAGCAAGATTCTTACCCTTCTATAACCTACTATGCTAACGGCTTTGACCTTAGAGCTAGAAGCTCTAGCTAGGAAAGCGGAATATATAATGGAAAAGTTCTGTGCCACGAAAGCCTAACTAACGAAGGAAGAGTACTATACCTTTAAGTCTCTAAACCTGCGGTTCTCCGAAGTGGCGGCGAGATTCTCAGACCAAGTCGATTAATTAAAGGGAGAACATGGAGATTAGGTCGAGGGAGAAGGGAAGAAACTCGTCTCCCGGGCCGAGTCAGCCCGTCTAAATCTAATCGTAGACGGTCAGCCAAAGAGCGTCGCGACGTTCCGGAGAAATTTTACACTGTTTTTTAAAGGTCCTATAGACTCCGCTCTTAACTCTAGTACGGTTAGATCTAGGAACAAGTAGACTCGTAAAAGATGCGAGCGGATTCGCTACTTAAGTCTAAGTGGCATTATTTCCTGGGCTGCAGCTTTTCCGCCTACGGACTAGACAGCAGGTTTCATAAACGATCGCGCCTTTAACTACCTTATAGATGAGGTAGAATCCTAGGAAACACATATATGGCCAGTCAAGTTACGCGAAATGCTATACACCTTTAGAGCCGAAGGCGCGTTACAAGGGTCTAGCAATTACTATAAGTTTATCGGAGGTTAGATCTACTCTATATCAGGAGTTGGGCTGAGAGTACTAATAAAGGAGTAGGTCTCGATAATCTACAGGTTTAAGCGAGTAGTTTCACGAGACTAACGAAGCGCAGGTATATTAAAGATAGACACGCAGTAGTCGAGCCGCCACTTCAAAATCAGCCCGGTTTCTAACTAGGTCCACCCGTCTCTAACGAAATTATAAATGCTAGAATAACAAATAATCGCCACGTCGAACTATAATTACTAATACCCGGGATTTAATAATATAAGACGCTGGGTGTCGATAGTAAGTTATATATAAAGGTAATAAAGGGTTGTCGGCTGATTTATTATAACGCAGTACAAGGAGCTATAGATATAGTGTTTCTAGTACCCCCTGACACCTTTACGAAGTTATGGGACCTCTATAACAAATCTTCCGCTTCAGAACTTCATTCTATTATTATAATAATGCCAATCGAAGACCGTGTTATATCGGTCATGCTTTCCCTCCTACGGGCCGATGCAGTCTAGTTCGCTTATTATTTCAACTTAGAGATAATCTTCAACTCCAGCGCTATCTCCGCGTAATAAGCTTCACTTCGACTAATAACGCTTTAAAAGAACATCTAATTAGCACGTAGCCCATATATACTCCCTTCTTCCGGGTAGTTTCCCACAGCACGTCGTTGCTCTACTCTTTACGGACCCTAATACATCTAATGAATTCGACTAGGGGCTTTGGCTTGAAGATAATTATACGCTCTCTCGTATAGCTTAGGAAGGGTCTTATATTATATAGTGTCCAATTCTCTTCATCGACTTAGGACTTATTGAAATTAATTCCTAGTTAGATAAGAACTAGATTAGCTTCGTGTGTGTTCGAATAATAACATTGCAAGGTCTAGACCTTGTCCCTAGCTTCTATTAGAAGCTTAGTCTTATCATCTATAATATTCTCCTATATCTCTACTACACTCGCTGTAGCCATAGTTAAGAGGCGATGAAAGCCAGCAGACAGTTTATATACAATATTTTCTGCCACGTCTCGGGAAGAGTAGCACTAAGAGAGAGGCGCTAGGTCTACCTAGGACCGACAGAGAGAATACGTAGAATAAGAGGAGTACGGATATAATGTAGATGTAAGCGATGGCGAGAATAAAGGTCTAAGAAAAGCACGCGTACGGAAGGCTCTAATTCGCGCATAGAGGCTATTAGCTTTTAAGTCATTATTATCGCTAATAATTATTGAAGTAAGGAAAGTATATTAAATACCGATTCGAGTTGGAATATTATAAGGCGCATGCGTTAACGGTAGGCAAATAATAAATTATATAATGACGAGGGCCAGGTAAAGTTTATAACTAACTACTATATAACCTGAAAATTCGGATTAGCCTCCGAACAATTGCGCTGAGTCTTAGCGCCTGCGTATAAGGTGCCTAGCTATAAAAGTAAAATGCGCCTAGGACGCGTTAGAGGTATAAAAAGATTAATAAACTATATTGCGAGTAGTAAGCGTTAATACCCAAGGTTAGCTGCGCCTTGGGCTTATAGTGGGGCATAGCTCCTGACGCACTAGCTTCGAACTTCCTTTATAACTTTATTTCTAATAGCTAATTAGCTCTCTAAGAACACTCGAACGTGGGGAGCTCTCACCTATTGAATTAAAATCCATCACTCTCGAGAAAGACTCGAAAAAGTTTGTCTGTCATTCATATCGGACGTATGTCAATGGCAAAATGCGGGTATAACGAAGGTAGTCGATCAGCTCACCTCTAAAGCGTCTAAGAGGTAAGGGGGGTAATTCAGGAGTTTCTCTATTACTAAGACGAGACAGAAGAGAAGGATACTCTACTTGATCTTATTCTGGCTCTATAGGGTCAGCCAGCGGCTCGAAATATCTGCTTAAGGACTGGGGATTAATCTCTTAGCGGTAACATTACTACTTCTTACGCTCGCCTTTCCTTAAACTAACGAACACGTCGTTCCGCTTCTATAACTTATAGTCACTTAGAGGAGTGGTATTACTCAGACCAGCGATATAGATATATAGGTAGCTGATTTAGACCTCGTTACGCGAACAAGACTAATAACGCAACTAATAACCCCTCCTATATCTTACCTATTATTAACATCGACGTTCTAGTAGACGCCTTAGTACTTTAATACGGGCAGCTTCGTAGAAGCATTTAAGTATAGGAAGCAGGTAGATGATACGCTGGAAGACGAACTCCTTCCTAGCCTCCGACTTAACATCTCTGACTTCGTCTATACCGTCTCCCGCTGGTATTACAGCAGGCCACGGACAGAGCAAGGGTGACGAAGACGGAATTGGCGAGAAGTCTAATACACCGATCTCTAACTGGGCTGAGAGCCTCGTGACTGGAGAGTTAATAAGCAACCCTATCGAAGACGGGCGGACGCTAGTATAGCTAGACCTAGCCGCGAACGCTCGAGACGTCTTCCGCACGCAAGATTAGAGGCTTATCTTCGGGCTTACCCACATGATACGCTTGTGGCAATTTAACGGGTCTAGCAGCTCTAGATATTCCTTATTCAATATCAATGAGGACGGACTCATAATTCACTCATCTCATACTCCGCTATTACCGAGAGCAATCGCCCTCACAACCGCCATTCTTTTCGTATACTAATTACTTTAGAGCTATTTGTTTTACTATATAGACAGGTCCTAAGCTCTATAATCTTCCGAAGTAGTTGTTAAAGAATGTAGTTGCCGCCTCGTTAAAGAATATAGTTGCCGCCTGAGGACAATACATACCCTTACAGATCCCAAAACTTTACTAGGTCCGATTATCACATACATAAATTTAGTCATTAGATGGCAATCAACCAAAACATATGTGTTACTTATAAAACGCTTCCTGAAACTACTTTAAATCGTACGGCCTCCTACCTTGACATTTTAGCGCTGCTGACCCGCAGCACGCTAATTCCTTAGCTTCTTAGACGCTCGCTCGGTCGTTTAAGTGAAGGAGGTGGTCGGTATAACTTCTTGCGAGCCTACAAGGCTCGATTAGCTGTCGTCTTTATCTAGTATAAATATGGACTCGGCATTTAATTACTGCGAACTCTGAGGTTCTAATTATAAAAAAGAAGCTGACTATAAGAGGTCGAAATCGATACCAGGCGGCAAATCATCGATGGCTGAGCAGATTCTCTTAATATAAAGCGGCATCTATATATTATAGACGTTCTTCGTAAACTTGTATACCGTCCATTTATCCCTCCTATCTAGGGCGGTGAAGTCGAATTTGTGGATAGGGTGACGATAGAAGGTGGTCTTATCCTCCACGATTATAGCGTAGTAGCCGTAGATCCTTACCGTGCTATAATCGTGCGAGATTAAAAAGGCGAGGATCTCCCGGTGAAGCTCCTTCTCGCGTTTCATAGCTCTATAGAGTTTAACGACACCTTTTACGGCAACAGTTATACTGTGCGCGTTCTATCGGTCGGCGACGTCGAGAGCCGCTATACCGTACTTCACCTCGCAGGTAAGGAAGGGAAAGTATATTCGGTAGGTTGCGACGAAAAAGGAGGTATCGAAGACGCTACCAATAAGCGGATCGAGCTTCTTGAGCTACTCGTCGGTAAAGGCAGACCGCCTAAATCTAACAGAGTAGTCCGGTTACGGCTTAGGACCCTCTACTAGTATACTACCTATCTAGGCTTCGTTGACACCTTTAATCAGATGATCGAGGTGTGTGGCCCCGTAGGTAGCGAGGGTTTCTATAGAAGGGATAATTAATCGAGAGATATCTTGGATAACCCTCGCTTCGTTCCTGTCTTAGATCTTTCGGCAAGTTCTTTTAAACAGGTCGTCTCGAAATAATAAATCCTTAGGGACGTCCTGTTCCGATTCTAAAAGGCGCCGGTAAAGACTCTTACTCGTATCTGTAATATCTAGGTCTGATTTATCTATAAAGCTTCCTTTAGCCGCAAGTAACGTGGTATAACGTGTGTCACGGTATATAACACTTTTGCTCTCCCTTTTATTTTGGTCGCTAGAGCCAGTCAAGCTTGAGTCCGACTGTTTCCGACGGAGCGAGGTCGGGGCTTTCCTGATAGGACGCGGGTATCTGAATCCATTAATCTCCACGTACTCGATAACCTGGGTCGAGTATTCCATTTATTCCTCTAGCCAGCTGTCCTGTTCAAGGTCTTCCCTAATCTGGCTGTCTTATTCGAAGTATTCCTTAGGCCACCTTCTGGTCCGAGTCTAATACTCGAGCGGATCAACGTTCTTCTTATAGGTATCGCTGGCCGCACTTTCCTTAGTAGTACAGCTTAAAGGCGAGGTTCGCGGTCGCTTTAAAGGAGGCCGGTCTCGGTCTTAAGGAGAGGAACGTCCAGCTTTATGCCCTCGTTTCCGTTTCTAATAGGGCTTTGAGGGTTTATAGAGGACCTGTAGACGTTATAAGGCCTCGATTAGGTTAGCGATATAATAGGGCATGAAAAGGGATAGAGGAATATACTTTTCTATCTGCGGGGATATTGCTTATATATAGTGAGGAGGGCAGTATTTAGATTTCTTGAACGAGATTACTCTTAGATATAGATTGCTTGCGAGATCGTATTTCTTATAAGCGTGCGCTTTTACGAATGGCTTGTTTTTTAATACCTTGAGGCTACTTCCCTATAGACGGTCAGCTTAAACACGCAGTGTAGACTCTAAGTACTCCACCTTAATCCTTTAGTGCTAGAGGTTGCCGCCTATTCTTCTTGATGTTTGACTTTGCTTGACCGCGGGCTATATCGAATGGAATAAAGGGGCAGGAGATGTCTTTATATAGGCGCTGGCTTGAAACCAGATAAGATAGATATAGGGAAGATTAATAGAAGATGGTATAATCAAGTCTTAGCAAGATATACGGTGCTAGATCAGCGCCGACCCTGACCCCGCGGCTAGCTCATGAGCAAAGCAGGATATAAGTCATAGCCACTATTACTAGTACAGCTGACTAATTTAATAAGAGAATGCAGACTTAATAAATTTAAAGTCGATAGCGAAGAGTCGAGAGGAAGAGGGGAAGTGCCCAGCGACATTTCGGATGACTAATACGCTGTCAAGGGTAATCAATCATTTCTACGCTAGAAGTTTTATGCCCTCAGCGCCAGATATACCATACTACTCCACTGCCCACCCCCAGCCTCTCTATAGCTTACTATAGTTATAATATCATCGGCACCAGCTTTCATACTCCAGGCGCCAGCTGCCTGACCCTAAATGCTTGCTCTTCTACCTATCACCACCTAGACTCCTATCGTCTGCTCCGCCCTCTGTCCTTTCTACCTCAGCCCGACTCACTCCACTAGCCGTCGCCAAGCCTCTTCGGCTAACGCAGGCCAGGGTTAGATAATCATAATTCGTTACAAAAGCTGGAGGTTCGCTGGGGAGTACTCGTCGAGGGAGCACTCGTCGGGGGATTACTCCCCACCTCCAAAAAGTGAGGGTTCGCTGGGGGGAGTACTCGCAGGGGGAGCACTCGTCGAGGGAGCACTCCCCACCTCCAAAAAGTGAGGGCTCGCTGGGGGGAGTACTCGCAGGGGGAGCACTCGTCGAGGGAGCACTCGTTGGGGGAGTACTCCCCACCTCCAAAAAGTGAGGGTTCGCTGGGGGAGTACTCGTAGGGGGAGCACTCGTCGAGGGAGCACTCGTTAGGGGAGTACTCCCCACCTCCAAAAAGTGAGGGTCGCTGGGGGGAGTACTCGCAGGGGGAGCACTCGTAGGGGGAATA
>JAABUY010000354.1_pt1 | contig 85331 bp, 91 predicted proteins | sample 5560271 | NCBI WGS metagenome assembly JAABUY01 (sample SAMN10711886, study PRJNA513374) | rock metagenome | isolation source: Antarctica rocks | place: Antarctica: Victoria Land, University Valley | reverse complement strand
AAGCACTTCCAGTCCTCGTCGAACCAGGCGCGCATCGCCGCGTACGACTGGGGATAGTCCCGTCCCACGACCGGGGGCACCGCCACACTGTACGCCACCAGGGGTATCTAGATGGAGACCCCATCTTGGGCGTTACCGGAGCCAGATGAGGCGGGAGGACGTCACCTCAAACTACGAGTTGTGGGACAACCTCCGTCCGTGCGGAAGCTGGCGGGGGCGATGGGCGGGGTGGCCGGGCACTGATCCGCCTGCTGCTCGCCGCCTCGATCAGCCTGTGCGCATCACTGCGCAAGCTGCGCACCGTCTCCCATAGCCAGCGTCAGGCGGCGCTCGGCTGGCCTGGCCTGAGGCTCGGCCCCATCGGCACGCAGCGGCCAGCCACTACCCTCCAGCTTCGCCATGGCCACGCTTGCCCCCCGGCGCCCGGCCGTCGCTGAGGCCGCCACCGAGAAGCTCCGGATCCCCGGTTGGGCGGTGGTCACGGTGGCCGGCGCGCTCCTGCTCGCGCTGTCGCTGTTCCTCCGCACGCGACAGCTCGGCGTGCCCTACTGGATGGACGAGGGCCTGTCCGTGGGCATCGCCGCCCACCCCCTCTCGGCCATCCCCGGGCTCATGCGCCAGGACGGCTCGCCGCCGCTCTACTACGCGCTGTTGCACGGCTGGATGGGCGCCTTCGGCTCCTCAGAGAGCGCGACCCACACGCTCTCGCTCGCCGCGTCGCTGCTGTGCATCCCCGCCGCGGGATGGGCGGCCCGCAGCGTGTTCGGCCGGCGTGCCGGCTGGATCGCCGCCGTCCTTGCCGCGTTCAATCCGTTCCTGGACATCTACGCTCAGGAGACGCGCATGTACGCCCTGTGCGCCCTGGGGAGCTTTGTCGTCGCCGCCTGCTTCCTGCAGGCGTTCGTCTACCGGCGGGGGCGCTTCGCGCCCGCCTTTGGCGTCGCGCTCGCCGTGCTCGCCTACACCCACAACTGGGGCCTGTTCCTCGGCGTCGGTGCCGTCATCGCCTTTCTGCTCTGCCGGCGCCTGGCGCCGCTCTCGGAGCGTCGCGCGCTGCTGCGCGACGGCCTGATCGGCTTCGGGGTCTGCGCGGTCCTCTACCTGCCCTGGCTGCCGACCCTGCTCTTCCAGCGTGCCCACACCGCCGCGCCATGGGCGGACAAGCCCGGGCTCGGGGTTCCTGTCGTCTTCTCCCAGAGCACCCTGGGTGGCGGCTCGGCCACCGGCGTGCTGATGCTGGCCGGCGGCCTGGGGCTGTGGAGCATCTGGCGCCCGGGGGCCGGGGCGGCGGCGAGCGCGATCGGCGCCGCACTGGGCGCGGCCCCGGCCGGGGCCTCGGCGGCCCTCGCCGGCGCCGGCGACGCCGAGAACGGCGCCCGTCCCCCCCGGGATCCCACTCGCCCACCCGCGCGCCCACCCGCGCCCCCGTCGCACCCAGGCAGCCCACCCAACCCCGACCGCACCGCCGCCATCGCCCTCCTCGCGCTGGCCCTCGGCACCATCGCCATCGGCTGGGCCGTCTCCCAGGTCACCCCCGCCTTCAACCCGCGCTACCTCTCGGTGATCGTCGGCCCGACGCTGCTGCTCTTCGCCCTGGGGCTGGCCCGCGCGGGACGGGTCGGCCTTGTCGCCCTCGTGCTCGTCGCCGGCCTGTGGATCAATCCGGCCGCCCATCACGTCAACAACAAGTCAAACGCCCGTCAGCTCGCCATCGACTTGAACCCGGCCCTGAGGCCGGGCGACCTGGTCATCGTGGGCTCTCCCGAGCAGGTCTCGCTGTTTCGCTACTACCTCGCCCCCGGCGTGCGCTTCGCCACCCAGCTCGGCGCCACCCCGGACCCCGGAATCATGGACTGGCGCGACGCGCTCAAGCGGCTGCGCGCCTCCAACGTGGGCCAGAACCTGCTGGGGGTGCTTGCTACAGTGCCGCCCGGACAGCGCGTGCTGTTCGTGCGTCCGGTGACGCAATTCCTGTCCAACTGGAACGCGCCCTGGACGAAGCTGGTCCGCCGCCGTTCGGCCCAGTGGGGCGATGCGCTGACCCGGGATCCCGAGCTCGTCCGCATCGCCGCCGCCCCGACCTTCTACCGCCCGGAGTCGACGAACATCGCCATGCACGCCGTGCTCTACCTCAAGCGCCCCGCGCCCGCCTCGGCTCCGGCTCCCCTCCCCGCGCGATGAGCGCCGAGCAGGCAAGGCCCACCGCCGTCCTCGGCGGCGGTCCGGCCGGACTGACGGCCGGCTACCTGCTCGCCCGCCGGGGCGCCCCGGTCATCGTCCTCGAGGGCGAGGACCAGCTCGGCGGCCTGGCCAAGACCGAGGTGCGCGACGGGTTCCGCTTCGACCTGGGCGGCCATCGCTTCTTCACCAAGGCCAAGGAGGTCGACGACCTCTGGCACGAGATCATGGACGAGGAGTTCCTCCGCCGGCCGCGCCAGTCCCGCATCTACTGGCACGGAAAGTTCCTCGAATACCCGCTTCAGGGCATGGACGTGATCAGGAAGCTGGGTCCGGTCGAGCTGGCCCGCTGCCTGCTCTCCTACATGGTCGCGCTGGTCAAGCCCAAGGGCTCAGAGGACACCTTCGACCAGTGGGTCTCCAACCGGTTCGGCAAGCGGCTCTATAAGAACTTCTTCGAGTCCTACACCGAGAAGGTGTGGGGCGTGCCCTGCTCGGAGATTCGCGCCGAGTGGGCGGCCCAGCGCATCAAGGGATTGTCCTTCTTCGCGGCTGCCAAGGCGGCGTTCTTCGGCAACAAGGGCGACAAGGTCAAGAGCCTGATCTCTGAGTTCAACTACCCGCGCTTCGGCCCGGGCCAGATGTGGGAGCGGATGGCCGAGGAGGTCAAGGCCAACGGCGGCGAGGTGCGCCTCAACGCCAAGGTGACCAAGATCGAGTTCGAGGGCCGGCGCGCCGTGCGCGTCCACGCCGGCGGCGAGGTCATCGAGGTCGGCGCGGTCATCTCCTCGCTGCCCTTGCGGGCCACGGCTGGGCTGGCCGACCCCGACCTGCCCTTCGAGGTGCGCGAGGCAGCTCGCGGGCTGCGTTACCGAGATTTCATGACCGTGGCCCTGGTCATCGACGGTGAGGACCTGTTCCCCGACAACTGGATCTACATCCATGAGCCCGGGGTCCGGGTCGGACGCATTCAGAACTACCGCTCCTGGAGCCCGTGGATGGTGCCCGACCCCAGCAAGGCGTGCGTCGGCCTCGAGTACTTCTGCTTCCAGGGCGACGACCTGTGGACCATGCCCGAGCACCAGCTCGTGGAGCTGGCCAAGCGCGAGCTGGCCTCGCTGGGCCTGGTCGACCCCAGCAAGGTGGAGCGCGGCTTTGCCGTCCACGTGCCGCTGGCCTATCCGATGTACGACGCCGACTACTCCCTGCGTGTCGAGAGGATCCGCACGTGGCTGGACCCGCTGGAGAACTTCCAGCAGGTCGGGCGCAACGGGCTGCACCGTTACAACAACTCCGACCACTCGATGCTGACCGCCATGCGCGCGGTGGAGAACCAGCTCGACGGCGCCGGCCACGATCTCTGGGCCGTCAACGCGGACTCGGCCTACCACGAGGAGCACCAGGACCCCGAGCAGCCGTACAAGAACGTGCCCGAGACCGAGGCCATGAAGCAGCCGCTGGCGGGTTGATGCCCCTCGGCGCTCACAGCCTCTAGCCGTGGTGGGGGCGCGGGGAGCCCCCCGCGTGCCGCCCGCCGCGGTCTGGGTCGCGCTGGCCTTGCCCGTCGCCGTCTGCGGCGCCGTGGCGGTGATCGCCGCCGCCCACCCGAGCTTCCTGGTCACGCCGAGCACCCTCGGGCGCTTCCCGGGCTGGCTGGCCGGCCCCCTGCACGCCCCCGGGCTGATCGGCGCCCTGGGCACCGAGCACGCCCGCGTCGCCTACACCGTCGCGGTGGCCATGGCCGGCGTCGGCTGGCTTTGCCTGGCGCGCTGGGCGCCGACGCTGCCGTTGGGAGCGGTCTGGGCGGCGGTGGTCCTGGCCCATCTCGGCCTGCTGCTCGGGCCGCCGATCAACGGCGCCGACATCTACAACTACCTGGGCTACGCGCGGCTGCAGGCGCTCCACGGGCTCAATCCGTACGCCCATTCGCTGCTCGCCGCGCCCCACGATCAGCTGTTCGCCTGGACCACCTGGCACCAGCTCTCCGACCCCTACGGGCCGGGCTTCACCCTGGTGGTGGCGCCGCTCGGCCACGCATCCATCGCCACCGCCGTCTGGGTGCTCAAGGGACTCGGCGCCATAGCCAGCCTCACGGCCGTCGCCCTCGTCGGCCGGGCCGCGCGCCGGCTTCACCGCTCCCCCCAGGCCGCGGTGGCCCTGTGCGGGCTGTGCCCGGTCTGGCTGCTGTGGGCGGTCGGTGGGTCCCACAACGACCTGTGGCTGGCCGCCGCCCTGGCCGGCGCCGCCCTGCTGGGCGCCGGGCGCAGGAAGGGCGCGGCGGGGGTCGCGCTCGTGCTCGCCGCCGCAGCCAAGGTGACGACGCTGGCCGTCGTGCCCCTGCCTGCGCTGGCCGCCGAGCCGGGCCGGCGCGGCCGCGCGCTGCTTCAGACCGCCGCGGCCGGGGCCGTGGCCGCCGGGGTGATCCTGGTGGCCTTCGCCGGGCATCTCCCGGCGCTGGACCGCCAGGCCGGCCTGGTCTCCAGCCTGAGCCTTCCCAACCTGCTCGGGGCGGCCCTCGGTCTGGGTGGGGTGACGCCCGGCGTGCGCCTGGCCCTCGACGTGGGGGTGGCGGCGGTCGCGGTGTGGGCCGCCGTGCGTGCATTGAGGGGGAAGGGGTGGCTGGCCGGCGCGGGCTGGACGATGCTCGCGCTGATGCTCAGCCTCAGCTGGTTGGAGCCGTGGTACGTGGTCTGGGTGCTCCCCCTGGCCGCCCTGGCCGCCTCGCGTCCCCTGCGCGTGGCGGCGATCGCCGCCACCGTCTATGAGGGGGTGATCTGGGCGCCGCTCAGCCACACCGGCCTCGTCGACGCGCTCGGCGTCGCCGGTCGCTCGCCTCGGGCCTTCCGCAGCGTCGACTTCGCCCAGGCGTGGCACGACGCCGCCGCGGCCGGCTGGCCGCTCGCCCTCGTCGGGGTCGCCGTGGTGGCCGCGGCCGGGGCGATCGTGCTCAGCGGCCCGCAGCGTCTGGGGAGAAGCGCGCCGTAACCCCCGGCCGCTTCCTCCTGGGCCTGGCGCTGAGCGCCGCGGCGCTCGGGCCGCTGTGGCTCGGCGCCCGCGAGGTCCGTCGGGTGATGACGCCGGACGCCGAGGGCGCCCCGGCTGCCCTCGTCGAGGCCGTCGCCGGCCTGTGCGGGCTGACCTGGGTGCTGGAGGCGTGCGGGACCGTAGGGGCCTTCAGCCTGACCGCCACGGTCATCGCCTGCGCGGCCGTGGGGACGGCTGTCGCCGTCGGGGTGCGCCGGCGCTGGTCGCCCCCCGAGCCCGTCGCGCCAGCGACCAGCGAACCCCGGCTCGAGAACGGCCGGCGCGGGTCGCTGACTCTCGCCGGGCTGGGCGCCGGGTTGGTGGCGTGCGGATGGGGGGCGAGCATCGCCCCGGCGGTCAACGGTGGGCTGACCGATCCCGATTCCCTCTGGTACCACCTCCCGCTCGCCGCGCGCTTCGTCCAGCGCGGCGACATCGTGAGCCTCAGCTTCTTCGGGCCCGATGCGCAGACCTCGTACTACCCGGCGACCACCGAGATGCTCCACGGCTTCTCGATGCTGCTCTTCGGCGGCGACGGCGTCGTCGCCCTCGTCAATCTCGGGTGGCTGGCGGTGGCGCTTCTGGCCGCCTGGTGCCTGGGGCGCCCGCACGGTCGCGGGGGGGCTTGCGTGGTGGCCTTGGCCGCGGTGAGCACCCCGCTGCTGCTGCGCACCCAGGCCGGTGGAGCGGGCTCGGACATCGCCGCCCTGGGTCTGCTGCTGGCGGCGCTCGCCCTGCTCGCCCCGCAATCCTCTGGCGCGACCACAACGCCAACGTCATCCGCCGGACGCGAGTGGGCCGATCGTTCGCTGATCCTCGCTGCCCTGGCCGGCGGGCTGGCCATCTCGGCCAAGATCACCGTCGCACTGCCCGTCTGCCTGCTCGCGGCCGGATCCGTGCTCGTCGCCCGTCGCGGCCGTCGTCTGGCCGCCGCGCTGACCTGGGCGGCCGGGCTGCTCGCCGCCGGGGGCTTCTGGTTTGCTCGCAATCTCATCGCCGTTCACAACCCGTTGCCCTGGCTGCGCCTGGGCCCGCTCCCGGGAGTTCCCCTGCTCCATCACGGCCAGAGCTTCACCGTCGCCCACTACCTCGCCCACGGCGGCGGCTCGGCGTACTTCGCCAGCGGGCTGGAGCACGAGCTCGGACCGCTGTGGCCCGGCCTGCTCGGCCTGGCCCTGATCGGCGCGCTGCTCGGGGTCGCCGCCCGGAGCCGTGGCGCAACCCAGCTCGTGGGCGTCGCTGCCCTGGCCTGCGCCCTGGGTTACCTGGTCACGCCCAAGAGCGCGGGCGGTCTTCCCGGAGCGCCGGTGCTGTTTGCCACCAACCTGCGCTTCGCCGCCCCGGCGCTGCTGATGGGCGGGGTGCTGCTGGCGCTGCGCCTGCCGCTGCCGCCACGGCGCTGGACGCGCTGGTTGGCGGCGCTGGGCGGGCTCGGGGTCGCCGCGGCGGCACTGGACTACGGGGCCATCGGGGATCACCCGGTGGGGGCCGGGTTGGGGGTGGTGGCGGTGGGGTCCTGTCTGCTGGCCGTCGGCCTGACGCGACGGGCGGCGAGGTGGCCGCGGGCGGTCGGGAGCCCCGTCGGTCGAGGGTTGACCGCCCTGCCCGCGATCGCGCTGTTGCTCGGGCTAATCGCCCCGGTGGGACTCGCCGTGGCTGCGCTGGAGCGCCATAGCCGCTACTCCGACCGCTCCAACAACATCCGCATCGCCTACGCCTGGGCGGCGCCGTTGCGCCACGCCCGCCTCGCCCTGGCCGGCTCCTTCGCGCAGTACCCGTTCTACGGCGCTGCGCTCTCCAACCGGGTGCAGTGGATCGGAAGTCGCGGGCCAAAGCGGGGCGAGTTCCTCCCCAGCCCGAGCTGCGCTGCCTTCCGCGCCCAGCTCGCGGCCGGGGGCTATGGCTACGTGGCCATCACCGACGTCCCCCGCGACCGGCCGGCCGGCTTCAAGATCCCCGAGCGGGCGTGGACCCGCAGCATCCCCGGGGCGCGGCTCATCCTCCACGCCGGGGTGACCGTGGCGCAGGTGTATGCGCTGCCCGCGGTCGTCACCGCCGCCGGCTGCGAGCGTCTGGCGCCGGGGCGACCGGGAGGGTTCGTCGGGCTGTAGGCCCGCAGCGGCGAAGGGCCCACCCCCGACTCCTACTTGCCACTAACTGATAGGTTGACGAGCTGAGCATGGGCGCAGGCGCTCGCCTGCACCCAGGCGGCGACGACGAAAGCGCGGGTGCATCGTGAGGTCAGGTCTGAGCAGCAGGCTGCTGTGCCGAGGTCGAGTCCTCGGGGTGGCTGTCGTGGGGGCTCTCGGCTTGGCGGTGACCGCAGCGCCCGGCGCGCTCGCCGCCACCGGCAGCGGGACGGCCTCCGGCGGCTCGAGCATAAACCCTGGCAAGCCATCCATCGGGACCAACGGCCCTTGCGTCCCGGTCAACGCACTGGACTTCACCGAGACGGCGTCCACCGCCAGCTACACGGTGACGGTATCGGGAATGCCCTACGCCTACGCCGGACCGGTCACCCTGACGATGCACCTGGTCAACGCGCCCGCCTACACGGGCCCGACCGGCACGTTCGGCTACGACCAGACCTGCGGGGTGGCACCAGGGACCCCCTTCAACGTGACCGGGACGGTAACGGGCAGTGCCGGCGCCTCGGGCGCCACGCTGTCGTGCACGTACGACTCCGGCACCTTCAGCCGGGTCAACCCGACCAAGGGCAACGGGACCGACACGGGAGTAGCCAAGCTCACCGGCGGCTGCGACATCACTGTCGGCGGCCACACGTACAGCTCACCCACCAACGAGGTACGCAACCTGGCCTACACCGGATGCACCGGCGGGCCGCCGACGAGCTGCACGGACAATGACGCCTTCACGGCGAGTGATGCCGGCCCGGGCCCCGGCCCCGGCCCCGGACCAGCTCCCGGCCCCGGACCAGCTCCCGGCCCCGGACCAGCTCCCGGCCCCGGACCAGGACCAGCACCAGCACCAGCACCTCCGACTGTCCATCCGCCGGTGGGGCTGCCGCGGGCAAACCTGCCGGGGTTGCGGCTCAGCGCGCGTCGCGTGGTGCATGGGGGCAGGACGACCTTCACCGTCAACGCAGCGCTGCGGCTGCCGCCCAGCATCCCGGGCTCCAAGCGCTCGCTCGTCTGCCGCGGGTTGGTCACCCTGGCGCTGCGGCGTGGGAGCAAGACTGGTGCGAGCAGGACCATTGGGCTGCGCAAGGACTGCTCGTTCTCGCTGAGGATCGTGGTCCCGACGGCCAAGCTCGGTCGCAGGGGGCGCTACAGCATCCGCGCGCGCTTTCACGGCAACACCTACATCAACGCCCGCTCCCAGACCGCCAACATTCGCTAGCAGTCGTGTAGGACGGGCGAGGGAGGATGGTCAAGGATGCGCGGGCTGCTTGACCGGGGATCCGCTCGCCGATCGGGGCTGCTCGTGGGGGCGCTGGCAGCGTTCGCCGTCCCTACGGCGGCTGCGCGCGCAGCACCGCCCGCGTCACTCTCGTGGTCTGCTCCGATCCCGCTGGACGTCCAGGCAGGCACGCAGCCGCTCTCCGGGGTGGCGTGCCCGTCGGTGAGCCAGTGCACCGCCGTCGACTTTCTCAACGGCTCCGGGCGCGAGGTGACGTTCAACCCGTCGGCGCCGGGGACCCCGACCCCGACGACGATCGCCGCCGGCAGCTCTCTGGAGGGGGTGGCGTGCCCGTCGGTGAGCCAGTGCACCGCGGTCGGTCTCGATGGGGTGCAGGTGACGTTCAACCCGTCGGCGCCGGGCGCTGCGACGACCAGCATCATCGCCGCCGGGCGCAACAACCCGACCGGCGTGGCGTGTCCGTCGCTGAGCCAGTGCACCGCCGTGACGGCCAGGGGCAACGAGGTGACGTTCAACCCGTCGGCGCCTCGCAGCCCGGTCCCCATGCCCTTGGGCATCGGCGGCGGCGTCGGCGGCTTGATCCGAGTGGCATGTCCGTCGGTGTCGCAGTGCACCGCAGTCGACGGCTCGGGGCGGGAGGTGACCTTCGACCCGGCGGCGCCGGGCACTCCGACACCGATGGCGGTCGATGGCGCTGAGGCCCTGCTCGGGGTGGCATGCGCGTCGGTGAGCCGGTGCACGGCAGTCGACGGCTCGGGGCGGGAGGTTACCTTCGACCCGGCGGCGCCGGGCAATCCGACACCGATGACGGTCGATGGCGCTGAGGCCCTGCTCGGGGTGGCATGCGCGTCGGTGAGCCGGTGCACGGCCGTCGACGGCTCCGGGCGCGAGGTTACGTTCGATCCGTCGGCGCCGGGCACCTCGGTTACCACCGTCATCGGTGGCGGGGGGCGTGGCCTGTCGGCAGTGGCGTGCCCGTCGGTGAGCCAGTGCACCGCCGTTGACGGCTCGGGGCGGGAGGTGACGTTCGACCCGTCGGCGCCGGGGGCCCCGACCCCCACGGCGATCGACACCGGCCGCGACCTGCGCGCGGTGGCGTGCGCGTCGGCCAGCCAGTGCACCGCCATCGACGATGCCGGGCAGGAGGTGACGTTCAACCCCTTCGCGCCGGGGCCCCCGACCGCGATCAAGATCGACAGTGGCGGCTACCGGGAGGGGCTGGCGTGCCCGTCGGCCAGCCAGTGCACTGCCGTCGACCAAGTAGGGGCGGAGGTGACGTTCAACCCGTCGGCCCCAGGCACCCCGACCCGCGCCACCATCGACAGCGGCAATCAGCTTACCGGGGTGGCATGTCCGGCGGTGAGCCAGTGCGTCGCCGTGGACGGCTCCGGGGGAGAGGTGACGTTCAACCCCTCGGCGCCGGGCAGCCCCCCCCGCACCACCGTCGCCGCCGGCAGGTCCCTGTCCGGGGTGGCGTGTCCGTCGGTGAGCCAGTGCACCGCCGTCGACCTCGACTCCGGGGTTGAGGTGACGTTCGATCCAAGCGCGGGTCGCGTCTCGACCCTCACCACGATCGACACCACCCCGCTCGCCCAGCTCTACGGGGTGGCGTGCCCGTCGATTGGACGGTGCACCGCCGTGGATGACCAAGGGCGCGAGGTGACGTTCAACCCGGCTGTCCCGGGTTCCCCGACCCCCAACGTCATCGATGGCGGCAACCCCCTGCGCGGGGTGGCGTGCCCATCGGCGAGCCAGTGCCTCGCCGTCGATGACTACGGTCGTGTGATCGAGGGTGACCCGGCCCATCCGGACAGCTTTGCCCTCGTGCCGATCGCCGGCGCGAACGCGCTCACCGCGGTTACCTGCGGCTCGGTGGCGCAGTGCGTGACCGTCGATCAGGTCGGCAACGGGTTCGTGGGCAGCGGGCCGGGCCCAGGCCGGGGCCCGGGCCCGGGCCCGGGCCCGGGCCCGGGTCCGGGCAACGCGCCGCCGCCGCCGCAGGGCCACACGCTGGCCCCCGTTGTCACGGGCTACCGGCTGACCAACAGCGTCTTCGTGGTGGGCGGGCGGTCAACGCCGACGTCTGGCCGCGCCGCGAGGGCGAGCAGGCACAGGAAGGGCACGACGTTCCGCTTTACGTTGTCTGAGGCGGCCACGGTGAGGATCGTCATCACCCAGCGCGCCTCGGGCCGGCGCCGAGGCAAGCGCTGCATTGCTGCGACGCGCGGGCTGCGCCGCGCGAGGAGGTGCCCGCTCGTCGTCACGAGCGGGACGTTGACGCGCATCAGCCGCCGGGGGATCGACAAGGTGGCCTTCTCCGGGCGCATCGGATCAAGGCCGCTGCGTCCGGATCGCTATCAGGCGACGCTGGTGGCCACCAACCCGGCAAAGCAGGCCTCCAGGGCGCAGACGATCTCGTTCACGATCGTCAAGCGCTGATGGACGCCGGCCTCGTGGTGGTTCTATGAGAGCGCGATGATTGGCTGCCGGGTCGCTGTCCCGATGGTTGTGCTGGTGCTGGCGTGCGCGGTGGGGGGCGCGCTTCCGGCTGGGGCGGCGGCCGAGCAGGCCTCTGAGCCGGCGTCGCCGGCGGCGCGGGGGCTGGATGCCGGGGGGTTTCACAGCTGCGCTGTGTTGGGGGCGGGAAGCCTGCGCTGCTGGGGGCTTGGTCTCAGCGGCCAGCTCGGCTACGGCAACACCGAGACGATCGGGGATGACGAGACCCCGGCGTCGATCGCGCCGGTGAGCGTTGGTGCGGGGCGTACGGTCAAGGCGCTCGCCGCGGGCGACTTTCACACTTGCGCGATCCTTGACGACGGGACGGTGCGCTGCTGGGGCTTTGGCGCCGACGGGCGGCTGGGCTATGGCAACACCGACGATGTCCCTGATCCCAGCTCGGTCGGGCCGGTGAACCTGTCGGGGCACACGGCGACGGCGATCACCGCCGGTCCCGCGCACACCTGCGTGATCCTTGACGACGGGAGCGTGCGCTGCTGGGGCTTTGGTGGTGGTGGCCCGGGGTTTCCCAAGGACGGGCGATTGGGGTATGGAAGCACCGACAACGTGGGTGACACGCCGGCCACCACCCCGGACAAGAAGGGGGCGGTAAAGCTGGGGGCCGGGAGCAAGGCGGTGGCCATCAGCGCCGGCGGGGCGCACACCTGCGTGATCCTGGCCGATGGGACCGTGCGCTGCTGGGGCATCGGCGCCTACGGCCAGCTGGGCTATGGCGACACCAACGACGTCGGCGACAAGCCGACCAACACGCCAGACACCGTCGGTCCGGTGAACCTGGGCGGGCACAAGGCCACCGCGATCAGCGCCGGCGGCTTGGGCGTCGGCGTGGATGCCGGGAACGCTGGCGACGCCCACACCTGCGTGATCCTCGACGATGCCAGCGTGCGCTGCTGGGGCTATGGCGCCGACGGCCAGCTGGGCTATGGCAACACCAGCAACGTCGGTGACAAGCCGACCAACACGCCGGACACGGCCGGCCCGGTGAACCTCGGCCCCGGGCGCACCGCCGTGGCGGTCAGCGCCGGCCAAGACCATACCTGCGCGGTCCTGGATGATCACAGCGTGCGCTGCTGGGGCCTGGCCACGCACGGGCGGCTGGGCTATCCCACCCTGGACAGCTTTGGCAACCAGCCCAACGTCGGCGCCACTTCAACCACGACGCCCGACCTGGTCGGCCCGGTGGACGTGGGCTCGGGGCGCACGGCGGTGGCCATCAGCGCCGGCGGCCAGCACACCTGCGCGCGCCTCGACGAGGGCAGCGTGCGCTGCTGGGGCTACGGCGCCTACGGTCAGCTCGGCTACTGCAGCACCGACAGCGTCGGCGATGACGAGCCCCCGGGCTCGGTGGGGCCGGTCAACCTGCAGCCCAGCGACGGCGGCGCCGGATGCGCCAGCCCGCCGGGCCCACCGGCAAGTGGTGGCGCTGCGGGCCCGCGCCCTGGTGGTGGTCGCAGGCCGAGCGTCCCGCCCGCCCCGGGAGCCATCAAGGGCAGCGCCCGTCACCGGGTCAATCCGCTCGCCGTGGAGGCGCTGCGCGCCAAGGGCCTGCGCAGCTGCCTGGTTAGAGCCGCGCGCCGGGCAATGCGGCAGCGAAGCCGCGCGGGCAAGGGCTGCCTCAAGCGCTACGGACGCACGCCGGCCCGGGTCAGCGGCCTGCGCGCGCGGGCGGTCTCAAGCACGGAGGTCGTGCTCTCCTTCACCGCGCCGGGCAGCGACGGTCCCCACCCGCCCGCCGCCCACGCGTATCTCATCAAGCAGTCACGCCGCCCGATCCGCCGCGCACGCGACTTCCGCCGGGCCCAGACCCTCTGCCACGGCACCTGCCGGTTCGCGGTGACCGCCGTGGGCACCAGTATCTCCCTCACCATCACCCACCTGCGTCCGCACAGCACCTTCTTCTTCGCGATCGCCGCCCGCGACAACGTCTCAAACCGGCCTGGCCCGCGCTCCGCAACGGCCCAGATACGGACGCGGTAGCGCGTGATCCGTCGACGGCAGCCCATGCCCGTCACTTCCTGACCCACGCTGTGATTCGCGGTTACGGCAGCGAGCGCGCAGTGCGACGCCCGATGACTGGCCTCCCCAGTAGGTCAATGATCATCGTCAGGGTGTTTCCTTTGGGCTTGAGGGGCCGGAACCCGAGGCGCTCGTAGAGGCCAACGGCGAGGTTGTCGCGCTCGACGCTGGGGGCCGGTTGTGTCGGTGCGGTCGACCCCAACGACTCGTGTCTCGGTCAGGTCCCGGCTGTCTGGACCGCGCTCAGCCCCGGTAGTGCCCGCGTACCGGCTGGCCGTCGCGACGGCGGTAAGGTCCGACCCAGATTCGTCCTGCCCTCGCTGACGGGCGGGTCTGCGGTGCGGCGGTAGCGTTCGGTGAGTCCGGTGCGCCAGCAGCGCGCTCCTGCGGGCGCCCAAAGACGCGGCCGAGGCTGCGGATGATGTCGGGCTGGCGCTTGGCCCAGTACGCGGCGATGTCGCGCCTGCTCTCCGGGAGGAGATGGTCCTCGTCAACGTCGTCCAGGTATCCGAGCGCGCGCACGACACGCCCCAAGAGGTGCGAGTCCGCCCTGGCCCCGTAGCGTTCGCGGAGCAGTCCGAGTCCTTCCTCGACTCTCCGCCCCGTTTGCAGCTCGATCGTCTCGATGTCAAAGTAGTCGCGCAGCTCGCCGCGCTCGGAGACGACCTTGAGCTTCATCGCCAGGAGGTCGCCGACCCCTGCCACGTTGATGCCCGCCAGCCTGCTCGTCGGCTCAAGCTGGTGTTGCGGCGTGCGCTCGTCTGCGTGGAGGAATTGCAGCTTGGTCTCTGAGAAGACGCCGCCCAGCGTGCCGGGCGTGCGCTGGGTGACCGCGAAGGACCCGAGCTGGCGCAGCTCCCCCTCCAGTGCGCCGAGATCGACGGCGCCACGGTGGTAGAAGAAGTCGAGGTCCCGGCTTTGCCGGTGGTGGAGGTGGACGGCCAGCGCCGTGCCGCCGCCGAGATAGAGCGCGTCCGGGAGGGCCGGGGCGATCGTCTCCCAGGTAGCCAGCGCGTCCGAGGGCATCACGGCCCGCGACGATTCGGGGAGGCTCACGCGGGCGCTCTGTCCGCGAGGTTGAGCGCGAGCACCCGGCTCTGAGGGGAGAGCCCGCGAGCGTTGGCAGCGTGACGCCAATTGTCCGCAGAGAGGCGATCCGCGCCCCACGCGAGCCCTTCGAGGTCGCCGATGTGAAGCAGGCGGCGGGCGATGTAGTCGCCGTGGCTTGAAACGTCAAGCTGCGAGGAGTCGGTGTTCCAGAACAGGTGCCTGAGTTCTCGTGGCACCCTTCGGTGTCGATGCGCGCCGCTGCCTTCACGCTCGGGCGCGAGCACGCGCGCCAATGCGGGGGCCAGGGCCGGCCACTGCGGAGCGCTCATGTTCGCTCGCAGCACGCTCACGTCCCTGGCCTTCCCCAGCGCGAGCGTTTCGCGTTCGCGGCGGACCAGCCCTCGGACGAGCAGCGTGGCGAGGGCTCGGCCAGCGGCGGTCGGGGAGACACCCGCACGCGCAGCGAGCGCTCGCACGGAGATGACGCCGAGCGGGGAGCGCGCGAGCGCCGCGAGCGTCCTTGTCTCGATCCGTGAGAGCCCGGGCGCGGGCGGCGCGACCCCAAGCTCGGCTTGCAGGCGCATCACCTCGCGCGCCGTCAAGCGCAGGCGACCGCCCGCACCACGGCGGGCGTCCATCCCGAGTCGTGTGACTGCCCGCTGCACGCGCGGCACGCTCGTCCCCAGGCGGCGAGCCACATCGGTCGCCGAGTACGTGTCCATAGCGTTAGTTTAGTGCTCTCTACGAGGGTGAACGGCGGGCGTCGCCCGGAATGGTCTGGGCTCCGGGCAAGCTCCGGTGGGCCGGCCGCCGGCCGTCGGACGGCTGCTGCGGTGGGCCCGGCCGTCGCCCGGCCGGGCCCACCCGGGCTGCTGCGCTCCTATCGCTGGAAGCCGTAGGGGCCGGTGGTGCCGCCGGCTCCGGGTCCGCCCGGGCCGTCGCCGGGGCCGTCGCCGGGGTCAGGTCCGCGACCCGGGCCGCCGAAGCGCCCGCCCGGGCCGCCGTGGAATCCACGACCGCTGAAGGGTGGCATCGTGCCGTCGCCGGCGAGCACGACGGTGCCGTCCGAGGACTGGTTGACGTGGACGCGATCACCCGGCTTGACGGCGCTGAGGGCCACCTTGGCGAAGTTGCGGTAGACAGTGGCATCGCCGGGGATGCTCAGCGACACGGTCTTGTAGGTCACCGAGGGCAGGCCCTCCTTGACCGACAGCTGGTTGCCCGAGACCGAGTTGACCGTGCCGCTGTCCTCGGTCGCGGTGATGAACGCCGTGCCGGCCCGGTTGAGTACGACCTCATCGGCGTGGACCGGCGGGCCACCGTGCATGTCGAACGCAGGCCGACCGTGGAGTCCGCCAGGATTTGCCCCAGCGTGGGCCGTGTGCCGGGCGGGCGCGGCCGCGCTTCCGGCGATGCCGGCAATCGCACCGACAACCGCGCACAGCGCTGCCGTGAGCGCGGCGCGCTTGGTGAGACGATGGGTCATGTCCTGCTCCTTGCTGTGTCGAGTTACGGGCAAGGAGAAGTCTTCGCAGGACTGTCGAAGAGCAATGTCTGAGCCGCGCGCACGAGCCGCGCCTGCCGCGGCTCGTGCGGGCCGCGTGCGGCGGCGTCCGCTCGGCCCCTACACCGCGGCCCCGGCCGCTCGCCGCTCGGCCTTGGCCTGGCGCAGCGCCCCCTTGAAGCTGCGCAGACCGAAGATCAGGGTGAGCGCGGCGAAGCCCAGCCCGAGGGTCAGGGCGGCGAGGGCGATCTGCTGGCCCACGGAGAAGGCGGCGACGGTCGCGCCCGACGCCGCCGTGGCGAACACCGACACCAGCAACGCCTGCTGCACGCCGGCGCCGCCGGGCGTGAACGGGAAGATGGCGGCCAGGGCCTGGACCCCGAGGACCAGCAGGGTGGCGTTCACGCTGCCGCCGATGTGGAAGGCGTCGAGCATGAACCAGAACGCCGCGCCCTTGAACAGCCAGCTGGAGAGCTGCAGCGCGCCCATCGAGCGCAGGTAGCGCCGCCGGTCGGTGAGGATCGTCACCCCCTGGCGGACCTGGCGCCAGGCCGTGCCCACCCGCTCGGCCAGCAGCGCGTAGCCGACGACGAACGCCACGCCGACAGCCGTGATGAAGAACAGCGTGAAGTGCAGGTGCGCCGCCCAGAAGCCGATGTCGAAGGCCCCGAACTTGGAGAGGTCGGGAGGCTTGGGGAAGACGCCCTGGGTGAAGCAATAGCCGACCACCACGACGTTCATGAGGGTGTCGAAGACCGCTCCCGTGGCCAGCGCGGCGGTCACCGCCGGGTAGCTGGATCGCGGCACCGAGTTGCGGGTGAGCACGACCTGCAGGACGTTGCCGCCGCCGGCGGGAAGAATGTTGTTGATCCCATAGGCGGCCATGTACGCCCCCCAGACGCGCCGGAACTCGAAGCGCTCGGTCGGGTAGGCGGCGGCCAGGGCGGCGTAGAGGGCACGCGCGCGCAGCAGCAGATAGACCGCATAGGCGACGAGGGCGATCAACAGCGCCCCCCAGTGCAGGGTGGCGAGCTGCTTGAAGAACTGGCCGATCGCGTCGAGCACGTCGCCGACGCCGCCACTGGAGTGCCCGCAGACGCAGCTCGCCGCGCCGCTGTCGTGGAGGGCGGGGGCCGCCCCCGCCGCGGCGACGGTGTGGCCCGCGCCCGCCGGGCCCGTCACGCTCGTCGTCGCTGAGGCCATCTCCTCGGAGGCTAGCCCGAGCCACCCCCGCGGCGCTGCGTTCACAACCCTTTCACGCTGCGATCACAGGGAAACTACGTGCTTAGAGGCACTTTTCTCCAACCTGTGGGCATGCTCCAGCTCCTCTTGGCCTTCGCTGCCCTCGCCCTGGCCGGGCGCTGGGTGGCGGCGGCCGCGGCGGCGGCCGGCGTCCCCGGCCCGATCGTCGCGGCGGCCATGGCCCTTCTCTAGTCGGCCTCGGCCCGATCCGCCGTCTCACGGACGCCGACCGGCGTCTGTCGGCCGCCGTTTGGCGCCAGGACCCCACCGGGTAGGCTGATGTCTCATCGTCCGAGCCTCCCGGCCCGGAATCATCGACATCAGGAGGCGAGCCTCGTGGGGCTGAGCAACTTCATGGAATCCGAGGTGGGCTTGGCGGTCGGCCTGACCGCCGCAGCGTTCTCCCCCCGTGTGCGCGATCACGTCCGCAAGGGCGCCGTCTACGGTCTGGCCGGCGCGCTGAAGGCCGGCGACCTCGTCGTCTCGGGGGCCAAGGGCGCCGCCCGAGGTGCGCAGAACGTCGCCACGGATGCCCGGGACACCACGACGCCGGCCCGCCGGCCCGCCTCGTCGCGCGCCGCGCGCGGCACCACGCGGCGGCGCAGCACCAACGCCAAGCCGGCCGCCAAGCCCGCGGCCAGCGCGTCCTGATGGCCACTTCGACGCACGCCGCCAACGGCCGGGCCGGGGCGACGTCGCAGACCGAGCGCGCGGAGGCCATCGTCGAGGACACCGCCGAGCGGATGGGGAGAGGGCTCTCGCGGATGGTGACCCGGGCCCGCGAGGAGGCCGAGGACATCTGGGCCGAGGCCCAGGACGTGCGCCAGCGCTGGGACGCGGCGCCGAGCGGTCCCCAGCGCTCCCGCAGCGGCTCGAGCTGAGCCAGCACCACCCTGCGTGACCGGGTCCGTCGCCGACGCGCCGCGCATCACCCGCGCCGTCAGCGGGCGGGTGCGGGCGCGGGTCCCGTGGCCGCAATTCGACGGCAGAGCGTTGGAGGAGCACCTCGCCGCCGTCCCCGGGGTTCGCAGCGCGCAGGCCAGCTCGCTCACCGGAGGGGTGCTGATTCGCTTCGACCCCGACGTGGTCGACGAGCCCGGTCTGCTCGCGGCGCTGTCTGCCTTCGGTCGCCGCGCCGCCGGCCCATCGGAGCGCCCCCGTAGCGGTGGGCGGGCCCGGCTGCCGCACCGGCTCGTCGAGCGCGTGGGCGGCGTGCACCGTGCCCGCATCGAGGTCCCCGGGCTCGAGCGCGACAGCCGCCTCGGCGGCGAGCTCCTGCGGCGCCTGCGCTCGCGGACGGGGGTCTGCCGGGCCCAGCTCAGCCCCCTGACCGGTTGCGTGCTCGTGGAGTTCGATGCGCGCCAGCTCGACTTCGAGAGCCTCTTGGGCGAGATCACCGGCGTCGATCTGCCCGACGTGCCCGACGAGGATCAGCCCAGCGATCCGCTCGACCCCCAGCCGCTGATCGACAACGCCGCTCGCCTGGGCGGCGCCGTGGCCGGCCTCACGCTCCTGGCCGTCCGGCGCGCCACGGGAGCCCAGGGCGCACCGCTCGCCCGCGCCGCCGAGGTCGCCGCGGGACTCGGCATCGTCGAGGGTCTGCCGCCGGTGCGCGAAGCGGTGCGCCGGGTCACGGGCGAGGAGCGCTCGGAGCTCGTGTTCGGTGGCATGACGATCGTCAGCCTGGCGCTGGCCGGCAGTCCGCTTGGGCTCGCTGTCAGCGGCGCGAGCGCTCTGCGACTGGTGACCGAGATCCGCGCGCGCCGCAAAGCCTTCAGCGAGTACCAGGATCGTGCCGGCGACGCCGACGCCTACCCGGGCGCGGTGGTCACCGTCGAGCCCGACGAGCGCGTGCCGCTCGACGGGGAGGTGGTCGAGGGACGCGGGCTGGCGGTGTGTCGCGATGGCCTGCCCCGGGCCGTGACCCCCGGAGACACCATCCAGGCCGGGGCGCGGGTCGCGGGGGCAGCGCTGCGCGTCCGGCTCTCCGAGTCCAACGGCTTCGCGCCCCGCAGTCGCCCGTCGCCCCACCCTCCATCGCCGGCCGACCGCTACGCGAAGGCGGTGGGACCGGCCTCGCTCGCCTACGCGGTCCTGACGGGTGTGCTCACGCGCTCGCCCCGGCGCGCGTTCGTCGCCCTCATGCTCGTCAACCCGCGCGTCGCGCTGATCGGCTCGCGGGCGGCGGGTACCGGGGCGTCCGCCCGCGCGCTGCGGGCCGGGGCCACCGTGGTGGGCAGCCGACCCGGGCGCAGCGTCCAGCGTCCTGACGTGGTCGTCCTCGACTGCCCGCGGGTGCTCGCCGGCGGCGTCGAGCTCGGCGCCGTGGTTGCGCTGGGCGGCGACGTCGACGCGGGTCGGGCGCGGGCGCTGGCCGCCGCAGTGGCCCGGGGCGCGGGCTCCCCACTGGCCAGCGCCTTCGACGGGTCCGACGGCGACGGGGATGCGAGTGCGCTGCGCGCCGATGCGCGCGGGGGCACGCTGGACGGGCATCGCGCCCAGGCCAGCGTTGACGGTGCCCTCCACGTGCTCATGCCCGCCGCGGCCTTGCGGCCGGGCCTTCCCGCCGGGGTCGAGGTGCCCGAAGGCGCCCTCGTGCTCCTGCGCGGCGAGGCCGATCCTCGCCCGCTTGCCGTGCTCGTCCTGCGTCCGCGTGCCGCGCCCGGAGCCTGCGAGCTGGTCGCCACGGCCGAGCGTCTGGGCATCGAGCTGGCGGTCCACGGCGCGGCCGAGGGTGCGGGAGCCGAGCTCGCCGCTCGTCTGGGCGTGCCGCTGGTGGAGGCCGACGCTCCTCGGTTCATCCAAGCATGTCAGCGCCAGAACGCCGTGGTCGCCCACGTGGCCGACGCCGCGACGGCGGGTGAGGCGTTCGACGCCTGCGACCTGGCCATCGGACTGAGCTCCGGGCTCAGCGGCCGCTTTCCCGCCCGGGCCGACGTGCTCGCCCCCGACCTCTCCGTCGTCGCCGCCCTGCTCGATGCCACCGAGCGCCGGCGCGTTGCCGAACGCGACGCCATCGGCCTCTCGGCGGCGGCCAACCTGGCCGGCGCGGCGTGGGGGTTGCGCGGCCAGGTCGATGTTCTGCGTGGCTCCTACCCCACCTACATCGGCGCCCTGGCCGCCCTGGGATCGGGCTGGCTGCGCGAGCGGGGCGGGCGTCGCCCGACCAGCACCGCCCTGCGCCTCGTCGATCCCCGGCCCGAGCGCTGGGGCCGCGAGATGATCGCCGATGTCCTCACCACCCTCGGTGCTCGGACCGAGGGCCTGACCGCACAGGAGGTCAGCGCCCGCACGCGGCCGCCGGCCGAGCACCACGAGCAAAGCCCGCTGCTGCGCGGCGCCATCGGCGAGCTGCGCTCTCCGCTGACCGTGGTGCTGGGCGCGGGCGCCGGGATCTCGCTGCTGCTCGGCGCCACCGCCGACGTCGTGGTCATCGCCGCGGTCATCGCGGCGAACGCCGCTGTCTCGGCTTGGCAGCACGGGCAGGCAGGACGGGTGGCCGAGGAGCTGGAGCGCCTCGGCGCACCGACCGCGCGCGTACTGCGCGAGGGCGCGGAGTCAGAGCTGGCCGCCGACGAGGTCGTCGTCGGCGACATCCTGATTCTCGCCTCGGGAGACCGGGTAGCGGCCGATGCGCGCCTGCTCGAGGCCGACCGCCTCGAGGTCGACGAGGCGGCGCTGACCGGGGAATCACTCCCGGTGAGCAAGGAAGTCGACGCCGCCGGGCCCGAGGGTCGCGTCGTGCTCGAGGGATCCGATGTCACCGTGGGAAGTGGCCGCGCCGTCGTCGTGGCCGTCGGTCGCGACACGCGGATGGGCTCGGTCGCTGCCGCGCTGGCCCAGGCCCCGGACAACGGGAGCCGCCTGGCCGAGCGGCTCGACCGCATGCTGCGCGAGGGGCTGCCGGTAGCCGCCGCGGGAGGCCTGCTTGTCGTGCTCGCTGGCCTGCTGTGGGGCAAGCCGTTGATGCCCGAGCTGGCTCTCGGCACCAGCATCGCCATCTCCGCGGTGCCCGAGGGCCTGCCGATGCTGGCCGGCGTTGCCCAGTCGGCGGTGGCGCGCCGGCTGGCGCGACACGGAGCACTGGTGCGTCGGCCCGGCGCCGTCGAGGCGTTGGGACGGGTCGACATCGCCTGCGCCGACAAGACAGGGACCCTCACCGAGGGTCGGTTGCGGCTCTCCTGTCTCGCCGCCGCCGACGGAACGCTCCTGGAGGATGCCGCGCCCGTGGGTCGCGCGACGCTCCAGCTCGCGGCCCTGGCCAGCCCGCACCCCGAGGCGGCCGACGCGGTGGCCCACCCGACCGACGCGGTGGTGGTGGCCGCCGCCGATGAGCGCGGGCTGCGTGAGCACCACGAGCTCTCTCGCCGGCGCGAGGCGCCCTTCGATCCCGCGCGCGGCTTTCACGCCACCGCGCTGGACGGCCGGGTTGCGCTCAAGGGCGCAGTCGAGGTGCTGGCCGGGCGTTGTGTGGGCGTCGCCTGCGCAGACGGCACCAGAGCACTCGACGATGCCGGTCACGCCCGGCTGCTCGCCGCCGCCGAGCGCCTCGCCGGGCGTGGGCTGCGGGTCCTGATGGTTGCCGAGGGCCCCCCCGGCACCGACCTGCAGGAGCCCCAGGGGCTGACGGCGCGGGGCTTCGTCGGGATCCAGGATCCGCTGCGCCCGGAGGCGGCCACCGCGATCCGCCGCTGTCGCGCGGCCGGCGTGCGGGTGCTCATGCTCACCGGCGACCATCCCGCCACCGCCCAGGCCATCGCCGTCGACGCCGGTCTGCTGGGCTCCGAGGATGCCGCTCCCCTCACCGGCGAGGACATCGCCCGGCTGGACGACGCCACCCTGGCCGAGCGGCTGGAGGGCGTCAGCGTGGTCGCTCGGATCAGCCCGTTGGACAAGCTGCGGATCGTCGAATCGCTACAGCGTCACGGCCACACGGTGGCCATGACCGGCGACGGGGTCAACGACGCTCCCGCCCTGCGCCTGGCTGACGTCGGCGTGGCGATGGGCTCGGGCGGGACCGAGGTGGCTCGACAGGCAGCCGACGTCGTGCTGGCCGACGACAGCTTCGCGGCGCTGGTGCAGGCGCTGGTCGAGGGTCGGGGCTTCTGGCAGAACATCCGCCGGGCCCTGGGCCTGCTGCTGGGGGGCAACCTCGGCGAGATCGGACTCATGGTCGGCGCCAGCGTGGCCGGACTGCCCGCGCCCATGACCACCCGCCAGATCCTCACCGTCAACCTCGTCACCGACGTACTGCCCGCCGTTGCCGTGGCCGTCCAGGGACCCGAGCAGCGCCGTCTCGCCTCGCTGGCCCGCGAGGGAAGCGCGTCGCTCGACGCGCCCCTGCGGGCCGAGATCCTGCGACGCGGCACGGCCACCGGGAGCCTCTCGCTGGCCGCCTACGTCGCTGCCCGACGGGTGGGGGTGGCTGATCCACGAGCGGTGGCCTACGCCAGCGTTGTCGCCACTCAGCTGGCCCAGACCCTCTCGGTCGGCCGTCAGCAGGGTCAGCTCAGTCGTTCGGTGCTCGGTGGCATCGGCGCCTCGACGGGACTTCTCGTCGCCTCGCTGACCGTGCCCCCGCTGCGCTGCTTCCTCGGACTGGGCGCCATGGGCCCGACAGGGGTGGTGCTGATCCTGGCCAGCGCGGGGCTCAGCGTTGCCCTCCAGCGCCTGCTCAGCGGCACCGAGGCTCAGGGCGGCAGCGGTGGGCAGCCCGTCCTGCTGTCGCCGCCGGCCGTCGCTGCGGCCTGAGAGCGGCGCGCCGCCGCCCGCTCCTGCGGGCGCTCAGAAGCCCGGTGGATGGCGAACGACGAACCCCGCGGTGCCGCGCGGGTTGGTCGACCAGCGGCTGCCCAACGGGCCCGAGCGCCCGCTGGTGTCGAAGCGCAGCCCGGCGACCACCATCCACATGTGCCCGGGATTGGCGTAGATGCTGATCCAGCGCCCCGGGCCGGGGGCGCCCCAGCCCATGAAGTCACCCGAGACCAGCGGCGCGGTGAGGAACCCGCCGGCGGCCAGGGCGTAGGAGACCGAGCCCGAGCAGTCGTAGGCCGTGTCGATGAAGGAGGCGTGGCCGCCGCCGTAGACGTAGGGGAAGTCGGCGATGGCATCGCCGCCGGCGATCACCCGGGCGATGGCCGCCGGCGCGCCGGCCGGGGCCTGGGCCTGGCCCGTGGCGTCGACCGCTCCGCCCCTGGCGTCGCGGCGCTGTCCCTGCTGAAGGCGCTGGAGCTGGGCCAGCTCGCGGGCCACCTCGGCGTCGGAGGGCGCGCCGGGGGCGATGTCGGAGATCGCCTGGGCCGGGGTGATGGCCGCCGCGTGGTTCGCCGCGGCCGTGGGATCGGGGAAGCTCTGGGCCGCCTCGGGATCGGCGACGGCAGGCAGGTGCGTGCGCGTGCGGATCGTGCGCACCGGCGCCCGGGCCGGCGCGATCACCGCCCGCGTCGGTGCCGCGGAGGCGGCCACCGTGCCATGCGCCGCCCGAGAGGAGCCACCCTGGCCGAGGGCGAGCCAGGCGGCCACGGCAGCGAGGGCCAGTACCGGCAGCGGCAGGATCCGCCAGGCCGCACCACGCCGGCGCGAGGGCGGGCGCCCCGCTGGGGGCAGGCTCGGCGGGGCGAGGAACATCGGGCCTGCAGGGTAACCATCGGCTCCCGTCACCCGCGCCGGCGGCCGCGGACCGCGGCCCCTGCCCCCCATGACCCGCCCCCGACCCCCCGGCTCCCGGCCCCTGGCCGCAGGGGCGCACTCGGGGGCCAGCTGCCGATCCCTACGCGGCGATGGTCGGGGCGCGGACCGGCTCGAGCGCGTGCTCCAGCGCCTCCTCCACCGTGAGCACGGTATGGAAGGTCATCGCCTGGCGGACGTCCTCGGGGACGTCGTCGAGGTCGCCGCGGTTGCGCTCGGGCAGGACGACCTCGGTCAGCCCCGCGGCATGGGCAGCCAGCACCTTCTGCTTGATCCCGCCGATGGGCAGGACCCGGCCCTGCAGGGTCACCTCGCCGGTCATGCCCACGGTGTGGCGCACGGGACGGCCGGTGAGCAGGGATGACAGGGCGGTGGCCATGGCCACGCCCGCGCTCGGGCCGTCCTTCGGGATCGCGCCGGCCGGGACGTGCACGTGGAACTCGCCGCCGAAGCCGTCGGGGGCAACGCCGAGCTCGTCGGCATGTCCCCGCACCCAGGAGAGCGCGATCCGGGCCGACTCCTTCATGACGTCGCCGAGCTGGCCGGTCAGGAGCAGGCCACCGCCGCTGCCGGCGGCGGCCTCCATCGTCGTGGCCTCGACGAACAGCACGTCCCCGCCCGTCCCGGTGACGGCCAGTCCGGTGGCCACGCCCGGCACCGCCGTCCGGGCCGCCGCCTCCTGGAAGAACTTCTGGCGGCCCAGCGCATCGCGCACCGCCGGCTCGTCGATGGCCACGGGCGCCGTCACCCTTCCGGCGGCGATCGATGTCGCCGTCTTGCGCAACAGGGTGCCCAGCTCGCGCTCCAGCTGACGCACGCCGGCTTCGCGCGTGTACTCGGACACCACCAGCCCGAGGGTCGCGTCGTCGACGCTCACCTCGTCCTCGCGCAGGGCGTTGCGCTCCCGCTGGCGCGGCCACAGGTAATCGCGGGCGATCTGGGCCTTCTCGGCCGTGGTGTAGCCATCGAAGCGGATGACCTCCATGCGGTCCAGCAGCGGGCCGGGGATGGTGTCGATGACGTTCCCCGTGGCGATGAACATCACCTGGGAGAGGTCGATCTCGACGTCGAGGTAGTGGTCGCGGAAGGAATGGTTCTGGGCCGGGTCGAGCACCTCGAGCAGCGCCGCCGAGGGATCCCCGCGCCAGTCGGCGCCGACCTTGTCGACCTCGTCGAGCATGATCACCGGGTTCATCGTGCCCGCGTCACGCAGGGCGCGGACGAGCCGGCCCGGCAGCGCGCCGATGTAGGTTCGCCGGTGACCCCGGATCTCGGCCTCGTCGCGCACGCCGCCCAGTGACATGCGGACGAACTCGCGATCCGTGGCCCGGGCGATCGACTCGCCGATCGAGGTCTTGCCCGTGCCCGGCGGCCCGATCAGGGTGAGGATGGCGCCCGAGCGACGATCCTCGGCCACGCCCCGCTCGCGGCGCAGCTTGCGCACGGCGATGTACTCCACGATGCGGTCCTTGACGTCCTCGAGGCCGGCGTGGTCGGCGTCGAGCACCTCGCGGGCGTGCCCCGGGTCCAGCCGCTCGTCGGAGCGCTTGGCCCACGGGACGCCCACCAGCCAATCCAGGTAGGTGCGGATCATGGAGGCCTCGCCCGAGGACTCACCCATGCGCTCGAGCCGGCCGAGCTCGCGCTCGGCCTGCTCGCGTACGGCCTCGGGCATGCCCGCGTCGTCGATCTGGGAGCGGTACTCGTCGACCACCGAGGCGTCGTCCTCGCCCAGCTCGCGGCGGATGGAGTCCATCTGCTTGCGCAGGAAGTACTCGCGCTGCTGCTTGTCGGCGCCGGAGCGCACGTCGTCGCGGATGCGCTTGCGCAGTTGCAACTCGGTGAGCCGCTCGCGCTGCAGGCGCAGGGCGAGCTCGAGGCGCTCGGTGACGTCGAGGGTCTGGAGCAGCTCGACCTTCTGCTCGAAGGTCAGGTCGGGCGAGTAGCCGGAGGTGTCGGCGAGCACGCCGGGCTCGGTGATCGAGCGAACGAAGGCGGCGATGCGCCCGTCGTCACCGCGGAGCTCCAGCAGCTCCTCGACGACGGCGCGGTACTCGCGCTCGAGCTCGCGGGTGCGCTGCTCGGTCGGGGCCTGGTCCGGACGTTCGATCACCTCGACGCGCAGGCCGCCCTGCGCGTCGGTCTGGGCGGCTCCGGCCTCGGCGCGATGGACGCCGCGCAGCACGACGGCCTTGGCTCCCCCGGGCAGACGGACGGTGTCGGCCACCTCGGCCACGGTGCCCACCTGGGCGAACTCCCCCTCGTGGCGGGGGACCAACAGGACGCGCTCTTCCTCGCCGACGTCGACGGGGAGGGTGACGTCCATCGAGGGAAAGACGACGGTGTCGTCGAGGGGAACGAGCAGGAGGTTCGGCATAGCGCGGATCGCTTTCCTCGGGGAGGCGGCCCTCGGCCGCTTCGATTGCATGCGCAACTATAGCGTACCCAGATGACTTCTGCTTCCGAGTCGCTGCGAGGATCTTAGTCGCGTCGGCTCAGGATACGATGACCTCGGGCCCGTGACCGTCGATCTCCACACCCACGTCCTCCCGGGGGTCGACGACGGCCCGGCCGACCTCGCTGACGCTCTCGAGCTCGCGCGGGCCGCCGTCACCGACGGCACCGACACGCTGGTGGCCACCCCGCACATCGACCATAACCAACGCCTGGACCCCCGCGGCGTCGCTGCGCTGGTCGCCGAGCTCGCCGCGCGCCTGGCCGCCGAGGCGATCGACGTCGAGCTGCGCTCCGGGGGCGAGATTGCGCTGGACCGGGCCCCCGACCTCGACGATGCCGAGCTGTCCGCCATCGGCCTGGGGGGCGGTTCGGTCCTGCTTCTCGAGGCACCCCTGTCGGTCGCCGCCTGGGCGGCCACCGTCGAGCGCGTCGCCGCCGACCTGCTCGGCCGCGGCTACGCCGTGCTGCTCGCCCATCCCGAGCGCAGCCCGGCGCTCCAACGCGAGCCCGAGGCGATCGAGCGCATGGTCGAGGCGGGGGTGATGTGCCAGCTCACGGCGGGCGCGCTGGCCAACGAGTTCGGGCCACCGCCAAACGCGCTCGCCCGCCACCTGCTTCGCCGGCGCCTCGTCCACGCTCTCGCCTCCGACGCCCACCACGCGACAGGACGTCCGCCCCGACTCGCCGGCCTGCTGGACGGTCTCCGGGCCGACGACACCCTGACGCCGGAGGGCGCCCACTGGCTGGGCGAGGCGGCGCCGGCGGCGATCCTGAGAGGGGAGCGTCCCCCCGACGCGCCCGAGCTGGCGGGGTCCGGGGCCGGCGAGGGCGTCGGTCCGCTCGGTCGGCTGCGTCGGAGCTGGCGCGGCGGAGCCGCCTGGGGCCGATGATCGTCTAGACTCGCCTGTTCCCGCGCCGCGGCGGCGATTCACCGCGCCCGGCGCCCGTTCCCAGCCTCTCAAGGAAGCCGATGGCCCGCGGAGACATCCGGATCGCCGTCACCCTCGCCTGCGAGGAGTGCAAGCGGCGCAACTACCAGTCCAACAAGAGCAAGCGCAACGACCCCGAGCGCATCCAGCTGCGCAAGTACTGCCGCTGGTGCCGCCACCACACCGCCCACCGGGAGACTCGATGAGCACCGTGGTGGCGTGGTCGGACGCCGGCTGACTGAAGCGGCCAGATGGCTCGAGATCGTCAGCGCGCCAAGCAGCGCCGGGCCCGGCGCCGCGAGACGGTGCCCCCCGCAGAGCGGCAGGGGGCACGGCCCACCGATGATCGGCGGACGGCACGGACCGACGCGGAGCGGCCCGGGGCCGGACCGCTCGACCACGGCTCCGCCGGGGCCGATGAGGCAGCCGCGCGGCTGGCCCTCGGCGCCGAGGCGGCGGCGCTGCCCACCGGCGCCGACGAGCGCTCCGGACTCGAGCCCGCCGCGACCGAGGACGGCCCAGACGACCGGACGGCACCGACGGCCGAGGTCGATGACCGGGCGCTGGCCGAGGCCGCCGTTGGCCGCCGTGCCGACGGGCGCCAGGCGTCGGACCCCGACGGGCTCGAGACCGCCGGCGCCGCCACCCCGGCCCGCCGCCCGGAGGCCTCGCGCCCCGCGCCCCTGCGGGCCGTCGGCTTCCTGCGCAACTGCTGGGCTGAATTGCGGCGCGTGCAGTGGCCCGATCGCCGCCAGGTTGGCCAGGCCACGGGCGTGGTACTGCTCTTCGTCATCATTGCCGGCGCCTACCTCGGCCTGGCCGACGCTGTCGCCCAGAAGATCGTGGACACCATTCTCTGATGGTGCTGCGGCCGCGCCGGTCGCCCTCTCCCCCTCGCCCAACCCCGTCCATCCCGTACTCCAGAAGGGTCCCGAGCGCTCACGCATGTTCCGCTGGTACGTCGTCAACACCTACTCCGGTCACGAGAACAAGGTCAAGCACAACCTCGAGCACCGCGTGGTCTCGCTCGGTCAGCAGCGCGCGGTCAAGCAGATCGTTGTCCCGACCGAGTCGGTGTCAGAGATGAAGGACAACCAGAAGATCACTGTCGAGAAGCGGACGATGCCCGGCTATGTCCTGGTCAACATGGACCTCAACGAGGACTCCTGGACGCTGGTCAAGGGAACGCCGGGGGTGACCGGCTTCGTGGGTGCCTCCAACGAGCCGGTCCCCCTGACCCAGGCCGAGGTTGACCGGCTGCTGCACAAGGAGGTCGCCGTCCGTGAGCGGACGCGGGCCCAGTTCACCATCGGGGAGTCGGTCAAGGTCATCTCCGGGCCGCTGTCGGACTTCTCGGGAGAGATCTCCGAGATCAACGAGGACGCGTCGCGCCTGAAGGTCCTGGTCTCCATCTTCGGCCGCGAGACCCCGGTCGAGGTGGGCTTCGACCAGGTCAAGAAGATCTAGGTTCACCGCGCGCGACCCCGCTACGATCGAGCGTCGCCATGGCCAAGAAGGTTCTCACCCAGATCAAGCTCCAGGCCCCCGGCGGCCAGGCCTCCCCGGCGCCTCCGGTCGGCCCCGCCCTGGGCCAGCACGGGGTCAACATCATGGAGTTCGTCAAGTCGTTCAACGCCCAGACTCAGGGCGACGCGGGCGTGACGATCCCCGTGGTCATCACGGTCTACGAGGATCGTTCCTTCACCTTCATCACCAAGACGCCGCCGGCCACCGTGCTCATCAAGCAGGCCATCAGCCTCGACAAGGGCTCGGCCGAGCCCAACCGCGACAAGGTCGGGAAGATCACCCAGGACCAGCTCCGCGACATCGCGGCCTCCAAGCTGGCGGACCTCAATGCCCACGACCTCGACCAAGCGGCAAGGATCATCGCCGGGACGGCGCGCTCGATGGGCGTCGAGGTGGTGCGCTGATGGCGCGCCGGGGCAAGGGCTACCTCGAGGCGCGTCAGCGTCTGGATCGCGAGCGCCAGTACGCCCCGAGCGAAGCGATCGAGCTGGTGAGGACGCTGGGCCGGGCCCGCTTCGACGAATCCGTCGAGCTGCACGTCCGCACCGGCCTCAACGTCCGCCACGCCGACGAGCAGCTCCGCGGAACCATCGCCCTGCCCAACGGCCTGGGCAAGGAGGTCCGCGTCGCCGTCTTCGCGCGCGGCGACCAGGCCCGGGCCGCCGAGGAGGCCGGCGCCGACATCGTCGGGGCCGAGGATCTGGCCGAGCGGGTGCAGGACGGCTTCACCGACTTCGACGTGGCCATTGCCACCCCCGATCTGATGCCCGTGGTTGGGCGCCTCGGGCGTGTGCTCGGCCCCCAGGGCAAGATGCCCAACCCCAAGGTGGGCACCGTGACCCCCGACGTGCGCCGCGCCGTCGAGGAGTCCAAGGCCGGCAAGGTCGAGTACCGCACCGACCGCAACGCCATCGTCCACCTGGTCATCGGCAAGGCCGCCTTCGAGTCTCGTGCCCTGCTCGAGAACTACGCAGCGGTCGTCGACGAGCTCGTCCGGGCCAAGCCACCCGCGGCCAAGGGCCGCTACCTGCGCTCGGTGACGCTCACCTCGACGATGGGGCCGGGCGTCAAGGTCGACCCGTCCCGAACCCGCGACATCCTCGAGGAGGCGCCGGCAGCCGCCTGAGCCTGATCGCCCCGCGCACGCCCGAGACCCCCGGCCGGCCGCACGCCGTAGGACCGGGGCAGGCGAGCGTCGAAGCTCCGCACCGGCCTGGCCGGTCCGGTTCCGACGCCCGCCCCGCGCGGGCGTCTTTTAGTTCGGCGCCGCCCGCCCACACCACCCCTAGAGGCCACGAAAGAACATGAACCGAGACCAGAAGACAGCGGTGATCGAGGAGATCGCCGGACAGATCCAGGAGTCCGAGGCGATCTTCGCCGTGGACTACCGCGGCATCTCCGTGCCGCGGGCGGCGGAGCTGCGCACGAGGCTGCGAGCCATCGACGCCAGCTTCCGGGTGGTCAAGAACTCGCTCACCGAGCGGGCCGCCGACCGAGCCGGTGCCGAGCCGCTGCTGACCCTGCTCGAGGGGCCGACCGCGCTGACCTTCGTCCGCGGCGATGCCGCGCTGGCCGCCAAGGCGCTGGCCGATTTCGCCCGCGGCTCGCAGCTGCTCCAGGTCAAGGGTGGCCTGCTCGCCGGCGACGCGCTGAGCGCCGACCAGATCCGCGCCATCGGCCGCTTGCCCGCGCGGGAGGTGATCCACGGCCAGCTCGTCGGCTTGGTCGCCTCACCGCTCACTGGTCTGGTCCGCGGGCTCAATGCGCTCATCGCCGGCCTGGCCTCCCAGCTCTCACAGATCGCCGAGCAGGGGCTGGTGGGCGACGGCAGCGCCGACGCCGGTCCGGCCGACCCCGCGGCGCAGCCCGACTCGTCGGCCTCCCCAGAGGCCGCCGGCGAGGGCGCCGCAGCGTCCGGGTCCGCCGTACCCGCCCCTTCCCCCTCGGCGACGTCCGAGGAGCCGGCCGGCGAAGCCCCTCCGGCCGATCAGGAACCAGATACCCCCAAGGAGGACTGACGACCATGGCCACCAGCACCCAGGAGTGGATCGACGAGCTCAAGGGCATCTCGGTCCTCGAGCTCTCCGAGCGCATCAAGGCGCTCGAGGAGGAGTTTGGCGTTTCGGCCGCCGCTGCGGTCGCCGCCCCGGCCGCGGGCGCCCCGGGCGCCGGAGGCGACGGCGACGGTGTCGCCGAGGAGGAGCAGACGAGCTTCGATGTCGTCCTGACCGGCCCCGGCGACAAGAAGATCCAGGTCATCAAGGTGGTGCGCGCCGCCACCGGCCTGGGGCTCAAGGAGGCCAAGGCGCTGGTCGACGAGGCGCCCAAGCCGATCAAGGAGGGCATCGAGAAGGAGGAGGCCGACAAGCTCAAGCAGGAGCTGGAGGAGGCCGGAGGAGCCGTCGAGGTCAAGTAGCGCTCGGGGCGCCCCCTCGGCCGGAGGTGAGCGGCGATGCGCCAGGCCGCCGTTCGGCCCTCCCGTTCTTCTCCCAAGACACGCCATTGCGCGGCGTCGCACCCCTCGCTACACTTCGCCCGCCGGCCAATAGTCGTAGCCGTCCACCACACCGGCGCCGCGCCACATACGCGGCCGCCGCGGACGGGGTCCGTGAGCGCCGGCTGCCCCTTGAGGGGTCGCATCGCCCTCTGCTATTTTTGTTGGTCGCGCTCAGGACGGGTCGGGTGCGCCGGCGACGGCGCCTCTCCGGGCCGCCCGAGAGCCGTGCCCGCCCGTCCTCTGACCGTTCCGAGGAGTCGCCGTCTTGGCTTCAGTCGCCGCCCCCCGGACGCGCCGCAGCTTCGCGCGTCTGAACAAGGTTCTCGAGGTTCCCAACCTCATCGACATCCAGCGCCGGTCCTTCGCCTGGCTGACCGACCCCGAGAAGGGCGGCCTGCGGGAGACGATCGACGACATCTCGCCCATCGAGGACTACACGGGGAACCTTGCCGTCCAGTTTGGCGAGTTCACCTTCGACGAGCCCGTCGCCTCCCTCGAGGAGTGCCGGGAGAAGGATCTGACCTTCGCGCGCCCGCTGACGGTCACCGTCGCGTTCATCAACCGGGAGACCGGCGAGATCCGCGAGCAGTCGGTCTTCATGGGCGACTTCCCGTGGATGACCGAGCGCGGCACCTTCGTGATCAACGGCACCGAGCGGGTGGTCGTCACTCAGCTCGTGCGCTCGCCGGGCGCCTACCTGATGGAGCCCAAGGACCGCGAGAAGCAGGTCTTCATCGCCAACCTCATGCCGGCGCGCGGCTCCTGGCTGGAGCTGGAGATCGACAAGAAGGGCAAGGTCTTCGTCCGCATCGACCGCAAGCGCAAGCTGCCGGTCACCGTCCTGCTGCGCGCGATGGGCTACGCCGCCGACGACGAGATCCTCAACCTCTTCGACAACTCGCTCTACATCCGCAACACGATCGAGGCCGACACCGAGCCCACGAAGACCGAGGAAGGCGCGCTGGTCGAGCTCTTCCGCAAGCAGCGCCCGGGTGAGCCGCCGAGCATCGACAACGCCCGCGCGCTGTTGCACATGCTCTTCTTCGATCCCAAGCGCTACGACCTCACGCGCGTGGGGCGGTACAAGCTCAACGCGCGGCTGGGGCTCGACATCGACCTCGACACGCGCGTCCTGACCCATGACGACATCATCGCCCTGGTCTCAGAGCTGGTCTCGCTGCCCAAGCGCCTGGGGATGCCCGAGGAGCCCGAGGCCGAGATCAAGGACTACGCCGCCGAGTCGCAGACCATGCCCCGCGAGCCGGTGGCCGAGCACCTCGATGAGTACGAGCACTTCGGCAACCGGCGTCTGCGCACGGTCGGCGAGCTGATCCAGGAGGCCTTCCGCGTCGGGCTCTACCGGATGGAGCGGGTGGTCCGCGAGCGGCTGACCACCGAGGACGCCGACACCATCACCCCGCAGACGATCGTCAACATCCGGCCGGTCGTCGCTGCCCAGAAGGAGTTCTTCGGCTCCTCGCAGCTCTCCCAGTTCATGGACCAGACCAACTCGCTGGCCGGTCTGACCCACCGACGCCGGCTCAGCGCGTTGGGCGCCGGCGGCCTCACGCGCGAGCGCGCGCCCATCGAGGTGCGCGATGTCCATGCCACCCACTACGGCCGCATGTGTCCCATCGAGACCCCCGAGGGCCCGAACATCGGCCTGATCGGCTCGCTGTCCTCCTACGCCGAGATCTCCGAGCACGGCTTCGTCACCACGCCCTACCGGGTGGTCACCAAGGGCAAGGTGACAGACGAGATCGTCCGCCTGGACGCCACCCAGGAGGAGGAGAAGCTGATTGCCCAGGCCAATACCCCGCTGGACGCCAAGACGGGCGCCCTCGCGGGTCCTGACGTGCTCTGCCGAACCCTGGCCGGACAGTACGTGACCGCCTCGCCCGATCAGGTCGAGCTCATGGACGTCTCTCCGGAGCAGATCTGGTCGGTGGCCACGGCGATGATCCCGTTCCTCGAGCACGACGACGCCAACCGCGCGCTCATGGGCTCGAACATGCAGCGTCAGGCCGTGCCCCTGCTCGAGACCGATGCTCCGCTGGTCGGCACCGGCATGGAGCGCCGGGCCGCGCTGGACACCGGGGACGTGGTGCTCGCCGACCGCGCCGGCACCGTCGCCTTCGTCGACGCGACAGCCATCACCGTCGAGACCTCGGGCGGCGAGCGTGACGAGTATCCGCTCCAGAAGTACCAGCGCTCCAACCAGGGCACCCTAATCCACCAGAAGCCCCTGGTCACCTCGGGGCAGCGGGTGACCGAGGGCTACGTGCTCGCCGACGGCTCCTCGACCTCCAACGGCGAGATGGCCCTGGGCAAGAACCTGATGGTCGCCTTCATGTCGTGGGAGGGCTACAACTTCGAGGACGCGATCATCCTGTCCAAGCGGCTGGTCAAGGACGACGAGCTGACCTCGATCCACATCGAGGAGTACGAGATCGACGCCCGCACGACCAAGCTGGGCGACGAGGAGATCACCCGCGACATCCCGAATCGCTCCGAGGAGTCGCTGCGCAACCTCGACGACCGCGGCATCGTCCGCATCGGTGCCGAGGTGCTCTCCGGCGACCTCCTGGTCGGCAAGGTGACCCCCAAGGGCGAGACCGAGCTCACGGCCGAGGAGAAGCTGATCCGGGCGATCTTCAAGGAGAAGGCGCGCGAGGTCCGCGACACGTCGCTGAAGGTGCCCCACGGTGAGGGCGGCGTGGTCATCGACGTGATGACCTTCGGCCGCGACGCCGGCGACGACCTCCCGCCCGGGGTCAACGACCTCGTTCGCGTCTTCGTGGCCAAGAAGCGCAAGATCGCCGAGGGCGACAAGCTCGCCGGCCGCCATGGCAACAAGGGAGTGATCTCCAAGATCGTCGACGAGCAGGACATGCCGTTCCTCGAGGACGGCACGCCGGTCGACGTGATCCTCAACCCCCTCGGCGTCCCGAGCCGCATGAACATCGGTCAGGTCCTGGAGACCCATCTCGGCTGGGCCGCGGCGCAGGGTTGGTATGAGGACGGAAGCGACGCGGTCCGCGAGGCACGCCAGAACGGCGGCAAGGTCTACGTGTCCACACCCGTGTTCGACGGCGCCTCCGTCGAGGATGTCGACGACGCCCTGGTGGGCTGGCAGGACGCCCACACCGGGCCGATCAAGATGGACATCGATCGCACGCGCCGTCCGGGCGAGCGCGCTTCGGGCAAGTTCACGCTCTACAACGGCCGGACCGGAGAGCCGTTCGAGAAGCAGGTCACCGTCGGCTACATGTACATCCTCAAGTTGCTGCACCTGGTCGACGACAAGATCCACGCGCGCAGCACGGGCCCCTACTCCCTGGTCACCCAGCAGCCGCTGGGAGGCAAGGCCCAGTTCGGCGGTCAGCGCTTCGGTGAGATGGAGGTCTGGGCGCTGGAGGCCTACGGCGCTGCGTACACCCTCCAAGAGATGCTGACCATCAAGTCCGACGACACCGTCGGGCGGGTGAAGGCCTACGAGGCGATCGTCAAGGGCGAGAACATCGCCGAGCCTTCGATCCCCGAGTCCTTCAAGGTGCTGCTCAAGGAGATGCAGTCCCTGGCCCTCGACGTCAACGTCGTCTCCGAGGAGGGCGAGCGCGCCGAGATGCGCGAGGAGGACGACGACCTCCTGCGCGCCGCCGAGGAGCTGGGCATCGACCTCTCGGGCGTCCGCGCCCAGGTCGCCCCGGCGGCCGACGAGGCGACCGAGGCCGAGGGCGAGGCGCCCGAGGCTGGCCACGGGGAGCTCGCGGGAGGCGATGCCGAGGGGGAGGTCACCGAGCCGCCGGACGAGGACCTGCCCTCGGGAGCCGAGCTCTCCGAGAAGGACTTCGCCACCGACGCCGACCCGATGATCGACAAGACGGTTGCCGTGACCGAGGAGCCATGAGTCGCCTAACCCCCAGGTAGAGGAAATATTGTGATCGACATAAGGGGCCTTCGCCCCCTTACGCCGGCTCCGCCGTCTAACCCCCAGGTAGAGGACACACCGTGATCGACATAAACAATTTCGACGCAATTGAAATCGGGCTCGCCTCCTCCCGTCAGATCCGCTCCTGGAGCTCGGGCGAGGTCACCAAGCCCGAGACCATCAACTACCGCACGCTCAAGCCCGAGAAGGACGGCCTGTTCTGCGAGCGCATCTTCGGTCCCACCAAGGACTGGGAGTGCTATTGCGGCAAGTACAAGCGGGTTCGCTACAAGGGCATCGTCTGCGAGCGCTGCGGCGTCGAGGTCACGCGCTCCAAGGTCCGGCGGGAGCGCATGGGCCACATCGACCTGGCCGCCCCCGTTTCCCACATCTGGTTCTTCAAGGGGGTGCCCAGCCGGATCGGCTACCTGCTGGACATGGCGCCCAAGGAGCTGGAGAAGGTCCTCTACTTCGCCGCCTCGATGGTCACCTGGGTCGACGACGAGGCCCGCGAGCGCGACCTGGACGAGTTGCGTGGCCAGGTCAACGAGGTGCTCGACGCCTACGCGGCCGAGAAGGAGGAGCGACTGCTGGAGCTGCGCGAGTCCCAGGCGCGGCGCGAGGAGTACCTGGGATCGGGCAAGCAGACCGGGTTCTCCGACGACGACTACCTCTGGTCTGAGTCGTTGGATCTGGACCTCAAGAAGGCCTCCGACGACGAGCGCGAGAAGCTGCTCAAGGACCTGCGCAAGTCCTTCACCTCCGACATTGACGACACCGAGGCCTACATCGAGGACGCGGCCGAGCGCATGCGCCAGGTGTGGGAGCTCTTCCAGGGGTGCAAGAGCAAGGACGTCGTCAACGACGAGACCCTGTTCCGCGAGCTCAAGGAGCGCTTCGGCTCGTCCTACGGCTTCGGTGAGTACTTCCGCGGCGGTATGGGCGCCGAGGCGGTTCGCGACCTGCTCGAGCAGGTCGACCTCGACGCCGAGCGCGTCGAGCTCGAGGGCCTGATCATCTCGGCCAAGGGCCAGAAGCAGGCCCGGGCGGTCAAGCGGCTCAAGGTGGTCTCCGCCTTCATCCACTCGGCCAACAAGCCCGAGATGATGGTGCTCGAGGCCGTCCCCGTCATCCCGCCGGAGCTGCGGCCCATGGTCCAGCTCGATGGCGGCCGCTTCGCCACCTCTGACCTGAACGACCTCTACCGCCGGGTGATCAACCGCAACAACCGCCTCAAGCGGCTGCTGGACCTGGGCGCGCCCGAGATCATCGTCAACAACGAGAAGCGCATGCTCCAGGAGGCCGTCGACGCCCTGTTCGACAACGGCCGCCGGGGCCGGCCGGTCACCGGTCCGGGCAACCGCCCGCTCAAGTCGCTCTCCGACATGCTCAAGGGCAAGCAGGGCCGCTTCCGCCAGAACCTGTTGGGCAAGCGCGTCGACTACTCCGGCCGCTCGGTGATCGTGTCGGGACCGTCGCTGCGCCTGCACCAGTGCGGCCTGCCCAAGCTCATGGCCCTCGAGCTCTTCAAGCCGTTCATCATGGCCCGGCTGGTCGAGCGCAAGTCCGCGCAGAACATCAAGGCGGCCAAGAAGATGGTCGACTCGATGATCCCCGAGGTGTGGGACGTTCTCGAGGAGGTCATCTCCGAGCACCCCGTCCTGCTCAACCGGGCGCCCACCCTGCACCGCCTGGGCATCCAGGCCTTTGAGCCCAAGCTCGTGGAGGGCAAGGCCATCCAGGTCCACCCGCTCGTCTGCCATGCGTTCAACGCCGACTTCGACGGCGACCAGATGGCCGTTCATCTGCCGCTGTCGGCTGAGGCGCAGGCCGAGGCGCGGATCCTCATGCTGTCGTCCAACAACATCCTCTCCCCGGCCCACGGCGCGCCGCTGGCCACCCCCACCCAGGACATGGTCCTCGGTGCCTACTACCTGACCTACGGCCCCGAGGAGGAGGAGCTGGCCGACGTCGATCCAGCCACCCACACCCCGCGGCCCCACGTCTTCCGGACGGCCCAGGAGGCCGAGCTGGCGTATGAGCACAGCCTGTGCGAGCTGCACGACCTGGCCGAGTTCCGACCGCTGGGGCGCGCCGGGCACGTGCTCACCACGATCGGGCGCATCATCTTCAACGACAAGATCGAACGGGCCATCGCCGAGGCGCTGGGCGATGAGTTCGACCCGGCGGCCTATGAGTTCGTCAACCGCTCGATGAAGAAGCGCGACACCACGCGGGTGATCGACCAGCTCGTCCAGCAGTACGGCGCGCCGACCATCTCCCTCGTCCTCGACGCCTTCAAGGACCTGGGCTTCCACTACGCCACCCAGGCGGGGATCACCATCTCCAAGAACGACGTGGTCATCCCCCCGTCCAAGGGGGAGATCCTCGAGCGCTACGAGGGCGAAGTGGCCGAGATCCAGGATCAGTACGACACGGGCCTGATCACCCAGGAGGAGCGTCACCTCGCGGTGACCGACAAGTGGACCGAGGCCACCGAGGAGGTGGCCAAGGCCATGGAGGCCAACCTCGACACCCTCAACCCGATCTACATGATGGCCAACTCCGGCGCGCGCGGGTCGTTCAAGCAGATCCGCCAGCTGGCCGGGATGCGCGGGCTCATGGCCAACCCGAAGGGCGAGATCATCGAGCGCCCGATCAAGGCCAACTTCATGGAGGGCCTCACCGTGCTCGAGTACTTCATCTCGACGCACGGGGCGCGCAAGGGCCTGGCCGACACCGCCCTGCGCACCGCCGACTCGGGCTACCTCACCCGGCGCCTTGTCGACGTCTCCCAGGACGTGATCATCCGTCAGGAGGACTGCGGCTCCGAGGACCACATCGACATGCGCCTGCACAAGCCGGGCGGCGAGCCCAACGACAACCTGGTCGGGCGCACGGCGGCGGCCGACCTGGAGGCCGGCGGGCAAACCGTGGTGGAGCGCGGCGCGACCATCGACCGCGCCCACCTGGCCGACCTCGCCGCCGGCCTGGGCGAGGGCAACGGCGCCGGGCCGATCACCCTGCCGGTCCGCTCCGTTCTGAAGTGCGCGGCCCCCACCGGCGTGTGCCAGCGTTGTTACGGCCGTTCGCTGGCCACCGGCGAGACAGCCCAGATCGGCGACGCGGTGGGCATCATCGCCGCCCAGTCGATCGGCGAGCCCGGCACGCAGCTGACCATGCGGACGTTCCACACCGGCGGCGTGGCCGGCGCTGACATCACCCACGGTCTGCCGCGCGTGGTCGAGCTGTTCGAGGCGCGCAAGCCCAAGGGCCTGGCCAAGATCGCCGAGGACGGCGGCAACGTCTCGCTGGAGCGCAGCGACAAGGCGCTGAGCGTCGTGATCACCGACGAGGCGGGGGAGGAGCACCGGCACACCTTCCCGCCGCGGACGCGCCTGTTCGTCGAGGAGGGCGAGCGCATCGAGTCCGGCCGCCAGCTCAACGAGGGGTCGGTCTACCCGCACGAGCTGCTGGCCATCCGGGGGCGCACCGAGACCGAGCTGTACCTGGTCAACGAGGTCCAGGAGGTCTACAAGTCCCAGGGCGTCGACATCAACGACAAGCACATCGAGCTGATCGTGCGCCAGATGCTCAAGAAGGTGCGCGTCGACCAGAAGGGGGACACCGACCTGCTCCCCGGCCAGTTCGTCGACCGCAACGAGTACGCGAAGATCAACCAGGCAGTCCTCGACGCCGGCGGCGAGGGCGCCCAGGCCGAGGAGATCATCCTCGGGATCACCAAGGCGTCGCTGAACACCGACTCGTTCCTGTCGGCCGCCTCCTTCCAGGAGACGACAAAGGTCCTGACCGACGCTGCGCTGGAGGGCAAGATCGACCGGCTCAACGGCCTCAAGGAGAACGTCATCATCGGCAAGCTCATCCCGGCGGCGACCGGGCTCAAGCGCTACCGGCGCATCGAGATCGAGCCGACCGAGCCGCTGCCCCGCGGCCTGGACGACGCCGGACTGCTGGACTCCGATGAGATCGCCGCCGAGCTCGGGCTCGGCGACGGCGAGGGGCTCGGCGGCTTTGGCCCCGGCATCGACCAGGATCTTTCGGCCCTCGAGGAGATCGGCGCGCAGGGTGGCTCGCAGAGCTTCGCCGAGGAGCTGGCCGAGCTCGACGTGCCCGAGGACGGCTCGGGCGGGGGAACGTCGGGGAAGTAGGACGTTCGCCCCGACGTCCGGCTCTCTCGCCGCCGCGTCCGGCCCCCGGGGGACCTGGTCGCTGGGCTCTCGGGCGGGCGTGCGCCGGACGGCCCGGGGCCGGGGGCCGGGGGCCGGGGGGCGCTGGGTCCGCCGCAGTTCGTGACATTCGGCGCGGATTCAGACCGGCGTGTGCAGTTGACCCTGTATGTCAGGCAGAACTCCACACCGGACGCCAGCTGCCCGCCGAATGTGCAGTTGTACAGGTCGGGGCGGGCGGGCCCGGGACGGGCTGGACGCGGGCTGTGCGAGTGGGCGCGGCGCGGGCCCCGGGCCGGGGAGGCGGTCCGTCCAGGCGGCTGGACGGCGTGGCATTCGGCTCGGCCGGGGACTGGCGTGTCGGGCCGTGTGGTCCGGACCCGGGTCAACGGCCGCTTCGACGCCGGCTTTCGCTTCTCTCGCGGAGCTGCGGTCGCGTACCGCTTCCAGGCGCTTGTCATTGCCCAGAGCGGGTTCCCGTTCGGAACGAGTGTGAGCCACTCGACCTTCGTGCTTGTACGGCGCTGAGCGCCGGGCCTGGCCGCAAGGGCGCGGGACGTCGCTCGCACGAGATCACGCCCACCCTCACGCCACGCCCTGCGCTGGCCCGGCCGCGCGTCGCAGGACGCCGCGCGCACCGACCGCGACTGCCCTCACGGCGAAGTTCCCGGCTGCTGCTCGGCCGCCCAGGCCAGGAGCCGTTGCCCATGGGCCTGCTCCAAGCCGCGCTCGGGGACCGTCGCCACCAGCAGGGTCGGCCCCCGCCGCGCCCGCGCCCAGTCGGCGCAGGCGTCGTCGAGGTGATCATCGACCCAGGCCAGGGGTCGCTCGGCTCCGAGGGCACTGTCGATGGCCGCAAGCTTCCAGTGCGCGCCACCCCGGCGCGGCGCCACATCGAAGCCCACGTAGGGCAGCGGTCCGGCCAGCCCCAGCGGACCGAGCAGATGCTCGTTGGCCTTCTCCTCCCAGCCGCTGCACCACCACAACTCAAAGCTCCGCGCCAGCTCCTGCAGGTGGCCAGCGGCACTGGCCGAAATGAAGTGGACGATTCCGTCCACCGTCAGCCAGCGACCCGCTGGCGCCTCGCCGGGGGGCCATCCGTGGATGGAGATGACGCCGTCGATGTCGACCAGCAATGCGGGCTTGTCCACCGAGACGGGAGGGGATCGTGTCATGACGCGCGTAATCGGACGCCCGTCGGACGCTATGGTCCTATGAGCGGGCGGTCATCCAAGCTAGCCGCCGGCCCTGGCCGTGGTCAGGTCCCCCTGCCAGGAACACGGTGCCCGGCTCCGCAACCCCCTCACCCCTCTTGCCATGACCCTTGATCTCGGCATCCTGCTCGCGCTGCTCTGTGCCGGGGCGACCAACCTCGGCTTCCTCTACAAGCATCGCGGCGCCCGCGAGGCTCCGCCGGTCGATGCCCGCCACCCCCTGCGGACCGCGCGGCAGCTCTATTCGTCGGGTTGGTTTGCCCTCGGCATGGCTGTCGCCGTCGGTGCCTGGACCCTGCACGTCGCCGCCATGGCGCTCGCGCCGCTGTCGGTGGTCCAGGCCGTGCTCTCCGGTGGCGTCGTGCTGCTGGCGGTCATGGCCGAGCGCCTTTTCGGCTACCGGCTGCGCCCCCGCCAGTGGTGGGGCGTGGGCCTCACCGCCGCTGGCCTGATGCTTCTCGCCGTGACCGCCCCGGCCGCCGGGGCCCACTCGGGCTTCTCGCTGGCCGGGATGATCGGCTTCGAGACCGGCTTCGTCGTCCTGGGCAGCCTGCTGACCCTCGGGGCGCGCATGGGAGGCCCGACCCAGCACCGCGGCGTCATGCTCGGCGCGTCGGCGGGAATCCTCTTCGGGGTCTCCGACGTCTCCATCAAGGCGCTGACCGGTCTCGTCGGCAGCGGGCTCGGCGGTCTGATGTCCCCATGGCTGGCCGTCACCATCGTCGCGTCGATCGCCGCCTTCTACATCTCGGCCCGGGGCCTGCAGGTCGGCGAGGCGGTCCCGGTCATCGCCACCACCACCACGGCGGCGAACGTCGCCGGGATCCTGGGCGGCATCCTGGTCTTCGGCGATCCGCTGCCCGGCACGGCGCTGGGCATCGTCCTCGAGCTCCTGGCCTTCGCCATGGTCTGCACCGCGGCCTGGCTCACCCCGGCGCCCCTGCGGGCCGCCCGCGCGACTGCGTAGCAACTCGCGGACGCTGGGCGAGGGTGTGGACTATGGGGGAGGGACTAGCCTCTCCGCGTTCCACTCGGCACGAAACGTGTCGACGAAGCGCACGAGCTCCTCGTGTCTCGCTGTTCCTTCGGTCCGTCCCGCGGAGGTCGTCAACTCGACGCGGAGGTGCAGGAGCTTCTCGTAGAAGTGGTGGATAACCGATGGGGCGCGGCCGCGGTCGTACTTGTCCCGAACCGGCTCATCCGGCGCCCACATTGGCTCTTCGAGTGTCGCCCCAAAGGCGAAGGCCCGAGCGATCCCTATCGCTCCCATTGCGTCAAGGTTGTCTGCGTCTCGTACGACGGCGGCCTCGACACACGGCGCAACGAGTTCGTCGCCAGCGATCGCGTAGCAGTCCGTGTACGCGACGCAGGCGGAGATTGTGGCGATCATCTCCTCAGAGGCCCCGCAGGCATCGAGAGCCCGTCGCGCGGCGGCATTGCCACGATTGCCGCTGCTACCTAAGCCGTGCGCACCGTCGAGACGATGGTAGTCGTGGACAAGGGCGGCCGCGCGCGCGAGGTGTACGTCGCCGCCTTCCTCCTGGGCAAGACGCGCGGCCATACGCTCGACGCGCTCGATGTGGTCTATGTCGTGGGCCCGATCAGCCGTGGCGAAGTCCTGTCGCACGGCTCCTCGCAGCACCTCAAGCTGGTCGTGGGTGAACGACGTCATGCAGTGAGTTCGGCTTCGCGAAGCTTTGCTCGTGCGATCGCCTCCTGCACGCGGCCATGCGCGAAGGCGCAGAGCCTGTCGGCGTCGTCCGGGCGCTCGCCAGGCATGATGCCGGGACCGAACGACAGACCGCAGCGAACTGGCAGGGGCAGCAGCGGCGTTAGGAACGGCTGGAACCCGATCAGCGGCGATTGAGGCGCAATTGGGTAGAGATCGTCCTGCAATCCGAACGCCCGGCCCAGGCGCTTCGATCGCCACAGCGTAGGAATCGCGGTTTCGACGCCAGCTACGCCGACCGGGATTACCGGTGCGTTCATCTCGAGCGCCAGACGGGCCCAACCCTTGCCCCACTTCTCCAACGGCAGCACGGAGTCCCGGTCGGCGAAGGGACGCGCCGTCGACTTCGCGCCTTCGGGATAGGTCACCACTAGCCAGCCCTCATCAAGAAGCCCCTTGGCGTTCTCGGGTGTCCCGATGACTGCGCCCATGTAGTCCAGTTGAAGCCTGGCGACGCGGGGCATCTCGGCTATCCCCCGGTGAGTCAGTCCGCGCACGATGCGGCGTGCGGGATGGCGCCTGCGCAAGGCCACGGCGGTCGCCCAGGCATCGTGTAGTCGCAGACCGGCATGGTTGCCGACCAGGAGCGCAGGGCCGTCCGCCGGAACGTGCTCAAGCCCCGAGACGTGGAAGCGCAGCCACCGCGAGTAGCCGCTCGCGAAGGCGATGAACCGGTCGAACTTCGCCTCGTCTACAGAGAAGCGGTCGCGAGGCGTCACGTGACCGCCATTCCGGTCTCCGTGACCGAAGCACCGAGAATCGGCCGATGCGGTTCTGTGTAAAGGCCGAGCCACATCTTCGCGATCTCATGCTGCTCGGCCGACGAAAGGCTGAGAAGCCCGTCGCCGTGAATCCGCCGCTGTGCGATCGCTTCCGTGCAGCCGTAGAGCTCGGTGTATACGAGATCCAGCGTCGAGCCTATGGCACTGCCGTCCACAAAGTTGATCGGCTTGCCCTCATTCAGGAGGAAATGTCGACGCCCGGCCTGGTAACTCGCAGTCAGCTCGCCATCGGCCTCGATTTCGGAGCCCGGCCGGAGGAAGAAGTCGACATCGATCTCCACCTGCTTCGAGCTGCCGCTGGCGAACACCGCACCGTCCGGGGCATGGCGCAGCACGTCGCTCGTCAATGATCGCGATCCACTGCAGCCAAGGATGACATTCGATGTGGCGATGCACTCAGCGAGGCTTCCGACCCGAAACCCCTCCAGCCAAGCAGACGCCTGCCGCACCGGATCGACATCGTGCACCAGGACATGTGCCATTCGCCCCTGCAAGGCCCGCGCCGCCGCTGAGCCGATGTCGCCAAAACCGACGACGGCGACGAATTCGCCGCTTAGGGAGCGGTAAAAGTGGCGCCGTACTTGGCGCTCCAGCGAGAAGACAATCGCCCGGCCGATCTGGTGGTGCTCGAGCGCTTTGAGCGGGCTTTCCGCCACCGACATCACGGGCACGTGGAGTGCGTGGGCAATATCGCGATACCGCCAGTGGCCCTGTCGCGTGTCCTCAACGATGCCGATGAGGTGCTCGAACGTGTGCCCTGCGGCGAGGACGGGGGCAAGGTGGCCGCCGATCTCTTGAACGACGAACGGATTGCCCAGGCTATCCTCGGCCTGAACCAAGGCGAGAAGTTCCCGTTCGAGTTCGCTCGTGTTCGCGGGGACGATGACCCGGAGCTGGGGGATCTCAGCGCGAGCGGCCGAGGAGTACGAGTAAGGGATAGCGACGACGGTCTTGAGCTCGAAGTCCTCGCTCAGTGCCCGGATGAACGGGATAGATGTCGGGAGAACGTGAGTAACCAAGACGAGCGACACACGGTTTCTGCCGCCCGGCTGGCCGCTTCGATAACGGGAGAGCAGCGGCAGCTCGCCGTTGCGGTAGGTGGTTGCGACTGTCATGTTCGTTGCTGCTCTCTAAGTGAACGGGCACACGGTTTTACGCAGCGCCGGAGGGTAGCGGTTGGCCCAAGCCCCCAAAAGGGCGCACGCGGCTCCCCGTCCCCTCCGGCCGGTGTGAGGGCTGTAAAAGACTACAGACGACGACTCCCGACTCCCAGAACCCCTGCTAGCCTCCTGCGCCGCATGCCGACCACCTCCCAGCTCGTCCGCAAGGGCCGCGTGACGCCCAAGCGCAAGCTCGCCACCCCGGGCCTGAAGTCCGGCAAGGGCCGCAAGCGCAAGGTCGCCGCTCCCCAGCGCCGCGGCGTATGCACCCGCGTCTACACGACGACGCCCAAGAAGCCCAACTCCGCTCTGCGCAAGGTGGCCCGGGTGCGCCTGACCAACGGGATGGAGGTCACCACCTACATCCCTGGCGAGGGCCACAACCTTCAGGAGCACTCGGTCGTGCTCGTGCGCGGTGGCCGCGTCAAGGATCTTCCCGGCGTGCGCTACAAGGTGGTGCGGGGCACCCTCGACGCCGCCGGGGTCTCGGATCGGCGCAAGGCCCGCTCGCAGTACGGCGTCAAGGCCAAGTAGTGGGCCACTAGTGCCTCGTCGCGCCGCCGCCTCCATCCGGGTGATCGAGCCGGATGCCGTGCATCGCTCTCGGCTCGTCCAGCAGGTCATCAACAAGGTGATGCTCGACGGCAAGAAGTCGACCGCCGAGCGCATCGTCTACGACGCGCTGGCCATCATCGGGGAGCGCACCGGCCGCGACCCCGTCGAGCAGGTCGAGGAGTCGATCAAGACCCTCACCCCTCAGCTCGAGGTCCGCTCGCGCCGGGTCGGGGGCGCCACCTACCAGGTGCCGGTCGAGGTGCCCAGCCGCCGGGCTCGCACCCTGGCCGTGCGTTGGCTCGTCACCTTCGCTCGTCAGCGGCGAGAGAAGACCATGGCCCAGCGTCTGGCCAACGAGCTCATGGACGCGGTCAACCAGCAGGGCAATGCCTACAAGCGCAAGGACGACATCTTCCGCATGGCGCAGGCCAACAAGGCCTTCGCCCACTACCGCTGGTAGTCCTCAGCGCCTCAGCGCTGCTCGCCCGGGCTCCTGTGCGCCGGCCGCCCGACGGACGATCGCCCCGACGGACCGCCTCGGCGTCAGGCGTCGCTCCGACTGCCGAGCACCACTTGTCCGACCCCGGCCAAGACCAACAGCACCCCACCCGCGCACTCGAGGAAGAACCCTCGCGCTGCCGATGCTGTCGCGCTCTCGAAGCTGCGTCCGAAGACCCCGCTGCTGGAGGTGTCGGGCAGGTCGACGATGAGGGCGATGACCAGCGCGCCGAGCCCCAGGACGATGAGCCCGATCGCCGCCGGCCGGCTGCGTCCGAAGGTGGCGCCGGCAGCCATCGGCAGCGCGGCAAGTCCGAGCACGACCATCGCGTAGCTGTGGTTCGATCCGCCGCTGATCGTCTGCAGCCGTACGGTTATGGCCTGGATCCGCAGCAGAGGCTCGAAGTCCGACACGATCAACGTGACGGCGCCCAGCAGCGCCGGGAGGCCGAGGGCCACGGCGAGCGTCCGGCCGCTGCCCCAACCGCCCTCGCGCACCCCCGTCGGAGGGCCGGAAACGCCCGCATCGTCGCCCTCTGAGCTGCTATTCTCCCCCCTCGTGGCGCGGGTCGGTGACTCCATCAGCGCGCACCCCACGACCAAGAGCACCGAACCCGTGGAGATCCGTTCCCCCTAGCCCATCGCCACCGGCACAGCGCCGTTGCTTCGATGGGCCCGACGTAGGGCCCTTTTCTTTGCCCGCACCCGCGCGGCCCCTCCCGCCGCACCAGATTGATCCTCTCCACCATGCCACGCGCCTTCACTCTCGAGAACACCCGGAACATCGGGATCATGGCGCACATCGATGCCGGCAAGACGACAACGACCGAGCGCATCCTCTATTACACCGGCCGGACCCACAAGATGGGCGAGGTCCACGAGGGCGCCGCGATCATGGACTGGATGGCCCAGGAGCAGGAGCGCGGCATCACCATCACCTCGGCCGCCACCACGGCGGAGTGGAAGGGCCACCGGATCAACATCATCGACACCCCGGGCCACGTCGACTTCACCGTCGAGGTCGAGCGTTCCCTGCGCGTCCTCGACGGCGCCATTGCCCTGTTCGACTCGGTCGCCGGGGTCGAGCCCCAGTCCGAGACGGTCTGGCGTCAGGCCGACAAGTACCGGGTCCCGCGCATCGCCTACATCAACAAGATGGACCGCATCGGGGCGGACTTCGCCGGCGGCGTCCAGACGATGATCGACCGCCTGGGGGCCCATCCGGTGCCGATCCAGCTTCCCATCGGCGCCGAATCCGACTTCCGCGGGATCGTCGACCTGGTCGCCAACAAGGCGATCGTCTACAAGGACGAGCTCGGCCGTGATCAGGACGTCATCGAGATCCCGGCGGAGCTGGCCGCGCCGGCGGCCGCCGCGCGCGAGCACCTGCTCGAGGAGGTCTCCCACTACGACGACGGCCTGGTCGAGATGATCCTCGAGGACACGGTGGTCTCGCCCGAGCGCCTCAAGCAGGCCATTCGCACCGCCACCCTGGCCAGCAAGCTCACGCCCGTGCTCTGTGGCTCGAGCTTCAAGAACAAGGGAGTCCAGCCCCTGCTCGACGCTGTCCTGGACTACCTGCCCAGCCCGCTCGAGGTTCCCCCCATGGAGGGGGTGGAGCCGGTCAAGGGCGAGGGCGAGCGCCCCGCCTCGCGGCTGGCGGCCGACGACCAGCCGTTCGCGGCGCTGGCCTTCAAGATCATGGCCGATCCCTACGTCGGCAAGCTCACCTACTTTCGCGTCTACTCGGGCAAGCTGGAGGCGGGAGGCCGGGTGCTCAACGCGTCCAGCGGGAGGACCGAGCGGATCGGCCGCATCCTGATGATGCACGCCAATCACCGCGAGGAGGTCGGAGAGATCCGCGCTGGCGACATCGCGGCGGGCGTCGGCATCAAGCAGGTGGTCACCGGCGACACGCTCTGCGCCCCCGATGCCCCCATCCGCCTGGAGACCATCGAGTTCCCCGAGCCGGTGATCAAGGTGGCCATCGAGCCCAAGACCAAGGTCGACCAGGAGAAGATGTCGACCGCCCTGGGCCGGCTGGCCGAAGAGGATCCCACCTTCCAGGTGCGCACCAACGACGAGACCGGCCAGACCGAGATCTCGGGCATGGGCGAGCTGCACCTCGACGTGCTGGTGGACCGCATGCTGCGCGAGTTCAAGGTCGACGCCAACGTCGGCCAGCCCCAGGTCTCCTACCGGGAGACGGTGCGGGGCACGGCAGAGAAGGTCGAGGGTCGGTTCGTACGTCAGACCGGCGGCTCGGGCCAGTTCGGCGTCGTCTACATCAACCTCGAGCCGGCGCCGGGCGAGGGCTTTGACTTCGTCAACAAGATCAAGGGCGCTTCGATCCCCACGGAGTTCATCCCCGCGGTGGAGAAGGGCGTCGAGGAGGCGCTGCAGACGGGGGTCAAGGCGGGCTATCCCATGGTCGACGTCCGCGTCACCCTGGTCGACGGCAAGTACCACGACGTGGACTCCTCGGAGATCGCCTACAAGGTCGCGGGCTCCCTGGCGCTCAAGGAGGCGGCCCGCCGGGCCAAGCCCGTGCTCCTCGAGCCGATCTTCTCCGTCGAGGTCGTCACCCCGCAGGACTTCTTGGGCGACGTGATCGGCGACCTGTCCCGCCGTCGTGGCCGGGTCGAGGGTCAGGATCAGCGCGGCAACGCGCTGGCCGTCAAGGCCCACGCGCCGCTGTCGGAGATGTTCGGGTACGCCACCGACCTGCGTTCCATGACCCAGGGACGAGCGACCTACACCATGCAGTTCGAGCGCTACGACGAGGTCCCGGCGAAGATCGCCGAGGCCGTCGTCGAGCAGCGCACGGGGGTCCCGACCCCGGCCTAGCAGCCCGCGTGAGCGGACTCACCCGCAAAGCAGCTACCCTCGCGGGTTCGTCCCGAGGGCAGCCCCCCTTCCCACACCAAAGAGGAGCACGACACCGAGATGGCCAAGGAGAAGTTCGAGCGCGACAAGCCGCACGTCAATGTCGGCACCATCGGTCACATCGACCACGGCAAGACGACGCTCACGGCCGCCATCACCACCGTGCTCGCCGAGCACGGCTCCGGGACGGCGCGGTCCTTCGAGGACATCGACAACGCGCCGGAGGAGAAGGAGCGTGGCATCACCATCGCCACCTCCCACGTCGAGTATCAGACCGCCAACCGGCACTACGCCCACGTCGACTGCCCGGGCCACGCCGACTACGTCAAGAACATGATCACCGGGGCCGCGCAGATGGACGGCGCGATCCTCGTGGTCTCCGCCGCCGACGGTCCGATGCCCCAGACCCGCGAGCACATCCTGCTCGCCCGTCAGGTCGGCGTGCCCTACATCGTGGTCTTCCTCAACAAGGCCGACATGGTCGACGACGAGGAGCTGCTCGAGCTCGTCGAGGTCGAGGTGCGCGAGCTGCTCTCGGAGTACGACTTCCCCGGCGATGACATCCCCTTCATCACCGGATCGGCCCTCAAGGCCCTCGAGGGCGACGAGGCCAACAAGGCCAAGATCGTCGAGCTGGCCGAGGCGCTTGACACCTACATCCCCGAGCCCCAGCGCGACCTCGAGAAGCCGTTTCTGATGCCGGTGGAGGACGTGTTCTCCATCACCGGGCGCGGTACGGTGGCCACCGGGCGCATCGAGCAGGGGATCATCAAGACGGGTGAGACCGTGCAGATCGTCGGCATCGACGAGAAGGTCAGCTCGACCGTGGTCACCGGCGTGGAGATGTTTCGCAAGATCCTCGACGAGGGTCGCGCCGGAGACAACGTCGGCTGCCTGCTGCGCGGGACCAAGCGCGAGGAGATCCAGCGCGGCCAGGTGCTCTGCAAGCCGCGCTCGATCACGCCGCACACGAAGTTCAAGAGCGAGGTCTACGTTCTCAAGAAGGAGGAGGGGGGGCGCCACACCCCGTTCTTCACGGGCTACCGCCCGCAGTTCTACTTCCGCACCACCGACGTCACTGGTGTCGCGCGCCTTCCCGAGGGCGTCGAGATGGTCATGCCAGGCGACAACGTGCAGATGGAGATCGAGCTCATCCAGCCGATCGCCATGGACCAGGGACTGCGCTTCGCCATCCGCGAGGGTGGCCGCACCGTCGGCTCGGGGGTGGTGACGGAGATCATCCAGTAGCGCAGCCGCACACGCCGGGGCGCCTCACGGCACCCCGGAGACGTCTCAGACCAGGGCGAGCCAGTCGGCAGGCCGGGGGGGCGCGGGCCGGCAACCGGACTCGCCCTCGCCACGCCGGGTGGCCGTTCTGCCGCCGGCCACGCCGTCCGCCCTTCGGGGGGCCGGATCCTCGCCCGATGGACGTCTCGCAGTATGGCTCGCGCACGCACACGACCATGGCCAACGCCGACAACAAGATCCGCATCCGCCTGAAGTCCTACGACTCCTCCGCCATCGAGACAGCGGCGAAGGAGATCGTGGAGACGGCGACCCGCACCGGCGCCACCGTCGCCGGGCCCGTGCCCCTGCCCACCGAGAAGAACGTCTACTGCGTGATCCGCTCGCCGTTCAAGGACAAGGACTCGCGCGAGCACTTCGAGATACGCACCCACAAGCGGCTGATCGACATCCACCAGCCCTCACCCAAGACGGTCGACTCCCTCCAGCGCCTCGATCACCTCCCCGCCGGGGTGGACATCGAGATCCGCCTGGCCTTCGGCAGTTGATCTGAGTGGCTCCGAGGCACTGATGGCCGCGATCCTCGCCCGCAAGCTCGGCATGACCCAGCGCTTTCTGGAGAACGGCCGCGTGGAGCGGGTCACCGTGCTCGAGGCTGGCCCGTGCCCGGTGACGGCGATCCGGACGCCGGACCGCGACGGCTACGAAGCCGTTCAGCTGGCGTTCGGCTCGGTGAGGGAGAAGAACCTGACCAAGCCCGAGCTCGGCCACCTCAAGAAGGCGGGCGCCCCCCCCCTGCGTCGTCTTGCCGAGTTCCGTGACGAGGCGGGGGAGCTGCAGGTGGGAGACACCGTCACCGCCGAGGCCTTCACGCCGGGCGACAAGGTCAAGGTCTCAGCCACCAGCAAGGGCAAGGGCTTCGCCGGCGCCATCAAGCGCCACAACTTCAAGAGTGGACCCAAGTCCCACGGCTCCCACAACGTGCGCGCTCCGGGCTCGATCGGCGCCTCCGCCACGCCCTCGCGGGTCTTCAAGGGCGTTCGCGGGCCGGGCCGGATGGGCGGTGGGCGGATCACCCAGCGCGGCCTGCAGGTCGTCGAGGTCATCCCGCGGCGCAACCTGCTCATGCTGCGCGGAGCGGTACCCGGACCCAAGGGCGGGACAGTGGAGGTGCGCAGCGATGCCCGTTGAGGCCCCTCGTCTCGGCGGTGCCGGCGGCACCGTCGGTCTCGACCCCGAGGTCTTCGGAGCCCCGTTTCACGAGGCGCTCGTGCACGACTGCGTGGTGGCCGAACGGGCCGCCCGCCGGCGCGGCACGGCGGCGACCCGCACGCGCGGGAAGGTCCGCGGCGGTGGCGCCAAGCCCTGGCGCCAGAAGGGGACCGGCCGGGCTCGCGCCGGATCGTCGCGCTCGCCCCTCTGGGCCGGTGGCGGCACCGTCTTTGGTCCCTCACCGCGCAGCTATACGGTCAAGGTCAACCGCAAGGCGCGCCGCAGCGCCCTGCGCGCGGTTCTGTCGGTCCATGCCACCCGGGGCTCCCTGGCGCTCGTCGACGCCGGAGAGCTCACCGCGCCCTCGACGAAGGGGGCGCTCAGGCTGCTGGATGGGTGGGAGGGGAGGCGTCGGCGCGTGCTGCTGCTGACCGCCGACGGCGAGGATGCGGTCCTGCGCTCCTTCCGCAACCTGCCCGACGTAAAGGTCGCCCCCGCCCAGGCGGGCGGTGTCGTCGAGATCCTCGGCGCCCAGGCGCTCCTGGTCACCGACGCGGCGCTCCAGGCGCTGATCGCCCGCGCGCGTCGCGAGCGCGGCGCGACGGCCAGGACGGGAGAGTGACCGTGGACCACAGTCAGGTGCTCATCCGTCCCGTGGTCTCCGAGAAGAGCTATGCCCTCGCGGCGGCCGACCGCTACACCTTCCGCGTCCACGCCCGCGCCCACAAGACCCAGATCCGCCAGGCCGTCGAGGCGCTCTTCGGCGTTCATGTCCTCGAGGTCCGGACCGCCAGCGTGCCCTCCAAGCCCAAGCGCCGTGGGTTGACCTCCGGGCGCACGCGGGCGTGGAAGAAGGCTGTCGTCCAGGTCCGCGCCGGCGAGCGCATCCCCATCTTCCAGGGCCTCGAGGGCCTCGAGGAGGGCTAGGCCCCACCGTGCCCATCCGCAAGCCCAAGCCCACCAGCCCCGGACGGCGCTTCGTCACCTATGCCGACTTCGCCGAGATCACCAAGACCACGCCTGAGCGCTCGCTCGTCGAGGGGCTCAAGAAGTCGGGTGGGCGCAATGCCCACGGCCGCAAGACCTCGCGCCATCGTGGCGGCGGGGCCAAGCGCCTCTACCGCCGGGTCGACTTCAAGCGCCGCAAGGACGGCATGCCGGCGAAGGTGGCCGCCATCGAGTACGACCCCAACCGCTCCGCCTACATCGCGCTGCTGCACTACCGCGACGGGACCAAGAGCTACATCCTCGCGCCGGGCCGCCTGCGCGTGGGAGCGACCGTGTCCTCGGGCCCCGGCGCCGACATCGCTCCGGGCTGCTGTTTGCCGCTGGGCACGATGCCGACCGGCACCGTGGTCCACAACGTTGAGCTCAAGCCGGGCCGTGGTGGGCAGATGGGCCGCTCGGCCGGGGCGGCAATCCAGCTCGTGGCCAAGGAGGGCGAGATGGTCACCCTGCGCCTGCCTTCGGGAGAGATGCGCATGGTGCGCGCCGAATGTCGCGCAACGGTGGGAACCGTGGGCAACGCCGACCATCAGAACGTCACCATCGGCAAGGCGGGACGCAAGCGACACCTGGGGGTGCGTCCGCAGACGCGCGGCACCGCCATGAACCCGGTCGACCATCCCCACGGCGGCGGCGAGGGCTCGACCACCGCTGGGCGCCATCCGGTCACGCCGTGGGGCGTCCCCACGCTCGGGTACCGCACGCGCCGGAAGGGCAAGGCGTCTGACCGTTACATCGTGCGCGGCCGCCGCCGCGGGAAGGGCAGGCGATGAGCCGTTCGTCGAAGAAGGGGCCGTGGGCCGAGGAGCGCCTGATGGCGCGCATCGAGGCCATGAACAAGGCAAACACCAAGCAGATGGTCAAGACCTGGTCGCGGGCATCGACGATCTTCCCGGAGATGGTCGGCCACACCATTGCCGTCCACGACGGCCGTCGGCACCTCCCTGTGTTCGTCTCGGAGTCGATGGTCGGGCACAAGCTGGGCGAGTTTGCTCCCACGCGTCTGTACCGGGGCCACGCCGACTCGGGCAAGCGCCGATGAGCCCACAGCCCCGCAAGCCGGGGAAGGCAAAGGACGGCGAGGCCGGCGAGGAGCCCAAGGTCGTCCAGGCCGCCACCGATGAGAAGACCGACGAGGTGAGCGATGCCCCCGCATCCGGCGACGAGACGCGCGAGGCGGTCGGCGACGCCCCGGCCCCGGCCCCCCGTTCTCGCCGGCGCGACGCCACCGGGCCGGTCACCGTTCGTGCCCAGGCTCGCTACGTGCGCACCTCGGCCCGCAAGGCGCGCCTGGTCTGCGACCACCTCCGCGGCCAGAGCGTCGAGCGGGCCCGGGCGATCCTGGCCACGGCCCCGCGGGCGGTGGCCGATGACTGGTCCAAGCTGCTGGAGTCGGCGGTCGCGTCCGCTGAGCACGACCACGAGCTGGTGGGCGACGACCTTGCCGTCGCCGCCGTCTACGCCGACGAGGGCCCCACCCTCAAGCGCTTTCGCCCGCGCGCCATGGGGCGCGCCACGCGCATCCGCAAGCGCACCAGCCATCTTTCGATCACTCTCACCTCCAAGGATCACTAACTAGCCATGGGTCAGAAAGTCCATCCCGAGTCACTGCGCGTCGGCTACATCCACGACTGGCAGTCCAACTGGTTCAACGAGCGCCACTTCGCCGACTACCTCGACGAGGATCGCCGCATACGCGAGCACATCATCGGCAAGCTCGCCCATGCCGGCCTGTCCAAGATCACCATTCGCAAGGACTCAAACGAGGTGGAGATCAACATCCACACCGCGCGCCCCGGCATCGTCATCGGTAAGTCAGGCTCGGAGGTCGACGCTCTGCGCCGCGAGCTTCACCGCATCACGCGCAAGCAGATCAAGGTCAACATCCTGGAGATCAAGCGCCCCGAGCTCGATGCCATGCTCGTGGCGCAGTCAATCGCCGAGCAGCTGCAGAACCGCGTCGCCTTCCGCCGCGCGATGAAGCGGGCGCTCACCTCGGCGATGCGCTCGGGGGCCAAGGGCGTCCGCGTGCAGGTTGGCGGTCGCCTGGGTGGCGCGGAGATGGCCCGCTCAGAGGGCTACTCCGATGGCCGCGTGCCGCTGCACACCCTTCGCGCCGACATCGACTATGGCTTCTACGAGGCGCGCACGACCTTCGGTCGGATCGGTGTGAAGTGCTGGATCAACAAGGGCGAGATCATGCCCGTGGGCTATACGGGTGCCGACCTGACCGAGCTCGACGCGCCCTCCCCGCCGCGACCCGGTGACGGGCCACGCGACGGCGCTCGGAGCGGGCGCGACGGTCGCGGCGGTCCGGGTGGTCGTGGGGGCGGTCCGGGCGGTCGCGGCGGTCCGGGTGGTCGTGGGGGCGGTCCGGGCGGTCGTGGCGGCGGTCCGGGCGGTCCGGGCGGTCCGGGCGGTCCGGGTGGTCGTGGTGGTGGTCCGGGTGGTCGCGGTGGTGGTCCGGGTGGTCGCGGTGGTGGTCCGGGTGGTCGCGGTGGTGGTCCGGGTGGTCGTGGCGGTCAGGGCGGCCCGGTTGGACGCAATCCCGGCTCGCCCGAGGTGACCCGCTGATGCTCAGCCCCAAGCGCGTCAAGCACCGCAAGCAGCACCGCGGGCGCATGCCCGGCCTGACCCGGGGCCAGGCCGTCGTGCAGTTCGGCGACTACGGACTCAAGGCCATCGAGGGCGGTTGGCTGACCAACCGTCAGATTGAGGCAGCCCGAATCGCCATGACCCGCAAGATCAAGCGCGGCGGGAAGGTGTGGATCAACGTGTTCCCCGACAAGCCGTTCACCAAGAAGCCGGCCGAGACCCGGATGGGCTCCGGCAAGGGTTCCCCCGAGGGGTGGGTGGCGGTGGTCAAGCCGGGACGCGTGATGTTCGAGCTGGCCGGTGTTCCCGAGCCTTTGGCCCGCGAGGCGATGCGCCTGGCTGGACACAAGCTGCCGGTCAAGACGAAGTTCGTCATGCGCGAGGGGGTGGCGGCGTGACCGCCAAGGAGGTTGCAGACATGACCGATGACCTGCTCGTCGAGCACGTCCGCACCACCCGCCAAGAGCTCTTCGGCCTGCGTTTCCAGCATGCCACGGGAGAGCTGGAGAACACCGCCCGCCTGCGCGGCGCCAAGCGCGACCTGGCGCGGGCGCTGACCGTGGTTGCCCAACGCGGCATCGACCTGGAGAGGGAGCTGGCCCGTGTCTGAGTCCGACGAGCAGCGTGAGGGGAAGGCCGAGGGCTCAGACGCGCCGACCCAGGCCGCCGAGGCGCCGGCTCCCGACGTCGTCCTGACCCCCAAGGAGCGCCGCGCCGCGCGCCGGGCCGCCCGGGTACGCCCCTCGCGGGGCCCGCAGAGCGTGCAGGAGCGGGTGGCCGAGCGCGCCGAGCTGCGTGCCCGTAAGGCGAGCGAGCGTCGCGCCACCCGGGCCAAGGCCCGCGCGCGCCGGGGCGACACCGGCTCGCCCCCGCCCCCGGTGGAGCCCGTCGCCCGGCCCCAGGGCGCCCCGAAGCTGCGCCAGGGCGTTGTCGTCTCCGACAAGCCCGACAAGACGATCGTCGTGCGCATCGACATGGTCCGGCGCCATCGGCGCTACGGGAAGATCATCCGCTCCTCGAGCACCCTGCACGCTCACGACGAGTCAAACCAGGCGGGGGCCGGCGACACCGTGTCGGTGGTCGAGAGCCGTCCGCTGTCCAAGACCAAGCGCTGGCGGCTTGTCGACGTTCTGGAGCGAGCCCGGTGATCCAGAACGAGACCCGCCTTCGGGTGGCCGACAACACCGGCGCCCGCGAGATCCTGTGCATTCGCGTGCAGGGCGGCTCGCGACGTCGCTACGCCGGCGTCGGCGACGTCATCACCGCCACCGTCAAGCAGGCTGCGCCGCAGGGATCGGTCCACAAGGGCGAGGTGGTCAAGGCGGTCGTCGTACGCACGCGCAAGGAGTTCGGCCGCGACGACGGCACCTACATCGCCTTTGACGAGAACGCGGCGGTGATCATCGACGCCCAGAACAATCCGCGCGGCACCCGCATCTTCGGCCCGGTGGCGCGGGAGCTGCGCGATCGCAACTTCATGAAGATCGTCTCCCTGGCCCCGGAGGTGCTCTGATGGCCGGTCGTCGTTCGGCCACCGCCACCCGGCCACCCGGCCGGCCCAAGCCCCTGCGCGTTCGCCGCGACGACGAGGTGATCGTCATCGCCGGCAAGGACAAGGGCAAGCGCGGGCGCATCCTGCGCACCGAGCCCAAGCGCGCGCGTGTGTTCGTCGAGGGGTTGAACATGCTCAAGCGGCACACGCGGCCCACGCCGCAGGGCGGCCAGGGCGGGGTGATCGAGCGTGAGGGGCCGATCCACGCCTCCAATGTCATGCTCATCGATCCCGACGACGGCCGGCCCACCCGAGTGGGCGTCGAGCACGAGGAGGGCAAGCGCTATCGCGTGGCCCGTCGCTCGGGCAAGCGCCTGGACTAGAGAGCACGAGAGAACCGCGATGTCACGAATGAAGGAACGCTACGAGCAGGAGATCCGCCCGGCGCTGATCGAGCGCTTCGGCTACGCCAGCCCGATGCAGGCCCCGCGAATCGTGAAGGTGACGGTGAACATGGGGGTGGGGGAGGCCAAGCAGGACCAGACCATGCTCGACGCCGCCCGCGAGCAGCTCGGCACGATCACCGGCCAGCGTCCCAGCGTGCGCCGCGCGCGCAAGTCGATCGCCGCCTTCAAGCTGCGCGAGGGCATGCCCGTTGGGGTGGCGGTCACCCTGCGCGGGGAGCGCGCCTACGAGTTCCTCGACCGGCTGATGTCGGTGGCCATCCCGAGGATACGCGACTTTCGCGGCCTCAAGCCGCGGGCCTTCGACGGACGCGGCAACTACAGCCTGGGCGTCCGCGAGCAGATCATCTTCCCCGAGATCGACTACGACGCCATCGACCAGGTGCGCGGCCTGGACGTGACCATCACCACCTCGGCGAGCACCGACGACGAGGCCCGCGCGCTGCTCACCGCCCTGGGCATGCCCTTCGCTCGCGACAGCCGGACCGACGCCGTCGCCGCCTGACCTTCCCGTTCTGACCGACCCCTCTTCGCCCACCCCGACCTCAGAGAGCATCTTGGCCAAGACCTCACAGCGCGTCCGCCAGCAGCGGACCCCGAAGTACCCGACGCGCGGCTACACGCGGTGTCGCCGTTGCGGCCGGGCCCGCGCCGTCTATCGCAAGTTCGGCATCTGCCGGATCTGCATGCGCGAGCTCGCCCATCAGGGCTACATCCCCGGGATGACCAAGTCGTCCTGGTGACCGTGACCCCCTACCCTGGATCAGCCCCATGTCGATGACCGACCCCATCGCCGACTTCCTCACGCGGATCCGCAACGGCGCCGCCGCCTCCCACGAGACGGTGGTCATGCCCTCCTCCCGGGTCAAGCGCGAGCTGGCGCGAATCCTCGACGAGCAGGGGTTCATCGAGGGCTACGAGGTGCGCGCGCCCGACCGCGGTCGCCCCGGCGAGGAGCTGGTGGTCACCCTGCGCTTCACCGAAGCCCGCCAGCCGGTGATCACCCAGCTGCGGCGCGTGTCGCGTCCGGGCCGTCGCGAGTATGTCGACGCGGGTCACATCCCCCGGGTTCTGGGCGGGATGGGCACCGCGATCCTGTCGACCTCGCACGGCGTGATGACCGGTCACGAGGCGCGCCAGGCCGGGGTTGGCGGCGAGGTCATGGCGGAGATCTGGTGAGAGTGGTCGGACGCGCGGCCCCGCATCCCTTCTGATGAGCCGCATCGGCCGCAAGCCCATCCCCGTACCGGTCAGCGTGACCGTGGCCATCGAGCCCGAGATCGTGCGCGTCAACGGTCCCCTGGGCGAGCTCTCCGAGCGTGTGCACCGCGATATAACCGTCGAGCAGGGCGATGCGCAGCTCATGGTGCGTCGACCCACCGACCGGGGCGAGCACCGCGCGCTGCACGGTCTCACGCGATCGCTCGTGGCCAACATGGTCGAGGGGGTGACCAGCGGCTTCCGCCGCTCACTGGAGATACAGGGCGTGGGCTATCGGGCGGCGCTGCGCGGGAACGACCTGGAGCTTTCACTGGGCTACTCGCACCCGGTCTCGGTCAAGGCGCCCAAGGGCATTGAGTTCGAGGTGCCCTCGCCCACGCGCGTGCTCGTCAAGGGGATCTCCAAGCAGCAGGTGGGAGAGACCGCTGCCTTCATCCGCAAGCAGCGTCCCCCGGAGCCGTACAAGGGCAAGGGCATCCGCTACGAGGGCGAGTACGTCGCCCGCAAGGTGGGCAAGCGGGCATGACCGTCGCCTCAGCGTCCCAGCGTCGCCTCAGGCGGCGCCGCCGCGTCCGCGCAAAGGTCGCCGGCACCGCCGAGCGTCCCCGCATCTCGGTGTTCCGCTCCAATCGGGGCATCTCCGCCCAGCTCGTCGACGACGGCGCGGGCCGGACCCTGGCCGCGGTCAACTGGGTGGAGGACCCGCTGCGCGGCCTGGCCCGCATGGAGCAGGCCGCCGAGGCCGGACGGCTGCTGGCCCAGCGCGGTCGCGAGCAGGGCGTTGAGCGGGCGGTCTTTGACCGCGGCGGGTACCGCTACCACGGGCGGGTTCGCGCGCTGGCCGAGGCCGCCCGGGAGGGCGGTCTGCGCTTCTAGCTGACCCGCTTACACCAGCTACCCTCACTCCTTCTCATGCCTCCCTCCCACCGACTGGTCAATGCCTCCGGCTACGAGCTCTCAGAGCGGGTTGTCGAGATCAACCGCGTCGCCAAGGTGGTCAAGGGCGGCCGGCGCTTCTCGTTCACGGCGCTGGTCGTGGTGGGCGACGAGCAGGAGGTCGTGGGCGTGGGCTACGGAAAGGCCAATGAGGTCCCAGTGGCCATCCAGAAGGCGGTTGAGCGCGCCCGCAAGAACCTCTTCAAGGTCCCGCGTCACGGATCGACCATCACCCATCAGTCACTCGGCGTCTACGGCGCTGGTCGCGTCTTCCTCAAGCCCGCCTCGCCCGGCACCGGGGTCATCGCCGGTGGTGGCGTGCGCGCCGTGCTCGAGCTGGCCGGCATCCACGACATCCTTTCCAAGAGCCTGGGCTCCCAGAACCCGATCAACCTCGTCCGGGCGACGATCACCGCGCTGGAGCAGCTGCGCACACCCCGCGAGGTGGCTGCGCTGCGCGGCCTGTCGATCAACGGGGTGCTGGGCCTCGCCCCCGCCGAGCGGCGCAGTGAGACCATCGACGGCGCCGCCGGCGACGGCGGGCCCGCTGCGGTCGGCGCCAAGGCGCAGGACACCGCGTGAGCCGCGTCCGGGTCACCCAGCGACGCTCGCGAAACGGCGCCGACGGGCGCCAGCTGGCCACCCTGCGCACGCTCGGCCTGCGCCGGATCGGCCAGACCGTCGAGCACGACGAGAGCCCGGCGGTACGCGGGATGCTCCATGCCGTCCGTCACCTGGTGTCCGTCGAGGCCGCCGCCGCGGAGCAGCGCTCGTGACCGACAATCCCCCGGCCACGACGCCCACTCCGTCTGACCTCGAGCGGGCCGAGACGGTCGGCCTGCACTCGCTGCGGCCCAACCCCGGCAGCCGCCGCCCCCGTAAGCGGGTCGGCCGCGGTGAGGGCTCGGGCACGGGCAAGACGGCCGGGCGCGGGCAGAAGGGCTACGGCGCCCGCTCGGGAGCCAAGAGCCGGACGCGCTTCGAGGGCGGCCAGAACCCGATCCACATGCGCATGCGCAAGCTGCGCGGCCCGCACATGAAGAAGTCGATGCCCTTCGGGCCCTTCCGCACCCACACCCAGCCGGTCAACCTCCGTGACCTGGCCCGGCGCTTCGAGGCCGGCGCCGAGGTGAGCCCGGAGAGCCTCCGCGCCGCCGGGCTGGCCACGCGGAAGGGGATCCGGGTCAAGATCCTGGGCCAGGGTGACCTCGGCCACGCCCTCACCGTCCACGCCCACGGCTTCAGCGCCACCGCGCGCGAGCGCATCGAAGCCGCCGGCGGGACCTGCGTGACCATCGAGGCCTAGCGGTCGGCCCGGTGCTCCGCACGATCGCCAGCGCGTTCACCGTCGCGGAGATCCGCAAGAAGCTCCTGTTCACCGCTGGGGTGCTGGTGCTCTATCGCCTCGGTTCCCACCTGCCCGTGCCGGGGATCTCCACCAAGGCGGTCAACGACATCCAGAAGAACTTCTCGGGCCAGGGGATCCTGGGTCTGCTGAACACCTTCGCCGGCGGAGGGTTGGCGCGGATCGCCGTCTTCGCGCTGGGGATCATGCCCTACATCACCGCCTCCATCATCCTCCAGCTGCTGACCGTCGTGGTTCCCTCGCTGGAGAAGCTCTCCAAGGAGGGCGAGGTGGGTCAGGCTCGGATCACCCAGTACACGCGCTACGTGACCGTTGGCCTGGCCGCCGCCCAGTCGATCGGCTACGTCTTCCTGTTTCGCTCCTTCTCGTCGCAGGCGGGCGAGTCGGTGATCAAGCACTTCACCTTCCCGACGGTCTTCTTGATCGTCGTCTGCCTGACCGCCGGCTGCGTGCTGCTGATGTGGATGGGCGAGCTGATCACCCAGCGAGGCATCGGCAACGGCATCTCGCTGATGATCTTCGCCTCGATCGTCTCCCGGCTGCCCAACGGTGTGCAGTCGTGGTGGACCAACCCCGACGCGGTGTTCAAGGTGCTCATGCCCTTCCTCGTCCTCGTCGTCGTGGCCGCCGTGGTGTTCATCCAGGAGGGTCAGCGACGGATCCCGGTCCAGTACGCCAAGCGCGTGATCGGCCGGCGCATGACCCAGGGTGGTCAGACCTACCTCCCCCTGCGGGTCAACATGGCCGGGGTCATCCCCGTCATCTTCGCCGCCAGCCTGATGGCCTTCCCGCCCACCGTCGGGCAGTTGATCAACCAGCCGTGGGCCCACAGCCTGGCCAACACCTTCTCGCCCAACCGCTGGCCATATCTGGTCGGGGAGTCGGTGATGATCGTGCTGTTCACCTACTTCTACACCGCCGTCACCTTCAATCCGGTCGATCAGGCCGACAACCTGAAGAAGTACGGGGGCTTCATTCCCGGCGTACGGCCGGGTCGGCCGACGGCCGAGTTCCTCGACCGGATCCTGGCTCGGCTCACCTTCCCGGGGGCGCTCTACCTGGCTGCCGTGGCTGCCCTGCCGACCCTTCTCATCAACCAGACCAGCGCCAACCTGGCCATCGGCGGCACGTCGCTGCTCATCGTGGTCGGGGTGGCTCTGGACACCATGAAGCAGCTCGAGGCCCAGCTCATGATGCGCAACTACGAGGGCTTCCTGAAATAGTCCGTCCGGACACGGCCGCTGCCGCCGCGTCGCGCCGGTGCCCGAGCCGGCGGTCCCACGGGAGAGTCAACGGTGCCCTCGCCACTCAACCTCATTATGCTTGGCCCCCCCGGAGCCGGGAAGGGGACCCAGGCCCAGCGTCTGGTCTCCGACTTCGAGCTGACCTACCTGTCGACCGGAGACGTCTTCCGCCAGGCGGTCGACGAGGGCACCGAGCTCGGCCGCCAGGCCGCCCCGATCATGGAGCGTGGCGAGCTGATCCCCGACGACATCACGATCGGAATCGTCACCGAGCGCCTGGAGGGGGCCGACGCGGCCGAGGGCTTCATCCTCGACGGCTTCCCGCGGACCGTTCCCCAAGCCGAGTCTCTGGAGACCCATCTCCGCGAGCACGATCGGCACCTCTCGGCCGTGCTGCTGATCGAAGTCGACGACGAGGTGGTCCTCAAGCGCATCGCCGGCCGCCGCTTCTCCAAGAAGTCGGGCAAGGTCTACAACGTCCACTTCGACCCGCCCAAGCACGAGGGCCGCTGCGACGTCGACGGCTCCGAGCTGGTCCAGCGCAGCGACGACAAGCCCGACGTGGTGCGCGACCGTCTCGAGACCTACCGCAGCCAGACCTCCCCGTTGATCGACTTCTACGAAGGCTCAGGGCTCCTGCGCCGCTTCGATGGCAGTCGATCGGCATCGGAGGTTCAGGACCGCATTCGGGCAACGCTGGCCACGCTGCGCCTCGAGGAGGAGCTCTGAGGCCCGGGTGATCATCAAGAAGAATCCCGAGGAGATCGACCGGATGGCGGCCGCGGGCGCCATCCTCGTGCGCACATTGGAGCTCGTCGAGTCCAAGGTCCGGGCGGGGGTGAGCACCGGCGAGCTCGACGCCGCGGCCGAGCGGTTCATCCGCTCGCAGGGAGCCGAGCCCGCGTTCAAGGGCTACCGGGGCTTCCCCGGATCGCTGTGCACCTCACCGAACTCCATGGTCGTTCACGGAATTCCCGGGCGCTACGCCCTCGGGCGCGGCGACGTGCTCTCGGTGGATGTGGGCGTCGTGCTCGGCGGTTGGGTGGCCGACGCGGCCCGCACCTTCGCCGTGGGCCCGGTCTCCCCGGTGGCGCGCCGGCTGCTGGAGGTCACCGAGCGCTCGCTGTTCGCGGCCGTGGCGCAGTGTCGTCCCGGCAACCGCTTGGGCGACGTCTCCCATGCCGTCCAGGAGACCGTCGAGGCCGAGGGGCTCTCCGTGGTCCGCTCGCTGGTCGGCCACGGGATCGGCCGCGACATGCACGAGGATCCCCAGATCCCCAACTTCGGGCCGCCCGGCCGCGGCCCGCGCTTGGAGGAGGGCATGGTGCTGGCTGTCGAGCCCATGGTCACCGCCGGGCGACACGCCGTGCGGATGGGCGACGACGGCTGGGCCATCTACGCCCAGGACGGCTCCTTGGCCGCCCACTTCGAGTTCACCGTGGCCGTGACCGCGGACGGTCCGCGAATCTGCACGCCCTGGCACGAGACGGGGCGCCGGGCGGCGGCCTGACGGGAGGCGACGGGGTGCTCAGGGGCTCGGCGCCGCGGCCGTCGGCCCGCCCGGACGATCGTCGACTCCTGGACCCAATCCCCTGCTACGATCGCTCGTCGCGCCCGCGTCGGGGCACGATCAGCCCGATCTCCGCGACTGGTAGCGGCCGCCGTACCGGCGGCCAGAGCCACGTCGTCCGGACCACAGCCGAGAGGACCCATGAAGGTACGACCGTCGGTCAAGCCGATGTGCGAGAAGTGCAAGGTCATCCGTCGCCACGGCGCGGTCCTGATCATCTGCTCCAACCCCCGGCACAAGCAGCGCCAGGGCTAGGTTCGGTATGGCACGCATCGCCGGGGTCAACGTGCCCCTCAACAAGCGCGTCGAGGTCGGGCTCACCTACATCTACGGGATCGGGCGGTCGACGTCCAACGAGCTGCTCGCCGAGATCGGGATCTCGCCGGACACCTACGTGCGCGATCTGACCGAGCAGGAGGTCGTCCGCCTGCGTGAGGGCGTCGACGCCCTCACCGTCGAGGGCGACCTGCGCCGCGAGCGCTCCCAGAACGTCAAGCGCCTGATGGAGATCGGCTGCTACCGGGGGGTGCGTCACCGCCGCGGCCTGCCCGTGCGCGGTCAGCGCACCAAGACCAATGCCCGCGCCCGCAAGGGTCCGCGCCGCATGCAGATCGCCGGCAAGAAGAAGGCGGGGAAGAAGTAGCCGATGCCCGCGCCCAAGCGTCCCCAGCGCGGCCGTCGCAAGCCCCGCAAGAACATCCCGGTGGGCCAGGCCCACATCAAGACCTCGTTCAACAACACGATCGTCTCGCTCACCGATCGCGAGGGAAACGTGCTGGCGTGGGAGTCGGCCGGCGGCGCTGGCTTCAAGGGCTCGCGCAAGTCAACCCCCTTCGCCGCCCAGGTCACCGCCGACGCGGCAGCGCGGAAGGGCATGGAGCAGGGCCTGCAGAAGGTCGAGGTCTTCGTCAAGGGCCCGGGCTCCGGTCGCGAGACAGCGGTTCGCTCCCTCCAGGCCGCTGGGCTGGAGGTCAGCGGGGTGCGCGACGTCACTCCGCAGGCTCACAACGGCTGCCGCCCGCGCAAGCGGCGGCGCGTCTAGGACTCCGGCCATGGCTCGCGATACCTCTCCCCAGTGCAAGCAGTGCCGCCGCGAGGGTCAGAAGCTCTTTCTCAAGGGCGAGCGCTGTCTCACCGACAAGTGCGGCGTCGACCGCCGCGCCTACCCGCCCGGCGAGCATGGTCGCGGCCGCCAGAAGCAGAGCGAGTACCGCGTTCAGCTGCGCGAGAAGCAGAAGGCGCGCCGCTACTACGGCGTCCAGGAGAAGCAGTTCCGGATTTACTACCACAAGGCCAGCCGCCAGCCGGGGATCACCGGCGAGAACCTGCTGCGCATGCTCGAGTGCCGGCTGGACAACGTGCTCGTCCGCCTGGGCTTCGCCGCTTCCCGGCGCCAGGGCCGCCAGCTCATCCGCCACGGCCACTGGACCGTCAACGGCCGCCGGGTCGACATCCCCAGCTATCAGGTGCGCGACGGCGACGTGATCGCCGTCAAGGCGGGGACCGGTGCGTCGCAGGTCATCGGCGAGGCCACCGAGCTCACCGGACAGATCCCGCCGTGGCTGCAGGCCGACCACGACGGACTGACGGCGAAGGTGCTGCGCCGGCCGGAGCGCCGCGAGATCGCCGCGCCGGTGCAGGAGCAGCTCATCGTCGAGCTGTACTCGAAGTAGCGCCACCACGCCGGGTGGCTCACACCCCCGGCGCGCCCGGACCGCACCGCCCTCCGTCGGCGGACGCGCTGACACCCCCCAGACGTTAGGACCGTGATGCTCGACTTCCAAGTTCCCCGGATCACCTCTGAGACCATCGACGAGAACCGCGGCTCGTTCGTCATCGAGCCGCTGGATCGTGGCTTCGGCTACACGTTCGGCAACTCGCTGCGGCGGGTGCTGCTCTCCTCGCTGGCCGGCGCGGCGGTGACGAGCGTTCGCATCGAAGGTGTGGCCCACGAGTTCTCCACCGTCAGGGGCGTCCAGGAGGACGTCACCGACATCATCCTCAACCTCAAGGGCATCGTCTGCCGGATGCACTCCGACGCCACCGAGATCGAGGCGCCGCTGGTCGTCACCGGCCCCGGCGACATCACGGCAAATGACATCGACCTGCCGGCGGGTGTCGAGATACTCAACCCCGAGGCCCACATCGCCACGCTGGACAAGAAGACCCGGCTGGAGCTCTACCTGACCGTCGGGCGCGGACGCGGATACCGCCCCGCGGAGGAGAACAAGTCGCCCGACCAGCCCATCGGCGTCATCCCGATCGACTCGATCTTCTCGCCCGTGCGCCGCGTGGCGTATGCCGTGGAGGGTGCGCGTGTCGGTCAGCGCACCGACTACGACCGCCTGACGCTCGACATCGAGACCGACGGGTCGATTGAGCCTCAGGACGCACTGCGCGAGGCGGCCGAGATCCTGATCTCCTCCCTGGCCATCTTCACCGACGCCGACCGCATCGAGGAAATGCGGGCCGGTCCCGGCGGGGTGTTGGATCCAGGGGGCACCGGGCCGGCGCTGGCCGGCGCCACCCCGCAGCGCGCCGGGTCGGCCATGGACGACATCCTCATCGAGGAGCTGGAGCTTGGCGTGCGCTCCTACAACTGCCTGAAGCGGGCCGGGATCCAGACGGTGGGCGACCTGGTCTCCAAGAGCGAGGCCGAGCTCAACGCGATCCCCAACTTCGGCAAGAAGTCGATCGACGAGGTCATCGAGACCCTGTCGGGGCGTGGCCTGGCGCTCCGCGACGACTGACCCGGCCGGCCCCTGCCCGTTTCTCCAACGACTGAAAGCCATGCGCCACCAGAAGACCCGCCACAAGCTCTCGCGCGACAGCGCGCATCGCAAGGCGTTGCTCGCGAACCTGTGCAAGGAGGTGATCGACCACGAGCGCATACGCACGTCACAGGCCAAGGCCAAGGCGGCCCGGCCCGAGCTGGAGAAGCTGATCACGCTGGCCAAGCGCGGTGACCTCCATGCGCGTCGGCAGGCTTACGCACAGCTTGCCGGCCACGGCGCCGATCGCAAGGCCATCGTGCACAAGCTCTTCGAGGAGGTCGCGCCGCGCTACGCCGACCGTCCCGGGGGCTACACCCGCATCCTCAAGCTTGGCCCGCGCCGCTCCGACCAGACGGAGATGGTGCTGCTCGAGCTGGTCTGACGCCCGCACCGGGCGCGGCGCAGCGGTGGCGTGACCGCGCGGCTGTTGATCGAGTACGACGGTGCCCGGTTCGCCGGCTGGGCCCGGCAGCCGGGTGAGCGAACCGTGCAGGGCGAGCTGGAGCGCGCGCTGGCGGTGGTGCGACGGGCGCCCACGACGCTCACGGTGGCCGGGCGCACCGATCGGGGCGTGCACGCGTGGGCCCAGGTGGCCTCCCATCCCGGATCCTGTGCCGACGCCCGGCGGCTCAACGCCGTTCTGCCCGCCGATGTCGCCGTGGTCGCGTCCGGGCCGGCCCCCGACGGCTTCGACGCCCGGCGTCACGCGCGCTCGCGCACCTACTGCTACCGGCTCCTGGTCCGTCCGAGCCGACCGGCCGTCGACGTCGGGCGCGTGCTCCACTGGCCCCGGCACCTGGACCGCGCCGCCCTGGAGGTCTGCGCCCGGGCGCTGCCCGGCACCCACGATTTCACTGCCTTCACGCCCACCGAGACCACCCACGTGCGCTTCGAGCGCGATGTTGTCGATGCGCGCTGGGTGGAGCACGGGGACGAGCTGCGCTTCTGGATCGAGGCCGACAGCTTCATGCGTCGGATGAACCGCATCCTGGTCGGCACCATGATCGAGGCGGCCGCGGGGCGCCGGGATCCGCGCGACTTCGGCCGGTTGCTGGAGGGTGCGCCGCGCACAGCCGCCGGCGTGACCGCCCCCGCCCACGGGCTGGCGCTCGCGGCTGTGCGCTACGACCGCGCGCCGGCTTCTCCGACGACGCCCAGCGCTTCATGAGCCCGTCACGTCGCCCGCGACGCGGGCTCTACGATCGTTGACTTGGTCCGGGTCCTGCTCACCAACGATGACGGTATCCACGCGGCGGGTCTGCAGGCCCTGCGTCGTGCCCTGCTGGAGATCCCCGACATCCAGCTCGAGGTCATCGCTCCCGATGAGAACCGCTCGGCCACCGCGCGCTCGATCACCACCCGGCGCTCCCTCGGTGTCGAGGAGGTGAGCTTCGACGATGGCACCGTCGGCTACGCAACCGACGGGACCCCGGTGGACTGCGTTCGCTGCGGCTGGCTCGGCGTCGTCGACGGGTTCCGCCCCGACCTCGTCGTCTCGGGCATCAACCATGGGGCCAACGTGGGCGACGACATCTCCTACTCGGGCACGGTGGCCGCCGCCTTCGAGGCCATCGTGCTGGGCCTGCCCGGGATCGCCGTCTCCCAGCAATCGGTCGCGCGCGAGCTCGACTTCCGGTTGGTCGAGCGCTTCGACTTCAGCCGCTCGGCCGCCTTCGCCGCCCGCGTGGTAGCGGGGTTGGGAGACGTCCCGCTGCGGGCGGGCACCCTGCTGAACATCAACGTGCCCGATGGTGTCCCCGACGGCGTCGCGCTCTGCCGGATCGGCAAGCGCATCTACGGTGATGAGCTGGTGCTGGAGAGCACTGAGGCAGACGGGCGCCGGCGCTACCGCGTCTACGGGACGAGTCCCGGGTTCGAGGACGAGTCGGGCACCGACGTGTCGGCCGTTGCCGGGGGGCGCATCGCGGTGACCCCGATCCACTTTGACCTCACCGACCACCAGGGCCTGGAGGCCCTGGCCGAGTACGACCTGGGGCGGCTGTTGGCGCCCGCCCCGTCCCCTCCGGCGTGAGCGTCGCCGATCCGCAGCGGCGGCTGGCCGAGCTGCGCACGGAGATCGCTGGGCACGATCACCGCTACTACGTCCTCGACGATCCCTCCATCTCCGATGACGTCTACGACGCGCTCATTCGGGAGCTGCGCGAGCTGGAGGCCGGCCACCCAGAGCTCGTCACCGCCGACTCGCCGACCCAGAGGGTCGGCGGTCGTGCCTCCGAGCGCTTCGCGCCGGTGCGCCACGTGCTGCCCATGCTCTCGTTGGCCAATGCGCGCTCCGAAGTGCAGTTGCGCGCCTGGGTCACCCGCATGCGAGGCCATCTGGCCCGCGAGGGGTTGCATGATCCCGACTTCAGCTTCGTGTCCGAGCCCAAGATCGACGGCCTGGCCATCTCTCTGCTCTACCGCGAAGGTCGGCTTGTGCGGGGCGCCACACGCGGGGACGGTGAGGTGGGGGAGGACGTGACGGCAAACCTGCGCACGATCCGGGCGGTGCCGCTACACGTCGACGGCGCCCCCCGGGTGCTGGAGGTTCGGGGGGAGGTCTACCTGCCGGTTCGCGCCTTTGCCGCGCTCAACGAGCAGCGGGCAGCGGCCGGGCAGTCGACCTTCATGAATCCGCGCAACTCGGCCGCCGGATCCCTGCGCCAGCTCGACCCGGCGGTGACCGCGTCCCGCCCGCTGTCGCTGTGGTGCTACGGCGTGGGCGCACTGGAGGGCATCGAGCCCTTCGCGCGACACTCCGACGCACTGAGCTGGCTCTCCGACCACGGCTTCCGGGTCAACCCCGACGTCCGGTGCCATCCGGAGGGTGACATCGAGACGGTCATCGCTCGCTGCCGGTGGTGGGAGGAGCGTCGCACCGAACTGGACTACGAGATCGATGGCGTGGTGGTCAAGGTCGATGACGCCGAGCTGGCCTTCCGCCTCGGAGTCGTCGGTCGTGATCCGCGCAGTCAGATCGCCTGGAAGTTTGCGCCCACCACCGCCGTCACCCTCCTGCGCGAGGTGCTCTGGAATGTTGGGCGCATCGGGGCGCTGCATCCCTTCGCCGCGCTCGAGCCCGTCGGTGTCGGGGGGGTCACGGTGAAGCTGGCCACCCTCCACAACGAGGAGGATCTCCTTCGCAAGGACGTCAGAGCAGGCGATGAGGTGATCGTCACTCGGGCCGGCGACGTCATACCCCAGGTCGTATCACCCGCCCCGCACGCCGCCCAGCGCCCCGACCGCCAGCCGCCACCCGCGCCTCCATCACGCTGTCCCTCGTGCGCCACGGCGACGATCAAGCCGGCCGGGTCGGTGTTCACCGTCTGTCCCAACCGGGCGTCGTGTCCCGGCCAGCTCTTCCAGCAGGTCAAGCACTTCGTGTCGCGTGGAGCGATGGACATCGAGGGACTTGGCGAGAAGCAGGCGGCCCGCTTCCTCGAGCAGGGCGTCATCGGCGACGCGGCCGACCTCTACAGCCTCGAGGCCGAGCGGGTGGCCGAGCTCGATGGCTTCCAGCAGACATCGGCCGCCAACCTCATCGCCGCCATCGATGCCTCGCGCACCCGTCCCTTCGCCCGTCTGCTCTTTGGCCTGGGGCTGGCCGAGATCGGCGAGGTCACGGCGCGCAATCTGGCCGGGCGCTTTGGCTCGGTCGATGCTCTCGCCGCGGCCGATGAGGCGGAGGTGGCCACCACGCCGGGCATCGGCCCCAAGGTGGCGGCGGTGATCGTGGCCGAGCTCGCCGACCCCGGCGTGCAGCGGCTGATCGAGCGCCTCCGCACGGCTGGGCTGGCGCTGGCCCAGGAGGGCCGCCCGGCCGCCGACGGACCGCTCGCCGGGCGGACGCTCGTGCTCACGGGCGCGCTGCCCGGGCTGACGCGCGAGCAGGCCACCGAGCGCATTCTCGCGGCCGGCGGGCGCGTCACCAGCTCGGTATCACGCAACACCGACTACCTGGTGGCCGGGGAGAGTCCCGGTACCAAGCTCGAGAAGGCCGCGCGCCTGGGGGTGGCCGTCGTCGACGAGCCCGGCCTGGAGACGCTGCTGCGCGGTGAAGGGGACGTCTGATGTCGGTGTCGTGGGCGACCACCTGCTCAACATCGGGCCCTCCGGGGCCCACCGCCCTCAGCTCGAGCGGGCCAGATCTTCGACCACCGCGTCCTGCGCATCGTGGGCGCTGGAGGGGTCGCAGTGGTTGAACAGCAGGGCGAAGGCGATGTCGTCGCCGCTGCGCGCGCCGCGGCAATAGCCGGCCAGGGTCGAGACGTCGCTCAGTGTCCCTGTCTTGGCCTGGCAGCGCCCGTCGGCCGCCGTTGCCACCATGCGGTGCGCGAGCGTGCCTGTCCGTCCGGCCGCCGGCAGGGCGGCCCGCAGCGTCCGGCCGATGGGGTCGACGCGCACCGCTCCCAGCAGCCCGATCAGCGCCCTGGGCGACGTGTGGTCCGCGCGGGTGAGGCCCGAGCCGTCGAGGACCCGGGCCGAGATCCCGAAGCCGTGCAGCTGGTGACCGACAACGGCAGCACCGGCCGCCGTCGAGCCGGCCCCGCCGAAGCGGGCCCCGAGATCCTTGAGCGTCATCTCGGCCATGAAGTTGTCCGAGGCACGCAGGGTGAGCCCGGCGATGGTGGACATGGGAGGGGAGGAGACCGAGCCCAGCGGGGTGGCCCCGGGCGGGGTGGGCCCGGCTGAGCTGCGTCCCGTCACGCGGATCCCAGCTCTCTCCAGAGCCGTGCGCAGCGCGTCGGCGGCGAACAGCGGTGGTCGCGCCTGGAAGCTGTTGCCGTTGAGGTCGGCCAGCCCGCGGTCGAAGTCCGCCGCGCTGAGCGGGCCGATGTAGGGATCTACGCCGAAGCGGGAGTCGATCGTTCCGCGCAGGGAGTCGAACAGGCTCTCGTCGCCCACCACCCGCCCGAAAACCCGGCGCAGCCCGGCCGTCCGGAGCCGGCGGACAAGGGCCTGGACTGTCGCTCCCGTCCCGTAGTTGGCGCGGTCAAAGCTCTGATCGCCAAACGTCGGGTCCCCGCCGCCGCGGAGGTAGAGGTCGCCGGCGAGCGTCCCGTCGGGCGCGATGACCGCGTCGCTGAGCGCTGTGGTCGGCAGCGTGCCGCGCAGGCCGAAGCGCTTCAGCGCCGTCGACATCGTGTACAGCTTCTCCACCGATGCCGGGGAGCGGGCGACGTCTGGGGCCACGCTGAGCAGCGTCCGGCCGGTGGCGAGGTCGACGGCCAGGGCGCTCGTGGCGCCCCCGCCGGAGGCGAGCTCGCGCGCCAGGCGCCCGGACAGGGCCGATGCTTCCGCCGGCGCGGGTGCCGTGACCGCCGGCACGAGAAGCGTGGCCACCACGCCTACGAGGGCACGACGGCGGGGGCAGCGGGGGCACCGGCGAGTCACGCCGCGACAGTCTTCCAGACCCGGGTGGCCACAATCGCCTTCAACCCCCCGGGGCCCCGTGAAGCTGCGGTGCTACGGCCCGGCGCTCGCCGGGGACCGTGAAGCTGCGGTCCCTGCCCGCCGCACTGGCTCAGCCCGACCTGGGGGCGCGTGATCCCGGACTTCCGGGCCTGTTGTTTCCCTCCTGGGCGAAGAACAGGCCCAGAAGTGGGTAATGCCCCGATGGTGGCGCCGGGCGCCCCGGGTGAATGGCCCGCGAAGGCGGCGGTGCGGCCGCGCGGCTCGCCGCCCACCCGTTGAACGCTGACGGACGCGTCACCTTTGCCCACCGGGCGGTAGACTGGGCGTCGCCATGGGCAAGGTGGTCAAGCTTCCGGGCGGCGCCCGCAGCCGCGCCGGAGAGCGAGCCTCGGGGCGGCGCGTCCGGCGCTCGAAGACCGCGCTGGTCCTGGGCGGCGGCGGCTTCACCGGAGGCGTCTACGAGATCGGTGCCCTGCGAGCGATCGACCTGCTCTCGGTCAACCGGACGATCAACCAGTTCGACGTCTACGTCGGGACCAGCGCGGGGTCCTTCGTCGCGTCCCTGGCCGCCAACGGCGTGACCCCCGAGGAGATGATGCGGGTCGTCAACCAGCAGGTCCCGACTCCGTTTCGCGACATCGACCTGGGGACACTGCTGCGTCCCAACCTCGGCGAGGCCGTGCAGAAGGCGGCCATGCTGCCGCTTCGCCTGGCCGGCCTCCTGCGCAGCGTGGCCGGCCAGCTGGGACAGATCTCGGCCATGGACATCGCCTTTGGACTGGCCGAGGCACTGCCCTCGGGGATCTACACCGGGGCGGGGATCGAGCAGTACATGCGCACCGTCCTGTCCGACCCCGACCGCAGCGACGACTTCCGCCTACTCGAGGCCGAGCTCTACCTGGCCGCCACCGATCTGGACACCTGCGAGCGCATCGTCTTTGGCGCCCAAGACTGGGACGACGTGCCCATCTCCACCGCCGTTCGGGCCTCCACCGCCCTCCCCATGGTCTACAAGCCGGTGAGGGTGAAGGAGCGCGACCTCGTCGACGGCGGCATCGTTTCCACGACCAACATCGACATCGCCGTGGAGGCGGGGGCGAAGTTCATCGTCGTCGTCAACCCGCTCGTGCCCTTCGTCAACGACTTCTCGGTGCGCGTGCCCACGCTGTTGGGCTCGCGCGAGCGCCGAGTCTCGGACATGGGCTTCCCCCAGATCGGCTATCAGACGTTCAAGCTGCTGGCCTACCAGCGCCTGCATGAGGTCGCCCGCGATTGGGAGTCGCGCTACCCGGGGGTGGACATCGTCCTCATCGAGCCCGAGGCCGACGACGAGCTGATGTTCCAGACCAGCGTCATGAACTTCTCCTCCCGCGTGGAGATCGCCCGCCACGGCTTTGAGACCGTCACCCTCAAGCTGGCCAAGGAGTACGAGCGCTTCCACGAGGTCTGCGCCCGCCACGGGATCGAGATCTCCGCCACGCGGGTGCGCAAGGTGGTGCGCCACTTCGACGAGGAGCCCGAGGGGGTCGGAACCTGGCGCAAGATCCTCGAGCAGACCACCGGGGCGCTGCTGCGTCAGACCGGGGCCGCCGGCTCCGGGGGAGCGCCGGCCGAGGCGCCGCGCGCCGAGCGCGCCGGGTCCTAGCTCGCGGTCGTTGCCTGCATCCATCCCGCTTCGACGCGGACTGTCCGCGGCGATTGTACGGTGGCGGGGCCAGCAGGCCGCGAGGCGGCGGCCCGGAGCCCGAGCGCGATCGCCGGCAGGTCAGGCCCGAGCCGGCTCGGGCTCGGGAGCGAGCCGCAGGTTGGAGAGGAAGAGGGTCTTGTCGATTCGGCCCTGGAAGATCGGGACGCCCCACGCGAGGCACTTCTGGATGACCTCGTCTCGGTCGAGTCCCGCCTCGCGGGCGAGCTCGGTGGGCGTCAGGTGGTTGGCCATGTGCGTCCTCCCCAGGTCGACGACGTTACATCCCTGCACAGTACCGGGCGGGGCCGACGGTGTGCGGCCGAGGCGCCCGGTACTGCTGGAGACGCCCGCAATCGGGCGGCCTGTCGGCTCAGATCGGGTTGGGGACGTCGATGTGCACGTGGCCCACGTCGAAGCGCTGGGCGAGGAGGTCTCCCAGCGCGCGGACCCCGAAGGTCTCGGTGGCGTGGTGCCCGGCGGCAATGAAGTGCACGCCGGCCTCACGCGCCTCTGCGGTGACGTGCTCGGCTGGCTCGCCGGTCAGGAAGGCGTCGAGCCCGGCGGCGATCGCTGCCCGGAAATCCGAGGCGGCGGCGCCCGACACGATGCCGAGCGTCTCGACGGTGTCGGGGCCGCAGTCGAGCCACAGCGCCTCCCGTCCGGTCAGATCCTCGATCTGCGCGACGAGTCCGCGGGCGTTGAGGCCCGCGTCGGGCAGCCTCCCGACGACGCCGAGCGCGCGGCCCCGGTGCACCCCGAAGGGCCCGCGCTCCCGCAGGCCCAGCCCGTCGGCGAGGAGCGCGTTGTTGCCCAGGCGCGGATGGGCGTCGAGCGGGAGGTGATACCCGGCCAGCGCGATTCCCTCTCCGAGGAGGACGCTCAGCCGGCGCGCCAGGCCCGGCGTCAGCGCGCGCGAATGAAAGTCCCAGAACAGGCCATGGTGGGCAAGGACGAGCTCGGCGCCGGCATCGCGGGCGCGGTCGAGAGCTCGAGGCTCGCGCTGACCCCGGTGGCCACCGTGCTCACCGGCCGGTCAGACGGTACCTGGAGGCCGTTGGGGCAATGATCCTCGAAGCCGTCGATCTCGAGCTCGGCGTCCAGGAAGTCGATGATCGTCGCCAGCGGGACCATGGCCTGTCGTGCCCACCCTGTCACATGGCTGATCCGATCCGAGATCCGCGCGACGCTCGAGGGCCATGATCACGATACTCGCCCGCGCGCGCGGATACGTGCGATGCTTTGCGTCGATGCCCACGGATGTGGCAGCAGTGGAGAGGGTGCGGTGAACCCGCTCGTCCTGGTCAGGCCGGAGCCCCGCCGCTCCGACCGGGACGACGATGCGCTGGTCGCTGCCGTGCGGGCGGGGGACGAGCGCGCCTTCGAGGAGCTCTACGCGCGCTATCACCGCCGCATAGCGGCGTTCGTCCGCGGGATGGTGCGCGATCACGGCCGGGCCGAGGACGTCACCCAGGAGGTCTTCCTCTCCGCGCTTCGGCGCATGGGCCAGACCGATCGACCCATCGCCTTCCGGCCCTGGGTCTACGAGATCGCCCGCAACGCCTGCATCGACCACTTCCGGCGCAGCTCCCGCACCAACGAGGTCCCCTTTCACGGAGAAGACCCCGGCGGGCCCGACGACCCGGCACACCTCGCCGCGCCGACGGCCGGGCCGGACGCTGCGTTGGTCCACAAGCAGGAGCTCAACCTTCTGCGCGGTGCGTTCGGCGGCTTGTCGGCAAGCCACCACGAGATTCTCGTCCTGCGCGAGCTGGAGGGGCTCTCCTACCGGGAGATCGGTGATCGCATGGGGCTCACCCGCCCGGCGGTGGAGAGCACACTGTTCCGCGCCCGTCGGCGGCTGTTCCAGGAGTACGCCGAGCTGGACTCCGGACGGCGCTGTCGCCGGATGCAGGCCCTCCTTGCCGAGACGCAGGACGGCCTGGAGCTCGGGGTCCGCGAGGTCCGGCGCCTGAGCCGCCACCTCGCCTGGTGCGGGCCCTGCCGGCGGCACGCCTACCACGCCGGTCTTACCGCTGAGCTGGGTGTCCTGCGGATCCGCGACCGGGTGGCCGCGTGGGCTCCGTGGCCCCTGCTGCTCGCGCTGCGAGCGGCGCGCCCAGGCGTCGACGCCTCCCGTGCTGGCGGATCTCCCGGATCGTTGCCGGTGGGGGTCGCCCATGCCGCTCCTGGCCTGTCCGAGATGCTCGCCGGACCGGCCGCGCGCCTGGCCACCGCCGGTGCGCTGGCCGTGAGCAGCGTGGGCGCCGGACTCAGTGCCCAGCCGAGTCACCACCCGGCTGGCTCGCGCTCGATCAAGGCGCTCCTACCTCCGCCCGGGACGGTGGCGATCGCCGGCCGCGCCGGACGTCTTGCTGTTCCCGGCCCGCCTGGGGGGGCCATCGCGTCGGCGCCGGCGAAGCGAGGACCCCAATCGGCGGTGAGCCCGGCCAGGCAGCGAGGGGGCGCGGGTGCGGACGTCGGCCGACCGGGCTCTGCGGCGCCGGGCGGAGCCGCCGGCCACCGGGCGACGCAATCGGCCGCCCACCGTCCCGCCACCGATCGTCCGGGTGGTCCGGCCTCCAGCGCGCCGTCGGGCCTTCCGCCCGCCGCTCTCCCGCCGGTCGCGGTTCCCGCCCTGTCCGCCGTCCCGGCGCCCGTGGGCAGCGGCTCCTCCACCCCGGCCGTCCACCCCTCGGCTCCGGGCCCCTCGCCCGCCCGGTCCTCCTCGGTCCCGGGCGCCAATGGGCCGTCGATCGCGCTGCCTCCCAGCTTGGGCAACAAAACCGGCGACCCAACGGGCGGAGCGGCTGGCGCGATCGCTCCCCGGGCCGGCGGGCTGCTGTCGCGCTGACCCCCGGCCGCCGCCGGACGTCTGGTTTACTGCTCGCCCATCGGGGCGTGGCGCAGCCTGGTAGCGCGCACCGTTCGGGTCGGTGAGGTCCCGAGTTCAAATCTCGGCGCCCCGATTGATGGAAACCCCCGCTAGCGCGGGGGTTTTTGTCGCTCAGGCGGCGCTCTCAGCGGGTGTGGCGACGGGTCGTCCGGCCGCCCACTGCCCATTCACTGCCCAATGGATCGGGTCCGGCTGCCCATTCGCTGCCCAATCGGCGCCGTGGACGAGGGCGCGTAGGGCGTCGCGCTCTCCGCCGTCGCGGCGCATCATGTGCGTGTAGACGCGCAGGGTGAACACCGGGTCGGTGTGGCCGAGCTGGCCCATCACGTAGGCCGGGTCGTTGCCCAGGGCGACGAGCACCGATGCAAAGCAGTGACGCAGCTTGTGCGGTGATAGGCCGGCCGGTAGCGGGTGCTGCTCCCGCTCGGCGAGCAGCTCGTCGGCTTTCTTGACGACCGGGGCCACGACACGCTGGCGCAGGTTGTGGCGATCGCGCACCCTGCCGCTCGACGTGACGAACACCGGGTCCTCGGGCCCGGTCGCGGCGCTCGCTGCCTTGTGGGTCGCAAGCTCCTCGGCCAGAAGCGGCAGCAGGTCTATCTCGCGCACCCCGGCGCTCGTCTTGGCACGCCCGACGTACAGGCGGCCGTTCGCCAGGTCGATATCACGCCACCGCAAGGCCCCGACCTCCTCGGCGCGCAACCCAGCGAACAGCAGCACGGCGATAGCTACCCGGCGCCCCGTCGTGTGCGAACCGCCCGCGTCGAGCACCCCCGCGGCCTCCAGCAGGACCGCGAGATGCTCGGCGGAGTCGAGGTGCACAGGCCGGGGTCGCGGCGCCTTGAGCCGCCGACGGCGCCCCGCAGCGGGGTTTCGCTCCATGTGCCCGTACTCGACCGCGACCTCGAGAATCTGCGCGAGCAGCGCGAGGGTCATATTGATGCTGCGGGCCCCCAACGTCCCGTCGCGGACCTTGGCGTTGCGGTAGCGGTCCACGTCGGCGATCGTGATCGCCGAGACGTGCTGCTCCGCAAAGAACGGCAGCAGGTGGTTGGTGAGGTCGTTGCGGTAGCTGCTCACCGTGTTGGGGCGGATCTCGGCCCGCTTGGCCGCGAACCAGTCCGACGCGAATTCCCGAAACGTCGGCTTTGACACCGGCACCGACGCCGGCTCGGACGGCCGCCACGCGCCGCGGTCAACGTCGCGCAGGACCGCGGCCAGCTCCCGGTCGGCCTTCGCTTCAGTCCACCCGTCCTCGGGCGCGCCCAGCGTCACGTACTGGCGACTCCCGCACGCGCGGAACCTCAGCGCGTAGCTGAAACCGCCCTTCGTCGGGTTCCGGACGACCTGGCCGCTCGCAGGGCGCGGCATGTCAGCTCCTTCTCTGGGGGTGCCTCGGAACTGAGCCGAGCCGCCGCTCACCGCGCTGACGCGCTGCGTACGCCCGGTACTCCGCCGCCCAGCGAGCAAGCGGACGACCTGACTCGTCGCCGACCGAAGTCAGGCTCGTCGCCCAGCGACCGATGACCTCGGCAATCTCCTCGTATGCGTCAGCCTTCATCTCCGCGATTTCCGCGGGCCCCATGGCCCCGCCGTCAATGATCTGCATGTCAGCTCCTCTCGGGGTCGATCGGCTCCATGCCGGCCGCCCACGGCCGCGACGCCTTGAAGTCCGGGCCGAGCACTTGGTCCCCGCCGACCGGGTAGGCACCTTCGCTGTGCGGGTCGGTCAGGGTCGCTTCGAGTGCGTGTCGAATCTGCTGGTCGCTGAGGCGTGCGCCACGCGCGAGCGACACGGCGAACCCGAGCGCTTCGAGCGCCGCGTAAGCCTCGCCGCGGCGCTCGGCACCGCGGTAGCGGGCGCAGTCATCGCACAGCGCGTCAGCGATGCCTGCCTCGTTCAGGGAGTCGCGGTAGGCGGCCGGGTCGCCGCACCCGTCGCAGGCCGGCAGCGTCAGGGTGGTGCTCATGGGCTCTCCTCGGTTGGTCAGCGCCGAGAGAGAAACGGGCCGGCGAGGCGAGGAGGCTCCGCCGTAGCGGATAGCGTCCCGGTCGCGTCGAGAACCGTTCTTCTCGGTGCCATGCCCCCGGGCCGTTAGCGCGGTCGCGGGGGCGATTTGCGTTGTGGCCGGGAGCATACGCCTCGGGTCAAGCGGCTCGTGTGAGCGCCACGGGCCCCGCGGACGCGTAGGCCCACACTTCGAGCACCGTGCTCGGCCCGCCCGCGCTCGCGTATCGCCGTGTGCCCTGCACGTGGCCGACGTAGGCGTCGTCGTTGTAGAGCAGCCCGTTGAGCGCGTCCAGTGGCGCTTTGAGCAGGTTGTCCACGTCGGGCTTGCCCAGGGGCCAGGCGGGCGCCGAGAGGCGAAGCTGCCCGGCGTTGCGCCCGGTGGCGTAGTGGCTCGCCGGGCGCGGCAGGTGGAAGTCGCCGCGGACCGCGAGCACAACCCCGTCCGGTAGGCGGGGTCGGCCTGCCATGAGCCATGCCTGCCGGACCCGTTCGGCGTGCTCGGCCTGCGCCGGCGCGGTGAAGTACCGCCCGCCTCGCCGCCGGGCCCGCGCCCACGCCACAGGCGGCCCCGGGACGACGAGACGCACGACCTCGCCGGGCGCAGCCATCGGCCTACGTACCCGACGATGAGGGATGATCTGCCAAGTGGACGACTTCGGAGAGCAGTTCGCCAAGCGTGTGCTCGCCGAACTTGAGGACAAAGGGGCGGCTCATTCGCTCTGTCCGGTATGTGGGCGGCGGGACTGGGCGCTCAACCACGACACCATCGCCCTCCTGAACCACCTTGGGCCCGACATCCAACTGGGTGACGCGAGGGGGATGAGTGCCATCGCCATCGTCTGCAAGCACTGTGGGTTCATCCGGCTTCATTCCGCGCTCCATCTCTTCGACTCGGGCTGACCTATGCGACCCGCTCAACCAGCGGTTCGCGTTGCGACGCGGGCTCGGGGCTGTCGGGCTGGGGCATGGTCGGGTACACCGGCGCGGTGGCCGGCCGCGGCGGCTCGGTCAGAGCCATCAGGGCACCGAGGACGTGCTCGATGGTGAGCGGCTCACCGTTGGCGCTGCGGAGTAGCGGGACCCAGCCGCCCACGGCGTTTGACCACTTTGTCCGCTCGGGGAAGCCGTCGAGCCAGGAGGCGATCCCGCGGGCCTGCATCAGCTCGGCGTGGTCGGCGCGCAGCTTCTCGATGTCCTTCGTGAGCGCGCCACGGGCCTTGGCGGCTCGCTGCTCGAGCTTGGCGCGCACCTCGGGCCCGTAGCGCTCGACGGCTTGCGTCACGTCGGCGAGCTGGTCGGCCACGGCCCGCTCGAGCGCGTCCACCCGCCGCTGAACCTGGGCGAGCTCCTGGTCGACCTTCTCGACGTGAGCCGGGCCGGGGTCGGGTTTGTCGGCGCGGATCGCCTGGGCGAACGCCCCGGCGTCTGCGTCGAGGGCCGCCGGACGCCCCGACGCCAGCCCGTGACGCTTGGTCTGCAGCTCGCGGTACTCGGCCACGAGCCGGTCGTACTCGCCGATCAACGGGGCGAGCTTCGGGTGCTCGATCGGTGGGAAGGTGATCGTGTCCATCGTCGCTACTCCTTCGTGTCGGGGTTGACGCCGGCCATCGAGCGCATCGCGGCGTTGATCTGGTCGTGCGCGGTCTGCTCAGCGTCGGTCGGCCCGGGCGAGGGGTTGGCCGCCGCCTCCGCCGCGGTCGGGAACCCGGCCTGGCGGCGCATTTCCTCAGCCAGCGCGGCGTGCGCCGCCGCGCTCGGCGTCAGCGGGGTCGGCTCGACCTCGGCGCCCGGCGTCTCGATGGCCTCGGCGCCCGGCGTCTCAGCGTCCGGCGCGTCGGCACCGAACAGCACGCGGGCGACGCCTGCGGCCTGGGGGAACGCTTCGAGCAACCGCATGGTGGTCGTCGGCGCCAGCCGCTGCTCAGCGGCCACCCTGGCGATCGCGACCGCCTCCTTCGCGTGGCCCGCAGCCTCTAGGGTCTGCGGAAGCAGGCCCGCTCGGTCAGTTTTCTTCTCAGCCATTCTGTTTCCTCGTTTCTGGTTGTTGGTGTGTCAGTTGTGGAAGGTGTGTGCTGCGGTTACAGCCACTCGATGAGCGGCCCGTCGTAGGTCACCCCGGCGTCTAGTTGTGAGTGAGCGAGTGCCATCGCGATCAGCGCATCAATGGGCCGGCGCGATTTGCCCTTCACCAGCCGCCAGCCACGCTCGTGCTGCTTGACCGCCCCGGCGCGGACGTGGGCTGTGAGGGTCGGGTCGCCGTTGTGGGCAATCTCGCCGCCGACGATCGCCGTGTACAGGTCCTGCGAGGCGACGGTCATGCGCTCCGCGCTCTGCGGGACCTCGACCATCAGCAGCCCACCGTCTGACAACTCCTCCGCCGAGCGCGCAAAGCTCCAGGGGTCATAGGCGACGGTGCGCACGTCGTAGCGCTCGGCGTTGCGGCGGATCGCTCCCTCCACCAGCGACAGGTCAACCGCTGTGCCGTCCCCACGCGGCGCGTAGACCTCGGCCTCGACAACCACCCGGCCATCCGGCCGGCGCCACAGCCGCACAACCGCGGACGTATCGCGCTTCGTTGCGACGTCGACGCCGAGGACGACCTCCGCCTGGGCGGGAATCTCAGCGTCGGGGTCCTCGCACGCCTCCCACGCATCCGCCGGCAGCCACTCGTCGGCACCCTCGGTCCAGAGGTTGCAGGCGAACCGCAGCCACTCTGAGCGCGTCGTTGTCGGCGACTCGTGCCGGGCCCTCAGGTGTTCAACGGTCAGCGCCGACAGCGGGTTGGCCTGCTTGACCACGGCCAGGTCATCGGGATCATCGCGACCGTCCACGAGCGACCATTCGTGCAGTGCGAAGGACCCATCGGGGTGTCCGCCGCGCAGGTAGGCGCCTTCTCGGGCTGCGCCGCGCTCCAGCGCGGACTGCCGGGCCTTCCACAGCGGGCTGTCGCGGTCCCACCCGGCCGTCGAGATCGTCACCATCCGCCCATTGCGCTTGCCCAGCCCGTCGCGCAGGACCGCGTAGAGCTCCGGGCTGTGGTGGCGGTGAAGCTCGTCGACCAGGGCGAGGTCGACGATCAGGCCGTCCGCGGTGTCAACGTCGCTGGCGAGGATTCGTACGCGGCCGCCGAGCTGCCTATGGGCGACCTCGCGCTGCTTGACCGTGAGACGCGCCTGCAGCGCCGGTGAGCGCCGCACGAACCCCGCGGCCTGGCGCAGCATGATCCCCGCCTGGTCGCGAGCCGCCGCAGCGATCACAATCTCGGCGTCGGCGCGTGTGCACAGCTCAAACAGCGCGAGCGCCGCCAGCGTCGTCGTCTTGGCGTTGCCCTTCGGCAGCAAGATCAGCGACTCCCGGGCCCCGGCGAAGTAGTCGCCCAGCATCCGACGCTGAAATGGCTCGAGCACCATCCGCTGCCCACTGTCCAATGTCAGCCGAGCGCAGAAATCGGCGAACGCGTCAAGCGACACGGCCCTGCCTCCTGGTCGCCAGCTCGTCAAACCGCGCGAACTCGTCACCCTCAGCCGCGGGCTCACCGTCCGGGCGATGCAGCGACGCGAACAGCCGCATCGCCTGCACGCTCCCGGCGCGCACAGCCTTCGCCAGGTGCGCCTCGAACTCGGACCAGTCCATCTCCGCCGACTTCAGGCGAGCAGGACGCCCACGCGCAGCGGCCAGGTCGGTCGCAAACTGCGCATACCGGCCCTCCGTGTCCTTGCGACCCTTCCGGGCCCAGGCGCGCGCTGTGTGGACGCTGATCGACGCCTGAGCGCTCGCCGTCTCCAGCGTCGCACCAGCCCTCACCGCGCCGACGAGCTGCTCAGCGACCTGCTCGAACCTAGATCGCATTCATCGGCCCCCCGATTTGAAAGTCGGCGCGCGCGGTCGCCTTGGAGCAAGGGCGCCAGCCGTCGAGCCAGTGATTGCGAAGCCCCCCTACGGCGGTGGTCGGCGGCGTCGCGCGGGTGCCGGCGTGGCCGGCGCAAAGCCCCGCGGTAGTGGGTGCTGTGGGGAATGGCCGAATGGCGGAGGGTGTGAGGTTCCCGGCTGGCGAGGTCATCGGTCACCATCGCGCTTGGAGCAGTTGCAGTGCTCGCAGAGGGCTTCGAGGTTGGCCTCGGCCGAGCTACCGCCCCGGGACACCGGGTGCACGTGGTCCACGTGGTCGGCGTAGGCGCCGCAGCGGGCGCAGCGGTAGTCGTCGCGGGCTAGGACGGCCTGTCGGGTTGCACGCCATGGGGCGGTGCTGGAGGGTCGCGGGATGGCGCAGGCGTGGCACCGGCTGCCGCTGCGGATCAGTCGGCCGCAGCCGAGGCACGGCCGGCTCACGTCGCGCCTCCTGAAGGGTGGGCGCCGCGCCCGGCCGACCCAAGGCGCCGGGCGCGGCAGCCCGCTTCGCGCGCCTGCGCCTTCTCGGCGGTCGCAGCGAAGTGGTCGTCGGGAGCGTGCTCGTGGCGGCTCCCGGCAAGGCGTAGGAACGTTCCCGCTCCGGTTGAGCCGTAGAACCTCACGCCGCGTCCCTGACGTCGAGGAGCGGCGCACCGCTCGGGGTGAAGCCGTCCCGCTGCCGTGCTCGCCGTGGCCTGGGCGCGACGGGTTGCGGCTCGGGCTCGGTGCGGCGCTCAGCGGCCAGCGCCTGGGCAACGCGAGCGGGGTCGAAGCGCAAGCGCGGTCGCGTGCCGGTGCCGATGCGCACGGCGCCGAGCGTGTCCGCGTGGTCATAGATGGTCGAGCGGGCCAGGCCGAACCGGCGGGCGACCTCGGCAGCGTCAATCAACGCACCGGTGTGATCGGTCTCGGTGTGGGCGTCGGTCAGTAGTTCGGCGACGCGGTGGGCGATCAGGTCGATGGTCGCGGCGTCGAGCCGCACCGTGTTGGGTGACGGGTGACGGGTGGTGACGGCACTTTCGGAAAGTGCCTTACGCGCGCGCATGTGGGAGGTTTCCAATTCTGCCGTCACCTTCCGTCACCCGTCACCCGATCGAGGGTCACGCCGACGTAGATCCGGGAGCCTTTGGCGCCTCGTTTGGCATGGATGCCGCGCCGGGCAAGGCGTTGGCCCAGAGCAACCCCGCCGAGCGGACGCTCGCCGGCTTCGGCGCAGTACGCCTCGTAAGCGGCCCGGAGGTCGCTGGCAGCGACGGCACCGGAGGGTTGGCAGCGGTCAGCGAGGAAGGCGCCCAAGTGATCCTCGGCGGCCCGGTAGGCGCTGGTCGCGGCGGTGACGGCGGTGGCGTTGCCGAGCCCGTCGCGCTGCCACGCCAGGCACCCGTCGACCGCCCAGGCGAGGATGCCTGGCAGCTCGCCGCGCAGGGTGGCGGCTAGGTGTCGGTCCTCGCGCCCCTCGAAGCTGGTCTCGAAGGGGATGAGGCGCAGGCGGCGCCAGATCGCGTCATCGTCGCCGTCGACGCGGGGGCGGTGGTTGGTGACGAGCAGCAGCTTGAAGGCGGGGCGGAACTCGAAGTGCTCGCCGTAGAGGAAGCGGGCGGCGATGGTGTCGCCGCCGGTGACCTCTTTCACAGTGGCCTCGTCGAGGCGGCGTCCTTCACCCGACTCGCTGGCGGTGACGAGCCGCGCGCCGTGCAGGCGCGCGAGGTCGTTGCGGGGGCCGCGGTCGCCATGGGCGCGGGTGAACGTGTCGAACGCCGCGGTGACGGCCAGGTCGCCGTGCAGCTCTTTCACGACCTCGACGGCAGTTGACTTCCCGTTACCCCCGCTGCCGTGCATGACCGCCAGGACGTGCTCCCGGGTCTCCCCGGTCAATGTGTAGCCGACCAGCCGCTGAAAGAACCCGATCAGGTCGGCGTCGGCGTTGAAGACCTCAGCCGTGAAGCGTTCCCAGCGCGGAGCGGTAGCCGCCGAGTCGTAGGGCACATCGGTTCCGCGGGTGATGAGGTCGGCGGGGTCGTGGTCGCGCAGCTCGCCGGTCCGCAGGTCAAGGGTGCCGTTCTGGCAGGCGAGCAGGAAGGGGTCGCGGTCGAGCTCGGCCACGGCGGTGGCGATCCCGGGCTCGGTCTCGGCGAGGGTCAGCATCGCCCGGATGCGCGGCTCGGCCTGCGCCCGGGCGGCCTCCTTAGCGGCTCGCGTTCGCTGCTCGGGGTCCTCGAGGGCGGCCGCGGTGGTGAGAAGGCGGCGGGCGGTGTCCTTTGCGGCGCGTTCGGCGTCGCCGGTGACGTCCGGCCGCCAGCGGTCGCCGCCGAACACGAGCCAGCGGCGTTGCTCGCGGACGTAGCGCAGCCGGTGGCCGTGCTCGGCGACCAAGCGCTCGGCGCGACCGAGGTCGCCGACCGGGACGCCAGCCGCGGGCCCGCGGCCGTTGATTCGCTGGCGCTCGGCCACGAGGTCGTCGCGTACGGCTGCGAGCTGAGCGGTCATGCGGCGCCGCCGGACACGGCGAGCAGCTCGTCGAGGAGCCGGCGCTTGACGTCGATGAACGCCTGGCCGCGGAGCGGGAGCGCGTAGTCCCAGAGCAAAGCGGCGAAGGCGTAGACGTCGCCGCCGCGCTGGCAGCCGTGGCACCAGACGCCGCGGTCAGCGTCGGGGTAGACCTTGAAGCTCGGCGAGCGGTCGTCGTGGGCGGGGAGCGGGCACGAGACCATGCCGCTGGGAGGCACGTGCAGGCCCGTGAGCGCCTCGACGAAGCTGGGCGGGTCAATCCTCCGCAGCACGTCCTCGGTCCACCCGGGGGCGCGTGCGGCTCGCCGGGCCCGGCCCCGTTCGAGGCTGACCACAGTGGACCGCGGGACCGACTCGGCGATCAGCTCAGCGAGGGCGCGCGGACCAGCATCGCTGCTCATCGCTCGACCTCTCCGCCGGCCGCTTCGCGCGCGTCGCGCAGGTCCCGGCGGCGGTGGTCCTTCCAAGTGGCGGCGAGGTGATCCCACGCTTGCCGCTGGCGGTCCGCGGGCAGGGCATAGAAGACGTCGGCGCGATCCGCACCGCACAGCGCCCGGGTGTAGCGGCCGAGGTCGGCGAACGTCATCCGTCGGCCTCGGACTCGAGCAGCTCGGCCAGCTCCGGGAAGACGACACGCGGGTCATCGCAGTCGAGCGCTCGAGCGATGCGCGCCGCCGTCTGCAGGCTGGGCGTGTTCCGCCCAGCTTCGAGCCGGCCAATCGTCTCGCGATGGACTCCGGCCAGTTCGGCCGTGGCTGCCTGGGATAGCCCCGCCAAGAGCCTCATCCGACGAAGCGTCGTCTTCGGCGGTGATGCTGTCGGGTGCAAGGGTGATGATGGGGAGTGCGTCATGGACCCCACCGAGGCTTTCAGACGACAGACCCCGAGAAGTCGCGCTTTTGCCGACCGGATATCGCCGCTGGTGGGCGAGGTCCCGAGCGTGTCGCTGCGTGCCCGAAGCGAGGTCTCAGACGCCGAGCGCCACGCTTGGAAGAGTCAGCTCGCATGGCTGGCCATCGCGGCCGTGCTGGACCGTGAGCCGACCTTCTGGAGCCAAGTCGACGCGATCCGGGCGGCCGCCGACCTCGACCAGGAGGCATGGCGCGCCGCCAAGCGCTATGGCAGCGGCCGGCGCCGCGAGGTCATCGCGTCGTTTCTGGCGTCGGTCGCCGAGCCGGACGACCGAGCCGTCGCCCGCCGGTTGCTGTACGCCGGGCTGCCATACGCGCCAGCCCGCACGAGGGAGACGACGCGTGTGCACGGACCGCGACCCGACGGGGTGGCTGCGATCGAGGCCGGTGCGCGGTTCGTCGCCCGTCGCGGCCTCGGGCAGTGCCTCGCGGAAGGCTGCGAATCACCCGCGCGAGGCTGGTACATCAAATCCCCGCGCGTCAACCGCAAGGTGCGGCTCGACTACTGCGGCGACCACCAGGCCGACGCACAAGCGGCCTGGCGCGAGCGTCTCATCGACAGGTTCTTCGACCAGCTGGCCTGAAGGCGTGCGGCTATTCGCCAATGGGCAGTGGCGTCCTCCCACTGCCCAAACTGCCCCGAATCGCCCCGAAATCGGGCGTTCCGGGCGGACCGGGCGCAGGGCCGAAACCACCCGGTTTGCAGGTGATTCATGACGCTGGGGCTGTCGGCCTGGCATGATTCGGGTCGGTGAGGTCCCCGGTTCAAATCCGGGCGCCCCGATTGGGCGAAGCCCCCGCAAAGCGCGGGGGTTTCTGTAGCCGTTCAGTCCCCTGGGCTGGAGGCCGTTGGGGTCAGAGGAGGGCGGGGAGCGCGCCGCCGGTTTGGTTGGCGGTGAGCAGTTCGCGGAGGTAGGCGAAGAGGGAGCGGTGTTGCAGGCGG
>JAABUY010000352.1_pt1 | contig 85621 bp, 101 predicted proteins | sample 5560271 | NCBI WGS metagenome assembly JAABUY01 (sample SAMN10711886, study PRJNA513374) | rock metagenome | isolation source: Antarctica rocks | place: Antarctica: Victoria Land, University Valley | reverse complement strand
GCCTAGAGGACTAGTCTTTGGGAGAGGGGGATCGTGTTACGGCCATACCCAGTAAAGGTTATGTAGTAACTAGATATACGCGGGTACAGCGTATTCACGGGTATAAGGTCGCCCGGCTCAATATGCTCGCGGCGACCTCAGCGAGGCGATAGACCTCTGGGAGATCTATCAGCTCGCCATGCTCGCGGCGACCCCGGCGAGCACGGCGATCTAGCAGTATATAGACAAGCCATCTCCCCTAAGGAGATGGGCGTGTTCAATGCAATCGTTACTTAGCATACTACTAGCTACCGGTTAACCCCATGTGCCTGGAACCCTCTTATATCACAAGCTCTAACCCCTAGCCCCTATATCAGAGGAACCTCCGATCGGGACGTAACAGTAGACATTAGACAATAAGATATTAAAATTAAATAATATATTAAATTAAATTTTATATTAAATATTACTGCAATTATTTTTACTGCTGCTTTCACTGTACAACTTGTATCTGAACAGTAAAAGATATTTAAGAATCTTTAAATACTTCATTACAGTGATGCTGTGAAAGCTTAATAAAGAAGACTATCAGCAGTTTAAAATATATTAATTAATGATATTTCTAAACATTATAAGTAAGGCTTTGAAGTTCATAATGACATGCAGAATAAGCTATATGACAAAGATTTATTATTTATTATTTAAAATACTGCTGAAAGATCAAAAGATTATGTTTACAAAGCAGACAATTTATATACTGCTGAAGCAGATCTACAGAGTATGAGAGTTAAACATGTTAATTACATTATTATTAATGCTGAATATATTAGAAGTCTTTAATAATGTCTTTTATAAAAATTTATTTTATAATCTCTAAAAATGCTGTCTATCACTGAAGATAATAAACTGAATAAAAGACTTTCTGAAAAAAAGAACATCAATAACAAAGCTGTTAAAATATGAGTTAAAGAGCTTTGTCATTCATATAGACATATCTTAAAGCTTATCATTATCATTTATTTTATATTTATTTTACAATATTAACATGCTAAATCTAGTCAATGATTCACAGCTTTGAGTCACAGCAGCAAATTAAATTGATGATGTAAATATCATAGTGACAAAAAAGTCAGCAGAGAAGAATTGCATTGCTTTGTACACAATATACAGTTATACAAAGCAATAAGTTTAAAAATATGTCTCTATCTTTATCTTAGTTAAGTATGAGTTCATTTATTTTACAAATCACTTCATAAGACATGACACAACAGTAAAGTTGACTTTAAATATATACATAATACAGACATCATCAATGTATAGAGTGCTGAGAGTCATCTTGAACTTACATTTAAAATGAAATGTATATATATAATACATTTAGACTTAAGTCACAACAAGTTTTAAAAGTTTAGTGATGTTGACAGACTTTACATAAAATTTTAAGCTTAAGAATTTATAAAAACTCTATATGACAATGATGCTGTCACAGATTCTGTACTGCTGCTCAATTTAATACAGTTTAGATAGTGAGTACAGAACCATTATATAACAAAAATGAATTCTTTAGAAACTGACAGCTATACAGTAATGAATAAAAGTCATTATAGCAGAAATCTTCTGCATAACAGTAGACTTAATATTAAACATAAAATTCTTTCTTTTTTTAATGAAACAGTAGCTAAAGAAGACACTGAGAAAGTTTATGCTTTATATTGTCATTATATTAATTTACACTTTAATGAAGAAAATCAGACCTGATTTTACAAAGAAGCTTTGCTGAAAGAGCTTACTGAAACATTTATAGCTTTATTATAAAATGCAGATACAACTCTCATTAAAAGTTAACTTAAAATTTAGAGCACTCTATATTGTATTATTATGATAAAATAGCTTAACTATTCACATAGATAACAATGCAGATAAAGTTGTTCACAGATACAATATTAACAAACTTTGTTAAAATTGAAAGATATTGAATATCTATACAGATAACAGTGACATCAAGAATTAAATAAGTGCAGTATTAATGATATTGAAAAGAGATCTGAGACATGATGTATATAAATATAAATGAGACATTCACAGTATATATAACAGAGTTATAGAGTTTAATCATAATGATAAGTATAATAAATGCAATAAAAATGATGAAATTAAAGCTCTGAGTAATGAACATATACATAGATAATTAAGCAGCAATTTAATCAGTTATTAAACTGAATATATAATTAGTTACTGCAGTGCATAATGAAGAGAATGAATGATCTGTAAAGTTAAAAGATTTAGATATGAATTTGATGAATATTAATGCATATAAAGATATTAGAAAATGAAGAAATAGATAGAGCAGTCAAGATAGTGACTTAGATTAAAGATTTACATATTGAGAAAGAATAGATTACAGAGATTTTAACATTTAATTATTATCTGTAAAATAAGACTTTATTAGTAAGTAGCAAAAGAATGAGTCAATAACTGAAAAAATAAAATAATGAGATAAGTCATATTTAATATAAAGCAATAGTTAGACAGAAGAGTATTAAATAAGTATATAGAACTTTATTGACTTATAAGCTTTCTTACTATTCAGTTATATATAGAGAAGATTGACATAATTTATTATCTTTATATTATAAATTAAATAAACTCTTCACAATATTTATATAATCTGAGCATTCAGACTGTTTATTATGTGCTGATGAAATATTTATAAACTTAAAATTTAAGAAAGAAACTACTGAGATGAGTTAATAATATAAAAAAGATTTTATAAGACTCAGTATTAATTAAAATAATTATTATATTTATGTTATGAAGCAATCTTCTGAGACAATTTCAGACTGTAAAAGAGACATTAGAAGATTTAATATTTTTAGATGCAGTTTAAAATAGAAAATTCAATAATTATATATTTTAGACTGCAGAAAAGACAATTAATTATTTACAGCAACATTTATTTTTTATTGATGACAGTTAAAGAAAGGCATTAGCATTAGATCATAAGAAAAGAAGATTAGTAAGCATTAAAATTAAAAAAAACATAAAAAATTACAGAAAGCAAAGTTAGAATTTGTATTAATTAATTTATGAGATGATAGTGATGATAACAGCAAGATAATAATGAGAATGAGATCAGTATGCATTAGTTGCTTGTAGTTATGCAATGTATGACAGCCTAGGCAGTCTCAGTCATCTATGAATTAATCAATTAATCAATTAATTAATTAATTGACACCTGAGATAATTATTTTGTGTGCCAAAAATTGAATCAACACCTGTCTGCATATTCATAAGAATTGTCAGTATACAATAGATGCACCTTTGTCAAGCTGTATTCTTGAAGTGCTGAACACAAATGAGCAACTAAGTCTCAGGCTCTCTAGAATCAATAGAACACAAGGTAACTATGTGGCTCTAAGCTATTGCTGAGGTGAAGATCAGCTTGCAAAGCTAAAGTCACACAATTTATGAGCATACCTTAAAAACATTGACAAGTCAACTTTGTCAAAGACTGTCTTGAATGTGGTTAATGTCACATGCAGCCTCAGAATTCACTTTCTCTGAATTGATGCTTATTGCATCATTCAGAACAGTGGGACAGACAAGCTCAAAGAGAGATAATGACATCATCAATACTCTAGCTTTGTTGAGCATTCATTGAGAAGACTTAAGAGTGAATTGCAATGCATGAAGCTCTAAGACCATCATTAATTACTGGAACTTGCCTATGTTCTCAAAGTGTTAACCATGCACCATCAGGAAAAGAGAAGTTCTTTCATCTATATCAAACAGCAACTCACACTAGCATTCAGGCAGAATCTTTCTTGATGAGAGCTTGATGGCTGAAGTAGCTACTTCTTTTTTTCCTGTTAGCGGCAGTCAATAACAATGGTGTTGAACTTCATTCTCACTGTTTCACATCAATTCATCTATTTTGTTTTCTGACCAAGCTTTGTACGACATGAACAAGCAAGATGTACAATTTGCGATCCAGTGGCCTTGGCTTCAAGTTGACGCCATCAGAAAATTAGGACCCAATACCATTCTTACTGACCAGACCTTCAGCTACACCAACTCTACAACCTTTGATGGACAGCCTGCCATGATTCACTGACATCACAAATCAGCCTCACTCCCAAAACCAACAGCTCTCTCACTTCAAAAAGGCCCTCTGAGAACGCTCTAAATCAAGGTTATGCAACGCATGTCACCACTCAATCTCCACTTGTAACGGTTGACAGCCTGTCACTTTGAATATCATCAAATGACCAGTGAAGACTCAGTTATGCTGCATTTTCAAGTCAATATCATGTCAAAATACCTTCACGACAAGCTAAATCGCCGGTAATCACACTCACAAGCAATTCACAGATATAATCAATACTCAGATACACACACTTTCAACACAATACAAAGACTTCACAAAGCTCCATCTCAGTATGAGAGCCATCCACTATTACACCTCTGAATGTCACACCTTCTTCATACAAGATCCTCAGTTCTCTTGACTGAAAGGGTATTACTGAGGGGTCAGGGTGACAGGGAAAGGGCTTTTGGGGAGAAGCTGTGAGTACACTATTCATGCAAGTCATGACCTTTCTCATTGATCTTCTATGCATTTGCTTCTTTGTAGCAGCTTCCATTTATCCTTGACGGTCCATCTCTTCAGAGCACAATGACTGACCTGAAGCACCCTCAGGGGTGACAAGCTTGTGAAGGTCTTCAATGAATAATTTTGATGAAGACTGCAGGGTGCTTCATACCAATAATACTATCACCAACGGACACACAAACCTTTGGGTTCCTCCGGACTCCAGCGGTGTCTGGATCTTCTTTGTGAGGCAGTATAGGCGCAGAAATTCTTGCTGATTGGTTAGATCTTTGGGAGTCTGGCTTCATCTCAATGGATTTTGTTGATATCTCTATGTATGAGGACTGCTTGACACTGAATGATGCTTACTGATGAGAATGAGTGAATGGAAAGGGCAGCTTTCCTCACATCACCACTGTGGAACATCAGACAAAAAGAGTGAAGCATCTTTCCTTTGCATTGAGTATCCCAGTTGCAGAAAGGGTTTGTGCGCTCAATGAAGACGCCATTGCTGATGACACATATAGTCTCCTTCTGGTTTATATAGAAATTCAGTTGAGTAAATCATGAAGCTGAATGAGATGGGCCATCTGCTCTGTCATACAAGCTCATTTAATTATCTCTATGAAGATTGTGTCTCAAGTGATTTGTCTAGTTTTGCGAAGGACTTTGGCACCCATGACAAGCTCGACAAATCCACAAATATTCAGTCGAGCCAGCCACCCAGTCGAGCCACCCCATTAGTCACAAACATCCTCATCAACATTGTCGTCTAACTTGTTGTCACCACACATCCACAATGGCCTCAGATGAATCAATTGAGTCAATTCTTGATATTTCCACGCAATATAGTGTAGCCTTAGCTGATTTGAACAATGATCCATCAGTTTCCCTTCACAAGATTGCTCAAATCTATGACTACCTTAGTCTACCCTACAAGCTTGTTGGAAAGAAAGACAATCAACAAAGGCCTTTCAGACAGATCAACAATGGCTGTCAGTGCATGAGAAGGATGCTTTAATTTGATGGATTGATACTATAACAGCTTGGGGGTGGCCTTCACAGATTGAACAGCTGGAATCCATCAGGCGCTGTTCAGGATCGCTTCTTCATTGACTGTGGTGGAAACTTAGTTGAGTTCAGCATTGGTGACCGGCAACATCAAGGAAGGGTCATGTCCACCTAACAACGCTAGCGACTCGCCATTCTCAGTGGATTCATTGGTCGCTGCGCAAGGCTTGGACACTCATTTGAGTAGAGGGCCTAAACAGCGGCGAATTGCAGTATAGTCTATTGGAAGCCGTGAATCACGGTTTGAACATAGGAAGCTTTGACAGCCAGTAGTGTCATTGATCAAGATGCATGGGTGCGACAGTTGAAACCTCTATGTTACAATTCTGTGTTTTATTTATGTCTATACTTGGCGGCCAACCTGAACCATGACATGTCGAAGACTTTTGTGACGAGTAGAGATCTCGAGGCCGAAGGGAAACGTTAATTAGTGCGATACGGAACACAAGTCAAGCATGGCTACATGGAAATGCAACTCGTCCGGCGCTTTGACGTGTCGTTTCACTTAGCGCCTACGGTACGGAGGAATCTTTGGGCGATTCACCTAACTATAGTACCCTCTTGAGTATATATAATTAACATGAATTCCTTGTCAAACATCATCTCAGCAAATTACTTTGACGAAATGGAGTCACCATTGAAAAGACGACGCACACATGATGACCTCCGGGAACCTCCACGCAAGTTTTCCAAGTGTTATCCTTTCCAAATAAACACTCATCAATCTCACCTCTCGCCATTCACCATTCACAGATCCAATTCATTCCATGCGACCTTGTGAATGACCTACCCACTGTGGCCGACAAACCACATCTTAGCAACTCTGACTGGATTTCCCCTACCACAGACAAAGAAAACATTGACCCAACTACTCTTGACCGTCGCTACAACAAAGCCGAGCGATGTCCACGGTGCAAGCCACTTCAAGGATACGCAGACATAGAGGGCAACGTGGGCATTGAGGATAATAATGCAAGCACAAGTCAAGAATGCTGGGTAACACGTGATGGGGAATTGTACAGTACAGTTACTGGTCCTTTAGCCAGAAGCTTTGAGTACAAGTGGGAGACATCTAAGTGGATGCGTTTCAAAGATGAAGTCTCTGCAGGTGAGAATCTCCAATTAAATATCCCTGATACACCTGTAATAGATTGTGAGAACTCAGGCATCCTGGAACCCACCTCTTGCGATTCCGAGCCGTCGACCCTCCACTCTATTCCACCACCACGCGAGGCAGGTTCCATGGCTTAGCATGATCACGGCACCCCTGACTATTTCACCGGCGCAGCCCTGCAGTGTAACCCCGGTGGCGAACCAACTTCCCTCTGCCGCTTGATTCTTGATGTTCTTGTACTTGGCCCCGGATTCTGACTGTGAGCCCCATCAATCCCTCTGAATGCTTCCAGGGCTTCAGCTGCAGATGTGCGCTCATGAGCACTCCAAGCTAGCATTCGCAGCACATTCTTCAAAAAGGAAGCTTCAACACCATCCTCTTCAATCCAGCCTTGCAAGCGCTGCTGAATAGATTGATATAGTTCGTCAGTCATACCCTTGTTTTCTAGGCGGTCACCAGTAGCAATAACATAAGCAGAGACCCCAAGCGCCCACACATCAACCTTCCTTCCGTAGGGTGGGGGCAGCGGCTCCTTATCACGTTTCCATGCCTTGAGTGCCACAATCTCAGGTGCTAGATAAGATAGAGTGCCTTGAGAGTGATCAATGGATGTTGCATCACAAGTTGCAGAATCAAGATCGAAGATGACAGCTTTTGGAGAGATCAGACCGACAATGCCAAGATTGGTGGATTTGATGTCTCAATGCATGACACCTTTGTCCTCGTGTAGAAAGGATAGTCCATTGAGATACTGACAAAACAGAGTGACTTGAGTTGCAGCTGCAAGCTTCTGTTGGCTAGCTAGATCAAAGAGGGTTCCGGATGCTAGAGGCTGATAAATGCAATAGGCTTCAGGAACTTTTGCATCAGGTCCAGCATAGCAGTCAAGGAGCTCTACGATGTGAGACTGCCCTAAATTAGTGGGCAACTTAGTAGTCGGGTAGTACTTACATGTTTCCCAATGTAAGACATCATTCTCCGATGAGCACTTAGAAAGTCCTCGTTTGGCTTCCTAAACCTCTTCACAGCAACTGCACTACCATCGCGCCTTGTTCCTGCTGTGACCAGTCCGAAGGATCCGCTTGCAAATGCCCCCAATGGCCAAGAGTATTCGTTTAACCTCATCGACACAGCTTCTGGGCTTGAACCAAGTATCTTCAATAACCCTTCTCAAGTAGGACCATGGGCTTCTTTCATGAAACTGGTCAGTTGTTGCTCATGCTCCTTTGTGTCTGCGTCTTCATCGTATTCAAAGAGGTAAACGCATTCATCAATTTGAATTTCATCTTCTCGTGCAAGTTGCGCTGGATCAGAGATCCTGGAAAGTGTCCTGCTAGTTTCAGTTCCGTTTGATGCATGTACAGTCGTCTTGTGATGAGTGCCAAGTACAAGACGACAGGATCGCTCATGAATGAACATTGTAACGTGAATGCCCACAATCTCTGCAGTTTTCTTTGGACCACTGAGCAAGAAATCAACCTGCCTGGCTGCAGAGTTGCGTCCATCTCCTAGTATCCATCCCTTCTTTGGATCTCTTGGGGGAATTCCAAGCTTAAAATGGAATGCCCCCTTGTAGCGATAAATAACCTCATTGGATGAGGCCTCAGTTTCAGTGATATCGCTATCAGTGAACACACTGGAAGCGCTGGAAGAGACTTGACGGTTTGGTTCAACATGCATGTTTCGACGTAGATGGGCGAAGTAATCTGGATCGCTCTTGATAGAATCAACAGCAGAATCGAAAGCCAGACGAGCTGCACGGCTGATAGGTGTGAGATGTGCAAAGGCTCGAGCATTCTGCTCGTCATCGTACGCGGGCTCTGGGGTAACTGGGACTGTGTCGCATGGATCCATCGTCAATATAAGATTTCTGCCTTGGTCGAAGGCAATATCGCGGTACGAGAAGTCTTATAAGATGGACTTGAGTTCATCAAATATCGTATGACTTTTTGAGCTTGTTGTTGTGATTTTCATATCTGGTGCCGGTTCTGGTGCGGCAGGAACTCTATATTTAGCACAATAAATAACTGCTGACTCAATCTGAGGCAACATCCGCCACTCACCTTCACACGGAGGATGTCCTAGACTTATCTACACTCATGCATAGTTCTAGGAACGGCCTATCGTTGAATGGCTCATCAGAACTTCAAAGTCCTGTCTACAACATAACTTCTTCTTGTCAATGTCGTCAGTGTGGGGACGTTATCGCAGCATGCTGTCTCAACGATCCACCAGGGTCCCGCGATGCACCACACCAACAAGTAGTGACTGAGCGTGTTCTACAGCAGGTGACATTTGCGCTGGGCAGAATTGTGAACGGAGAAGAATCTTGTGAATCAAGAAGGATATCGGAAGAGAGTCTGTACGAGTTCTGGGAAGACGTCAACTTGCCTGACCTGGAAACGTCACCTTGGTTGTGTTCTCTACCTCAATGGGTCAGGAACGATCGAATGCTTCGTCAGACCCTTGGGCTGCGGTCTTGGCCTTTGAAAGAGACCTTCGCTCAACGGTGGGAAAGAATAGAGGAAAAGTACCGTGATAGGACCCTTCCCAGAAAATCACCAGCTTCTGTGAGCAGCTTTACGAGCTTTGCAACCGACAATTCTCCCATACAGTCACCAAAAGACCACTGTGTCGATCAGCAGGCAAACACTTTGGAGTTGAGTGCTACGACCGGCAAAAGTGCAAATTCTAGGTATTTCAATCTCCCCAACCTCAGGGCGGCGTTCAGAGGCTTACTTGGTGGGTTCTGTGCGCAGTAAGGACAGCAAAGTGAGGCAGTCATGGTGCAACTCTTCAAGTGCTAATGAGCATTCCTCTTCCGGAGAAAGCAGCCTCAACCAATATGCTATAAACGGCTGTGCTCGAGACCCGCCTACCAAGCCTTTCGATGCAACATCTCTTACACCATCAGTATCTCCCGAACTGATGAATCAATCAGCAGTGGCGGCAGGCACTAGAACCAATACGTATCCATCAAGACTTGGAGCTCACAAAACCCGCCGTATTCTACGTAGCGATGTCCTATCGCAAGCCTCAGAGCCTGTTTTCTTCGAGCTGAATCATTTGGGTAAAAGTACCGTGCTTATGGCTTTGTCTTGGAGACAGCGGCTTTACCAGGAAGGAGAATCTGGTAAAGGTGGCACTAAGGATAGAATTGGAAGCGAGGATAGTCCAATTGCACTCTCCAATACGCGACCCTACCAGGCTCATACAACAGCTGGGACGACCCGCAAGCGCAAGCGCATGACACAGAACAGCTTGCCCTACAGTTTCACGTCTATCTTTACTGCTTCACCCACGAACCCTTGCTCATTGAAGCGCGCTCGATACAAAATATCAGCGGTTGAGGTGGGCTTGACATAGCACATATGCCATAACAAGGTCAGGCCCCTCTAAGGAGATCTTCAGGTTTTATGTAAAGAGGACAGTGTTAATTGACTTCAACAACAGTTGGCTTTTGTGCGAAACCTGAGGAACGTATATCATTGCTATGCAACACGAGCTTACTAGACACACGGAATTCAAAACACCCTGTATGGATCCAAAATCGTCTCTACCCTCATCTCTTGCGGCCTAGGCAGACGTGTCAGCTGATAGATTTGGCTCCTGCTGGTAAAGGGTGCCCAGCCGCTGCTCCTAGAGCATGTTGATGTGCTTGAATCGCAGTGTAGGCCCATACTGTTTGCTTGTTGACGATGTCACCCAGGGACAGCGCTATCTGAACGTGAGGAGGATGCGTAGTTGTTAAAGTGCTGCTTCTGCAGCTTGAAGGAGATGGAGGTGATTGCATCAATTGTGCTATCTGTAGGCTTCCATTACAGAGTTACGAGGACACATGGAAGCCACAAGTACTGAAGTAAAACCCTTCTCCGTTCTTAAGCTATAACACCGCTTCATAGTGCATGATCGACAGGCGGGTGCAGGGATATAAGTACTCAGATCTGTCTCTGACAGAGTGCACCTGACGGCGCTCTGCCACTCTTGTAGAGGGGTGTTCAGCTTGAAGTTGCAAGCGGAGTTTGATCTCATTTTCCCGAGCTTTTGTAGCGGGCAACGAGCTGCCCTACTGGATATTGAACCACATGGATCAAATATTCAAAAATTCACTCTTGACGATCGTGGCATCACGATCTAGAAAAGCAAGCGACGGCTTCCTTGACAATTACATGCCCTGTTCGACAGCCTTTTACTTTCCTGTCCTTCACGCCAGCGGAACCCTAGTCACAGTCACCCTGCAGAAAGTTCCTGACATACATTATGCTGACGAGCCCATCAATATGAGAGCTTGGACACTTCAGGAACGTTTGCTTTCACCTAGAACACTGAGTTTTCTGTCTAAAGGAGCTACGCTGGAATGGCAGTGCGAATCAGCATGGGAGAGCAATATAGGGCCAATCGAGAAACCTTTTGGCGAGAAACTTCGTCTTTATTCGCAAATTTTCCCCCGCCGAGGCAGCGCGCCGCTTCCGCTGGCAAGACATCGACTCTGTCATCTTTGGGCAGGGATAGTGAAAGATTACTCCGCAAGGGATTTGACATATTCTGAGGATAAGCTACTTGCCATCAGCGCTGTAGCGCAGGAGTTTGCTCGCGTTTTTGGTACTGGTTACTACGCAGGCCTCTGGCGTAGCATTTTGGTTCCACAGTTACTTTGGAAATCTGTGTATCCGTTGAGCAAACCCAACACCAGGGCCGACACATATCGATCTCCATCCTGGTCCTGGGCATCAATAGTTGGCAGAGTTGACTTGTGTCCATTCCCATGTTTATCTGATTCAAAACTGAATGTTCTGGATTGTAAAGTGGCTCTGGCCGACAACAACACACCATTCGGTGCTGTTGCTTCTGCCATTCTCACTGTACAGGGAGCACTTAAGAAAGCAACAGTACATACCCGCACACTTTACGATTCTGTCACCGGAGAGGTTCTTGCACTTGCGTCACTTGACACTAGGGTCTCAATAGGGCATAATCCTGTATGGTGCCTACTGGTCACGACCGAGTCTTCTGTAGACTGGGACGTGGAAACTCTCACGAGCCAGACAAGTCAAGACTATCCCGACACCCTGTGTGCATTGCTTCTTACAAAAGCACAGTCAAATCAGAAAGTCACCTTTCAGCGAGTGGGCATCACCGATGAATTTCCTGAGCCTAACTTACATTGGTTCGATGACGCTACCGTCAAGGTGAGAGACATTATTTGACGTACTCGCGAAAGGGCTAAAACTGAATGGCACCCAAATCAGATGGCTCGGACAGCAAATTTGACCACAACACGAAGTGCATCCTGTCCACAATCGCGCTAACAACTATATTCTGCTGACCGAGTATGACATTGACTCTATCTCAATGCCATGCTATTGCGAGCGACAGAAATTCGACTTTGAGGGTAAGACTGGTGCTGAAGCGTCATCCTTCGCGGTGCCACCAGACGTCCTGAAGTATTTAGAGGACAGGTTCAATGCCACTCCTGCTGCAGCGACTTATTTATCATCTCGTGTTGCCTGCAGGTGTATTGTCATTCAAAGCTTGAACGAATCAGGGTGTGTCTCATCCAGGTCTGCTAGGTCAAATAGTCCCTCCGAACGGCGAATGGGCTCTTGAGCGGATTTACGCCGCCGCTGGGAATTCAGGCGCACCGACATTACGTCGCTGCATAAGGGAGTGCCCTCCCTTCCTTGATCGTGACGTCAAGGGTCGTTTACCCTCACCAGTCAAAGGGCTAACGTTGATCTGATATTCTATCCTGTGAATATCTACAACTGAAACCCAATCTCATCTCTCCTATCATCCGTCAAGCGCCCCCACTCCAACAACAACCGGAAGAAATATATCTCCATATCCTCCTTCCTCAACACTCTTCCAGCCCATTCCCTTCCACTTTCGGCAATCATCGCGCCCTCTTTCTCATGCGCGGGCATCATCACGTCCCTGCCATCTATCTTCCCATCGATGCCGGCAAAATAGGCCAAAGTACTATGCACCCCGTGAAGCCTCAGATCCTGCGGCACGAAATGCAGCCACGCCGTCAGCCGGGAGTCGGACCACTCGCGGAAGAGCGCCGCTTTGAACGGCAGAGATCGGGACTGTAAGAAGGGGAGAAAGCGCCCGCTGAAGCCGGCTCCGTCGAGGTCGAACAGGAACTTATAACGCCAGTGATCTTGGAAGTCGGAGGGCTTCACGAGGCCGAGTTCGGCTTCTTGATCAGGGCAGTCTTGAAGCCCACAGCGCGCGATCTTGTCCACCACGCGGATATCAGTGTGTAAGAGCGCAGGTATTTCTTTGCCACGCATCGTCTGGTACTCGTATTTGCCTTTTTGAGACCTAGAGGGCAGGAGAATGGGAACGGTCTCGGTCTCGGTAAGGTTGTTGACAAGGTGCACGAGCCGCTGGCGGGTCATGCCCTTCCAGGTCCCTTCTGCGGAGACTCCTTCCGAGGTCGCACCGCGCCAGAAGAGGACATTTTCCTTGTTTGCGTATGGTACGTCAGGATGCTGGTCAGATGGCTCGTATTTGACTTTGTCCATGTAATTCCATGCGCTAGGGTAGAGAATGTCATTGAAACCGTGGGCTTTGCTTTGGCTAAAGACCGGTATGAGGTCGTGGGCGGTCTTGAAGGCGGCAGGGCTGAGGTAGAAACCGTGAAGATTAGCCATGTCGGGTTGATGGCAGATGTCTGCGGCAAGTGTCCAGTTCCGTACGAACGGACCATGAGAGTGCGGGTATGCGCAGGTGGTGCAGACATCACGGGGATTCCAAACCCTCTGCCTACGAGCCTTAGAACTTGGCGGGCAACCTATAGATCCATATTGGTAGAAGGTGTTTGTGAAGGAGTGATCTTCGAAGCTGGTCTCGGAAATCGGTTCTTCGGGAATCGGTGTCCAGCCTGACGCCCTATCCTTGCTCCATTGATTTTCCTTACCCACGGCCAGATTTCCGGCAGCATCTCCAACACTGCGCATCTCTTCTGCATTCCTGAAAGGCACTGCTACTCTGCACTCGTCATTCATATTGAACGCAAGATCCATATCAGGCAACCATTGCGCAAATTGACTGATCAAGGTAATCACGCCATCGAGCATCCACCGATGGGTTGGAAGCACATTCGGGCTTATCTCTGCTTTCCCGGCACGGATACTGACCCCGGATATTTCGTTCCAGGGGTTCGATATAGTCTTCCATGTCTCCTGTCGCAGTTCCGCAGGTGTTTGCGCCCAGAAGCGGACAAGATCATTATGGATTGAATCGTAGTCATCAATGATGAGCGAGGATCTTGCCGTGGCGAAATTGTACCATTCGTCAAATCCACTACCGTAATTCAGTGAGTGTATAAAATAGATGGACACGACCAAATCAAGTGCTTGACTTACGGAGGAGGATGCCGGTTATATCGTCTGCGATATTCTTCGGTAGCTTGGTTGAGCGTTCTACTGGCCGAAGCCTGCTTGAGCCACATCTCGTGCTGGCTTTTGGCGTCGTAAACAAGCATGTCAATAGGATGATAACCAACACCGTTACTTCCGGAAAAATATAATAGAAGTTGAACTGTGAAGAGTAATGCCAGTAGCATAGACGATGCGGTAGGAATCTTCGGGAGAATTCGTCTCGCCGGCGAGGGCGATCTGTGTCCCTCGGAAAGTGTCCGGATATACAAGAACATAGTCGAGCCCAGGAACAATAGACATACTGAAAAAATAGCGGAGCCTCTGGCGGTTGGCGGAAAAGGGTGGCCGCTTGCCAACCCAGCAGAAGCCCCAGATACAAAAGTATGGGTAAAAAGGGAAACAAGTGCAACTTCAAGAAGTCCGACATGGATCATCTATATGATCAGAGTTGAACTTCGAGCATTTGAGTGGGGGCCTTACTATGTGCATAGCGCATATTGTTACAATACTGAAATGAACAGTCTGGCCGATAAGACTCGACGTGTATGTCTTATGGAACCCTAGAAGCCAAGCTCCGAACTCTTCTCTAACCAGAAGTGTTATGATGCCTATGATCCCAAGGATGACAGCAGTAATCTTTATCGCAAATCAGAAGGTGATAAGCCCAAGCTATAACGAGTGCTACTCACTAAAAATATCCACCCCAAGATAGAAGCTCCTTTGGAGCTCCTTCGTAACCCATTACTCGTCCTGCTGACACACAACTCAGAAATAGCTATAAAAATAAAGCATTCGAGAAAGACTCCGAGCCATTGGAAGGTCGGAACAGTATGTTTGTATGGTAGGACATGCGGACAAATATACGTCGACCTTCCTGTCGAGGACACAACGGCTGTAAGAACCCCGGACCAGCTTAGTAGCAATACCGGTATCAAATATCTTGTTGGACCGCGCGTAAATGCCCCAACAATCGCATTATATACACTGTCAGACGCATCAAGGTCCCTGGTACGTTTCTTCTGGAAGCGCCAGAAGTCCCAGATGGCTAGTATGAACGGTCCAACAGCCTACAAACATTAGCCATATAGCGTTTCTTGTCCAAGCAGAATGTACCTCTATCCCAGTCCATGTACATTGTATCTGCTTCAGGGTCCAGCGCAAGAGTTCCAGACGCAGGCATAAGGCAACAATGACGAGTACGAAAAGTATTCGCTGCGTTCGGGGCCTGGTAGTTACGTCGCTATCACTGCGCTCCGGCGAAGGCTCCCTAGAAGCGTGAGGCTGGCGCCGATCTTCCAACGGAAGCGCCGAATAATGTAGCCCTCTTGTTACCGGCGAAAAGTAGGCCGGGAAAGTTTTATTGACGGCCAACAGTAAGATACCGGCAACAGCAAGGACGATAGCAGACGAGGTTATCGGAAGATCTGACGGGTCAGCTTGGGTGACCAAACACGAGCTGCAGACCAACCGAAGATGAAGGATCGCTCGTATGTCAAGGAGGCAACGGACAAGGCTGAGATGAGGCCCCTGCGTAGATCTTAGCCACATGGCACTCGAGGAATGTTGGACTGTGTATCAAATGTTCGTACCCAAGCGACACCCACTGAAGACTATCCATGACATTTGATGCAATCGAGGAGCTCCGCGCTCACAAGAGCGTCAGGCTGAGCGTCAAACATGGGTCTGCCTTCCTCTACCTAAGGTATTTGTATCTTTGAGGTTGGTGAGGATAAGATACACTTCCGCTTTCGACGCTAGGAAAAATTTCGGGCCGTAGCTTGAGCAATGCGGGCAAAATAATTGACATGCGGGTCTACAGCTCAATCCGAAGTCGCAAACACATTGTCAAGCTCGCTGATAGAGTCTATCACAATAAAGAGCATTATTTTCAATCTACCAGCTTTCAGCTGTTTTGCACTCACGGACAGCTTACTAGCAGCTTGTTTAAGGGCAAAGTTGTGCCGCTTCGAGTGCGGACCTTGAAGAAACTATAGAAAGACGAGCCGACGAGGTCGTGGGAAGACTACGACCGTGATTTCGTAGAGGTTAAGTCAACTCCATGGGGAGTGGGTGGTTTGGGAGTAGAGACATACAATGCCTCGCAAAGCAGTGTATGTTCCTCTTGAAGTTCGTCATCTATGAAGTTGAGTGCTGATTTAGGACCATGGCACAGAGATTCGCGCATACCGGCTCTTATCCGCAATGGCATACAGGTCCAACTTGCCCAGCTCTCTTTCTGGGCCCTAATGCTGACTTTAAATGTGGGCAGGAGAAAAAGCGAAGCTTCATCGTCGTTGTGGGTGATCGAGCCAAAGATGTCATCGTGCACCTCCACTACATCATGTCCAGCGTGGACATCAAGCAAAACAAGTCGGTGCTCTGGGCATACAAGAAGGACCTCCTCGGGTTTACAAGGTCGGTGAAGTCATCAAGACTGGAGGGAGGGCGCATGCTGATTCGACATCCGCGGTAGCCATCGAAAAAAGCGGGAGAATAAGATAAGAAAGGAGGTAAAACGGGGGATCCGCGAAGCCAACACGGAAGATCCTTTCGAACTGTTTGTCACTTTGCACAATATTCGTTATGTGTACTATAAGGAGACGGACAAAATACTAGGAAATACGTTTGGGATGTGCATCCTGCAAGACTTTGAGGCGATCACGCCTAATCTGCTGGCGCGGACAATTGAGACTGTGGAAGGGGGCGGTCTGGTGCTTCTCCTTCTGAAGGGCATGACTAGCTTGAAACAGCTGTACACGTTGTCTATGGATGTACACTCAAGGTATCGGACTGAAGCACATGACGACGTTACTGCAAGGTTCAACGAGCGCTTCATCCTCTCCCTTGGGAGTTGCGAGTCGTGCCTGGTTGTTGATGACGAGTTAAATGTCCTTCCCATTTCTGGAGGCAAGAATGTCAAGCCATTACCTCCGCCTAATCCAGAAGAAGAGGGCAAAAGCAAGGCAAGCAAGGAGCTTGAAAGCATCAAACATAGCTTGGTAGATTCGCAGCCTGTGGGATCACTCGTTACCATAGCCAAAACGGTAGATCAGGCCAAAGCTCTTCTAACATTTGTCGATGCTATTGCAGAAAAGACTCTGAGAAGCACGGTGACACTGACAGCCGCTCGAGGGCGGGGCAAATCGGCAGCGTTGGGCGTGGCAATAGCAGCGGCCATCGCTCATGGTTATAGCAACATCTTCATCACCTCACCTAGTCCGGAGAATCTGAAGACACTGTTCGAATTTGTTTTCAAGGGATTCGACGCACTCAACTACCTGGACCATGTGGATTATACCATCATTCAGTCAACGAATCCAGACTTTAACAAAGCTATTGTCCGCGTCAATGTGCACCGGCAACATCGTCAGACCATTCAATACATCCAACCACAAGACGCATACGCACTTGGCCAGGCGGAGCTCGTTGTGATTGATGAAGCTGCCGCCATACCGTTGCCTCTCGTGAGAAAGTTAATGGGTCCGTACCTAGTCTTTATGGCGTCTACTATCAACGGGTACGAGGGAACCGGAAGGTCGTTATCGTTAAAGCTCATTCAACAACTGCGCGAGCAGTCTCGAGGTGGCAGGCAAACAAACGGTGCAGATGGTGGCGACATAGCCGACAGGTCCACTGGGAAGCCGGCAAAGAACGCCGACCAAAAGTATTCCGGAAGTCGGTCACTGCGGGAGATCACACTGTCGGAGCCTATTCGATATGCCGCTGGAGATCCGGTGGAGAAATGGCTGAACAAGCTCCTCTGCCTGGATGCCACCCTACCGCGGTCAAGGACGGATCCGCAAGGGTGTCCCCACCCGTCACAATGCCAGCTGCTGCACGTCAATCGCGACACGCTTTTCTCATTCCATCCCGTGTCCGAGAAATTCTTACAACACATGATGGCCCTGTACGTAGCGAGCCATTACAAGAACTCGCCCAACGACCTGCAACTCATGAGCGACGCACCTGCGCACCAATTGTTCGTACTCGTGCCGCCGGTCGACGAGAACAGCCCCCGATTACCCGAGCCCCTATGCGTCATCCAAGTCGCGCTGGAAGGCCAAATCAGCAAGCAGAGCGTACTGAACAGTCTGAGTCGAGGGCAACGAGCCGGCGGCGATCTCATCCCCTGGCTCGTCAGCCAACAGTTCCAAGACGAAGAGTTCGCCGGCCTCTCTGGCGCCCGAGTCGTCCGCATCGCCACCAACCCAGACAACATCGGCATGGGCTACGGCTCGCGGGCTCTGCAACTGCTCGTCGACTTCTACGAAGGGAAATTCACCAACCTAGCCGAAGACAGCAACCCACCCCCCACCACCACCACCACCACCGACGAAATGGTCCGCGTGACAGACGCCGAACTGGCCAACGCCACCCTCCTCGACGACAACGTCCGCATCCGCGACATCCACAGCATGCCCCCGCTCTTCTCCAAGCTCTCGGAGCGCCGCCCCAACGCGCTCGACTACGTCGGCGTCAGCTACGGCCTCACGCCGCCGCTGCACAAGTTCTGGAAGCGCGCCGCCTTCGCGCCCGTCTACCTCCGCCAGACGGCCAACGAGCTGACGGGCGAGCATTCGTGCGTCATGCTGCGCGCCCTCTCCGCCAGCCACAGCCACGCCGCCGGCGGGCCAGACGACGACGACGGAAACGCGGCCTGGCTCGGCGCCTTCGCGCGCGACTTCCACCGCCGCTTCCTGACGCTGCTCTCCTACAACTTCCGCACCTTCCCGACCATCCTATGCCTCAGCATCGACGAATCCGCCACTGCTACCGCCACCTCCTCACGCACCCCCAGCTCCGCCTCGCCAGCATCCCCGCTCACGAAACCCGACCTCGACGCCACCTTCTCGCCCTACGACCTCAAGCGGCTCGACTCCTACGCCGCCAACATGCTCGACCACCACGTCATCCTCGACCTGGTCCCCGCCATCGCCACGCTGCACTTCACGCACCGGCTGCGGCCCGCCGTGCGCCTGACGGGCGTCCAGGCCTCCATCCTTCTCGCCGTCGGCCTGCAGCGCAAGAGCCTCGACGACCTCGAGCGCGAACTCGCCTTGCCTGTCTCTCAGCTGCTGGCTATGTTCGTCAAGGTCGTCCGGAAGGTGGCGGCGCATTTTTGCGGCCTGGTCGAGGGCGCCGTGGAGGGCGCGGAGCCCTCGGGTCGGGATGACGTCCGCGGCAACGGCAACGGTAATGGTACGGTCGGCGGGGGGGTATCGGCTGCGGACGCGACGGGCATGCACGAGGATGAGGTGGTGGATCGACGGTTCGAGCCGTTGGAGGTGGGGCTGGAGGAGGAGTTGCGGGAGGGGGCGGCGGGGGTGAGTGGGGAGATGAGGGAGAAGCAGCGGGCGCTGGTGGATGCGTTGCCGTTGCATCGGTGAGTCACGCACGTTTCGGCATCCAACCGTGCTCTTTTGACACACCTCATCATCGACCCCTAAAATAAACCTGGGTGGGATCTGTGGTGGTGTGGGTGGAAGTGAGGACCATGTTGACAGGTGCGGCTGAGGACGGCAGATACGAGATCGCCAACGACGACGAGCCGGGGTGGGAGGATGCGGAGCGGCTGATTCGCGATGGGAAGAGTGGGAGTGGGGTGGTGAGTGTGCGGAGCGGGGGTAAGGCGGGGGGGAAGAGGAAGAGGAAGGTGGGGGAGATGACGGCTAGGGAGGTTTATGAGAAGGAGGTTGGGGGTGTTGGGGATGGAGGTGGGGATGATGGGGGTGGGAAGAAGGGGAAGAAGGGGAAGAGAAGGAGATGATGGGTGACAGTGATGATTGACATAGATGTTTACGTGAGATTCGGGGTTTGACTTGACTGTCAGAGCCACTCTGGATGAGATGTCTGTTCGATGGTCAGGACTGACAGTTCTAAGGTAGTGCTTGCTCATGCAGATTGTACATGAAAGTAGTAGGTGTGTTGTGTCGTACAAAGTGGTGACAAGAAGACGCGAGAAAGAAACCAAAGCTGATGCCAATGCGCACGTCTGTAACTCCAGCTATAGCGTAATTCATGGGTGATATGCGTTCGAATTCAGACAAATGCTTTTTCCTCCTGCATATGCCACCTTACTACCCTTTCGTCTTTGTGCCTGGTTTGCGTCCATTTTACAAAAAGATGAGATGTGGTATGATCAATAGACTCTGTAATAAGTGATGTTCGCTGTCGATCTAGGATGTCTGAGGTACTGTCCATTGATGATATCCACCAGGGCACATCTGACAACCTTGCTATTGCTTTGATCCGAACCTCGATATCCGTAGTAGCCAGGTAGCGAATTGAAGCTTCTTACTGTGCGGCGGGTAGGTTCTGAACGCAGCAAGACCTTGTGGCGTTCCCGTGCCGGAGATTGCGTGCCGTTCGCAATGGATGATAGCTCTGAACGGCTGCCATGATCGTGGTTCTATACAGTACGGTACTGTTGATTCTTGGAAGACGATGATGTCAAGTTGGCAGACGACTACGTTGTGCTACCCGGCAGTCACCATGGGGAAGATCAGTTGGAGTCATGACCGAATGATGCGTCTTTGCTTAACGGTCTGGACGTGAGGAGACACCGAGGCTGTTCGTCCACGGTGAACGGTACGGTTGTGTTGATCATGAATCCAAGACAGTGGCAAAGATGGACCTAGGACGCACGAGGAAGGCAATACTCCGTCTTGGCTTAGATGCTGCATTCGCCGCCAGCAACCTGAGCGACCCCAGGTCCCACCTGTCAAGTCGGCTCGTCCGACGTGCAGGTTGGGACACTAAACGCTGCATCAAGTGTCTCATCTCATTCTCTTAGATGATTCACCATTCATGTGGGGCGCTCCAGGATCCCATCTTCTCTTAAGTCCTCCAGGATCAAAGGTACTGGCGACTGTATCTCGCCACATACTTGGGCTGACGAACGTAGGTGCCGCGCTCGTGTAGGCTGACGGGGGTGATTGCTGTACTTGAGAATACGGATTCGTCAGTGTGGTGTGAGGATAGTGTTGCTGCGTATAATCCTGTAACTGTGGTAGATCGTTGCCGGTTAATGTAGGTGGCATGTTCAGAGGTGGTGATGAATCGGAAATGATGCTCGATGGTGCCGTTATATTTGATCGAGGCGTACCAAACGCGGTATTCCACTGACTGGATAGATATGAGCGGTCGCCTTCTTACTCAAGACATAATGACTTACTCAAATATTCTTGTTGGATTCCAAGCAACCGGGTCCACGATTGTCATCGCATGCGGCATCGAGTGGTGTTGTCTTTGACCTGTGGCCATCATGGAGAATGGCTGCGCCGCCGGTGAGTCGTCTTTTGATTCGCCATGTCCTGCCGAGATTGGGGGTGTTATAGGCTGGTCGACATAGCAAACACGACTTTGGTGCTCAATTGAAGGGTTCCTACTCAGCGACTGTGAATGATAATCCACATCAACTGGGGGACTTGGTTGGAGTGGTGCGCCCGGGCTACCGTACGGAAATGTTGATCTGAGCTCGAATGGCTTGTTCACGTCGGCTGAGAACGCTTCGCGCAGCGCGTCGATCTGAGCTTGCATCTCTGGCATTGGCCATGAAGACGTGCAGTGTTCAAGAATCCGCATATGCCGGGTGAAGTATTCTTTAGCATCCGCGTTGAAATCGGGATCTGGGGAGGTCAGAGCAACCTACGAGGTTCAGTCAGCCATATCACGGTGGTCATGACAGGACGGGACGTACCAAATGAAGCATCGCACATGTCAGGACCGCGTAGATGGTAAAATTTATCCCTCGCTGCATGCAGAGCAATCCGGTCATGCCAAAAGTCTGTAGTACGGCCTCTTGGAGCCTGCACAGAGACTTCGCGGACGAGTAACAGAGGGCCATGTGCTGCTTCCAGGTGCCATCGGCACCGAATGATCCCGAGAACATCAGCTGAGGTCGATGGAGCATGATAATACTCAGATGGTAGTACGTATGAAGGTTGCCTAGGAAGTGTGTGGGAATCCAAGGAGGTGAGCCATCGGCGGGATGATCGAGGTGTAGCTCACGCGGTAGCTCACTCAGCCAGTCTGCAAACGATGGGTTCAGTCGCACGAATTCTGGGTCTCCTCCCCAATTCGGCCTTTTCCGGAGTCTGCCGTAGGCGTCGTTCATTATACGGACATTCCGTACGCATCGCACCAGGTAGGTAAATTGACGGGAAACCTCATAATCAGCTTCGTTTAGGGCAGCAGATGGTGGTTGGATGCGAATGTCAACCGAGTCAGGATCAGCTCCCATGTCGAATCGCCCTGTACGGGTTTAGCAGTGCGCAATTGGGGTAGCGTCACCCATACCTTGGGGCCCTCCGATCATCATCTCGCAGATGAAGATCGTTTGCCAAACGCGAGTCTTCGTGATGCACTCATGGAGCGCGCAACCGCATGGCTGACCTTCTTGGTGGATGGCGTAGTGCTCGTGAAGCTCTAGGTCCTTAGCCATAGTAACGAGAGTCCGGATGGTCATCCATGATCTATAGTAATAGCCTCGTTTCGGCGCCGATTCTCGCGCCTTGAGTAAAAGGAGCATTGCTTGCATCGTACTCAATCGCGGGACGTCCATGAAAGAGTCCTCATGCTCTACTTTGCATTAGCAATCCGCTGGTCTGAGTTCTCAAGCGGATATTTGACTGACTTGACGCAAGAGCTAACCACTGAGCGCCTTGAGCCGGGTCATCAGACATTCGTCCGGCGCATGCAAAAATCGCCTCCAGCATGAGCGGAGAGATTGACTGCCGATCTGTATGCCATTGCTGATAAAAATAGGACTGGTTTATCACAGGTACGTATGGGTGTATGTTTGTAAAGAAAATCTCAAAATAATCCATAGCTTGGTCGTCGGGCGGCATCAGTTCCGGAGGTATTCGTACGGCATGTCCTGGACCGGCCAGCATCGGGGGTAGCTTGATCTCAATTTCCGCGACCGCTGGAGCCTCAGCCAGGCTTGTTTTCTGGTGGGAGATGTAAGGCGCTAGTTTTATGGTCAGCCCAATCTTCCCGATCTGGTGCGCTTTTATCGAGCTCCATACCAACACCAGTCTCATCAATCTTCAGTTCGCCGAGCGCATCGCTGAGACTTGCAGCGGAAAACTGGTCTTGACTCCACAAATCGCCCGGTTCGCTTGGAGGCATAGTGTGACCAGGTGGTGCTGGAAAGACGGGTAATGGTTGATACGTTGGATCGGGCACGTTGACGTGCGCCGAAGTCATCGCGGCGTAGTGCAGTTCGGGGATGCTACTGGACCTTTCAGTGTAAGAGGTTGTGTGGTAGATCCCGCCGCCATCGCTATACGGCAGCTGTGGCGGGTGGATGTGGTCGTGGGTAGTGATGATGTTAAGGTCCGGTTGAGACATTGTGTGCTGGTCGAAGTTGTCGTTCTGAGTCCCAGGCGGAGCATCATAATGGACGTCTTGCTCTACATCTAGAAACTGCCCGCCACTCGAGTAGTCACGATCGTAGTTGATGGTCGGCGGGATACATTGTAGCTTCAACCTGATGCAAGCCGAACAAGGCCAGGTATTGGTCGTGGCGGCATCACATTTGATCTTGCGTCGCCTGCACCCTTCACAGGCTCGCATCACTAGTTATTGAATCAGCACACAGCTCTCTTGTGATTCTTAGCATCTGCCCCTCACCTTTCAGCCTCTTGTGTCGATTATGTTCGTCCACGAAAACATAATCTGGAGCCGGTCAGTCTTGGATACGGATTGTTTGGTAGATCAATGATCGGACGCCTCGCTCGTAAGACGTACTTTTCTGAGTCCCCTGGGCCCCAGCGTTCGGCGGCACAAAAGAGTAAATGGGCATCGGCGCATGCTGTGGCAGCAACCGCCGAGTACCCAGGTCACCGGCCATGCGGACGGATTGAAGGAGCTGATCCTGGAAGGCAGCCAATTTGGAGGACAGTTGATGGTCGTATGCAGACCAGCCAACCGGACTGGCCAGCATAGGCAGGTTCGATTTTCGTCAGGTCCGAGAGTGATCAAACGTAAGCTCACGCGTGGATGACGGCAGTTGTGAGGTTCCGTCCCAGCGGTCCTGATGCGGCTCGGCTTCAGCCCCCAACGTCCGCGATAACTCAAGATTGGGTAATCCGACGGCCTTAGGCCAAAAGAGACAATTAATATCAAGCAAGAGAAGTCGCACGTCGACGGAGTAGAAGGGACGAAAAGACGTTGCAGATTATGGAGGGGTGTGGATCAGCGTGTAACGTTATGTGCCGCAGAAACAGTAATGCCCGGAAGCCGAAGGATATTCTGATAGGTCGACCACAACGAGGTGCAGGATGTACAAATATTCTTCTCGAGGACTGAAGATGAGCGTTTTAGTCGCAAACCAGAGATGGTATAGAAATGTCCACAAGTTAAGATGAAGATGATAGTAGTGATAGTGATAGCAATATCAAGAATGATGGGACAGGAAGGTCACATCAACGGCCAAAGCCAGGTGGGTAAGGTAAGGTATGTATAGTACTTCGGTTAGTTGAGTAACTCTCTGTCCATGCAAAGTACCTTTTCATCTGTTATAACATATAGGATAGTCGAGTATAAGGTAGGTATTGTCTGGCGAAGGGGAAGATCAGCAAAGTCGTTGCTGCTCTGGTGCTGATCGTGTTGGTTTTCTGATCCTGAGGGTCAGGGTTCGACGTGATGGATGAACGGTTGACTCGGGAGGATTCAGACGCGTTATTTTACCGGCATGGCCAGGCGCAGGCGGGGTGATATAGGACAAGAGGACAAGAGGACAAGAGGTCAAGAGGTCAAGAGGTCAAGAGGTCAAGAGGTCAAGAGGTCAAGAGTGAAGAGTGAAGAGTAATAAGGTATTTGTAGATACTGTAGGTAGGCAATGTGATTGACACTTACTTCCTCTCTATCTTTAGAGAGAAAGCCGCCACCATCATATATATGATGAAGGTATTGAAAGGGTCGATAAGGCCGGCCTATATGTGTAAGGGTATGGATTCCAGGTTATGCTGGACGTCTACCTAAGGTATGCATTGTTAAAAAGTACGAAGATACATGCTTGTTCGCTACGCCTTTTGCGCTGCCGAGGAACAAGAAGCTCTCTGCAAGCAAAGATGGAGAGATGGAGAGTGTGAAAGCTTGTGAAAGCTTGTGAAATTGATGATGATGATTATGATTATTATTATCCAGAGAGGCTCATCACTCCGTCTGGGTACCAGCTACTTGGTACCTAAGGTAAGATATCTTCGTTTGCCTTTGTTGTATCTTGCCCGACCTTACCTGTCAATCTCCTCCCACTCACGTCGTGGGTGTACTGTGTTGCGCTATGCTTGCACCTCGATCTGCCCGTTCAAACCGTTGCAACCCCGAAGACTTTAAGATTCGCATACCGAGCCCTTTTCCCAAAGATGCACCCTCACGGTGTCACTCGCCCAAGGCTGAAGGGGCCATGGCGATGAAGGTAACGGCCGGTAGGGATTGCCCCCAAGTCTTGGTCGGGTCTTTGGTGTGCGTATGTGCTCCTTCATGCTTTTGATGAATAACGAAAATATCCTTCACCCACTCAATGTTGATATCGACGCCGCTCAACCTTGATTGGGTACACCTCCAAGCAATGAACAAATCAGAATCGTCCAGGTCAATGACTGGTAACAAATGAAACTGAGTTCTGCCTTTAGACCCTAGAGGTAGCTTCATCTCGTGCATGAAAGTGAGAAAGAGCAAGGCACCGTGGACTTAGGTACAGACTATTCTTACTCCAGACTTGACTCGCAAATCAGATCGCCTTTGACGCTCACACGTAGGTGAAACAAGCCAGTGACTTGCTTTTCACTACCTACCGTACCTTAGGCAGGGTTAGGTGCCTTAGGTGGTTGTAGTATGCCTTAAGATGGGAGCTCGGCCAAGAGGCCAAGTGTGTGTAACCGCTGATCATCATCATGATCTGATCATGATCGACATCCACTCCCAACACCATACTACTGAACCAAATGAAAGGAGAATTGTACAAAACAATACTTTTGTACGACGAGTCTCCACGAGCCGAGAGAAAATGCAGATAAACAACAGCTTTGCCACTCACATTTCCAGCCGCAACACAAGTGTTTGGATAGTTGTACGTACGTTGTGCTGATCTGTCCCGCTGGGATGGTCGTTATGGCAGAAGATAGAAGTGTTGATCGGATGGCAAGTGGGATAAAAATACATGTCCTCAACCTCAACCTCGGTATTTCTGCCGCCCCCATGCCCCGCTGAGTCGGCCAACAGCTGCAACATAGGTCTATCCGGTGAACCGTAGGCAGAAAGTAGGGTTCACTTCGTACTCGATCTTCTCTTGATGATGTCTGTCTGCTCCTTGTTGCTATACTTTCGTGCGTACAGTAACAGTATCGATATCTCATCGACAGCCGAGAAGCCTCAATGACATGTGCCTTAATGTGGTGCCGTTCAAGATGGCCTCGGTACTTCTGCACAAACCATATAAAGAGGCGCCGCCCCGGGTCTAGTTAGGTAACGTACTTAAGCATCGGAGACTTCTGTACTCGACATTGATATTTCGACAGAAGCTTTGCCGGCAGCGAAAGGCGCCGAGAAATCTCCAGAGCCAGTGGTTCGATTGAGAGCTTTGACAATGATGTACCTCATACATGTCTTGGGATCGCATGGCAGGTCATTTGCCCGCGTCTGCATCTGCATCTGCATCTGCATCTGCATCTGCATACGATAGGTATGCGCCATCTCGACCGTTGGAAAGGGTGCCCGAGGTTATTACATGTCCGTGGCACCACCACCACCCCATCTACTTCGTACCACCGGAATCGAATGTTCCCAGGGAGTTGCCAGCCTCTGCTGAGCGCAGCCGGTTGTAGGCGCGCTTCGACCATTCGCGAATGGACTGGAAGAGCTATCCTCAATGATTGGACAGACTCAACGCAGGGTGGGCTATAACTATCTGAGCACCTCTGTTGACAGTCCATACGAGGCCCAGCAGTGTGTTTGCGGTCTGGTGTTTGTTGCTTGGATGGGAGAAAAGACACGAAATTGCCATACAGTAACACAATCGTATGAGCATTGGATCAGCCTTGCGTTTGGCAGAACGAGCAATACGGACCCGTCACGAATCTAAATGCAATAATCAGATATGGACAATATCATGATGAAAAAGCAAGCACATAGGAACAGAGAGCTGCAACCTCAATGCTTAAATGCTTAGTCCATCTCAAAATCAATGTTTATCACGTCAATGAAGATGCAGGGTAGGATGGTTTTGGAATAGAGGAAGATCTCCCCGCAAAAGTAACAATGGTCAAACAGCAGACCTCCGTATCTGGTACGTAATACGGCAGAATTCCAAATCCTCATCATGTTCACCTTCCTTTCTGTTGCTACTGTACCTCGAGCGGCCCTTGGCGTAGTACCTGTCGAAGTGTATCGCGGAAAGGACGTCGTCCTTCTAGAGAGAGTCTGGACCGAATGAGACCCAGGCACCATCCGGGGGAGAAGAAGTGATGGCGCTACAGATTGAATTGCTGACTAAGCACCATGATCGCGTGCTTTTAATGGCTTCATCTCGATCACAGCACTACTGTCACTTACAGTACCTTCTCTTTAACTTTCCCCGACAGGACACAGACCTCACAAACCTCGTATCGTAATCCTCAATCATCCCATCCCATCTCCAGTGCCTCCTCTCTTAGCGCCACCTTGCATCATGGCCGATCCGCTAAACGCCAACCCCACCATCCTCAACGCCTCCGATCTGCCTACCCGCCGACGACGGCGGCCCTCGTCCCAGACCTCGAGCAAACACACCTTTGGACTATTCGCAAGCAGTGTACCATCGTCCACGTACCTCAGCGATCCCTTCAGCACCTCTCTACCATCACTCGCATCTTCAGACAGCGAAAGCGACAACGACGCCGACGACAACGACGTCGAACCCATCGACGAGCAAGAGATCTACGGTGAGACTTCCCCCCGACTCCCCCCCGCATCGAACCCCCTCATCCCCCTTTCCCGCCACGCACCTACCCTACACCTCTCGCTCCCCACACCCAAAACAACCAACTCACAGACTAACATTCCCCCCCGCGCTCGCAACCACAAAGACCTAATCTCCACAATCTCCGACCCCGAACACCCCCTATCCCTCGGCTCCCTCGCCGTCGTCTCCCTCCCCGACATCCACATCGCGCCCCTATCCACGCACACGGACCGTCCCTCCCCCCTCCGCACCGTCACCGTGCTCGTCACCCCGACCATCACGCACTGCTCGCTGGCGACGGTGATCGGCCTCGGCGTGCGCGTGCGCCTCGAGCAGGCCCTGCCGCCGCGCTTCCGCGTCGACGTCCGCATCAAGGACGGTACCCACACCACCGCCGACCAGGTCAATAAGCAGCTGGCGGATAAGGAGCGCGTCGCTGCGGCGCTGGAGAATGGGACGCTCATGGGGGTTTTGCGGAAGATGTTGGAGACTTGTCGGTGAGGGGCTATCGCTGGTGGGGGAGTTTGTGGTGGTGGTGGCGTGAGGGGTTGATGTGGTTGGTTTCGAGATCGGTATGTGGGTAGTGCGTCTCTGCGGCGGGGTGCGACATAGGTGGGCTGGTCGCCGACGGTGGAGAGAGTTCGGACATATCTCTGGGTCCTCGAGTTACCAGGGGCGGTTGTCGCGTATGCGCTCGAAGTGCCGTCGCGGGTAGCCTAAGGCAAAACGATGGGAGGAGTCTGATGTGCGAGAGTGGTGTTTGAGGTTCTTAGAGACGACAACCTGGCTAGTTTCTCCGAGCGAGCCCTCAAGGCCGCTCACGATCCAGAAATCCTTGGTGTTGCGGGGTGTACATCATCGAACATACAGGCTGGTTATATTACGTTATCTGAGATCGAAAAAGGGTTGAACTATGTAATACAAGTTTCATTCGAATCGCCTTTGAGGCTGTACATGCTCCAGCACCATTCAATTGAAGTGAAGTGAGCCGCATCCCACGAAGCTATCATTTCCATCATCTCCAGCTCCACAGAGAAACCTGCACAACGACACGACACGACACCACACAACGCGCACAATCCACTTATCCGACACCCCAAGCACCTGCCACCCTACCCATCCAACACGCCCCCCTCCTTTAACCCGCGATACAAATCCGGTTCCAAAAACTTACTAACCGTCACATCCTCACTAAGCCCCTTCCTCCTCCTGGTCTTAAGCACGAAATCCCTCGCCGTCGCCCCCACACCCGCCATCTCCAACGGCCGCAGCCGCACCTCGCGATCCAGCGGATCGCCGGGGACGACGCTCCACTTGTCGAAGACGAGGCTGACCATGGCCTGGCCCTGGGTGTGGATGCGGACGTCGGTCTCGAAGCCGAAGGAGTCGACGACGGGCAGCAGGCCCTGCACCGCGTACAGCGGGGTGCCGGCGACGGGCCCGTCGGCGAGCACGTGCCCGCGGCGTCGCGAGAGGACCGTGTACAGCGACGAGACGGAGTCCGCGGGGCCGAGCATGCTGACGGCGTACAGGGGCTCCATCAGGCGCGGGGACGCCATCAGGAAGGAGGAGTAGATGGCGCGGCGGGTGGTCGGGATGATTTGGCCAGAGCCGCGCGAGATGGCGTCGGGGGCGAGGGAGATGTCGGTGAGTTTGAAGCGGGTGTTGCGGATTGCTGGGCGGGTGTGGGTGGTTAGTTGGTCGCTGAGCTGACAGGGGTAGGGAGGCGGTAGGCGTGGACGTGAACGGGGAAGGGGGGGGAACTTACGCTCTTCGCACAGGGGGCCTTCGCGCGTGCCCCAGCTGAAGCCTTGCCGGATGCCGTCGCGCACGGTGTTGAGGAGCTTCTTGTCGACTTGGGAGGGGAGGGTGTCGTCTTGCAGGATGTTGGGCCCAATGTCGTCCGGGCCGAAGGCCCAGATGCTTCTCGACGCCAGCTTGTCCCAGTCGTAGTTTTCTTCGAAGAATTGCCCGACTTTGCGGATGGGGTCGCGGATGCTGACTTTGCCGCTTTCGATGTCCTCGGCGATGCCGGCGTCCAGCGGTTCGGCGATCATGGTGATCTTGTTCTTTTTGTTCGGGGTCATGGCGTAGCACATGATGGCTGATGTCTCGACGACCGTCTCGCAGAAACGCGTGACGGGGTCGGACACTTTCAGCTCCATTTCGGAGTAGAGGCGGCGGAGATCGTGCAGCACGCAGTCCATGTACAGCTCGCCCGTGCCGAGGATGACGTGCTCGCCGGACTCTTCGACTTTGGTGCTAATGAGCGGGTAGCTTTTGTTCACTTTCCGGAGACCGTCGAGCATCTTGGGCAACTCGGATGGGTTGATGGGTTCGACAGCGACCTTGAAGACTGACTCGGTAAAGTGTCTGATGGGTTTGAAGATGTACGCGTCTTCGTCGTCCTCCAATCTTGGCGGTACCATTGTAGCCGTCTTGACGATCGAGTTGTCCACACCACCGAGTAGAACCCAATTTCCGGCAGGAACGCCACTGGTGGGTATGTTATATCGTGAATTCGCTATCCAAGTGTCGGATATTGTCGCCATCGCCATATCTTCTTCGTCATCCAGAGAATAGCCCTCACCTAGTACTCTGACTTGGTCGCCTGCTCGAGCTGTTCCACTCATGACTCGACCGAAAGCATGAAAAGCCGTTGCGTCTGAGGTGTTAAAAAGTTTCGTGATTTCTACGACTAACGGACCATCTTGATCACATCGCTCCATTGCTGATGCGACTTTGGTGTCTAGCGGGCCGGTATAGTATCGATCGAGTTTCTTCTTGGCGCCTTCGGCCGGCGAGGGTACATGTTCCACGATCATGTCGACGAAGCCCTCGGCAAACCCAAAAAACTGTTCACAGACCAGTCTGAGCAAAATCTTCGCATCGGTCTTGTACTGCGATGGTTTGAGATGGATCCCAAGCGTAGCAAGGGTCTCTTTCAGATCTTCCGGACTCTCACTAATTGTGTGAGAATATAACTTGTAGATCGGCTCCAAGACGAAGTTCACAAAAGTACGTTTGGATCCTTCCTCCATGCCTTTGCGGGTGAACTTCCTGCTCTTTGGGTTGAAGAATATGTCGCCCCATAGACGAGCACCGAACTCCGTAGCGTTGACTCTTGGGTAGCTTTGTGCATACATCTTAGCGAACGAAGGCAGCGTGAAGCACCATCCCATACTGCTGCATGCAAAAGCGACATTGCCTTTCTCAGGACTTAATCGCCTCTTCTCACCTTGACCGGGGAGGGTGTTCTCGATGACCGTATTGACTTCTTCTATAACGTGTTTCAGTTTGAAGTATGCGTCCGTAGGCGGTAATTTCAGCTCCAGGATCAGGCGATCCATCTTATTGACCACCAGAGTAAGTGGCAGATCCTCGAGTACTGCGTGCTTGATGATTTTTTCGGTGTTGATTTGCACGCCTTCAACAACATCCACAACCAGAACGACACCATCTACCAGCCGGACCGAACAAGCCACCTCATCCACGAAGTTGACATGCCCCGGCGTATCTATTATGTTCAGCAGATGGGATTTGCCACCAGTACCTTGCAATACCAAGCTCATCGGGGCCGCTTTGATCGATAGGCCCCTCTCCCGCTCTAGAATGTGAACATCGGTATACCGAAGTTGCTCGTCCTTTTTCCTTCCGGTCCTCTTCTCTAAACGCTCATTGATGTCGTGTGTCTGCATAACTAGCATATCCATAAACGCCGTCTTCCCATGATGCAGATGCCCCGCTAATGCAATATTGCGTATTTGTTCCGGAAAATTCATTAGATCAGTCATGAAATCTCGTGAGTAATGTACAGTGGGTAGGTCGGCTTCTTGGACGGTAAACTTCTTCTGCTGGATGGGTGCGATGATTGGTTGAGTGAGGCTTTGCGCATCCTCCTCTTGGACCATTGTCTCGACATCGGGGCCATAGACTTGCTGCGCAGTGGGATAGTATTGCTTGTCCTCGTGTAGTACCACGGCATTCGACGGTCCATCCGCTGCACGAGTATTAGTTCGTCGCATACTTGATCCGTCATGATAAAAACACACCATCAAGCTCCATCAGCTGCTGGTGATTGGTACCAACCTCTTCTTCCGGCTCCTCGTCCAACACATACGCGCTCGCGCCGAGATCTTCATGCTGGGACTCTTCTTCCGACTCTTCTGCTTCGCCGATGAAATTGCCAAATCTGCCGATGAGCGGTATTAGTCCAGTACCATGGTCTTGAATGTCTTGACAACCCACTCATCATAGAGGTCGTCCATCTTGTAGTGTAAGGGTGCAGTCTTGTACGAAATACCGTAACGTATCTCCAGATTGACGTCGCATATGTGAAAGATCGAACGCTAATTTGGGGCTCGTGGATTAAGCTCAGGACGCTAATTTAGCTGCATCAGCATCGTTCGAGTCCGTTGTTCCTTGTTGGCATCGGCGTTGATCGTTGATCGCTAACTTACAGGTAACTTACAGGGTACACTGATATGTTGAGTCAGCTGGAAGATGTTCGGAGATATATTTGCGTCAGACTGAGGCTCAGACTGCTGAGCATCATATCTTAAACATTTTGCGCGTTGCTATATATTTTCCCGTTGCAGAGAATCCTTCCACCGAGTGCGGGATGGTAGCAAATTGCAGGGCCACTTTGCCCTATGGGTCAAGATCTGGTAAATCCAATTTTGTTCGATCAATATAGATGCCCACTACCACAAGCAAGGAAATCAACAGACAGTCCGAGTAAATACCCCAAGTCTACCTTAAGGAAACCATCAAAATGCTCGAAGCTGGGTATTGGGTGTTGGTCCGAGCTTACGGGCTCGGGCACTAAGGATTGACTCCACCGGAAGTCTGTAAGGTAGCTCCCGTTCACCGCCGTTACTCTTCACTCAACAAAAGATCCAGCTATCTGCATCTGGGTTTGACTTGAATTGGCCATTACATCTACCTTATACAGTATATCGCATAAGCAGTGACGAAGACTATACAAATATGGCTTCATTCCCTTCCGTCTACATCGTTTCCGCAGTTCGTACCCCTATCGGTGCTTTCCAGGGGCAAGTAGCTCCTTAGCTTCTCCAAACGGTGGCGTTTTACCAAATCTCTAACTCTGTATAGGGCATTCGCAAGCTTGAGCGCAACGCAACTGGGATCGCATGTCATCACAGGTATCACCGAACGGATCTTGAGTGCTGTTGGAGCTTCAGACCTAACTATGCTTCCTCAGGTGCCTTAGAACGTGTTCCAGGTGTTAAACCTGAGGATGTCGAGGAAGTCTTCTTCGGCAATGTGCTCTCTGCAAAGTAAGTCTGGACCGTCAGACTCCCAGCATTCGCAGTAAGCTGATACTATCCCCTGCAGCCTAGGCCAGAATCCAGCGCGACAATGTGCCCTCGGGGCTGGCCTCGGCGACTCAACGGTCTGCACGACAGTGAACAAAGTCTGCGCTTCGAGCTTGAAGGCGATAGTATTCGGTGCTCAAACCATCATGACCGGTAATGCTAGTATAGTCGTAGCCGGAGGCGCCGAGTCCATGTCAAACACGCCCCACTATCTACCTGTCCTGCGAACCGGTGCAAAGTTCGGCGACCAAACTCTTGTCGACGGGGTGCTTAGAGATGGTCTGACGGATGCATATGGCAAGCGTGAACACATGGGTCTCCAAGGGGAAGAATGTGCCAAGGATCATAATTTCAATCGGGAACAGCAGGATGAATATGCCATTCGAACAATCACAAAAGCACAAGCGGCTATGAACAACGGATGGTTTGACGACGAGATAGTCCCCGTTGAAGTCAGCGGGGGAAGGGGGAAGCCCAATGTTACGATCAGCAAAGATGAAAAAATTCAGATGCCTGTAAGCTGATCTCCACGGTTGTGACAAGAGCCTGAATTGACCGCCTATTACTGCATAGCTAAATCCCGAGAAACTCAAATCCATGAAACCAGCATTCATTCCCAACACTGGGACCATCACTGCTCCGAACGCCTCTCCCCTCTCCGATGGTGCTGCCGCAGTCGTTTTAGTTTCGGAATCGAAACTGAAAGAGCTGAAGCTTAAGCCTATAGCTAGAATCCTGGGCTGGGGGGATGCCGCGAAAGCTCCCTCAAAGTTCACTACAGCCCCGGCCCTTGCCATCCCGAAAGCGTTGAAGCATGCTGGCGTCAAGCAAGAGAATATCGATGCATTCGAAATCAATGAGGCCTTCAGTGTCGTCGCGCTTGCGAACCTGAAGCTGTTAGGGCTGTCAGAAGAGAATGTCAATTTACATGGTGGGGCCGTCGCTCTGGGGCATCCACTGGGAGCAAGTGGTGCCAGGATCTTGGTCACGCTTCTTGGCGTCCTCAGGCAAAACAAAGGGAAGTTGGGTTGTGTAGGTATCTGCAATGGTGGTGGAGGGGCAAGCGCGATGGTGCTGGAATCATTGCAACATTAGAGAAAGTCTACATTGGTGTCTAAGAAAAGTTTCCGTGTAGGTAATACTCCTTTTCTGGGAAAATTGAACACCGGACAGGATTGAATGCAAGACCGATTCACTTTCACTTCTAGTCTCTTGCGTTTTTTATTCCTATCAAATACATCGGATGATGGCCAACTCCAGCCATTCTTTCAACTTGGACCAGTTGTAATCGAATGCAAGACCGACTCACAATTCTTTCCAGTCTCTGCATTTTCACTTTGTATTAGATGCTTCGGAGGTTGGCCAATTCCAGTTGTTCTGTCTACTTGGACCAGCTGTAATTGAATGCAAGACCGACTCACTTTCCCTCCCAGTCTCTGCATTCTCACTTTTTATCAGATGTTTCAGAAATTGGCCAACTCCAGCTATTCTTTCGGCTTGGTCCAGTTGTGATGGGAAGAAGATTTCAGAAAGCCTACCTAGATGATGCGATGCTTTTGCGGTCGTGATTGCAACTTCCTGCTACTGACTATACTCAATCCACCCAATTTTGTTATCGTCTGATCCGGTCTTCTCTGATGCTCCGACCGTATCAAAACATTCCTTCCCTATATGAAGATGTCTTCCTACCGTCCCTCTCTCCCTCACGACATCTTTCTCAAACATTCTTTGTCTATAACTTCAGCCAACAGTCACTGTTAAATACATCCACCATCACTCGTACTTTATCCAAACATCAAATCTCCCTACACAACCATGTTCTTCCACTACCTGACCCTCGCCATCCTCCTCCTCCAAACAACACTCCACATCTCCCTCACCCACGCCGACACCTTTTCGCGCCTCCTCTGCAACTGCGTGGATGGCCTGCAATCCTGGGACATCCACTATCACAGCAACCGACTCCGGACGACCTACAACTTCCGCGACAACTTGTCCCAATGGCGCTTGTCCAAGTTCGACGAGATCTGCTGGAAACCGCCCGGCCACGAGTTCTGCTACGACCGCAACTTCTGGAGCCAGGACCAGGTGCGTCTGGACAGCAAGAAGGGGACCACGCTGCCGAAAAGCGGCAGGACACATATTGGGACGTTTGACTGTACGGACCAGTGTCGCAGGTGGTTCGGGCACGAGTCCCAGTGCAACCAGACCAGTGCCTCCCAGCGCCAGTTGGCCAATGGGACTTTTGTGCCCGGGACCGTCATCAGTATGACGTGTTTCGGGAAGGCGTGGAAGTTTCCGGACCTTTAGGGGTTCCCGGTGGGTTTGGAGGGTCCTTGACTCTCGCCTGCAAACATGTGCCCCGGGCGACGAACGAAGGCGCCTCCAGAGCGCAGCGGCTGCCACCTCCGGTTTTGAAGGGCGTCTCTTACCGCCCTCCGGTCATCCTGAAGATCACTGGCTGGACGCTTCTCGGAAAACTCAAATCCGCGACACAGCAAGCAGATTCTCACCACTCCACCTGCCCAAAGGGCGGCGATCCGTTACACTGCGTAATGCAGACTAGGAGCCGTCGAGACGAGGGTGGGTCGTCCTCGGGCCAAACTGAACCTCAGATGACGCCCGACATCATACCATCTGAAGAGCGGCAGCTTGCAGATGTTGATCCAAAGGCCTTACCGACATATGCCGGAAATTCTATCCAGAAGCAGCACACCGAGTTTATATGCGGCGCCGTGATGGTGTTCCACTTAGCTCCCGTGAATTTTTAGATGACTGCGACGGGATCCCTTTTCGCTATGCAGTTTATCGGGCGAGCCTAGGGATGCGTGGTATCGACACACCCCTATCACGACCGGACAGGCCCATGGAGGTATTGTTACTACTGGGACATCTGCAAGAAGCTCTACGGGGTTGTGGTGGATGTGTGGTAGCAAGCAGACTACGACCAGACGGACTCGCGATGGTGATCTCAGTCCTGAGGGGCCTGCGCGAAGGCCTATAGGGTTTTTGACGCCAGTCAGACATCACTTGGAAACATGGAGACGATTTACCGTGAGGTGCAGAATGGCGCTGGAGGAATGTTGGTGATCCAAGGGGTGCCCCGACTTAATGAGCGAAGACGTGGTGATCTTGAATGAGCAGCTCTTAAGAGGATTGCGATGAGGTGGAGAATGATGATGGAGGCTTGTTGGTGATCCAACAAATGCCCGATTAATGGGAAGACGTGATGATGTTGAGTCGCTGTTCAGAGTTGGCAGAACGAACAACGCCACCCCACCCACAATAGTCATCTATGTTGACCCATTTGCGTCCTGTGACTGGCATGAGTTGGAAAGAGCCGTACAGGCTGAGATGGCGCCGAATATGGCAGCAGGCCGCAAAATAGAGGTCGAATTCCTGCTGGGGAAAGTGTCTGACTGTATTGGGAAAGCTCTCAACGAAGACCAATTGGGTCCTCCGAAGATGGATTCGAGCATCGGCATTTGCGGCGGCGAGTGAGCGGCTCTTAAGAAGATTGCGGTGAGGTGGAGAATGATGCTGGAGGCATAACGGTGATTCAACAATGCGCCGACTCGATGAGCGAAGACGTGGTAATGTTGAGTGAACGGCTCTTCATGGTTCCTTGCGCAAGGCCTGCAAGAAGGTCTATAGGATCACTGAAGCCAGTCGGGCAACACTGGGAAATATAGAGATGATTATGGTGAGGGGCAGAATGATGCTGGAGGAATGTTGGTAATCCAAGGAGTGCCCCAACTCAATGAGCGAAGACGTGATGATGTGGAATGAACGGCTCTTTGTGGTTTTCTGTTCAATGTACATTATCATCAGATCGGTCTGTTACAAGTTTGTTGCCGATCCGTTCGCATGTAGCACACGATACTGCCTTGAAGAAGTGGCTAAGGACCTGTACGTAGAACCCAGACAAACATTAAGCATAAGCAGCGAGGGAGCCGCGAGGAGAAGAGTGATGAAGTCCTGGATACCTAAGGCCAATACCATACTAGTCGCAATTTTGCTATCTAAACAAAATCATGACTCAAGTCATATCTGACGGCGTCGTAAATCCTTGATAGATGAGCTGCCACTATTAGAGACATAATCTGGACGGTATGAAGCATGAAAAAATTCGGTGATATCTGGTTAATCTGCCATTTGCGACATCGAGTCCCACGGGGTCGAGTTGTTCAATTTCTCTTCGAAGGAGGTGATCGTATTGCTCGATGCTCGTACCAGCCTAATTCAACTCATTCAAGGTGATATATCCCACGCTGGCCGATATGCAACGTAGACAGACGGTTTTACACCACGGAGATGAACGAGCGAGGGCCTCATACCCATAGGCATGTCCCACGTGGATGTAAACCAAATTGGTATCTAAATGGGCGATGCCTTTAACCCTGAGTTCCAGAGCTGCAGAGGCTCACACCACGTAGAACAACCCTCGATAACCCATCCTAGACCCTAGCATCCCCTATCCCCTATCCCGATCCCCACCAATCCGTTCCAGAGCCTAAGATAACCCGTCAGCCTGACTCCAAGTTCAGCGTTTGCCTGCGATAGACCATCTCGTACCTCGAGCATGACCACCGAATTCCCCCGTATAACCTACGATCGCAAATTTCATCAATAACAAGATACTTGCGTTTAGACTTCAGGAAGGCCATACCACCATGCCTATCCGCACTTTTTCCCCACCCGCTTTTTCTTCCACCGCCTCATCCAGGACAATGTTTAGAAAAACCTGCACACCCTTATCAGCTTCGGATAGAGGCCATCGCGCGAGCTGGGCGCGTACGTCATAGCCACGGAGTACGCCGATGACCTTTCGACTGCCGTTTAGCTGCACGAAAAGTCGTTTGTCCAGGTACTGGCCAGGCGCGTTAGCAATCGGATCTCCTCGCTGAAGCTCCCTGCAGAGTGGAGTGGGTAGCAGATAGTAACGATGATGATTCGTACCTTCTTGAGCTCGGGCTGAGCTTGAGGCATCGTGGAAGATGTGTGGTGATGCTATTCCAGACACTTCACTGCTCGACAGCTACGAAGCAGGTTGTGGTGTGATAGGGCTTAGTGCTGCCGGATCGGAATATTAAAATTCCGGCGCATCCGTCACTCACTCCCGCCAACATTCATGAGCTCGTGATAACAGCAGCAGTAGGAGGTCCACGGAATTGACTTACACGCCCCGTCTGAGATACCTGTGTGGGCTAGGCTTAGCCTGCGGCGAATATGAAATCGACGTTTGCAACAAGGCGGAAGGCTCGCAAAATTGGAGCAGAGGAGGATGAGGAGGATGAGGGCTTGAGGGGCCAGAGCAACGGAGAGTTGTCGAATACCCAAGGTGTGTGCTATCATACGTTCAACCCGTTCTTGCTATGGTCTGACATACGACTCTATCTGCATAGATTGCTGATCCTCTGCCCAGAACATACGCCTGTCGTCAGAAGACCAGTCCAACCATCCATCGGGTCATCGAAACCTAAGAAGCACTCATCATTGCGACTGTCATTCGGACCTGGTGAGACCGCCATGACTGAAGATGCCGGTGACGGCTCGGAAGTGTTTACGCCGAAGAAATCAAATCTCAGCAGGAAGGCTATCGATAAGAATGCGCTACGGAAATCATTGGCGGCGTCAATATCCTCGGAGCACCTCCCAATACGGCCTGGCCAAAGCGACAATCGGCCAAGCTACAGCAAAGACTATCTCGAGGAGTTGAGGAGCTCCACGCCGTCTACGCCAAAGGATCTGGCATCACTTTCTACTGACGAGGATGATGTATCGAATACGCTGGACATAGCTGCTAAATTTGGCACTCAGATCGTGAGACGGGAAGAAGGCCTGATACCCACCGAAGCTGAGATCAAGGAGAAGAAGGAGCGGAGGGCAAGACTAGCGAAAGAACAAGATTACATCTCTCTGGATGACGGCGCTGGCAGCAATGAAATCTCGCTCCTGCCGCGCAAGCAAAAGGCAGAGACCAGACTAGTCCGCGAAGACGAGGACCTGGGAGAAGGCTTCGACGAGTTCGTCGAAGACGGGAGGATATCGCTGGGGAAAAAGGCCGAGCGGGAGCAAAAGCGACGGCACCGCGTTGAAATGCAGGACATGATCAACGAAGCCGAAGGCACATCCGACGAGGACTCGGACGATTCCGAAGCAGAACGAAAGGGCGCTTACGAGGCCGCCCAGACGCGCGCCGGTATGGACGGCTTGCACAAAGGCGACCACCAGCAGCGGCCCGCGCGGCCTCGCACGCCGCCGAGGATTACGCCTCTGCCTAGCCTGTCTTTCTGTTTGGAACGACTGCAGGCCGCTTTGAGTACTGTCGAATACAACAAGATGCAGAACGTCAAGAGAATGGAAGACCTGCAGCACCAGAAGGCGCAGATCGCGGCTAGAGAGGTGGAGATTCAGCAGCTGCTCAAGGATGCGGGCGCCACGTACGAGAAGCTCCGAGCTGAGGCGGGTCTCGGTGCGGGGTTTAACGAGCCGTTGCTGGCGAATGGAAAGCTATCGGACCATGTCGTCGTCCACCGTGGATTGGAGAGTTTTGGAGATAGTCCGATTCAGACTGCTGTGGAGTAGTAACATGTACATCTTCTGTCTCCAGCCCTGTTCCCGGCATGAGGCACCATCAGAACTCGTGCATGTACGACGCCATCTCTTCAGTCATCCGAAGTACGACCATCAACCATCAATCATCTGTGTGAATGGACTGCACAGATCACGGACTTGCACCTCCAACATATTCTGTACGGCGCAGCCACAGTTCTGCCTTAGTCCCGACAACCGTTCTGTGATCACACGAGGACAAACCTCCAAGCTAACCAGACGGGGCGGATCCACGGATCGGTTCTACTTACTGCGGGTTCCTCTTGTGGGTGTGTCTCGACAAGACCGTGAGCGATCCGTGTTCAAGAGTATCTGATTAGTGAATGTGAGCTCTTCCTTACTACGAGCTCTACGAGCGGTGACTGACATGTGGGGACGACAGGCCTTATTAGGGAGACGAAGGGGTAGGACGAGCATACAGAAGCGTCGCTCGAGCTAGATGCTGGCTTGGCGTTCGGTGCTATTTCAGTTGGATGCAGTCAAAAGCTACGTAGAAGATAGATCTACCTGGCGCCAAGCGAACCATATTCATGAAATGCATTTCTCTGAACGGGTCCAAACCACCCCCTAAACGCCCCAAATGAGAGCTAAAAGTAATCAATGTACAATAAACCAATACAGCCCACCCGTTCCTCACTTCTGAACCCTCGGCCCCGCGACCCCAGCTCCAATAACGCTCGGCAGCGTCTCCTGCCCGATACTAAACAGCAACCCGATACCCCACGACACGGTCGCAACCATGACGATCGTAAACCCCGCGATCAAGAAGAACGGCACACTGACGTCCTTCTTCTGACACGCCGGACCGCCCCACTGCGTCGTCTTCTTGGAGCCGTCGAGGTTTTCCCGCACCGTCGCCACGCAGCCGCAGGTGAAGCAGTCGCTGGCTTTGGTCCCGTCCTTGAAGCTGTATTTCTTGTAGCAGGTGCCGCGGCCGCCGCAGTTGTGCGTGGCGGCGACGCAGGCGTCGTGGCTCGAGTGGCAGACTGGGAGGATGCCCGCGGGGATGGTGGAGGCTTTGAGTGTTTGCGGCTGGCTGGGTCGCGAGTGATGGGATTGGGAGGGGGAGGAGTCGGGGGCTGAGGGCATGGAGAGCGGTTCTTCGGGCTGCTGTTGCCGGGTTCGGAGGGTCTTGGACAGGGCCTCGTAGACGCCGTAGGGGTTGGCGGAACGTTTGGTGGTACGTTTGATAGGCGGCATGAGGATGATTGTGCTCGAGAGATCCTGAGCGTTGTCGGCAAGGTGTTGGATTGCTCGAGCTAGGGCCGCTTCGGCTTGTGCGTACGATGCACTGTTCACACCGTCCCGTTGGGTGACGATCTAATACTTGTGAGTGAGAGATTCGATAGAGATGATCGGGAGTCGCAGACCTCGAGGGAAGTGATGTGAAACATGGCCACGTCCTCGGGGCCCAGAGATCGACCGACGCCTTCCACAGCTTTCAAAACGTCGATCGTCGTACCCTCAAAGTGTGATGATTGGAGATGTTCTAGTAGCCCGCAGTTACCTTGCGACTGTATTAGAACATTAGCCGTCGCATCTCAGTTCGGGATATCAAACTCCCTCACGTCACGGTGCCCGCTCAATCCGCCCTTGAGCCCACCATTCCCACCTATTTCATACATACAATCTCTGGTGGTCTCTCGCTGGTGACTTTCTTGTAAAAGTAGGGTTTCTAGTAGTTGAGCGTTGGCGGACGGAGCTGGTGGGTCTGAGATTCGGAAGGCCGGAGATATGCCGTCTTGGGGTTGAAAAATGTCTGGATACAGCAAGCATCAGCTTGAGCCCTCGTGCATTCCATACTCCTTCTTGGTGCTGATTTGCTGGCGCTGAGTTGCTTACTATCCGGATTTTGGATGCCCTCAACGATCACCAGCAGCTTTCCGGGACTCGAGTCACCATAGCCCTTGCTAAGTAGGCGTTGTGGTGATCCTCCAAAGTCGTTCAGCTGCCGTATAGTCTGTTCATCGACACCCTTCAAGCTGTGATATTGTGCTAATCCCAGTCGCTGAGCTAATATCAATCTTGCTGTCTCCGCCGATACCGAGTCCGAAATTGAAGCCGCGGGTCGGTGCACTGAGGCCGCAGAGAGGTCGTAGACGTGAGCGACTGGCACTTCAGCATGAGCGACGGCTAGGAAGCCCACACAAAAGTAACCTAAGAGGCCTTTCATTGTTCCGCACCGTTGTAAAGACAGCTTCGTAAAGTTCGCCGTCGAAATGTAGTTACGAAGTGACGATAACAGTCCGGTAAGTATTCGAGCGACGTAGGACTCCTCGCCGCTTTAAGAGCCACATATCAAAACGCCGCCTTGCGCTTCACCGATGCAAAAGGACAACAACAGCCTGATCCGCACACATCACTTCCTAAGATCACCTACATGTCCTCTCGCAAATGCCAGCTTATTCTCACTTCTTCTTGTAAATCAGCATCCTCGCACAGAATATTAGTCTTCTGTCTTTGGCAAAAGGCTCGCCAACACCTGAGGCGGGCCTAGCCCAGGATTTGCTTATGTTGAAAGGGCTACGTTCCATACTTCCCCTCTACCGTCCCGCCTTTCGAAAGTGGTCGCGAACACCGCAGTATGATGCCGGGTATAAGGTAAAGCGAGTGCGCATACTACGGCCTGTGCTCACCCTGAGGTTGGTGCTGCTTGACTCATTACACAGATCTGAGCTGATGGCAAGATGAACAGACGGGCCCAAACAGCTGCGATTTATCTGGGTACTTTCGCAATATACTGGCACTTTGTCCTAGCGGCTGAGGTAGAGGACGATGAGGACGTCACTACAGCCAAAGGCATAGGGAGAGCTGGGGGAGAAGAGAATGGAGCAAAACAGGAGGGGTCGGTCACGGAAGCCAACGGCCAAAGCAACAATGCAGTCTCAGATGACGATACAGATGACTCGATATTCATCCCCCTGGGTAGAGCACGCCAACGTCCAAAGGAATATTACAAAGGCAGTGACCAGGAGTGGCAAAGTTTTGTAGCATTCGCTCAGGACAAGAAGAGGATTGCTCAGGTTCAGCGTGGGGGCTGCTCTACTGTATTGCGTCTTAATGTACTGACTACTACTAGATGACCTAGTCGAGATGATTGGTAAACACCTGGGTGGCCAAGGACAATTCCGACAATATCTTGGTCGACCAATAAAGCCTCACAAATGCTGGCTCAACGTCGATTACCCTGACGGGCCACCACCAGAATACGAACGAGGAGGGTAGGCGACTAGTCCTCAATCTAGCAACCATGTGTCGCTAAGCCTAGCCTACAGATTAGAGATCACCGACGACTACATTGCATGGACCATACGACCTGTCAGTGCAGATAATTACTCACGACTGCAACGGGCCTTGTACCCAGCCGCGGTTACGTCTTCTCTCTGGACGAGTCACTCCCTGCTGTGGTCTTTGCAGGTGGCCAGGGTGAAACGGTTCTTCAACATCACGTCTAAACCAGATACCTCGCGGCAACCACCTCCTGGTGGCTTTGTGGAGTTTCAGCGGCAAAGACAGCGCACGACGGAGCAGCAACCAAAATCAACGCTCGAAATAAAGCAGCCTCCAGCATCAAAGCCTTCAGAGAAGGGCCCGGAAGGACCATCCACGAAACATCCATCGTCGTCGCCGGACTTAGCGTCTACCAAGATCTTCCCCGCCGTGCCTTCACTACCTCGTCAACTAGTTGATTCAATATCCTTAGCGTTCTCAGAGTTCAGGCGTACTCTCCAACGCGCCTGGAAGCCCGCGCCCTTGCCGGTTCCACGAGGTACGTGCTTCATATCAGGTCTGATCGAATTCGTAGGACCCAAAGGAACGTGCGTTCTCGATGTCATTGCAGCATATCATCCTAAAGAACAGAAATTCGTGTCGTTAAACATGTCGGTCCGAAGAGCGCAGCCAAAGCACCAGGCCCCCAAAGGTGGTCCATGAGCCAGCGTAACGCAACCGGCGTTTAGACTTGAGCATTGCTGGGAAAATGGAGGGTGGGTATGAGCATTTCCCGGTGTTGTTCAGCGGGACGAAGTTGAACCATTCGAAATTTCCGGTGTTATTGTGGGATAGATTTGCGTCATTACGGTCTAGGTACGCGTAGGGAGATCTACGGAGAGTTGGTTCAAGCGAAGCGCTCAAGATGTTGTATTTGTTTATTTCCCTTTTCGGTCTCCAGGACTTGGCAATAGCCAGCTCCACTTGTCGAGCTCCAAATCTCGCACCAAAGCGCCTAACTTCTCTTCCCATCAGACTGCACATCTGTGTAGCAATTGTTCAGCTTGTTGCTCTGTAGTGCGCTCAAACTCGAGATCATCTCTCGATGCGTATGCTCCACACCGTTGTCCGAGTTGCTGGCCCTTGAAAGATCTCAACATCATTCACTGAAATCCGCTTTGACTTCCTCTTAATGAAAACAGCAACTTTCTCTCTCGAGCATCTCAAAGCTCTACCTCTATCCCGAATGGCCGTCCATCATGATGCTGGTGTTGCGGATGGAAGTGCACGTGTACCGACATGGATCAAGTGCAAATATCTAGCCGTCTATTTTCTTTTCAACCTGGGTCTTACACTTTATAACAAGGCCGTCATGGTGCAGGTATGTTGGGACTGTTTGCAGCCTTCCTTTGAACTTGTGGTGCTTTTGCAGCTCGGCGACGACCGGGTGACACATTTCTCAAGAGATGTGAGCAGAGTGCGGATAACAAGCGGAGACACTGATCTGTCTGCAAATTCGACCTCGAGTGCACCCAAGCTTTGGTACTCATAGGGACTGTTATAACCGTGCTGTTCTGCGAGACTGTCTCAGCTTTCCTGACACGAGTGTCAGAGCGGAGAGTACTGCGAAACCAAGTTGTTCGCATACCCTGACGTTTGCGATTCATGTGTGATTTCCTAAACGCGGCGGCTAACGATCTCCTCTCCAGTTACCGTTTCCATTCCTTCTTACCGCTCTCCACGCTGCTGCCGGAACGCTAGGATGTCATTTTCTTCTTGCGCGTGGTCACTTCACACTCAGTCACCTCTGCAGGAAGGAAATAGGAGTCCTCTGCCTCTTCTCCTTACTCTACACTGGCAACATCGCCATCAGCAATGTGTCACTGTGAGGAGCGCCCTCGAGTCCCACAGTTCTGGAAACGCTGATTGTCGGCAGTAACATGGCCACTATACCCTTTCATCAAGTCGTTCGTGCCACGACTCCTGTGTTTACGGTCATGATCTATCGAGTCATCTTCCAGGCCTCATACTCCAACGCCACATACAGTTCTCTGGTGCCCGTCATTGCCGGCGTAGGACTCGCAACCTATGGAGACTACGGCGCGACGATGTTGGGCTTCGTCATGACATTATTTGGGGCCTTCCTCGCAGCCGTCAAGACCGTGACCACGAACCGCATCCAAACGGGCAGTCTTCGCCTCTCGGCCATGGAAATCCTGCACCGTATGTCACCGTTGGCGCTTCTGCAAAGTCTGGCTTTTGCCTGTCTTTTTGGTGAGATAGCACAGTTCCGGACGGAGGTGTTGGATAAGCACCGTTTCGGCGTCAACATGCTGGTGGTCCTGCTGTTCAATGGCGCGATTGCATTTGGCCTCAACGTCATCAGCTTCGCTTCCAACAAGCAGGTCGGAGCTCTGACAATGACAGTTGCTGCGAATGTGAAGCAGATTCTTACGATCGTGCTCTCCGTGGCTTTCTTCAAATTAGTTGTGGGAGTAATGCACGCTTTGGGTCAGCAACCTACTCAGTCTAGGATCAAGGCCAGATTCTTTACTGACGTGCGACTAGGAATCGTCCTGACGTTACTTGGAGCCGGCTGGTACGCGAGAGTAGAGATGACAGAGAGGCAGCCGGTTGTCATGCCTATGGCGAAAGAGCTGGAGGAGGGCCTGGGAGTTGGAAATGAGTCGGGTCGCATCTACGGGGATAGAACCAGCATGTAAAGGCATATGCAGCGAGAATGTCACCCTAGGCCAAGTAGGTAAAGGCCGGAAAATCTAAGGTACATTGAAATTCGAAGAAACCGTTAGGGCTAAGTCACCTCACGAATTCAGAAACACCGGTACGCTAACGGTAATCCCTGCCTCCCCGTAACCCCGCGTACGTCATTGCATAATCGCCGTTTAACAAGCACAACAGTGCCCGACAATTTTACAATTGGCCTTCGTACATAAGATACTGCTCTTTTCCACCTTCACCGAAACCCACAACACCAAACCAAGCTGTCATTAACAACCGCCTGAATAATGGCATTACCTCCCAAATTCGCCGGGCAAAAGCTTCTCGCAAGCTCATTGCCCCAAGCCATGCACACCCTCGAGATCTGTGAACATCCCCCACCCCAAGCCATTCCAAACTCCCCTCCACCACAGGAGCTGGACTCTAACTAACCGGTGCCACTCGCAAGCCCAGATCTCGATTATGTCTGCCCCGTACGCCCCCCTCCACCCCACCACTCACTCCCAACCCACCCGCGCCCTCCGCTAACCCAGCCCGCCTCCCACAGTTCTCCGCCAAAATATTCCGCACCCTCAACACGGCCGTCGTGCCCCTCGTAAAAACGCACTACGCCTCCAAGCTGCAGCTCATCTTCCGGCAGCAGATCCAGCCGTGGCATCCGTCCAGCACGCTGGTGCACGAAGCGGGCGCCGCCGTGCTGCGGGTCGCGCCGGACCGGTTCTGGGCCTTCAGCGAGCGGCTGTTCGAGCGGCAGACGGAGTTCTTCGACGTCAGCGTTGTGAACGAGACGCGGAATCAGACGTACGAGCGGCTGGCGAAGGTGGCGGGGGAGGTCGGGGTGGATGCGGGGAGGGTGCGGGAGTTGTTGGTGGTGAGCGATAAGCCCGGGGAGGGGGGGGATTTGAATGTCGGGAATGGGGTTACGGATGATGTTAAGTTTATGGTGAAGGTAAGTGTGGAGATGTTGCGATGTGGGGGCCGGTGGGTTTAGGGTGTGTATGGGGTTGAGATTGCTGATATAATGGGTGCGGGTTTAGGCGAACCGGTTGACTGGGGTGCATGTTACTCCGACTGTGCTCTTCAATGTGAGTGGCGTGTCGTTCGTTTTGCCGTGCGGGGACTGATTGAGTTCAGGGTGTGGTGGAGAACAGTATCTCGAGCAGTTTCACCAAGGAGCAGTGGGAGGAATGGTTGAAGAAGAACATTGTTTGAAGTTTCACCATCGACAAGGGTGGAAAGATTGACCGCTGGATCTTGATAGATAATGGATTTAGCCAGTAAGACTATCCCAGGAGGCCTTCGGTCTCTTTCGGTTCCTCAATGTGGAGAACAGCCCGTGTGACGCTCGACAGTAAATAGACAATACCCATGAAAGTTTATAAACACACTTCGTTAAGCAAATGTTCGAATCTTAAGCCCATATAATCCGTTGATGCATATCACCACAGGTCTCAGCTCCGGGAGGTCCGGATAAGTACAAAGCTGCAGAGTCGAGAGAGAAGTGGCCGAGTTACACTATTGCGCACCGTGAGGCTGATAATTGATCGGTCGTCTACAACCAAGTCAGCCTCATCCATGATGTATGATCTCGAAACGTACTTGAAAAGAAGTATGTGTGGTTCTGGCTCGTGCACCTCGTAATGCTCCCAGCCCAAGCTCTACAGGAGACGGAGTTGTCAGCCAAACCCTCTTCCATTCACAAAGGATGAAGCGGTTTTGCTTGCCTGCGTTATCCCAAGTCCCCTCCATTCCTCCTCCCACAATAGCTTCAACGTGCCCTTTGATGGATCGAAGTACTCCTTCGGTATTGCTTTCAGCATGTTCTTGGGTAGCTGAACATGTCTGTATTCGTATTCATTATCCGAGTACCTAGATTAACGTTCGAGTCAACATAGATCTTGTAAGCAAGACGGACGTACAGCCCAAACTTGCTTCTCTGGTGACTACACTAACCGAGCCGAGTAATGGATAGAGTCGACGAACTCATCAAGATGTTCTCGTTCCGGGTCGGTAAGCAGCCTTGGCTTCTTGTTGCGTCTATCATGATCTAAGCTGGCCATGCTGTGATGTCCCGCAATTGCTCTGTCTGGCGTGACCGCGAAGGCTGTCGAATCAGATGCGCAACAGCCGGCGGGCTTCGGGCGCCGGCAGAACTCGGTTTCCCGGAGAGGGATGAGATGTGTGCACAATGTAAAGTAACGGCCAAATGAAGGTCACCGCCTTGCGACTTCCGCTGCAAGCGTCTACTGTAGCTTCTCGTTCGCGATAGCTTGCAGCTTTACTGCGTCTCAGGGTGGAGGGCCGAGTATGCCAAAGCCGGGAGATGTTCCTAGCACTGCTGAAAGGCCCAGGAAATGTTTGCAAAATCTAGAGGTGAAAAGAAAGTCGTGCAAGGAGAGAGAACACTATGTTGAGGGCGGGCTTTTGCGGTCAAAGTGCTGTAAACAATGAACTGCTGCTAACTTTCCAAACGGCATAACGATATCGGCAAATTCCCAGTGACGCTAGCTCAATCGGGTAAGACCGTCCATGTCGCTGTCGCTTCAGCAGAGGCGGAATGTTATTGGCTGCATCCAGACAATAATAAGGTACGAAGCATTTTGTACCTTAGGTAAGCGCATTCGTGCATGAAGGCAAGCCTCAATCTATTCAATAATACGCTCATACTGCATCAACTGTGGCTTTGGATCGCATTGATCGCATTATTGTCCGTATTGATGCGAAGATTGTGAGTAAGCTGGTGGGATATTTTACAAAGCTTGAAACCGACATCTCGACTGGGTTGTGCCATATTTACTTGCCTTGATTGCGGCTCAACAACAAAAGCCCGTGCTCTGAAGCTTTGAAGATCACTCGCAGCTCGTTCCGCCCCATCGATCGCGCTGTTGGAGATTCGGCGATACAGTGACTGCAACGTGCCAGATATTTTCAACGTTAAACCCGTTATTGCTCAACTGGGCTACGATCGAGACTTGAAACACCATGAGCCCAAAGCGAAAAGCGACCGCTACGACGCCTTCAGACGTCGATGGTCCTGGCCTCAAACGGAGGAGAATACCGGTGAGTGAAAGTGTGTCTTTGCAGCTGGTTGTGATCGAGTTGGCGCGTGTTAGATGTATGTTCGGGATAGAAGAACTGTTGCGAAGTGAAGGCAGTGCTTAAAGAGCCGCGACCACTTCGCTAGGTCAAACGTTCAACGAGCTTCCCGACCCTCGAAAACCCCATCATTCTTCACTTGTCCGCGCATATTAGAACAGCACTCCAACTGCGCCAAACCAATCCTCTTCGATCTCTAAAATAAGCGCAAAATGACTGACGCACAGGAAATTCGAACACCAGGAAGGAGAAGCTTCGACTACGGAAACACCAGCTTCCACAGCGGAGGTTGGCCTCATGTTCCTAAGCCAGCTCAAGCAAGCTTGCGACAAGCGGTAAGCACAATCGAGTTGTGCAGAACCATCTCCATACCCATCTAATATACTACCGATTCAATATTCAATCACCAACGGTTGGAATGAGAGCTGATTATTCCTGAACTATGCAGTGGTCGTCCAATTGCTCCGAGCTTCCTCACATTACCTGACAAAGTACAGAGGACACCCCGCTACACAGCGTAAAGTATCATACGCTGACCCGTTCCCTAAACAGGATCAATTACCAGAATATTATAAGGAGATCGTTCTTCCAATTGCGATCGATACTGTGGAGGTACGTGCCAAAATCGACCCAATTGTCTCGCATCCGTCGAGGATGACCGCGTGGCTATGTCTTTCAAGAATAGCTTCAAGGCAATACCGACCCAGCCTTGACCTGACTTGGGAGTATACTCCGAAGGCCTGGCAGCGGGCGTGACATAGTCGGCTGTTCTGATCCGCGATAATCACGCCGTTTCTGACTGCTTTCTGTTCAATAGGCGAAGCTGAATCGTCGAGAGTACCCCACCTTGACGACGTTGGAGAGCGATATCAAGCGTATGGTTACGAATGCAAAGTCGTTCAATGAAAGGAGCTCTGAAATTTTCGCCGATGCCGAGCGCATCCGCAAGATGCTCGCCAACTTTATGCCGAAGCACAATATTGCATACCAAGACCCTAGTTACGCTCCCTTCCCAACGCCACTGCCAGGCCAGGCAGATGACGTTGATGAAGGTCTTGGCGCGGATGGCAATTCGGATCGAGAGCTAGTAGGGGGCAAAGTCCAGAAATTGAGTACATTCGTCGGCTCAACTCCGGGTCCTAAAAAGTCGGCAACAGAGGGTCGAACGGCGAGTTCTACGCCTGTGGTCGAGGATGCAGAGGGTGCAGGTGAAAGCTTCGTGGGCGATACATTTCAAGTAGCGCAGGAAAAGATATTGACGGAACTGATCCATCTTAAGGGTGACGAGTATGTACTTTGAAAGCCAGTTTTGTTGGCGTTGCTAATAATTGCCGTTTATAGTGGTCAAGAGATCTCGTTGCCATTCCTCAACCTTCCGTCCCGTCAACTGGCCGACTACTACAGACTCATTAAGCATCCAGTTTCTTTGAAAAGCGCACAAAAGAAGGTACGTGGGATTAGAGGTCGAGATAAGCCGACCAATGTCTCTTTCCTTCGGAACTGGCAATCCTTTGAAGACGAGGTCAGCTTCATTTGGCGTAACGCTCGTGAGTACAACGAGGATGGGAGCGATATATTTAAGCTAGCCGGACAGATTGAGGTAAGTCTACTTTTCAGGCAAATACCGCTGTCTCTTACAGACAACCACAGGCCTTTTTCAATAAACGTCTAGCAGAGGCAAAAAAGGCGGTTCCAGAGCCTCCGCAGCAGAAAGTCAAGCTCAAGATGCCAACAGCGAAATCTCCGGAGCCAACACAACCGAAGATTATGCTGCGTGTGGGTGGCCAGAAACCCAGTCCAGCATCGACGCCTGGCATCTCCGCCGGTATTACGGTTGATAGTGAAGCCCTCGAGCGCCAGAAACATTTAGTAAAGACTGGAGCAAATGGACAAGGGGCTACCATTCCAGACGGTATCGGCTCACGCCCAGGATCTAGGAACCCCATCGATCAATCAGCCACAGGCGCTCTGCAACTGTCGCAGAATAAGAACCAGGGTGCCCCTGCCATGTCTCGATCTCCCTCAACGAATGGGGTGAAAACTGAAGGGCAACATGGTCAGTCACCAGCTCTCGGTGCTGTCCAACTACGGAGACCTAGCGCTGGTTCCGATGAAGCGGGACACAGTCCTCGTGCTGCAGCCTCTGCGATGCCACCTCCGTCCAGCATTACGCCACGTCTTTCGAGTGGTAGTCCTCTTCCACAAACACAACACCTTAGTAATCATGCGCCTCAACATCCCTCAACAAATGCGTTCGATTCGAAATGGAGGCAGCCAGGAAAAGGTAGGCTCGTCAGCTGCAGACCACTTGATGTGGCGCTAACAGCTGCAGATGCTTCCGATGCTTTGATTTCTAACCTCAGCATCTCGACACATCCCGGTTTGAAGATAAACCATCATTTCCATTTGGACGTGGCCCCATCTCCTACACAGTCCCAACAATCGATCACCGTTAATCTACCCTCAACACATTACTATCTCCGAATCATACCGACAATCGCACACAATCTTAGTCACCGCCAAAGTAAGCTTTTCGTCACGGCTAATCTGCAGAGACTCAATCCGATCCCACAAAGGCCCGAAGAAGCTGATTCGAGGCGGCCTTTGTACGAGACTCGAGTATCCCCCGGTGTAAATCGGATAGAAGTCGAAATGATTGCGGGGCCTGCCAGAGGTGCCCCGAAGTTGGGATCAGGGCAGGAGATCGAGCTGGAGAAGATTACAGTCTTTGCAAATGTTTTGAGGGCTTGATACTATGGCGTTGCCACGACTGCGGGCGTGATTGTTACGTTATGACACGGCTCCAACTGGCGCAGTGCAGGAGGTTTTCAGTGCTGGGGATTGGGGTTAGGGTCATTTTGTCACCATTGGCGCTCGTAAATTGGTCTCAAGCTTGTACGAACAACAAATTGAATAAAAGATACGACGCCGTTCGAAACATAATGAACAGGACAGAGCCTCAGATTATGTAACACAGTAAGTGAGCTCGTGCCATTCGCGCTAGTCGAGCTCGGTTATCGCCGTTAGTGTGCTGCAGAAAAGTCCTTGGAGTTTTCACCCAAACATACCTTTGACGACTCTCACTTGGGCTCAGAAATTTCTATCAACTTTACCATTCCACATCTGAGCGTAGAGAGCTTTCCTGCGAAACTTTGGAGAATATTTCGCCATGGATGACGAAGTTTATGAGGGTGCGATCGGTATCGATCTTGGTGGGTTTCCTTGCGACAGCCTGAGCTGGTCGAACATCGTGCAGTTGATCATCGCTAACTTTTTCCAGGCACAACGTATTCATGTGTAGCAAACTATGAAGGCACCAATGTCGAAATCAGTATGTTTGAACCGCGGCATGACTTGACTCGAGTGAGGATTTACTGAGCCCTTGTTCCTTTAGTCGCCAACGAGCAGGGGAGCTTCACAACACCCTCCTTTGTCTCGTTCACAGACCAGGAACGGTTAATTGGCGAAGCTGCAAAGAACCAAGCTGCTATGAACCCGACAAACACAATCTTCGATATCAAGTGAGTTGTTTCCTCCAGTCTCATTCCGTAGCAATACAATTGGACAGTGCTGATCCCGGACATAGGCGTCTTATTGGGCGAAGATTCGATGACCCCACAGTCAAGCAGGATGTCGAGTCATGGCCTTTCAAGGTTGTTGACCAAGGTGGAAACCCGATGGTCCAAGTAGAGTACTTGGGAGAAACCAAGACCTTTTCTCCGCAGGAGATCTCCTCCATGGTGCTCATGAAGGTTTGACTCTTTGACATCAGTTTCTAGCTCCCAAAGACTAATCGGTTTGTAGATGAAAGAAGTGGCCGAGGTAAAACTTGGCAAGAAAGTCTCTAAGGCCGTCATCACGGTTCCAGCGTACTTTAACGACAACCAACGTCAAGCCACCAAAGATGCTGGTGCCATCGCGGGTCTGAACGTTCTGCGTATCATCAACGAGCCTACCGCTGCCGCTATTGCTTATGGTCTCGGCTCTGGGAAGTCCGAGAAGGAACGCAATGTAATGATTTACGATCTTGGCGGCGGAACCTTCGATGTGTCGCTGTTGCATATCCAAGGTGGTGTGTTCACTGTCAAAGCGACAGCCGGTGACACGCATCTGGGTGGTCAGGACTTTGACACAAACCTGCTAGAACATTTCAAGAAGGAGTTCCAACGCAAAACCAAGAAGGACATGTCAAAGGATCCCCGTGCCCTCCGGCGTTTGCGGACGGCTTGCGAACGTGCTAAGCGCACGCTGTCGAACGGCACTCAGACTACCGTCGAAATTGACTCTCTCTTCGATGGCGAAGACTTCAACGCTCAAATTACTCGGGCTCGTTTCGAGGATCTGAACGCCAAGGCTTTCTCGGGTACCCTGGAACCTGTCGCAAAGGTACTCAAAGACGCTGACATTGATAAGAGCAAAGTAGACGAGATTGTTCTTGTCGGTGGCTCAACTCGTATCCCTCGGATACAGAAGCTCCTGAGCGACTTCTTTGACGGCAAGAAACTTGAGAAGAGTATCAACCCTGATGAAGCCGTCGCTTATGGTGCCGCCGTTCAGGCTGGTATTCTCTCTGGCAAGGCTAACTCTGCCGACACCAATGACCTTCTCCTTCTTGACGTCGTTCCATTGTCCCTTGGGGTCGCCATGGAAGGCAACATCTTCGCACCTGTCGTTCCTCGTGGCCAGACTGTGCCGACTATCAAGAAGCGCACTTTCACCACTGTCGCCGATAACCAGCAGACCGTCCAATTTCCCGTCTTCCAGGGAGAACGTGTCAACTGTGAGGACAACACCTCTCTGGGTGAATTCACTCTTGCACCCATCCCACCCATGAAGGCTGGTGACGCTGTCTTGGAAGTCGTCTTTGAAGTGGACGTCAACGGTATCCTCAAGGTTACTGCAACCGAGAAGACGTCCGGCCGAAGTGCGAACATCACCATCTCCAACTCTGTTGGCAAGCTTTCATCCACCGAGATTGAGACCATGATCAACGGCAAGTGTCCTATCAGTATAAGCTCAATGTCAGACGCTAACGGGTTGTGTTAGATGCTGCCAAGTTCAAGACTAGCGATGATGCGTTCAGCAAGAAATTTGAGGCTCGGCAACAACTCGAGTCATATATCTCGCGTGTGGAGGAGATTGTATCCGACCCAACCATGTCCCTGAAACTCAAGCGTGGGACAAAGGAGAAGATTGAGTCTGCCCTGAGCGACGCCATGGCGCAATTGGAGGTCGAGGACTCAGCCTCAGAAGACTTGAAGAAGAAGGAACTCGCCCTGAAACGACTTGTCACCAAGGCCATGTCTACCCGTTAAACAGCCATTGCTTTCAGATGACTCCAAGTGGCGGCGAAACATGAGTTGATGATTTGCGACTCGATTTGGCGTTTCCCTAGATTCTTCTTCAGAGACTCAAAAGTTACCACTAGCGAATCTTCTCCTTCGTCTTGTATCTCTCTGCCAAAGCCATGTCTGGTCTACGTTTGTCCTTCTACAGCACACGGCTTCTGTAGAACAAGGCTGGCGAAGTGTCATGCGCGGTCGCTCATGGAAGATGTTTGACACCACTTAAATAGTCGATAGAATTCAATTGATCGCGTCCTAAAACGAAAATTCTTCAATGCCCACGAATTGGCAACTGTTGTAGCCATCATCGTGAATACCTTGGCTATGCACAAATAAAAACACGCCTTGTAGGGCTGAGCGGAAGATCGTTTCACCGAGCGCCGAATTTTCGCGAGGGAGAGCTTTTGAGGGTGAAAGGTGCTCACCACCAACTATGCCGCCGCAAGGCAAGACCGTCCTCGAGCTGCCATGGCGTCTCTCATTCCCGCCCCTTCTGCGACCGCGCTTCAGACCCAGCTACGCGAAACCGACCAAGCGACCATACCGGCGAGCCCTACACCTCCACCATCCCTCCGCACCAGCAGCGTCGACCCTCACTCCTCCTCCACCCCACCACCACCGCCCATTCACCACAACATCCCCGCTCCTCAAAAAAGGCGGCAAACAAAAGCGCAACACCGACACTAGTCCCAACAACGCCAATTCCTCTGCTGGCGCAGCTGCAGCCGCCGCGGACAACATTGACCCGTTCGACACGTCCGGGCTGGAAACGAGCATCCAGAAAGCTATCGCGAAGCTGGAGGACGACCTGTCGAAGCTGCGCGTGGGCGGGCAGTTCAATCCGGAGGTGCTGGAGGGGTTGCGCGTGCAGGTGGGCGGCAAGGGAGGCAAGGGGAGCGGGGGGAGCGGCGTGAGCGTGCGGTTGGATGAGGTGGCGCAGATTTTGCCGAGGAGGGGTCGGAGTGTGGTTGTTGTTGTTGCGGAGAGGGAGGTGGGTATTCTTTTTTTGGTCTTTGTTTGGCTGTCGGTTTGCGTTGCGTTGTTGGGCGAATAGTGGAACGGGGCGGTGGGGGTGGCCTTGGTGTCAGGGTGATTGTTCTCGGGGATTTGGGGTTCGCGATTGATTGCTTGACTGGTCGACCGACCGATTGACTGACTGACTGACTGACTGACTGACTGACTGACTGACCACACCACGCCCAACAGCACGTAAAACCAATCCTTACCTCCCTTCTCACCTCCCCCTACTCGCTCACCCCCTCGCTGTCCGACCCGCAGAACGAAATGCACATCACCGTGCCCATCCCGCCGCCGACGCGCACCAACCGCCTCGAGAGGATGCAGACGGTCACCAAGGCGGGCAAGCAGGCGGGCGCGGCGGTGCGGGCGGCGAGGGCGGTGATGCAGAAGCGGTTGAGGGGTATGGGCGTTGCGCGGAGTGTAAGGCCGGATGATTTGCGGAGGGCGGGAGAGGGCATGGAGAGGGTTGTTGAGAGGGCGGTGGGGGATGTGAAGGGGGTGGTGGAGGGGGCGAGGAGGGTCTTGGGGGCGTAAGAGGGCGGAGGAAGATCTTGGGACGTGCCTTGTGGTGTTCTAGGGCGGAGATATGTGTAATATCATGGAACGATGGTGGATGGACTCTGTGGATAGACGCTGTGTGTGCATAGGAAATGGGCCTAGGCCACATATTATCCGCTTCAAATAGATCTTTCAAGCCGTCGCGGCTGAGCGTGTCGCTGCATAGAGAACACAGATCCCTTGTCGGAAACTCTGAAGCACAGTTCTCGAGTCGTGGCAGGACCGCTAAATATGCTATCTCTGCCCCCATTTCACAAGGAACTTGATGGATTGACTGTTTATTGCGGCAGGTACGGACCTGCTGTTGATCTGCGGTGGCTTTTTGTTCTCCGTCGGGCCAGCCATGTGGTCACCATATCTCACGATTCCATCATAAACACCTCTAAGCCTACATGCACCTCAAGGAGCCAGGTATGTACTCAAGCAGCTACCTCCTTCACCTTCCCAGCCCCCTGACTCTTCCGTTCCGGCGGTAGTCGCTTCTGAACCTCTCCGCGAAAAGCATCGGCTGACTCGATCCCGTACGTCTCGTTCCTTATATTGCCCCGCGTCATCCGCGCCAGCACCGACTCGTCTTGTCTCGCGTCCGCCGCGGCTCCCTTCCCCTGATCAAGGTAGAAGGCCCTCAGCAGAGCCTTCGGGTCCGCGGGGTCGAACCCGGTGAATCTCGACTCGACGACCTCCCCCTTCAGCTCACTGTGTGTTGCCGCTTCGCTCGCGCCCAGCCGTTCGGCCTCATCCAGCACGGCGTCTTTCTCGCCGTCGCTCACGAACTTCACAAACCCGCCGTTGAGAAACCTCCTCGCCAGCTCGGCGTTCCTCTCGAAGCTACCAGCCGGTCGTTCGGCGAGGATCCTCATCTGCCGATCCACAATCTCCGTCATCCCGCGCTCGCCAATCACGACGGCCGGTCCCAGTCCGTCCGCATAAAGCGCCTCTGCCGACATCGCTGGTGGCTCGAACGGCACACGGTCCCCGGCTTCCTTGGCGCGCTTCTGCTCCATGTATTCCAGCTCCAGGTCGGTGTACTCGAACTTCTCCCCCTGCCCAAACTTATCGTTTCCGCCTCCGCCTCGTCGGCGAGAGCGCCCATCCTTGCTTCCCCTCCCTCCTCGTCCTCCTGCGCCCGGCCCGCCTCGCCCGCGACCCCGCAGCCCGCCCCGTCCGCGTGAGCCGAAGCCGCCTCGCAGCCCTCCGCGAATGATGCCGCCGCGGCCGAAGCCTCCTCGCACGCCGTCGCTGCTGCCGCGAAAGCCGCCGCGAAAGCCGCCACGAAAGCCGCCACGAAAGCCGCCGCGGAGGTTGCTGGTGAAGGTGATGAGAGGGGCGCCGTCCGGTTTGACGGCTAGAGAGCGGGCGTCGACGGCACCGCGAGCGCTCGGCTTGGATGACGGAACAGTCGAGCTGGACGAGTTCAGGCGCGAGGCGAGACTCTGTATCTCCTGGGAGGTTTGGGCGAGACGTTTGCTGCGGGTCGAGGGTTCTAATGACGGATTGCAGTTAGTCAAAAGGGTCAACTTCGTGATGTATGTAGTTTGATCGGGCCTTGTTTTGGTATTGGTGTTGGCTTACCTCGTTCTCCTGCCTCGTCTCCCCTCGGGCACGATACGTGAAACTGCCGTAATGAGACCGCAATGCCGTCAGCCACTCTACCGAGGTCGCTTTGCGCATGTCTGCTGCGGCCGAGCGCACTGTGAACGTGCCATTTGTACATGGCGGGCTTCGACGTGTGGTGTAGGGACGGTCACCAGAGTGGCTTGGTAGATGTCAAGTAGTTGATCCGTGCTCATGGCTCGGGATGTACGGCGAATATCTAAAGTCTACCCACACGTTAAATTTCTCTTCTCCTTTCTACCCCATTGATCTACACTTTTAGCACCTAAGCCCACCGGGGACACATACAAATCTAATCAAGAACAACCCTTCCAGCCCTTTGGAAAGGACGGATCACAGTCGCACAGGCCTGATTCATATTCAATCGTTTTCGATAAATTGATGCCGGCAGAGGCCGCCTATATCTATTGATCGTTGCGGTGCTGTCTGACCAAATATAACAGACGCTGCGGACCGTACTCTAAATGCATATCCCTATATCGCTGCCTAAATGACGGACGCTGCCCTCGGCCGAACGTCTACAAGAACATCGTCCCCAAACATCGGATCCATAAGCGCCAGTGAAATCTTCTTCGTGTTGATCCTTGGAAACCGCTGCCGGCCAGGGCCTGGGATTGTCGATCTGGCCCAACCTTTCTCTACTGAAGAGATACGATCCGAATCCGACGGCGATGACGATAACGAAGAAGAAGAAGAAGAAGAAGAAGAAGAAGAAGAAGAAGAAGTACTCAAGGAGACATCAAAGCGGTGGATCAACGCGGCCACAAAAGTAAGCACCTCTCTCCGCGCCAAGAACCGTCCCGGACAATACGTCGTCCCGCCACCGAACGGCTTGAAGCTCGGATTCCGTTTCAGATCCTTGTTGTGCAGAAACCTGCCGGCGTCGAAGGTCTCTGCGTTCGCGCCGAAGACGCTTGCGTTGTAGTGCAGTTCGCGGTAGGGGATGACGATGGTTGCGCCCGGTTGGAGCGTCATGTGGGCGCTTACGTCGGTCGTCTGCTTGACGGCGCGGATGGTGCCGGACGAGGCTGTCAGGCGCATGGATTCGAGGTAGATTGCTTCGAGGAGGGGACAGTTTTGCAGCCGGGATTCGAGGTTGTCCGCTCCCGGACCGGCTGTCGCAAAGATAGGGTCGACTTCGGCTCGGAGGGCAGCGAGAAGAGTGGGGTCGAAGAGAATGTAGGCCATTGTCCAGAAGCAGCTTTTGTAGGCGTTGGCGTTGATCCTGGATTCTGTCAGTTTTCCTGATCTTCGAGAAGGAAGGAATGGCAAAGGAGGCTTGGAGGATTGCTTTGGACGGGTGGTGGTGTGACCTACACCCAATATAGCGGCATGATAATAGCAGCAATGTCTCTATCGCCTATACCCAAGTTTCTCATCTCGTCTTCGAGGGATCCAATCAGCCACGATTCGTTTGGCCTCTCGCTTTTCGGCAGCCGGAAGTATGCCGTCAGGGCATCGATGATGCGGTCTTTGGCGGTATACATCTTCTTTGCCATGAAGCGCGGGTACCCGAAGTGGAGTTGCCAGCTCAGTTCGTCAAAGATATAGAAGCTTTCGAAAAGTCCAGGGTTGATTTGCATGAGTCTTTCGTCGAAGAACGCCCACGTCGCGGAATCCAGGAGAACTTCTTGACACCAGCCGAGAAGGGAGACGGTCCTCGTGCTCCGAGTGCAGGATGTGACGATCCTTTCCGGCATCCTATCCCATTGTAGAGATTTGTGGATCCTGCTGAGGAGCGATGCCTGTAGGATATCGAGTTCTTTGCCAGGTAACAGCTGTTGCCTGCAAAGTCGTTCACCAAGATGGCCGTAGTCTCCATGTGCGGAGTTCGAAACGCCGGCGAGATGACTGGTGATCTTCGCCCCTGAGCTGGGGACCCAACGTTCGATCGACTCCGCCGACGCTCCAAGTCTGAGTAGCATGTCCCGCATAAAGTTGTCGAATGTGAGCGCATCCGTGTTCCTGTACGTCCGGGAGATATCGTGTGGGTCTGTCAAGAAATAGAATTTATGGCCTCCCAAGGTGAGTTTATATGGCTTTGTGCCAAATTGTCTCCTGAATACGACAAGGTGTTGATGTTAGCCAAGTTTGGGTTGAGGATGGGGTGCACAGTCTGCTTAGGGCTCCGTACCTTCCACGAGCGAGGGTCCCGCCAAAGTCGGTGAATAAGCTCAACGCATGACCTTGGCCAACCGTCAGTTCCTCATCTCATCCAATCCAAGTCTTCATCTCGGGAGTTGAGTACCTAGATCTGTACGGGCTGTGAGCGGCCGCACTGTCCACAGCTCTGGAATCATCACTTACATGGGATCCAATATGTGGTCTCTCTTGGCTCGTGCGGGTTTAGCGCAGGGAAGATAGTAAAAGTCCAAATCCGCCAAAGACCGAGTACCACTGCCGGGATGAAGAAGAGGAAGAGATATCTGAGACCATACTCTCCACCAAACGGGGCAGAGGATACTCTGATCCACAATTGCTGCACAACTTCGGATAGCATCTTGATGGATAGCCTTTTGCGCAAGGACAAGTCCCTCTAGGGGCCTCTAGGGGACAAGAAGCTTGATATAGACCGCTCCCGGCTACCAACCATGGTCGAAAGGCTCACGAGCTGTCGATTACTTCGAGGACCATGGGCGTATAGAGAAGCCTTGACCCAAACATGACAAGAGACCGTGCCGCAATGGCGTGCATGACCGCGAAGCTTCTGTGCCTTCAGCTTCATGTCTTACTGCATCACCAGCCTTGGAGGTTCATCCCGTCACGACAGGGCTCCTGAAGGTATGTTCCGTCGCCATCTCTTCGTGTATCAGGACTCGAATATTTCAACTTCCCCGGCTGGCCGTGTAAAGAACACATTTCACAATGGCCCCAAGCTGGGGACCATTGCTGCTCATCAAGCCGTCATCTGCACTCATTTGGCCCCATTGTGCGAGCTGTGCTAGGAAGGGACAGTTCCTTCTCAGTGTCAAGCGCACAAGTCCGGCACTGCCTTCAAAAACAGCGGATCGTTCAATTGGACCACTCACGTTGTATTGATGACAGATCCGTGTGGTTGGAAGTGTGCACATCATCGCCATGAGACACATTAATGGACAGGGACGGATGTTTTCTAACATAACATCAAAGGATAAAAAATAGCTGATGCAAGGGACAATGGATGCATGTCAGCCCTGACGTTGATGCTGATCAACGATCAAGGGAAAGAATGGGGGCATATCGACTACAGAAAGGTTACAGTACAGTACTGTACACTACTACTACCACAATTTTGCAGAAAGATGGTGGAACGAAGTTGAAAAGCGGTGTGAAGTCGATTGCTGCAGCCTTGCCAGGCACGAACGCACGCCTAAGGTAAGGTTGATAATACCTAAAGTAATAATTGCGTCGGCTTTCCACGTGTAGGTACAAAGTTCCCGCAGCTACGGCAAGGCACCCGCGCCTCTAGATTGATAAGGTACCTACCCTGAAACTTCAGCCCCCAACCTCCTCGAGTCAGTGCTTACGTGTATTATCGTTACACACGCCACTGCGAAGATGGTTACCTACCCCGATAGCAGAAGGCTACTACGGAGAAGAGATGCATGTCATCCCTGGAAGTAAAACTAGCTGACATGCGGTGATGCAGCCTCTTGGAGGTGCAGATAGACGGGCATCTTCGTATGGACCGGCTGCATTGTACATGGCCCTTTGCTTGTGGCACAATATACCGCTTTGGTGCCGTGTCCTCTCTTCCTGATATCATTTGATATCAGGAAACGTTGTAGTCATCAGAAGCGTACCGGAGGCATCGTGACTCTTGATTCCAACTCCTTCATCTCCTCCACCTCCTTCACCTCCACCACCTCCACAACTACTCATGGCAGGCTTTCCAACAAGGCGCGATGCTCTCGAAACCCGGTTGTCTACCAAGAAGGTTGATGTGGGCGTTCCGTTGGGCTCGTCAGAGACGCTTTTATCCGGCGACACTCATTGTTACCCTTCCGGTTGGAAGTTGGCGGTCATAGTTCTGGCTCTGGGCCTGGGAACCTTCCTCGTGGCCATCGACAATACCATCATTGCAGTTGCCATCCCTGAGATTGCGACAGATTTCAAATCTCTGTATGATGTCGGCTGGTTTGGTTCTGCATACTTGCTCACCGTAACCGCTCTACAGCCTATTCTCGGGAAAGTCTATACCTTTTTCGACCTGAAAACCACCTATCTTGCATCGGTGGTTGTTTTTGAAGGTGGAATTCATGCCGCCGCCGCTGGGATTATAGAAGCTTACTCTTTTAGTTGGCTCTGTGATCTGTGCTGCTGCACCAAACTCTCCAGCATTCATATTCGGACGAGCCATTGCCGGGGTTGGTGCTGCCGGGTTATTTCAAGGAGCCTTGAGTATCGTCACGTTATCTGTTGCCCGAGAACGAAGGCCTCTTTTCCTTGGCATCGTTTCCAGCTCGTTCGGTATCGCCATCTGCTTTGGGCCCATTCTCGGAGGCGTATTTACGGCGGATGTTAGCTGGAGATGGTGCTTCTGGATGTAAAATATCGTGATTCCGGAATGGGAAGAAAAGCTGACGATTCCAGTAATGTCCCCATTGGAGCGGTCGACTTCTTCTTGATTATACTTTTCCTCAGACTTCAGGGCGTCGACACTGAGGATCGAAGTCTCCCGTGGAGGAAGAAAATGCAACATCTGGATCTTGGCGGGGCAGCCACCCTCATTGCTGCCGTGTGCTGCCTGTTGCTTGCCTTACAGTGGGGCGGGAATATCTATCCGTGGTCATCGTCGAGGATCGTCGGCCTGTTTATCGGTTTCGGTGGTCTCATGATCGTATTCTGCATCTTCCAATGGAGGCTCAAGGAAAAGGCAACCGTTCCACCCCGGTATCTTCGACAGCGGTCCGTTCTGATGGGGTGCTGCTATACCTTCTTGATCAGCGTAGCCAACTATGCAGTTAGTGATATCAATCCTCTCTATGATTGTTCGTCGTTGTTTAAACGCTTTCAAGGCCGGTTACTACCTTCCATTCTACTTTCAAGCCGTGAAGGGCGTGTCAGCGACGAAGAGTGGCATAGACTTTATTGCACTAGCTATTCCTGAGGTCATTGCGATTCTGATTGCGGGTGCCATCGCGAACAAGACGGGTCACTATGTATGACCTCTAGATACCTCAGCCTGAGCTATACCCCACTTACCGACTGACTGCAACTTTAGGTCGAACTCATGATCATCGGTGCTATCATTGCTTCTGTTGGATCTGGTCTCCTGACCCGGATCAACTTGACCTCTTCTACAGTGGAATGGGCAGCATATATGGTAGTCACCGGACTTGGGGTTGGTTTAGGGACGAATCTACCCTACACTGCTTTGCAAGCCGTTCTCACGTACGTCCAGTCCACAATGCTTATATCGAGGCGTCCCATTAACATCTTGTCCAGTCAGGATGAGATACCCATCGGGAATGGTGCGGTGAACCCAAGATCTCCCCATTTAGTTTCCCGTGATCAAGACTACTAATCTCGTATATCACACCAGCCCTCACGATATTCTTCCAACAACTTGGCGGGTAAGTCACGTTCCGGCGCGACAGAACAGTATCTCTTCTGACCGGGCCTGTAGTGCTATAGCAATTCCTGTGGGAAATGCTCTGTTCCTAAAAGGCCTTATCACGGAAATTCCTCGACAAACCCAGGACATCGCCCCGCAGAGCGTCGTCGACGCTGGTCCAACAAAGCTTACAATTATCGCACGCAATCCCGTGCTACTCCAAGCTTTGAGGCTTTCGTACCTGAAAGGAGTCAAATATAGTCTGTATCTCGCAGTCGCCTCGGTTGCAGTCGCTGTCCCGTTTGCAGTCGCCATGAAATGGAGGACACTGGGGCCCGCGACTCAGGAGGAAGAGGTGGTAGGCACTTCGGCGGGTGACGAAGAAAAGACACCGACTTGAGATCTGATTCATCATTAATGTGGCTGGATGCAACTTGGAGCGTATTTTTCGTCTCAGGGCAGCTAATGGCCTGGAATGACTTAGTTGCCATCTCGAAAGGAGATATAATGAAACAAATAGATTAAGATATTTACTAAGGTCGTACGTCGACACCAGTTTGCAGGCATATCATTAGACACCTTTGGCTGTATCATTACAGTGCTATGCAAAAGGACGTGCGGAAATCTTGCGGGCAGCCTGTCATAACTTTTTTTCAGATATGCTCTTTCACCATAGAAAATCAACCACACATAGAGATTTTTAGCTGCAAATTCAGAATGTAGTAGCCCTAACTGAGTACAATTGATTCTCACATCAACAGCTATCAGAAACAGTGAGATCTGTGTGAGAATCATAGATATCAATGTCTGAAAATTTTCTGCCGCAGAATCTTGGCACACGGAAATTTCCGAAAATATATTACATATTGTAATTTAAAAAATTCAAAAATACAAAGTAAATTACTCAACATGCTCAACATAAATCACGAAAGATCTCAACCACTTCATGTGACTGCATACTACAAAAGTTGAGCATTGAGTGCACTCAGTTACTGCTACTACATCCTGAATTTGCAGCTAAAAATCTCTATGTGTGGTTGATTTTCTATGGTGAAAGAGCATATCTGAAAAAAAAGTTATGACAGGCTGCCCACAAGATTTCTGCACATCCTTTCGCATAGCACTGTAACCTCCAATAGCCTGTTACGAACCTGCCGCTTCTACAGATCAAGGCAATCTACAAATCATTCTAACTTCAGCACTCTCTCGCACAGCTCCAGCCTTACTGACTTCAGTAGGCTTAAGATGCTGACACCATGATCTGCACAGCGGGAATATGAATGACTGGCGCATGATCTTTGACTACTCAAGATAGGGTTTCTGACTCGCCTTGCATGTACAGTACAGTAGAGAACTTTTGCAAAGTGTAAATAATTATTTACACTTCAAGTGAATTTGCACTTTCAGCCAGAATATTGATTCTTTCAGTCACTAAATTTAATGAGACAATATAAAAATTTATAAACATCTAATATGTAATTTCATCACTTAAATTCCTTATCTTAATATATCACTTTATCTCATTATCATTACAACATAAATGATTCATTACTTGTCACTTTACTTATTAAGCTTATTATAATGCATCTTAAGATCTTTAACAATCAGTCTCAGCATTAATATATAACTCTGATGAAATATAATTTCTTTAAATTTCAACTTAATGATATAAATGACAAAACACAGCATCATTACATGCAGTAAAGTATTTAAATATTTACAATACAATTATTTAATAATAATATATAGATTTACAGTATTAAATATTCAACAGCTTTTTCTGTTTCTGAAGCTTGACATCATTTTATAATAAATATAATATTAATCTTTCTTCAAACTGACTTTATATCTTGTTCTAATTTGACAGTCATTTTCACAATGACTTTTTCAGCTTTTTAATCTTTTTAGACACTTAGAGTTCTATTTATTAACTATTTATAACAACATTATTGAGTATCTGTATCTTCAATATTGACAAATGCTTCAATGACATTCAAATCTTCAATATTAATGACTTTAACAGTATATCTATGCAATTAAGAAAGTTAAAGAATGAATGAGTGAAAAAACAATCTGAAGCTTTATTGATAAAATGTTTTAAGTTACTTATTAGTTAACAGAGAATCAGTGATTCTTTTATTTAAGATATAAGAAGCATTACAGCTTTAAATATCAGAATATTATGTATCTGAACAGTCTTATTGAATTAATTGCTGAGTCTTATAAGAACAAGATGAATGATCTTTAAATTATAAAAAAGTTTTAAATGCAAAAAGATCTTTATTAAGTCTGCAATGATCATTTACAGCTTTATCTGTATGACAATTAGATTTATTAGCAACTTTAAGATATCATGAAATTTTATTGAGATGATTAAACTTTTAATAAGCAGCAATAAACATTTAATAAGATTCTTTTCAGTGTCTAAATTGCTATAAAATAGACATTTAAACAGACTCAGAATCTTTAACTATTTAATGTCTTTAGTATTTAGCTTTAATCTCAGCAGCAGTTTGTTGCTGCTTTTTATATAATATTTATTTTATTTATTAACTATTTTATGTGTCTAGAAGAAAACAATACATTTAAAAGTCAATTTCTTTTAAAGTCTTTAACTTTAAAGATATATTTATCAGCTATTTAGATAAGATTTTTCTTTAACTTATTTAACATAATTAATATTTAATTTGTCTGTATATTTAATTAAATTTTTAATTAATTAATTTAAATAAAAATCTTTCTTTCTGTTACTCATTCTTACTCAGTCTCATTGACTCTGACTTAAGTCTTTAATAATCTTATTTTTATCTTTAAAACTCTCACTCTTATCTCTATAATACACATCTTCATATTCTGACTTGAATTCTCTCACTAAATATAACTTTTAAACATGATGATAAGAGCTTAAACTGCAAAAAACTCAGTATGTAAAAGATTTTATTTTAAATGCTTAATGAATCTTTGCTGTCACTGCTGCAGTTTAATGTGAGCTGCTGAAGTGCTGAATTAATTGTGAAAGAAAGTTATGAATGAAGCAATAAATAAAGCAATAAATGAAGCAATAAATGAAGTGATGAATGAGCTGCAGACTTGTGAGAATGCAATAATGTAATAAATAGAAGAATTATATAAGTTAAATAAATCTTTATCATTACTATCTTTTATGTTAAAGTCATCTAAGAACTCTGATTACTGTCTTTTCTTTTTTTTTCTACTCATTTAAAGCATTAAATCATCTCTTACATTCTTATCTTAACATATTTATTTTATCAGTTCTTCTACAATCTTTTTCTTTGCTTACTTTTTTGCTTTATCTTCTTTCATCATCTTAATTTATGCATTAAGAACTTTAATAAAATTAATTTTTAAGTTTTTATCATCAATAGCAAAATTGACTAAATACTGCTTTCTTTTCTTTATTAATGATTTTACATAACACTTTAAAGAGTTATAAGATCACTTTATTTTATAAATAAACTTTATATTAATTTTCTATTAAAACTCTGTTCTCTTTTTAAGAACACTATATGCTAATTACTTTTACAGATAGATCTGCAGCAGAATAGTGTTCTTTTTCTTTATTAATTGAGAATTATGCATGACTGTGAGGTCTGCATAAAAGATGATAATGATGATGAGAGTGATAGAGATGATGAGAGAAATAATAGAGTGAATAGAGATGATAGTGAGAGTAATGAGATAGATAAAGATAATGATGAGAGTAATGAAGAGAATGACAAAGTAAATGAAAGTGATGAGAATTGCAGTCAGAATAGAATTAATGAGTATTAAAATATTGAAGACAGACAAAGAAGATGATGTGACTGCAGATAATGAGTTTGACAATTAATTAGATTTAAAAGCAAAAGTTATGAAGTTTAATTAATTTACATGATCAATTGAATAATCTGTATAATGATAGAGTATGAAAGATATAATATTAATATATAAATTTAATGTTTAATTCTTAAGTCTTTGTCACAGCATGAAGTCATAATAATCTATTAAGCTAGATCTAATTAAGCTAGTTTCATAGTGTAAATGAAGTGTTAGTGATTTTCACATTGTGAAAATCACTAACATTTCAGAACTCTGTCTAGGGCTGGATTTATAAAAATCTGATTCACTAAACCTATCCTAGAAGTGTAAATAATTATTTACACTTTGCAAAATTTCTCTAGTACCTCTCTGGTACCACACAGGACGGTAGCAAGCGTGGGGACTTAAACTAGCATCAGGGCTTGGGAAGCTTAAATGGAGCGTTACACGGCCCATTGCCCAGGGACGAGTCTCTGACTACAGATAGGTAGCCTTGTCAAGTTCCCGATCATTTAACGGAGGTGCATTGGAGTACAGCATGCTGCGACTTGCATCGCCCCTCCGGCCCCCACCATCAATTGTTAAATCAAGCCGCACTCTCACAGGGCTGCTCGGCACAATGCCTCCGAGGCTGAAATGAAGCCTGATACTCTAGCAATCCACAGTTGGGAACGATATATATTCAACATTGCATCAAGCCATGGCGATGAAGATTCATGGTAGTAGACGAACCATCAGCACGACGTCGAGTCCGATCATCACCGGCTTTACCTTGCTGCCACCATGACCCCTTCTGCTCCGAACTGCTCGACACATGCCGGATGCGCCGTTGGTCTCGACATGCTACCACCGTCTCGTCACGAGTTTCAGGACCGAACCGGCAACAGCAGCAGCAGCAGCATCCATACCGCCCTTCTCACCCTCATGATCTGCCTCGTCCTCTTCCCCGTGCTCCTCAGGGTCAGAATCTGGCTGCGGGCGATCTCGACCGCCGTTAGCGTCCGAGCGGGCTTGACGAGGGGTGCCAACAACGGTAGGTTTCTCAAATCTTACTCCCCACCCTTGTCCTGTTGGTGGCTGTCATTCTTGGCTGGGGCTAGTCGTTGGGGGCTAGGAAGTGTGTGTATGTGTTACGCTGATTAGGTTTTTCGCAGGGCTATTTTATCACTAGGTTTGGGTTCGATTCGCGAGGGCGGGAGTGGGTGACGGTCTGCGGCTGAGGTTTCAGCAGGGTAGCTGGTTCGACGAGCATGCGCATGTACATATGCATGGATTCCTTTGGTTCCCATGAGGGCTGAGAATTGGGTCGTATATGTGCTGGTGCGGCGAGGAAGGAGTAACAAGGTCGTTGGTGCGAGGCTGGGGCCGGCGGCGGCCGCACACTGGCGGCGATCATGTCGCTTTGTTTAGGCAGCGTCGTTTGGCTAGTGAATGGATTATTTCGTATCAGAAGGATTCATATGTACAAGGTCTGTAAATCCACAGGTCTTGTAGTTGTTTCCATACCATCTATGTAAATAGGGAGTTGTGGGGGGCCAAGCCTCCTTACAGGCGCGGCTGCAGCCGCGTGACAAACGAACCATCTATGCCAGTCAGCTCCAATCCCGATTCTTTCTGCACGAAAAACTTCTTGCTGGGCCTCACCGATACATGCGGACAGACCTCCAATGCATCAAATGTGCTGACTATACATGGACCCCAACCTGTAATCTATTGCATGTCTCTCCTTGCGCCACGAGCTAGGCGTCCTCAATGATGGTGCATTGATTCTGAACAGCGTCGGCCTCCTACGGCGACCTCTCCAATGCTCTGTACGAGTTCTGCCGGAATGCTTTAGGGGGCCAAGGTTATTGCTCCTGGAGGGGGAAGATGATACGAGGGGTTGTTATTTGGAGGGATGGCAGTAAGCACACTGCGACAAGGCCATCCTCCTTTACCTTCCTACATTTCCAACAGACTTCATTAGTGATCTTGCGAGACAAGTGCAATATTCCTCTTCTCTCTTCAAGCGCATCGTACTGCGCAACTCGAGGTTATGAATCAGCTCCCAGATCCGAACACACCAGTTGCTGCTCCTCCACCAGGAGTGATACCAAACTATGTGAACCCGGAATCTCGTGGCTGGGAGACAATTCTCACCGTCACGATATGTCTTACCTTCATGTTTCCCTTCTTCTTGCTGCGAATCTACTCGAGAGCGTTCGTTACCCGCTCACTCGGCTGGGATGACTGTGAGACCACATGCGTCTTGGAGACATAAGGCTCTGCTGACCTAGGACTAGACACGTGTGCGATCGGAGTGGTCAGGATCTATCAGTCTTTTGAAGGCAGTCCATAGCAATTGACTTGCTCGTTACTAGGTTGGAGCAGTAGCTTTCGCCGGCGTCTTCGCCAACAGTGAGGAGAATTCGTGCAGTCAAGGGTGCCAAACTCGCTCATGGACGTTGTAGTGCTCAATTATGGATATCAGGTCCACCATTGGAATGTGAAGATTGGCGAAGTGGAGGCCAGTCTCAAGGTACGTTTTTCCACCTCGCCGTGTTTGCTCGCTGATTAAACCCCATTTTCAGTACTTGTTAGTGTATACGATCGTCTACGGGCCTACAGTGTTCTTCATCAAGGTCTCCATTCTGATCTTGTATCAACGGCTTTTCTCCTTAAAGCGATGGATGAAGATATTGATCTACCTCGGAATGGGTTATATCTTCCTCGCCAATGCCATCGCCACTATTCTTTTCGGGGCCTTGTGCGCTCCTAGGAACCGGGAGCCTTACATCATTAGGTATCAGCGTCCTATATGTGTGGATAACGTCAACAATCTGGCCCTTGCTACGAGCATAGTCAACCTCGTTAGCGATATTTACCTTCTCGCTCTACCGTTGCCCCTGGTTCTGAAACTGCAGCTATCTAACAAGAAAAAGACTGGGCTGGTTGCAATATTTATGACCGGAATCCTGTACTTTGGCCCGATCCTTGTCTCCCATCTAGGTCTGACGTTTCTCACAGGGCCTGCATGTCCAGCGGGACGTCAATCATTGTTCGAGCCAAATGGGGCTATGACCCCGACTACTCATGGTGGTCTCCTCGAATGGTGTTTACGACGTAAGTCGGCGTCCCAATCCATTCTGTCCCTCAAACCTGAAGTGTCTATAGAATCATCGAGATGAACGTAGGTATCATCTGTGCTTGCATGCCGGCTTGCGCGGCGGTCTTCCGTGGCCCATGGCGATTCCCAAACACCATTCGCTCTTGGTTCTCCAGAAGTGGGTCGTCCAAAGGATCCTTGGTCAAAGAATCGAAAGACTCGCCGGCCAGCTCTGAAAAGGGTGACTTTCGCCCTCGGGAGAGTTACATTGAGCTTGGGGAGGCCGAGGCACAGCGGAACGGTGATGTGGACTTCCACACTCCGTACGGCCACACGTGAGCCCGAGCAGGAACTGTTTGAGGAGCGCAAACGTTGGGAGTCGGCAATTCGGCAGCAGGTCATCAATCTGGAGTAATATGGCTTCGGAGTTGGGGCTCTCTTGTGTATGCCTAGGAAAACCTTACGATTCTTACGCTGTCCACGGTTTGTGCGCTTGCAAGATTGAAAGTCAGCATTGACGGGATCGGCCCACGCGTTCTCTTCAATCATGGGTAGGATAGAAAATCGCTGATAGCCTCCTTGTGAACCTGTGATTTACCCTCGTAGTTGAGAGCCAAAACCTAAGGTATTTTGTACCTACCTTAGGGTCTCACTAAACTTTGGCTAGATCATTTTTGCATGTAGATACTCCGCGCGCATAAAAGCCTACCTAGTACCTATACAAGGCCTTTCCAGTTGGAAGGGGATGATAATTCTATCTTGCCTTGCAGGAACAGAATCAGTCATACATAGACCCTCCGGTATGCAATGTTGAAATCGAGGCACGGAAAATGCACCACAGACGCTGCGGGTCCTGGGATCATCTCCCAACGTTGCATGCGACCGCCAATCATTATCAGGCAATGCTTTCTCATATTGGGTATCACCTTCCTCTGAAAGGCCATGCACGAGTAGCTTCTACTGGGAATGTCCGGTTGGCCGCCCTCATCTCAAACGGCTCCGCCGCCGCCTGTTATTCCACGGCCTAAAGTACTGCACAGTACCTATAGGTGAAAAGGTTCATATTCACCTGCATCGTTCAGCTACACGTGCGACACTTGCTCTTCGAAGTTGGCACGCCTCTCAGCCGCGCGTTTGTATGCAGCAAGACCTTCCAAGGCACCGATTTCTCAGGACCCTAACGTACTGTACGTTCCCGAAACAATCGCTCCCATAGCGGACTCTGCCCATTTCGCCCGAACCCGCGTTGTGTAATAACACTTTTCGTAAGTGAGTCAGAAGTCCGCCACTGGGCATCTTGCCGTCTCCATATTACGCGGTCTTCAAATACAAGCTATTTTGACTTACTGGCCTTTGTATCCAGATGAAATCCCTCTCAAACTGAACTTACCCTGCGACTTCTCGAGGTCCTTTACTCGCGGATCCCTTCGGAAAATGGCTTTGGCAGGAGTTCTACCGGGACTGAGTGAGCTCGATGGACGTCTGGTGATGGCTTTGAAAGTCTTCACCGCAACGAGTGCCTTGCTACTGCTCTGGAGGTGGTGGCGCTTCACCGCCCGCCCGACCTTTACGCCGAATGAGCCCAAAGAACTTCCTTACTGGATTCCTTGTGAGTTTTCTCTTTTCTAGGCACTCGTTCAGGTTCACCGTTGTTTCATGGCTGACCGTCTCTCATAGTCATAGGTGAATGAACTCCAGAGTGAGAAACCGTTGATGGATCATGAGATTGACTGAGTGGTGTGTTTCTGCAACACTAGGACATGCACCGGCTTTTTTCAAGGACTCGGAAGCCCTCTTGACATATGCACGGTACAACATTGTCTCCCTGGCTGAACAGACGCAGGAAAAATCCCCCGAGCTAACTGTTGTATTCAGGCAATACTTCAACAACACGCGCGAGATTTTCTCCCTCACGATTGCGGGGCAGAAGATGTACATGATCACCTCGCCGAGGGATATGGCTGTCGTCTACAAGCACGCCGAGACCCTGACTTTCGACGGCTTTATCAAAGACATGTACACTCAGTTTGGCATGTCGGCGGCTGGTATCTCCAAGATGTTTGGTCAGATGGCTTCGGGAGACTATCAGCAGCACGCTCATCTGGGAACTGGCGTTCAGAGAGAACAGCTACACCCTGGGCAGAATTTCGATCAGCTGATGGGGGTGTATCTGAGACATATCGAGCGACAGATGGACTCGACGAAACTCCCAGATGGCTGTCTTGTGCTTGATTCTGGTGGCGAGAAAGTGTTTCAGTTACGAAAGTGGTGTGCATCAGTGCTGGGTTCGGCGAGCGCTGAGGCATTCTTCGGCAAGGCTTTGCTCGAGCTTGACCCGAACCTGCTTGAGGACTTCCACAAATTCGACTGCCAGAGCTGGAAGCTACTATATCAATATCCTCGAATGTTTGCAAAACCGATGTTTGAGGCCATGGAAAGAGGCACGAGAACATACACTCGGTACTTCCAGCTCCCGATCGAGGAGAGGAGCGATGCGTGTCATTACATGAAGACGGTAGAAGTCAAGCAGAGGAGGGCGGGAATGACCGACCGGGACATTGCCATTGCAGGACAGATGTTCTTCTGGGCGTAAGTGACGCAAACCGAATTCTGATCCACCACCCTTGGAGATAGATACATCTAATAACCTTCTCTCCAGAACCACCACGAATCCCTCCAAGATCTGCTTCTGGATACTCGCTCACGTTCTTCACAACCCGGTTCTCCTCTCTTCCGTCCGCAAAGAAATAACCCCTACCTTCTCTCACCACGGACTCGACATTAAGTATCTCACCACACAATGCCCTCTCCTCGACGCGACCTTCAACGAAGCGCTCCGTCTCCTCACAACAGCCTCCTCAGCGCGTAACGTGGAAGCCCCTACAACCGTCAACGGTAACCTCCTCGTTCCACCCGCGAAAATCTTAATACCCGCTCGCCAGTTACACTATGACGAGGAATTCTTCGGCCCGAATACCCGCACCTTTGATCCCTATCGATTCCTGAACAACAAAGAACTGCAGAAAAGCCCTGCGTTCAAGCCGTTCGGAGGGGGGTTGACGTTGTGTTCTGGTCGGTTCGTGGCGAAAGCGCAGGTTTTGGCATTGGCGGCCGTGGTACTGATGCGGTCTGACTGGGAGGTCGTGGACATGGAAGGGGGTGTGCCGAGACTGGATCTGACGAAGCCGACGCTCGGGGTCATGGACCCTGTCGAGGGCGACGATGTGCTGTTGCGTAGTCGTTCGAGCGATGGCGACGCTTAGCTCTGATCATTTCGGTGCCCTGCGCATACCGCGGGCCCGATAATGGGATAGAGGGTAGAAAAGTCCGATGGTTTAATCAGCTTCTTTCCTCCGTCGAGCAAACATACTTCTTCTCTCGGTTGCTTTGGCCGCCTGACGCATCACGCACACCTGCCCCGTGGCATCGTTACTCGATGAGCACTCCCGTAATACCTTGTCGCACTGGTCCATGCTATCCGTAGCCATGTCTCCGCAAGTTCCGCCGTTGCCACAGTTGCCCAGCACTTTTGATTGGCAAGATGGTGGCTGCTGGTCCGCGGGTTCAAGGTCGGTCACCGTTAGATGTTTGGACGAATCGGGAAAGGTCGGTGGGTTGACGCCCTCGACAACGGCTCCTAAGTTATAGCGTCCGCTAATACAACATTTCCAAACGCGCGCGATCTAGCCGCGCCATGGAACTTGCCGTTCGCTGCTCGGTCAGTCCATAGTTACACATGAACCACAACCACCAAAGCACATCTCCACTCCAGCACTCACTCACCAACCCACCCTGACTTACACGACACATACCCTCCACCTCCCACCACCATCTCAAGAAACCTCTCGCCAATCCCACCACCACCACCACCACCACCCTTCACCACCACCACCCCCCCTCACAAACCCACCAAACCCCACCCCCAAATGCTCCGCCGCAAACCAACCCTAATCACCCTAACGAGCGAAGACGTAACCGCCTACACCGAGCACCAAGCGCGGCGCCGCGCGCTGCACCTGCACGAAAACGACCCTACTGCCGATACCGATGCCGCTGCCGCGGCGGCGAAAGACGGCGCGATCGATCCCAACGACGAGTTGAAGCCGCTGCCGGGCGACAAGGCGCGGATCGTGAGATCGGGCTTGGGGAGGGATGAGCGGATTGGGGTTGTTGGAAGGTGAGGTGGTGAGGTGGGGTGTGCGGTGGGGTGGGAATGAGAGACGGGAAGGGTGGGGACGAGGCGGTGGATGGATGAATTTATTTTAGGAGGAGTTTGTGGGGATGTGGTCGATATGGGTGATTTGGTGTCTTTAAATGATGGCAACTGGGCTTGCAACAGCGGGGATTTAGGAGGGGCGGCGCAATCTGGGGACACGACAACAACTGTGTGTAGAAGCTGATGGACCATATGTGAGGATTGGCTTCGATTTCTATGTACGCCTTCTGTTGCAAACTGAGGCTATCGCGCAAAATATCATACATGCACCTTTTGATTTACCGTCTGATCTGGAAAAAGAATCACGGAAACACCCTTGCGCCGGCAATGCTCTCCACCCAATCCATTAACGCCACCCCTTCCTTCCGCTGATGCATATGGACAAATCCGCAATTCGCGAAGTATGATACAAAGGACGGTCAAGACGGCTGCACCGGTGGCGATCGAGCGCCGCCACCGCCCATTTTCAACTTGATAGTCAGCTTCGGTTTTCCGTCCGCAGGCGGCGATGATGCAGCGGTTGCTGCAGGAGCTGCCGTCGGTGGTTTCTTGGGAGGTTTTAGGAGCGTTCGCGCCGGTGCGATACTGCCAGTACTATCTTCACGCTTGCTGGTCGGGGCACACGGAGCCGGTGGCAATTGAAGCTTTGGGATTGGCTTCGTTCGGATCTTATCGGTCCATGAGAACTTGAGTTTGCCCTGAAAACAGTCAGCGAGGATTGAATTGTGGGAAGATTGTGGGTGCGAACATGGCCAAGGTTTTCGACCTTCCAGTAGCGAGGATACTTGAGAGCTACTATCATCGAGGTTACTGGTTCATAGAGGAGGCCGCAGATTTCAAGGAGGTCCCTGATCTCGGATAAAGTGATGTCAGGCGATGTGACGGCGTCCCACAACGCCCTTTTTAGCACGGTATTCGATCCGATCTCCTTCTTGAGCGCGGTCAAGGCGCCACTAACACTTTGTTTTCTTGCCAAGTCCGCCTGCCGGGATTCTGTGGATGATTCCTGTTCAATGATCAAGCCATTCTGTTGCGGAGATACGTCCTTTGATGTGCCTTCTCCAATCGCGATGATGGCGAGGCCTTTCCCGAACAGGCGCTGCATGCGCTGACGAACGAACGGTGAGGGGTCGGATCTCCGAACGGAGAGGAACCACTCGAGAACAGCATCATTCCTGAGCAGCCCAAGTTCGACTATGTTCCCGAATGCGGCCAGACGAAGAGGGTCAAAGGTACCCTGACGGGTATACTGCAAGAAGTCGGTGACTCTGATTGGGACGACCTTTCCCTGCGCCAATCGCCGTTTGCATTCGAGAGCAGTGACGGAGTAGAGATTCTGGTATGAAGGAATCCATTCGTCCATCCGTCGGTATCGCTCAATCTCACCAATACAAACATTGTGAAATCGGGTCTCGTCCTCTTCGTCTTCGTCTTCAGGGTTGTAGTTGTACCCGCTCGATTCGTTGTTGGAGATGAGAGACTCTGCAAGCGCGCCCATAAGGCTAGCTACGTAGTGGCAATCGGAGAACTACTTTGATTAGATCTCTCTATCGTTATCGTATTGAGGTTCTCTCACTTCATTGTTCGAATTGTCATTAAACTTCAACTTATCAAACAGGAATCTCTTAGCCCTTAGAGGAGCCTTGCCAACATTGTCCCGCACCTTTGCAATAGCCTGTGGGATTGCACATTGGATGTGATACGTCGTTCGATCAGAGAAATCGTTTGAGCGGGTCATTGGCGAATCTGGAAAACAAAAAAATTCTTGAAAGGCTTTTTCAAGATGGTGTAAGCCAATCCAATTCAGCTCGTCCTTGGCATGTTTGGGGAGCGCCTCGGCAGCTGTTGTTCGGATGCCATGGAAGTATCGCCGATCCATCAAGGTACGTACGAGGATGGTAGAAACCAGGGCATGCTCTTTCTGCGCCGCCATGTATTGAATGGACTGTGTGGTACGTTAGCTTCCAATCACAATCAGACGCGATGTTAGAAATGAACCTCGAGCTGTGCCACTACATCCCGATCCTGCTGAAGCTGTGAGAGGTACATGTATCCAGGCATATTGATGGGCATTTTACAGATCCACTCAAAATCCGCATCCATACGTATCCACTCGTAAGACTCCTGACTCATCTTGTCCTCGTCATCTTTACTCCAATCCACCAGTCGCCAGTCCGCAACCTCTTCTTCCGACTGTAGTACGTCACCCAAGCAGTAGAGTAGGACATCGTCCTGCGCCTCTGCCGCAAAATCAGTCCCTGTCACTGCAGCCGCTCGCTCTTTTTGTCGTCTGCTCCGCTTGAGCCGCTTATACTTGGTGTTGTATGGGATATCAAACTTTGTTACAGCCTCCTTGATCTCCACAATGTGCTCATAAGGCGTGCCATCCGCCTCATGGATACGGATTGTCATTGGTCCGGTGAAGGCAAGCTGTACTTCGCCAGCATAGACATTGTGGTTTTCCTCTTTCACATCCCTCATGAACGTACTGGTGTCGAGGTCACGGGTTGATTCCTGATCACCTTGGACCTGCCTAATTAGCATCTCAACGACCAACTTCTTTTTATTGAAGCGTTGTGTGACATAGAACCGAGGACATCCGGCACCAAAGACCCATTGGTTGAAGAAGGTATCAAGCTTTGCATGTCCGAGTTTCTCGCATGTCCGCAAGAAGTACGCTGTGGTGATTGCACCGTTGGCGAGATCTCCAACCTTAGCATTCAAGAGGACTCGAGATATAATCCGTGATAGACCGGAGGATCCACTCGCTTTTGCAAGGCGTCGATCGAGTGTGAAAAGAACGAGTGGAGATTTCAAGATCATAAAATCCAGCTCTGAATGGTCAAGCGATAGCAACGCCCCGGTATCGAAAAGCGATGGCCGCGCAAAATCAAGCTCACAGACTCGGTCAGCAGCTTTCTTTTGGCGATATCGATATTCGTTGTTGCCGTATAGCTTCCTCATGAACATGTCAGTTATGAAGTAAGCGATCCCTACTACCGCCCACATATCCGTTGGCTCTTTCGGAATGATGTTGACCCCAACCCACTGAGAAGCTAGGGCATGTACTAGCGTGCGGGTAATGGTAATAAGCGGGTCGATGATGTCCTCGGGAAAGAGTAATCGAGTGCTACAAATGGACAGCGAAGCCGTATCCACGGTCTCCAAGATGAGATCATCCACGAAGCATAATTTATAGCTAGGGAACGGATAAGAGCCGTAGGTCACGGTAAAATAGTCGATAGCCTTTCGAGCAATCAGCCTTTGAAGCACTGTGGAACAAGCTCAATTAAGCTACCTTTGCCATTGGTATGCAGGTATTCCTGAGTTCTTCTACACGACCTGGCAGACAAAATCCGTGTACAGGTACAGCGTTTTGTCCTAGCTTGTCATCCTCATCACGTTCTCGAAACTCGGAAAGGTTGACGTGCTCGAAGGGTCCAATAGTGAAGCCTATGTGTTGGGGTGCGACAGGCGTTGTGCAGATGAAAGACGTGGTCTTCTTAGTGGGATCTGAAGGATCTACGATCTTTCTTGTTCAGTCTGAGCCACTCCATAGGCCTGGAAAAGCATACCTCATCGGTCATTTCGCCAGAACAGACCACCGACAGATCCAGAGCAGAGTCCTCGTCCCCATCGATCATCACTTGGTCTTGAGCCAACGCTTCGATGCCGTCACTCTTGACTGACGGGTCATGTTCGCTTACACCATTTGCTTTATTATCTTCTGGACCATCCCTTTTGCCCTTCAGAGCATCTCCCAGCGTCCGGTGGCATTTGATCGAGATCTCCCACGTACATCGAGAAGAAATGTCATCAACACATGGGAACAGGCAACATGCAGCTCCCGGAGACGAAGAGTTTGAAGAGTATGCATGAGGATAGCGTGAGTCTGCATCTTCCCAGCCAACGAAATGCATGCCGTCACGTATGTTCTCGATGCTCCACTCCGCATAGATTGTAAATGGCGTGAACCTGGCTGTCTGTTCTACAGCAGTCTTTGGGATTTGAGCCACATCCATAGTATCACTATCTCCCAGTTCTGCCTTCGAGGTACCGTCCACCCTTGAATGCAACAAATTTTGCGCTTCTGCGGAGAAGAGGTCCAGCTCTTCGATCCGCACGCTTTTCGGCAAGTTCATCACCAACTCCTCCTCTGGTGGTTGTTTGAACTGAGGCTCGAGTTTCTGCCGAAGGAGATGGTGTTGGTGAACGCCAGCTCTTGAGTTGAGCTTGGATCGCTTATAAGGGTCGTCATTTCTGCTTGTCGGCCCTTTGCCATTGATATTAAGGCGTGTGAAGACGCATTGCCGGCAGTTGAGGCGGACAGTCTTGATATCTTTGGAATGAGGATTAATCGTGATCTCGGTCTTCCCTTTCAGGCTGCGCTTTAGGATGTCGATTTCGAGTTCCACCTTCTGATGCGATACTGAGAAACCCAGACCAGGTGATGGTGGACCCGGTGTCTCCACGAGCCCAACCATGATATCTCAGCGCTATATTTTGCTGCGCAAATAGGCGGTGACTACCTGCGCAAAGCGGGCATTCACACCATGTCAAAAAGGGCCGTTCGAGCCTTGCCTTTGCTATCTTCGTGTACGTGCGCTCGAGTCCATGATGAGTGAGCAGTGTGTCAGGCCGATGCGACAGTGATGCTGCGGGCGTATTAAGTACTGATAATGCGGTCGCCCAGGGGAGCTATCGCAGGCGAGTTGGATGGAGCGGAGGAAGTGGCATAGCTCAACGACGCCGGCGAACAAACTAAGCCTTATTTATATAGAGACAATAACACTCAAGGATTGTAAAGTCTTATTGTCGAGGGTGAATGTGAGTTCACTCTAGAGCTAACACTGACGTCTCATTGGTTGAGCTAAGCGATGAAAGGCGCGCGTGTGGTTTATATTGTTAGGCGACCACGAGGAAATGCTCAAGAGAAAATACTGGTGATATATACTGGTATGACTCCAGACGCTGACAAATATTACATGACATTGAAATGTATTCTCCTGAACCTACAAGTCAAGAATTCCTAATGCCCGAGACGAAGCACTTTCAGCCCGACGCATCTTTGGTCCCCTTACTCTCACGTCGAACCCTCCGCCTACTCCTTGCGCGTGCCGCCAGAGCATCTTCGGTGAGAAAATCTGATGGGAGATGGAATGCCCTTTCCGGTATCTCAGGTATCAGGCATCCGAACGCAGTTCTGCTTCTACCTCGCCGGTGTTTGCCAATGGCCGCCTCCCGAAGATAAGTCTTCGAGTAGAATGACAGAAACGGCTTCTGTTCTGGTGGTAACGGCTGGAGACTGGTTGATGAACCTTGATCGTGCTGCCGCCTTTTTCTCTGGCGCTGTCCGATTGCTGAGACAGCCTCTTGGTGTAGCTGCCGGGCGGCCCAGGCGTCGGCATCACTGAGATTTGGGGGATCACCATCGCTGAGCCCAGCCACGCTGGCCGTCTCATCTGCCACGGAGCCATCCATCATCTCTTCCGTAGAGAGTGCTTGATCTTTCTCGAGTTTCCGACGCTTCTCCTCCTCCTTCCACATCTTAAATTTCTCGATCAGGCTTGCTACTTCGTGTATGAAATAGTCCCGTTTGGGCTCGTATCCCTTCTTTTCGGTATCAGTAATCCCAGTGATCCCAATTACTCTCAGCCAGTCATGTCCCTTGAGTCCGTCCAACAATCTCTCCAGCTGAACCTTCTCATGCTGGGCTCGCTCCTTTTCAATGTTCCGAAGCTGTTTCTCCTGCCTCTCGGCTCTGCGATGCGCCTTATAGAATACAGCATCGCTCAAAGGATCGTCATCGCTATGCCGAGCATTCCTCTCGATTGAGGAAAAGTCGATTCTTTGCGCATTGTTGAGCTTGTCGAAGATGTTCTCCAGCTCGAGTGAAGATCCATTCGTAAATGGCGAAACCTTCCCTTTCCCACTTATGGTACCTTTTAGCCAATGCTTCCCGGTGTTGATGGGCGAAGTGGTGATTGGTTGTGATTTAGCGCTTGGTGGAGGGTCGTCGAGGACGAGGATGGATGTTTCCGCAGTTAAGAGTTCTAGAAATATAAGTAACTCCTCACGTCAATCGTGCTTCAGAATTGATTCACCTGGTTCCTTGGGCTCATCATTGATGATCTCATCGTAGTTAGGAAAATACAATGACAGCTCACTCCTAAGGCGTGAACCTCCGCCCTGAGACCTTAGAGTTCTTTTATCTTCCTGCTGTATGCGAACGACCTTGCTTAACTTCGCTGCAGGCGCAGTAATTGACTCTATCGTTACAAGACGCGTGGATGTGTCTGGATGATTGTCGGTTGAACATTGTGAAACACCGTTGATAATCGGTGTGGCTACGGACAAGCTCGTCAGGACACCATCCGGTGATTTGTGTGCAGCCGGCGCAAGATCTTTTGCGTTCCGGCTTCGCGCTGGTGCCTTAGGCCTTGCAATAATATCCAATTGAATCTTCTGCTTTCTGAGAGTATGTGTCTCATTGTCGATTGATGATGACTGAATAGTACGCTTTGCGCGCTTTATGGGAGGGGTGATGGCTGTGTTTTGAAGTACTGCGGTCGGAGGTGATTCAGCGAGACCGAGACTTCGTCGAGTGGCGGAACGCAGAGATGGCCTGGAGGGGGCGACCATTGTATCTTTGATTTTGGAAGATCATCTTCTTCGTAGAAATATTGAACTTTCAAGTTATAGTCGTGATTTCCAATCGCGAGTATGACATATGTTGGGAAAGAAGAAGTGTTCTTGATCTAGGTAGTCCCTTACCGTCGCTACGTGAGGTTTGTTCATCTACATAGGCGAAGCTTCAGTCAGACTTTGCGGTAATGGTAGCAGCGATCAGCTGCTTGATAAACATCTTAGTACGGAAAGCGCTCGTGTTATCTCAGGTTCAGTCCAGTTCTGCAAAAGTGTGGAACCGACATGAGAGGCGAACAATCTGAAGAACTCTGGTCTCCGAACGATTGTATTCGTAGCTATTGGCTCTGTTCACGGACGCAAAGTTCTCCAACCCACAGCCTGATCAAATCATACCGTGGCAAAATGAGACGATTAGTTGACTTTCGTCCAGTGCATATCCATACCCAGAAACCACCACCACGTCTGATGGTAACGATGTAATGATACATGCCCTGACAGGCTCTGTGGAGAGTACCAGAGCAGCTTCGGCAGAACAAACGTTGCCCCACGAAACAGTCAGAGTCCAAAAGCCATACACATAACATCATGAGAACACGAAGTCTTTGAGCACTGGAGATCCCGAGAACTCGGGATTAAGTAGAACGCAGCTTCGAGACGTTAGCCCTGAACGCATAGCCACAGTAGCACTCACTTTAGGAAGAAGGACAACGCAACCCTCCTCTTTTCCAAGAACCTAGGCTGGAATCTGTCTTCGCCCTGTAAGCTTGATATGGCGGTTCGACTGCAAGCCTCCTGACCAGTAATACTTACGGAAGATGCTTTTGGGTGGTAGGGGTGGCATCGCAGCTCCAGACTTTGGGAACGTCATCAGTAGCTTCTCCTTCAAGTCGTCGAATTCAGAGTATCTGGAGGAATAGATTTAGCAAGTTTCTATAACGAGAGACATTGGAGTATGCTTGCCGTTTCCGGATAGTGATGGGACACCCCTATGCTAACCCTATCAGCACCTGCTCCCCAAGCAATGGCGATATAAATCAAAGAATAACCCATGATTCAAGGACCCAGCACGCACATCTAACGTTTCGACCTTACAGTTCCAAACAACATAAGCACCAACGCCAGTTTTGCTCCCCTTAACAATGACGTAATCGAGAACCGTGACATTCTTCGCCCAAAGGGCTCCGCTATGTTCTGATGGCTCCTCGGTGTGGTCTTCTAGTCTGATCGGCGGTGGCTTGACGTTAGTCACTGAGGCGTAAGACTCGGCTCGCTGATGTTGCCAGTAAAGTGGTGTTGAGGCGCTGCCATTGCTTTTGCCACGAGCTCTTCCGTCATGAGGTCGATGGGGCTGCGTTGACTCTGGACTCGTGGAATCCATCCATGGACAGCCCGAAGTTGACTCCTCGTGACTTTGGGTGGCCTCACAACATACGGTAAGATTAATATCGGGCTTTCAAGAGATCTTTTAGCAAGTGGGGAGCTTCAATGGGAATTGGAAGGGAAGCGGTCGACCATCTTGTTGAGGCGACCTTGTGTACTTGGCGGTCCGCACGGAACTTCTAAAGATATCGTGCACCTGAAGAGGAAGCTTTCATCTCGCCGGAGGTGTGTTTCTCGAGTCAGATTTGTCTACACATCATGTAACTTTCATTACTGGTTTTTTATATTTGCCGTCCTCATCCGTTTTGTGAATTGCAGGAAGTGTATAGCGGAACAACAGCAATGTCTGAAGTGAAGTTTCTTGAATGTTAAATCATACAGATTCAGTTTGAAAGTAATGATGAGAGCTTGTGTCTAACCCTATGGTTCTCTAAGCCAGATATTGCATGTACAAGGGTCATTGAGATTAGCACAACCAGAGGCGGAGTTATCATGCAAAGCTCGCGATATGACCTGGCATTGATGTTGTCCGGACAATAGTAGTGATTCAAGACCCTACGACACTCGAAGCCTCTCAAGTGTTGCCTTGAAGGGAGAAATTGGCAATGGAACGAGAGCCCGGATCTTTTATGACCCTCGTCCAAGAACCACGCGAGGTAGTGTCACGGAGGGAGCCAAGTTGTGTGAATAGGCTGTACTTGGTGTTGTGCTCCACTGCTGAAGATATCAATGATACAATGCTGGAGGGTGCTCCATGGTCTTTGGTTGTGGTGTCTAATTCGCGCCACAGCGTACTCCATACCTCTATGAGAATGTTCTGAATGGTTTTAGCAAGGGCTCAGTCATACTTCTCTGGAGCCCCTTGGATACGGTGTAGTTGTACATAGAGTCGGAGGACTTGTGATAGATATACATCACGATGAGTTCATAGTAAAGACCATATCACGCAAGTGACCTTGGTATGTTAGCTATCTGATAGCATAGCTACGAGTCCCCCCTGTCAATAACACAGTGAGTAAGTACCGCTGGTACAGGGACAATAACGAGATAGTTACCTGGAGAGCCTCCTGCGTCGTCTTCCAACACCGCCTTATGCTAGCCCACAGAGCTTTGACTTGATGACCACCCGGGGTTGCACGCATTGGGCCGTTGCCTCCAGCTCAGAGTTGCCAAACTCCAACACTTCTTGCTCCAGAGCGAGCACGTCAGAGCACCGGAGAATGCCCGTCTCCTTGAGGCGCTCTAGTGCACGCAGAACCCAGGTGCGACAGGTATTTCCTGGGATCGTGTTTAGGTTGTTGTCTTCTTGCGTAATTAGAGCCTTAGTTCTGTCCTCCATCTTGTTCGGAACGTCGGCAATGTGAAGTAGACCAATGAGAAGAAAGGATTTCCAAACGCCTCTGGTCACTCCGTGGTCAGTCAACCACGTTCCCGGCGATCCTTTGATATGGTATTTGCAGCCCCCCACAGTTTCGTTCGTATGATGGTAAAGGCTCCAATGAAAGTCATTAGGTTCTAAGGAGGGCCGTACAAAGAGAATGATGTAGAGAGCATTATCTTTGAGATCATCGAAAGACATGCTTGAGTAATGTGAGATGTAAGGGTGAGACTGGTCGGAGGCGTAAAGAAGTATGAAGTGGATGTTAGATGTACTAGAATACTGAGACAACGGTGTATCTCAGTGTCAGAGAAGTTAAGAAGCGAAGGTGATAGGCTCAAGTTCGAGGTAGATATCAGTAACTCGGAAAGAGTGAGCTTCAGATGGAATCGAAGGAAAAAGGTGAATCGGGAGTCACATGAATGAGACGAGGACTTTGATATGAGTCAATAACATTTCACTAGTCAGTTCACCAACGGCTATTACCTTAAGGTAGGTACCTAGGTACCTGATGGTCTTCAGGTATTTCGTAGCTACAGGGGCCCTATCTCCTAATGAGCAAATATCATCAACGGGAAGAGAAGGCTCTACCATCTAGAAAGCAATCAGGGTGTTGCTTACAGCTGAGGGCCGTCCGTACATTGATATTTGAAGATATGGGAAGGCTGCATGAATACCTGGAATCTCCTCTGCGCCTCGACTACCAGCAATATGCACCGCTGGTCAGCCCAATCAATGCCATTGCCAGTTCAAATTCCTTCGGATAGCCGCCAAGTTGTAGAGAATCCTTAACACAGTCGTACCACCAAACACCAGGACGCATGATCCTCGCGGCAGTAGTAAACTCCCAGTACTCTGGCAACCAGCCCGCCGCCTCCCAGTCCAAAATGGCTGATAAGTGGCCGTTGTGGACAAGGATATTGTGGTGCATTAGATCGCCATGTGTGAAGACAATCCTATGCGGTAACGTTATCGCGAGTCCTTCTTTGACTGTGGCGACTTTTCCCTCAAATTTCGACGCTGGCATGCCATTGTCGTTGCCTGTCCCGTCGATAAGGAATTCGTTGAGTTTCTGCTCGTTCTCGAACGGTCCCATGATATGAGGAACAACAGCAAGGCTGCGAATAGCACTGCCAGACACAGAGCAGATGCGGTCACGCCCCCAAGGATTGGTCCAGCTCCGCATCACGTCCATGTATAACTTGATCTCTGACATTATCGTGTCCTTCTCCTCTGGTTCCAATGATTTGTAGACCTGCCCCAATTCAAAGCCTGGCATCCTGGTCATTATGATGGATATGAGTGCATGCGGGCTCTCTGGATGTTCGCCATAGCAGATGACTCGTGGTACCGGAAACCCTGCGGCTCGAGCGACTTGCATAGTTAGAACCTCTTCAACTCGAGTGCCGTCGGACCATTTCAGAAGCAACCCAAAGGGAAGATGGATGATCTGGTTGTTTATCTTCCGGCCTCTCCAATGGGCGTATTTGAATGCAAGCTTGACCAAAGCTTTGTGAACGTGGCCCCAGAACAGACGGATTATTTTTGGTGTGGGTTTTGGGGTCGGCGGAATCTCAGTGGCCAAGTGCATGGTGATGAGAGGTGGATTGGTGAGTGAGAGGTTGAGGTGTAGTGCTTAGGAAGCAGAGAATATGTTGACAAGTCGTAGTTTATAAAGAACGCGCTATAAAGTAACCATGGCAATTTGACGCGACCCGGAGCAAGGCTCTCGCTTACACTAGCCTCCCTCGCAAAAGAGAACATATTTGAACCATACCTACAAACTCATACTCAAGTCGAAACAAGACTCAGAGACACCCTGCAACAGAATGGAAACAATAGAGTCCTATAGCATCCAGCCATGGGCCCCTCGCCTACAAGCAGACACAACAAGGGAGGAGAAAGACAAGCAGGCTCTTATTGACACCCTTC
>JAABUY010000351.1_pt1 | contig 85702 bp, 103 predicted proteins | sample 5560271 | NCBI WGS metagenome assembly JAABUY01 (sample SAMN10711886, study PRJNA513374) | rock metagenome | isolation source: Antarctica rocks | place: Antarctica: Victoria Land, University Valley | reverse complement strand
AATCTATATATATATAGTTATACTGTCTATTCAGTTTTATGCAAACTATTTGTTTATTGTGATTTTAACATCAAAACACTGAATTTGAGTGTGATTTTCAAAAAAAAAGTTGCAAAAAGTTCTGAGCAAATCAAGGAGCCAACATTCTAGGAATTGCTGTATAGCTGGATAATCGCACCACAAAAACACCTAGCAAGCCATCCATCCTGATAGAAGGAAACTCATCAATTACGCAGCTTCCAATTCCACTCCGTCCTCTCTAGTGTCCAACTGATCCAAGACCTGCTTCCCGCCATGAAAATGGTCGATGGTACATGTAACTCTTGCAAGGTTGATACTTTGGGTAATTTAATAAACCTGTAAATTACAAGTCGAGACCCCGACAACGCGCCTGCCCCAGATCACTGACTAGCGCGCATTTGTCGCGAATCCATCTCAGCTTCACCCTCTCACCTTCCTTCCCACCAACCACGACTCAAAAAACTCTCACCTCCATCAATTCCTTCATATTCAAACCTTTAACCTTTTCCACACATACCACCCACCATCCACTCACGCTCCTCATCCCTCCCAACCAAGCAACCCTCGCAATCTTCTACCATCAGTCCATCCACCACCCAAACATGTCCTCCACCAACGGCACCACCACCACCTCCTCAACAAACATGACCGACTCAAACCCCGCCGTTGCAAACAGCAGCAAAGGCAAAGGCAAAGCTATCGAAACGGCGCCTCCGCAGCAGGACATGAGCATGGACGAGGACGAAGACAGCTCGGACGAGGAGACGGGCGCGGAGGATGATGTATACCTTCCCATTTGTCCTCCTCCTACATCCTACTCTATTGTCCTCGTATCGATTGTACAAAGAACGAAGACCAAGCTGACATCGCCACACGGGAAAGGTCCCTGGTACAAGTGCGCTACCCACCATTCCTCCCTCCTCCCTTCACTCACCCCCAACCTGTCCCTCTCCTCCGCACTTACCCCTCCCTAAACCTGCCCCGCTCTCGCACCCGCCTAATCCTCACCTACTACAGCAGCCGAAGACGTCGACGACGAAGAAGACGACCTACACGAAATCGACACGTCCAACATCCTGAGCTCCGGCCGACGCACGCGCGGCAAGACGATCGACTTCGCCAAGGCGGCCGAGAACGCGGGCGAGGAGCTCGACGACGACGAGGAGGACGATGAGGATTTCGAGGCCGATGGTGGCGCGGAGGTGGGGGAGGAGGATGTTATGCGCGAGTAGAGTAGTGGGGGTGCGGTGTTGATGGGTGCTGGGGAGGTGGAAGGGAGGGAAAGGGCACGTTGGGGAGGGAAAAAGGTGGAATGGGATGAGGGGAGGGGTCGGGTGTGTATGATATTACTGGCGAGGCGAGGGTCAGTCGCTTGTTCGGTGAAGGAGACGGTATGCATGTCAGAGAACCTCGGGCAGATATCCTGAACTACGGCGGCAAGCGGGTTGGACGGATAGGCCTGCGGGCAGGACACGCTCGGAAGTCGGAGCTCTGTGCGGGTTGGTGGTGAGGTCGGTAGGGTCGATACACCTGTCGTCTCTTGTCTCAAGCGGCGATGGGGCCGGGGTGTGGGCTATCTCAACTTCATGTCCTATCGTTTCATGTATGTACACAATGAGAGAACGAGAAGAAAAGTTTTCTTTCTGGTGGACGATGGGCTTTTGCTCCGCTGCGGTGTGTAATATCCCAGCGGGGTCTAAAACGTGATAGGTCACAATCTAGACGGCTGATACGAAAGACTGTATTCAAACAACTTGGCACACCCTGCGTCAACAATCATCTGATTACAGTGCCGGTGGAAATTCTGGGCCATCCACACCATAAGCAAAAAACACACCTGTTTTTCTAGTAAAACCTGCCACCCCTGTATTCATCCACAAAACCACACACCCACAAGGTCAATTAACATCTTCAAAGCCCTATAATGACAGTCTCAATGCCAAAGAGTAAAAGAAAGAATATTAAGATGAAATCTTCATCAAAACTGCATTTAAAAGATCTTAAATGTTTTCTCACATTCTCTTTATCCTGAGATGTCAAGAACATCAATGTTGATGAATTTGAAGACATTGACAGTGTCAATTTAATAAGAAAAAAGACTTCAATTAAAGCTCTGCTCATGTTTCTAATTCATTGAACTGTCTTTCTTGACAAGAAAAGTCTTTCTGACAAGAACAAAATGATAAATCTCATCAATTTTAACTACTCAGCATTTCTGACAAATGAGCAGATCAAATTAAAAGAAAAGACTCAATCTAAGAATTATTAAGTGCAATAACAGCAGATTAAGACACAGCTGTCAGTTAATGAAATTAGAAAACAAAACACTTTAATTTTAGATCTAAAAAATGTTGATGAAGAGAGATAAATCAATTTAAAGATTATTCTTCTGATTTGATATAAAAGTAAAAAAAAGAACATTTAAATGACTGTTAACATTAAATTTGTATAAAAGACAGTCTCAAGATCTGTTTAAGATAACTTTATAGACAGTAATGATTTAAAGTTCTTAAAAGAAGAGATAGTCTTCTTATAGAAGAAGAAAGTAAGTCAATTGCTTTCTGTAAAGTGTCTATATTAATTAATACAGCAAACAGCTACAGAGAAGAACTGAACAGTTATAAAGAAGCAAAAAAATTGAAATTGAAATTAAATAATTATATGAGATATCTGATTCACTGATGACACTGTGACAATGCAGAGTGCAAGAATAAGAAAAAAAAGTATTTAATGTTAAAAAAAAAGTATTATGCTCTGAATTTTAATCATTTCACTGTCTGAAATAGAATCATCAACAGCAAAGATGTCATCATTTTAAGCTTTTTTCTTTAAATTCTTCACATACTTAATTAATCTTCTTCATTTTCTTTAAAAAAGACTTCATTATCTGCTCTATAATCTTCTTTACAGTCTTCTTTACTCTTCATATCATTCTCAGTCTCTGCATCTATTCATATTCACATAAAATAGATCTCATCAATGTTCTTAATGTCATCAATGCTTATGCAGAGTCTGTAACAATATCTATTATTATATATGTTTTCTTCTTTATTTTATTTATTTTCATCATCATATCAGCATTCTTATCAGCATTCTTATCAGTATTCTTATGCTGCTTTATCTTCTTCATTTTCTTCATCTTCTTCACAATATCAAATGCATTATTTAATGCATTCATCTTATTCATTCTTATCTTAACTATCTTTTTCATCTTCTTCAAAGTCTGCTTCACAGCTCTTATAACAGTCATCTTTATATTAATTTCTTTTTTACAAAAAGAAAAGCAGCTCTGTCAGCAGTGACAGTACAGAATTAATAAAGCTTTTATATTAATATATAAAATGATTTAAGAAACAGATTCTGAAGTATTCAGTGTTGCTGAAAAATGTATATAAATAGTTGTGAAATTAGCTGTATAATGTGAAGCAGATAAAAAAGACAGAGATTTAAGACTGAAGAGATTTAAACATTTCTTTAAAGTTAGAAAAGTAGTTAAAGAAAAGAGTTAAAGAGTAAGTAAAGAAGAGAACTGTAAAAGACATGAAGAATAGAATAAAATAAATAAAATAAATAAAATAAATAAAATAAATAAAAATAACTGATACTGCAAACTCATTGATGTACTTAGCAGCAGTTGTGAAGTTTCTAAAGTATTAAATAATATTCAATTTATATGTTTCTATCTTCTAAATCTGTTTAATCTAAAACTCATAGTCATTATCAGTGACTGTTAACTTCATTTTAATATATACACTTTAAAAATATATCTCAGAATGTTTATCACTGTTATATTTCTTCACTATTAATTATATAAACTTCTTAAAATCATTCTTATACTTCTTTATAAGATTCTCATGCTGCTGCATTCACTGCTTAAGAGTAACAAAGAACTGTTTAATAGAATTGTAGTCAGAAAAGTAAAAAGAAAGAAAAGTAAGCTTTACATTAATTTTAATATATATGTTGATTAATTTCTAGTAATATGTTAATAACTAAACACAGAGAAATTAGTAGACATATTTTGAAATAATGTATAGAGACATTGTTTATAATTAAAATAGATTGTAATTTTGAAAAAGAACTGCACTTTAAAAGAACATAATTTCATATAAAGAAGTTAAACAAAACTTCTGTTATAAAGCTCTGTTTAACTGTTCATGTTATGTATTCTTTGACAGTGTATACTGACAATACACTTCACTGTTTACTTCATTTCAATGAGATTGACATTAAGATTCTTACTTCACAATATAATTACTTAAACTTTCAATTCTTATTCTGTTCATTTGCAGCTAACTCATCAACAAAGATAAGCTGATCTACAGTTTAATTAATTAGTTAAACAAGTCATTCTGCATGTAAATCATTGTCTCATTGAGTAGCTTTTTATTGTAGCTATTAAAATCATAAATATTAATCATTGAATTATACAACAAAGATTCTCATCATCTTCTGTGTATGCTTCATTCTCTTCAGAACATCAGACAATGTTTTAAATTTAACATTAATTTTAAATTTATCTTAAAGAAATCATCTTATCTCATTATAGTAGACTCAGAGTCTTCTTTTAAGATATTTAGTCAGCATCTTTTTCATTATTAAGATCAAAGTTTTAGATTGATCTCTTTTTCTAAGTTCAGAGATCTTGAATGATTTCTATATTCATCAGTTCATTTGCATTCTTCAAATTTATTAAATAGACATCTTCATGTTCTTGTAAATTGATGAAATCAACATCTTACAGATCAATTAACTGTCAATGAGGTCTTTAGTGTATTTAGACAATGAATGAGACATTGCTGAAGTTTAGAAAGCAGTCATGATGATTGTGGAGCTGTTTTCAATGTGAATTTGTGAGTGAATACAGGGGTGACAGATTTTACTAGAAAAACAGGTGTGTTTTTCGCTTACGGTGTGGATGGCCCAGAATTTCCACCGGCACTGTACTAAGCACCCTTGACCTTCCGGACCTCACCACCTTACAAAACACAGACAACAATCTTCACCACAATGGCCTCCAGGTACCTCCACCCCACCCCCACCCATCGCTCCCAGTCCCTCACTCACCCACCGGCTTGCCTCCCAACTGACGGACCTCCCGCCAGATTCGGTCCCTCCGCCCTGCACCAACGCGACCCGCGCTCCGCCCTCTTCGAAAACTACACGGGCGACCGAGCGCGCACAAACAGCCACTCCCCGAACCGCGCCGCCGCAGCAGGTGGCTACGGGCTCGGAGCGCGGGTCAATGGGAGCGAAAGCTGGAGCGGGAGTGGGAGCGGTATGAACGGCGGGGGGTTTCGGCCCGCGACGCCGAATTCGAGGTGAGTTGCGCGCAGAGGATGGCACTGCGGTCCCGGGGCGGGGAGAACGTGGGGCAAGCAATGGTCCACGCGTGGGGACAGAACGAGCAGTCCGGTCCGGTGCGGTGCAAGCAAGATCCGGAGCGCAGCAGGCTGACGGCTAGCGCGTCCGTGCAGGGGCCAATACAGCGACGCGGTCCTGTCCGGCCTGGAGAGCCAGAACGACGCGGCGGTCGAGGGGATCAGCGCTAAGGTGAAGATGCTGAAAGATGTACGTACGTGCGGCGATGCCCCGTCGCCCCCCCTATCCCCGTCCCCTTCCCACTTCCCCTCTCTCACCTAAAGAAAAAAAGAAGAAAAGAAAATCCGTGCGGGCGGCAGACAGAAGTGTAGCCAGCTGATGCGTTGTGTCGGTATGGCCCGTATAGATCACCGTGGCGATCGGCGACGAGATCCGCGACTCCTCGGCCCTGGCGGATCGGATGAACGATTCGTTCGACAACACGCGGGTGCGGTTGCGCGGGACGATGAATAGGATGCTGCGAATGGCGGAGCGGACGGGCGTGGGGTGGAGGGTGTGGGTTGGGTTTTTCGCGGCTGTGATTGTTTTGTTTTGGTATGTTTGGCTGTTTTGAGGTGGTTGTTTGGGGGGAGTTCTGGGATGGGTCATCGCTGTCGAGCTCGTTTGGCGCTCTGTGCAAAAGTCTGGGGTTTTTGGGGCTGGGTTTATATTCGTGCATATTTGGGTGGTTGCATGGTCGGAGCTTGGTGTTTGAATTCTCCCATCTAGATAGCAGAAGCGGTTCGGTGCCTCGCTGCTGTCTGTCAGGGAAAGAACGTCGATACAAAGCAAGCCAGCGCCGTTCCTGCTACAGACTTGCGAACTCGCAATGACGTGCCATGCCATGATACCTCGTAAAGCGACCCCAAGCACCACCGCTCGCCACAACGCCCACCAGTCCAACGCCCCCAACACGCCCAAGATCACTCAATTCTCCCGTCCCCTCATCCTCCCTGCAAAACCTCCACTCCGCCGTCCACCCAAAAGTCTCACCGGACTGCTCCCCTCCACCGAGCTCCCCACAGCCCCAACACTCCCCTGCACCTGCCCCGCCAACAACCCCTGCCTCCCCCCACCACTTGCCGGCACCCTCCCCGCCATCCGCATACTCGGCCCAATCCAGTCCTCCCCATCACTACTCCCCGCCTCCTCGCCAGCCACCTCACCATCCGCCTCCGCCTCCGAATCCGTAAGCACATAACTCCCCGCCTCCGCCTCCGGCACCTCCCCATCCAGATCCCTCTCCTCGCCCTCCTCCTCATCCCCCATCTCCACCTCCACCTCCCCCTCCACCACCTCATCCTCCCACTCCTCCCCGTCCTCCCCTTCCGCATCCTCCGCATCCGGCACCTCCCCATCCAAATCCCCCTCCATCCCCTCCATCCCCTCCATCCCCTCCCCCACCCCTTCCCCCATCTCCCCCGCCTGCGCCTGCAACTGCGCCTGCGCCTCCTCCAGCGCCGCCAACTCGCGTGCGGCCGCGAGTTCCTGCTCCTCGCGCTCGGCGCGCTCGTCGCGCAGCCCCTGCAGCGTCTTGGCCACGCCGGGGGGGCGGATCCAGGACGCACCGAAGCGGCGGATGTTGAGTTTCCGGGTCGCGATGAGGGATTCGTCGGCTAGGAGGGTCGAGAGCGGGGTGCGTGGGGTGGAGGCGGGGGGGCGGGTGTGCGGGGTTGGGGGGGTGGGGTTGTTGTGGTTGGGGTTGCTGAGGTTGGGGTTGTTGATGGGGGAGGGGTGGGTTGTGGTGGTGGTGGTGGTGGTGGTGTACCAGAGGGTGTGGGCCTGGGTGGGTGGGTGTTAGTGTGGTTGTGGTTGAGTGGGGAGAGGGATGGGGGTACTGACGTCGTGGGGGACGATGATTGGGAGGGAGGAGAGCATTGCTGTTGGAAGGTGGATTGGACGTGTGCGGTATTGTGTGTGTTTATTGTTGTTGGTCAATGTGTTCGGTGTTTATGGGTCTGGACTCATAAATATGAGGTAATTTACAAGGTGTAAGTTCTTGGCCCGTGCTTTCGGGAAAATTACCTAATCTAAGGTACTGTAGGGCTTAGCGCACGAAGACTTGCGCCTCAAACCACTAGTATCGCATGAACAGTCAAGGGTGATGATTGAGGGATGACCAGAATCTCGGTTTTACAGCACTTTATTGCTATCTGATCCTATTAGTAACTGCCAATGTTGTTCATATGATGTTCACTATATTGAAATACTGGTGTAAACGAACGTGCGAATCCCAGCGCTGGCCTGAATTTCCATAGTATCCCTCGTTAACTAGTCCGCTCACCAAGGGCCGACTGAGCAATAATATCAGGGAGGGGATCTGCTAGTATGAAGGATGGTTGGAAGGGCTTGCTTTGTTACGGTTCATTGCAAAGTATGAGGGGGATGAAGTAAGGGACGTTTGAAAGTAATGTTCTCTATCTGCAGCAACACTGTAAACACACTGGTACCAATCAGAGCAACGCATGTCTTCAAAAAAGTCTTCACAGAGAACACGACTCGGGCACAAGAGAAGCTACAACATACGCAGAAAGAGCGAAAATAGTGATGCCGACCAGAACTGTATGACAAAAGCAGCAACAAACTGCATCACGCTCTTTAGAGGTATCATCGTACAAGCATGAACCCAAATCCTGTCTTCCAGTCGCGTGGTCTATACATGAGGCGATGAGGTAAGTCATTAAAGGTCGTTGCCGTAACTATTTCGTACAACCGACAGGCCTAACTAGCTGCTGCTGCAACAGCCTGCGTTGCCGCCATCCGCTCAGGTCGGCCGAGGACCTCGTAGGGCGCGCGGCGAATGATGCCACCGGTCGTCGGGAGCTGAGTACCGAAGCCCATGAGATAGTTGTCGACGTCACCGGCTGCTTGCCGTCCTTCGTTGATGCCCCTGAGAGGAATCAGCATAATGTCAGACACTTCATATAACTCTAAGCTTACCAGACAATGAGCGATTGCCCGCGGCGACAATCACCGGCAGCAAAAACGCCGGGCAGGTTGCTGTTGTATTTTCCCGGTGGTGTCTTGATGTTCTTCCTCGCATCCTTCTCAATCTCCGTGCCTAGTAAACGATCCTCTGGACCGAGGAAGCCCATGGATAGGAGAACCAAGTCCGCAGGGAAGAACTGCTCGCTTCCTTCCACTTGCTTCATGTCCCATCCTCCAGACGCACTCTTGCTCCACTCTACCCGGTGAATATTGATACCGCGCACATGGCCGTCGTCATCACCGACAAACTCCTTGGACATCACACAGTACTCCCGAGGGTCTTTGCCCATGTGAGTCTTGACTTCCGTGTGGCCATAGTCCACCCGATAAATCCGCGGCCATTGCGGCCATGGGTTATCGCGCGCTCGCTCCGGCGGAGGTTGGGGTAGAAGCTCAAAGTTAGTGACAGACTTTGCGCCGTGTCGGACAGAGGTACCGATGCAGTCATTTCCGGTATCACCTCCACCAATGACGACGACGTGCTTGTCTTTTGCGGAGATATACTCACCGTCGGCAAGCCCGGAATCCAGGAGTGATTTGGTGTTCCGGTGCAGAAACTGCATGGCGAAATGAATACCTTCTAGCTCACGGTGTGGAATCTTCAGGTCTCTGGCAACCGTAGCGCCAGTTGCAAGAACCACAGCGTCGTTCTCGGCGCGTAAGGACTCGAGGCTAACCTCGCTATCAGGACCAACCAGAGTGCTGGTCACAAACTTGACACCCTCCTCTGCCAACAGGTCGACCCGACGCTGTACAACCTGCTTATCCAGTTTCATATTGGGGATGCCGTACATCAAAAGACCACCGATACGGTCGGACCGCTCGTAAACGGTGACACTGTGTCCAGCTTTGTTGAGCTGATCAGCAGCTGCGAGTCCAGCGGGCCCAGATCCGATAATCGCAACCTTCTTGCCAGTGCGTTCCTCTGGTGGATGCGGAACCATCCAACCCATTGCAAAGCCTCTGTCGATGATAGCACATTCGATCGACTTGATACCGACAGGATCCTCGTTGATTCCAAGAACACAGGCACCCTCGCAGGGAGCTGGGCAAACACGACCGGTGAATTCAGGGAAATTATTGGTCATGAGCAGCCGGTTAAGTGCATCCTGCCACTGATTTTGAAAGACCAATTCATTCCACTTTGGTATGATGTTCGAGATGGGACACCCAGTGTCAGATTGGCAGAACGGAACACCACAGTCCATGCAGCGAGCGGCTTGGTACTTCAACTCATCGTCGTTAAGGCGAGTAGACAATTCCTTCCAGTCGCGAGTTCTTGTCACCGCGTTACGATACTTCTCGCTGCGTCGCTGATATTTCATGAAACCCTTGGTCTTGTCGAGCACCAGAGCAGACCTCTTCTTATCTGCTTTGGCGTCTCCCACGCTCTCCTCGATATCAAGCATGTCGGGGTTCTTAGCATGAGCATCTTTCTCATGTTTACTTTTCTTGGATTCTTCATGAAGCTGTCGAGCTGGATTGCCAGGGAGGAGTAGCAGGGAATACTCGGCTTTCTTCGCTGCCTCCGCCTTGGCCGCTTCCTCGGCCATAACGCGCTTGTAATCGGTCGGAAGGACCTTCACGAAGCGAGGCAGTGCGCGAGTGAAGTCAAGCAAAATCCGAGCGGCTAATTCGGAACCAGTATAGTGGTGATGATCTTCGATCAAGCCACGTACGAATGCAATCTCAGCCGGGTCCTCGAGCCCTGATACCTCAACCATTTCCATATTGATCTTGGTGGTGAAGTCTTGATTGATATCCAGAACGTATGCGATGCCACCAGACATACCAGCGGCAAAATTGCGGCCTGTACCTCCGAGGACAAGGACACGACCGCCGGTCATGTACTCGCATCCGTGATCACCAACACCTTCAACGACGGCAGTAGCACCAGAGTTACGGACCGCGAACCGCTCAGCAGCCATACCTCTGAAGTAACACGTGCCACTAGTAGCTCCGTACAAGCACACATTGCCAATCAGTACATTCTCTTCAGCCTTGAATACCGCTGAGCGAGGAGGGTATATGATGAGTCGGCCACCCGAGAGTCCTTTGCCAACATAGTCATTGGAGTCCCCTTCCAGTTCGAGAGTGACACCTGGGGCAAGGAACGCTCCAAACGACTGACCAGCGGACCCCTTGATGTTGGCGTGAATGGTGTCCTGCGGCAGACCAGCTTCACCATACCTTCTACTGATCTGATATGACAAGGTTGCACCCAGTGCTCGATCAGTGTTAACAATATCACACTCAATGCGGCATGGCAGCCCTTTCTCAAGTGCTAACTCCGATTCTGCGATGAGCTTGTTGTCGAGTCTGGTGTGCAACCGGTGGTCTTGCTTCCGAACGTTGTAAGTGGCCACACCAGGTCGAAGTGAGTGAGCTGGCGTCAGGATGAGACTCAGATCAAGATTTTCGGTCTTGAGTGTGCGCAACTCATCACGCACGCGTAAGACCTCGGAGTGACCCACCATCTCGTTGATGGTACGAAACCCGAGCTTGGCCATGATGGCACGGAGCTCATTCGAGATGTAGTAGAAGAAGTTGATGATGTGTTCAGGCGTGCCCTTGAACTTCTTTCGCAACTCTGGATCCTGAGAAGCAATACCAACAGGGCATGTGTTCAGATGACAGTTGTGGACGACGAGACGGTTGGCGAGTTGAAATTGCCCCCCACTGACCTCAATTGCCCTGTACTCACCAGCAGGCGCGTCGGTGACCTGGAAGGGGCGGGTATCACAACAGTGGTATGTATTTGCGAAGGTCATCTTCTTCCGATGTAGAAGAAGATGGTGCTGGAATCTGGATGAACCCTTACCTAGGTAGACAACATACGTAGGTTGAAGTAGGGCATCAAAACCAAAGCCTTGCGGTACCATGTCTTCTCGAATGCCTGTAACAGAGATGCCACAGCTTAACGCCATCTCCTTCAGATCGTGCACGATCTTCTTGTGAGCTTCGGTTGTTTGTATGAAACGGTACGTGTTATGGGACTTCACATAATTACCGTCGCAATCAATGAGACCGGCAATGACGGCAAGACGCGTGGCTTCATCAGATTCCATATATGCCGGAGGGATACCAGGGCTTTTGTCATCGAGCAGACCAAGCTCCTGAAGACCATCCAAGACTGGGTTGAAGAGGTAGCCGGCTCCCTGTTGGGGGCATACGATCTTGTATTCGAAGACATCGGCCTGTGAAGTGTACCCATTCCTCAACGCCGTACCAGCTGGGTACATGAGACGTTCCAACAACTGGAGTGAACGTGCACCTTGTGGCCTAGCGTCGTTGAGTCTGTTGACGTAGGACCGCAACCAGACAGCGGTCTCGCGATCTGAGCTCAAAATCCCGGTAGAAGCAGCGATGCCATTACCGAGCCACAGACCCAAGAAGTATGGATCAACCGGTACAGAGCACCCTTCAGAGGGTACAGTAGAGAGCTCGCAGGCAGGACCAGCACGGTAGAGCTTGAAGTGGTTGCCTTTGACGTCCTCGCTGGAGCATAACCTCTCATATTCCTCCACAGTCATCGAAAATTCGTCACCATCGCGGATGATCATAGGATCAATCAGATGACAATGGTTGCCTAAAAGTATCGAATGTGCAAGCTGTGCCTGTTTGCAGGTCTTGAAACGACGCTGCACTCTTTGGATACCACCACATCGACAGTTGATGCTGTCTACGGACTCTCGGACAGCAGTCCAGCGAAGATCAGCTGCAGCCTTCAATTCGGTCAACGATGTGTTAGGGAAGGGTGAACCCGAAGGAGCAGTAATATCATGGACGTCACCACCAACAGCGGAGAGAGGAGGGGTAGCTGGAGGAGTAGGTGGCAGAGTATAGCGCGAGCTTGGCGTCTCCGACTTCACAAAGGTTGATTCGGACTCGATGTCGAATGTCACATTCATAGAGTCATCCTCGTCGATTCGATTGGAAACTTGCTCCTGGTCGTAGTCCTTCGCGGTATGCATCGCTTCAACGGCCAGGCCAGGAGCGATTTCGAGCTCTCGATTAGCCGTGGATTCGAGGTACCGATTGATACGTTCAGAATAATCGCGGTGACCTCGGTGATAGTGCTGATCGAGGATCGCCTCATTGTACTCATGAATTGCGATAGGATCAGGATGATCATCTCCATCCACAAGATCACCACAGAATGAATCGCTTAGGACGTCCACTTGATTATGGTCAGCTCGCTCGGTTGAGTGTTTCCGATCACACCGAGTAAGCCAGGTGATCGTGTCTTGCAAAATCGAAGGTCGTGTACCGGTAGAGATGAGAGTAAGTCGATGATCTGGAGTGCACCTGAAAGAGACAGGCTGATCAGAGTCGAATTCCTGATACGTGATCTCCTTCAGATCACCGGTAACAGGTGGAGAGACACCAAGACAGAGTGTAGGCCGATTATCGGCATCGTAGAGGTAATCGCCAATGTGAACGTCGGTAACACGTTTGCCACCTGTAGTCGTGCGCACAACCGTGTCCGAGGCTAAGCATTTTCTCATCATGATACACCCCATCGCAATGAGGGGTGTGGTTGCAAATCCCCACTCCTCCGCACCCAGCAAGCAGGCAATGGCAACATCGCGACCGGTACGGATCTGACCGTCCGTCTGGACAATGACACGCCCACGTAGATCGTTGAGCACCAGCGTTTGATGAGTCTCAGCGAGCCCCAGCTCCCATGGTAGACCAGCATATTTGATGCCGGTCCATCTAGACGCCCCAGTACCGCCATCATGGCCGGAGATTAGGATATGATCGGCCTTCGCTTTCGCGACCCCAGATGCAACGATGCCCACCCCAGTCTCGGAGACGAGCTTGACGGACACGCGAGCGCGAGGGTTCGAGCACTTGAGATCGTAAATCAACTGCTTGAGATCTTCGATAGAGTAAATGTCGTGGTGGGGCGGGGGCGAGATGAGACCGACTCCAGGAGTGGAGTGTCTGGTACGAGCGATAGGTCCAGATACTTTATGTCCAGGCAACTCTCCACCTTCGCCAGGCTTGGCACCCTGTGCCATCTTGATCTGTATTTCGTCGGAATCGGCCAAGTAATTGGACGTGACACCGAATCGACCAGATGCAACCTGCTTGATGGCAGACCGCATAGTGTCTCCATTCTCCATTCGCAAACTGCGTTCTGGATCTTCGCCGCCCTCCCCAGTGTTAGATTTGCCCCCCAAGCGATTCATGGCAACAGCCAGGGTAGAATGAGATTCCATGGAGATGGAGCCATAAGACATTGCTCCTGTAACGAACCGTCTGACTATCTCCGTCCAGGGTTCCACCTGATCAATTGGCACTGGAGTCCGCTCTTCAAAGTCAAAATCGAGCAAGCCTCGGAGTGTGCAATTTTTGATCTGCTCGTACTCTGATAATGAATAGGCCTCATAGGACTTGTCGTTCTTGGTGCGAACAGCATCCTGGATATTGGCAATGCTTACGGGATCGTTGATGTGCGCCTCTCCGCCATCTCTCCAGTGATACTCGCCAGATTCGGCGAGACCAGGAATACTCGTTATGTGTCGCGAAGGAAATCCTTTCTCGTGAAATGCGAAGGCGTCTTGGGCGATAAGTTCAAATGTGATGCCCTTGATCCGAGTCGCGGTGCCGGTGAAACACCTGTCCACCACCGAATCATCGACACCAAGAGCCTCAAAAATCTGAGCGCCTTTGTAGCTTTGCAAGGTTGAGATACCCATCTTGCTCATGACCTTCAAGATCCCACCATCGCAAGAGTACTTGTAGTTCTGAATGACCTGGTCGTCAGAGAGCTTCTTCCTGATGAGCTTTTCGCGGTTCATCTTGAGGATACATTCCATTGCAAGATACGGGCAAATCGCGTCTGCGCCGTAGCCAAGTAGAACACACATGTGGTGAACTTCACGGGCCTCAGCAGTCTCTACGACCAGAGCAACCTGAGATCTCCACTTGTTCCGGACCAAGTGGTGATGAACGAGTCCAGTAGTCAGAAGGGTGGACACAGGTACACGGTCGGCGGAGGTTGCTCGGTCGGACAGAACGAAAATCCTCTGACCTTGCTCGATACCTTCAGTGGCTGAAGCGCATATTCGGTCAAGTGCATCAAGGTATCCCTGGATACCGTCGCGCTTTGGGAAAGTGATGTCGAGAGTCTTTACACGCCAGTCGGGATAAAGTGTGGTGATTTTGCTAAGTGCGTTGAAGTCTTCGATGGAAAGGACTGGTGAAGGCAAAAGCAAGCGATGGCATTGCGATGGATCCATCTCGAGAAGATTACCTTGGGGACCGACGTAGCACTCGAGAGACATGACAATTGCCTCTCGGATGGGGTCGATAGGTGGATTGGTCACTTGAGCGAAAAGCTGGCGGAAGTATTCATATAACAGCCGGGGCTGCTGCGCCAGACAGGCGAGCGGAGCATCATTTCCCATAGAACCTAACGCCTCTTTGGAGTCCGTTGCCATGGGGCCAAGAAGCAGACTGACTTGTTCGAAAGAGTAGCCAAATGCTTTCAGCAATGGCTCTCCCTGGACGTTCAGATCATTAAGCTTATATTTAAGATCAACACCTCGGGCTTGAAGCTGTTCAAATATGCTGGGAAGGGTTAGAAGCTCTTTATGAAGCCACGATCGGAAGTCATGACGATGAGAGACCGTGTGCTTCAACTCGGCATCATCTACGATGCGACCCGCCAGGGTGTCCACCAGCAGCATCTTTCCGGGTTGCAATCGCCCCTTCTGCACAATCCGTTCGGGGTCGAGGAGGATGGTACCAACTTCGGACGCGCAGATTATACGGTCGTCATCGGTGATGTAATACCTGCAAGGTCGAAGACCGTTCCGGTCCAGATTTGCCCCACAGTATCGTCCGTCGGCGAAGGTGAACAACGCCGGTCCGTCCCACGGCTCCATCTGACATGCTGCCCATTCGTAGAAAGCTGCTTTGGCAGGATCCATTGCAACGTTGTCTTGCCACGCTTCAGGCACCATGAGCATGACCGCCTCCGGAAGTGACAGGACACCATTGATGACCAACAGCTCCAACACGTTATCGAACGCTGCCGAGTCGGAGCCGCCGTCCTCCACGATGGGATACAGAAGATCCAACTCGTCGCCAAAGAGATGGGACTTCAGCACACCTTCACGTGCTCGCATCCAGTTCTTATTGCCTCGCAACGTGTTGATCTCGCCTATGAGACGTACGTTAGCTTGTGCACGGCTTTGGCAGGGACATGTTGAGCTGACCATTGTGAGCTGCCCACCGGAGAGGCTGTGCACGGTCCCAACTAGGGAAGGTGTTGGTGGAGAAGCGGGAGTGTACCAAGGCGAAGTGTCCCTCGTAGTCGACCGAGACCAGATCATAGTAATACTGATACACTTGCACCGGAGCCAGCTGTCCCTTGTACACAATATTCTTATTGCTCAAGGAGCACAGGTAGAACCAATTGTGCAGCCCAATCGTATGCGTGGCTCGCTTGCGGAGCACGTAGAGTTGACGCTCAAAGTTCTTCTCGTCAAATCGCTCGGGATCGGTGACTTGGGGCTCCTTTCCGTCTCCGTATGCCGACCTCAACACCACGAAAGGTTGCAAAATCAACGGCTCCCGCGATAGTGCTGCGGGGCCCAGCAGGCTCGAGTCCCGTGGTACCTCCCGCCAGCCCAAGACCCTCAGATCAAGCGATTCCGCTATCTCCTCGAAAAGGGTCGTGGACTCCTTCAGAAGCTCAGTGTCAGGCTTGAAGAACAGGTTTCCAGCGGCATACTGTCCTAGCGAGGGCAAACGGTAACCGGTCTCGCGCTCGAAGTTCTTGATGAAAAACTTGTGCGGGATCGAGGTCATCACCCCGGCGCCGTCACCATCTCGTGCATCTGAGCCCACCGCGCCCCGATGGGTCATGTTACACAGTAAATTCCGGGCTGCGAAACACCCTCGTCAGTACTATCCGACAGGATGCAACCCAAGGGACCCCCACCATCGCTGATAATCTTGTGGCTTGCCTTGCCCTTTATGTGGCTAGAGGAGGTGTCAGTATGGTCCGGCTCGCACCACCAGGACAGACAGTACAAGCAAGACTCACGCTGCGAAGCCTACACCACAAGCATCCTTCTCCAACTCCGGGTCATAGAGGGCCTGCTTGAGCGGCAGTGCGCCGGCCCATGACCGGTTCTCCGGCGTGTCTTGGTAGTTGTAGACGTTCACTGGCTGTTCTTCCTCGATGTGTGGTTCATAAATATCCTCCAAGAAACCCATCCTTCGGGGGGCGACTGTCGGGAGCTCTGCTGCAGTCTCGAGTCGTCGTAGTATAGCAGTGATCAGACAGGTTGTTTTTCTGACACTTTACTATCCAGACGACTGGATGCAGTAATTACGGTACCGATCAGAGAAGATTACTGCAGGAGAGATTTCTTTCTGCTCTGGGGCGGGGAAGGGGGGAAATTGGGGAGATGAGTGTGTGGTGCTGGTGTGGTGTAGAGGATAGACGAAAAAGGTAGCACGGACGGTGAATGAATGTTGCATAGAGGTAAGCTAAGGCAGCTAAGGTAGTTAAGGCAAATTAGGTTTCCACAAGCTTGCCGTAAGGGTGGGTTCCTGATGGGGTCCTGACCCTACCTTACAGTACGGTACCGTACCCTAGGTAAGGAGAGGTACCATGTACCTTAACGAAAAGTACCTTATGTATCGAGTACACTTACAGAACGGGTTAAAACAGAAGTTCGTCAAGGTAAGTGATTTGATTGAAAGTACCAGTACTCGTGGGTAATCGTTACCCATTTTCATACACGATATATCAAAGAATCCAAGGGTAAGATACCTGTAATGAACGTTTCGGCATTCGACCAGGCCTAGAACTCAGTCAAGTCCATCAGGTGTAACAAAACAAGTTGCCCTGCCCTGCCTCGCCTTCGTAGGTGTCAAGAAACGTCAAAGATAAGGAGAGCTTTGGGTCCAATCATAGACCAGCTTTCGAACATAAGGTATACCCACCTTTCTTTAACACAACCATATTATATATCCTTTCTCGATAACCGGCAAGTCGGATATGATGGAGATGATGATGTTACAAATGCTAGTGGTGATGATGGTCAGTATTGGTTCAACTTGAAGCTTTACCTTGACCATCTTCATCTTTGTTGTTATTGTTGCTCCTGATGTTCCACAACAACTGTCACAAGTTCTTATCTGCAACACAATTCCAACATCCGCCGGCAACATCCAGGCATCTCCTTCATTATCAGATCCTGAATATCAGGCAGTCTAGGTATGTACTGTATGACGGCCCTGAGCAATGCCCCGCGCTTCTGGGATTTTATGTGTTGACTCATTCCAGTGTTGGTACACGCCAAGCTCTCAATAGACTCTATGTCTACGGGCTTCATCTTGGGTCAGAAGAGGGATGATGTGGTTCCACAGCGTCTTGACAGGCCCGTCCCTGTACAATGGGAACGAGGAGATTCCCTTTGAGCGGCTATTCCCATGAACCCACACACCCTTCTTACCAGCTTGTCAGAGGGAGGGGTGGTACACATGTACCCCACGCTGTGACAATGAAGCATCGTTATGAAGCATCTCCATGGCGCAGATGCAGATGCAGATGCAAATGCATACAAGGACAGGGGTCAGATGCGACTACAACGATCTATCAGCGCTGGCGGCAAAGCTTCCTGCTGTTAGTTCGTGCTGTGTTCCGATGACGCAAACCTTATTATTGTCGTCTCGAGTGGACTTTTGTTGGCCCGCTATAGCAAAGGGAAGCTGGTCCGTGCGCATCAACAGAGCCTCATCCGCTGGAACTGCCAGAACAATTTCGGCCTTAACGTTATCGTTACAAGTCTCAGCAGTGAAATCATCTTCATCTTCATACAGTATTGACTTGACCCATCTAAGGTACGTAAGGTAGGACTCTTCTTTCCAGGCACCAGAGGTACCTAGAATCAAAAACAGTATAACAGTACAAGAGTTCGGTATTTCAACCATGACATTGGGACCAACGGGTCATACCTTACAGGTATGTTCCAGTGCGTTGGCACCGGCAGAAGACGGAAGACACATTTTATCGTTGCGCCTTACCGTAGCTGCTTACCTAAGGTAAGGTAGGGTCCTCCGATCGCGCACACCAAATTAAAAGCTCAACTCTCGTAGATATCCGGTACCTTCCGGAACGCTCCAGTTGTGACTGCGGATTATGATATTTACATTGCGCTTACAACACATCTTCCGTCGACGGCTTCTGGGAACCGCTACTGGAAACATGGGCCTGCCATTTCGGAGTTTGTGCCCTGTGACCTTGTGCCAATACGGCTTGGCGTTTGACCATTGCCACGCATGGTTTCCGTTTCATCCAGCCTGCGGTAACACTATTGCCGCTCATGTTACTGAAACCGCTTTTGAATCCTCAAGAAAGGAAAGGCATCTGACCTTGGCTCTCACTGGTCTGGTACACTATCATAATACCGTGGATAGTGTGATGCCGGAAGCTGATTCATGTGATTAGGTCTTGAAACCTTCAACACCGTCATACCGTCCATAATCATTAGTCGCGGCAATATGAAGATGCACCGAGCAAGAGAAACTTGGAAATGATGCACATGATACACTCCATTGATAGAGATCTTTGGTGACAATCTCTTCGAACGGACAACACGCAAGTCAATTCACAGGCAGGCCCACTGCGCAAAAGATCAAGACAGATTCACAATGCTAGAAGAAGGAGCTGAACCTCGTTGAATGCTTTCCCAGCCATTGACCGACTTCAAGCCACAGTCCATGAGCGGCATCACGATTCTTCCAGCCGGCAACAGTCCTTGACATCCTCGAAGTGTGCTTACCTACTTAGTGCAAGCAATGACTCATCCAGTTGACGAACACGAGGCCCATGGAGAGACTTATCCCGGATGGCTCTTTCCTGTTACCTTGGAATGACACAAGTCGAATGCACAACCGCAAAATGGATGAGGTCAACTCAACGACATGTTACCCGACAGAGATATATGTTGAGTTCTGAGGTCCTCCCTTTCTTGCTCGAGTATCCATATTGAACGTCGACCTCAAGTGGTGGCTAGCCCTGACTGCAAGCCAGTCGGAACTCACAAATCATCCACCGCACTCGTTCGATGTACGTCGTACAAGGCAAGATGATGCTCAATTCCGCTTTAGCTGTCACTCGACAAGCTGAATAACGATGTTGTATGCTGGAACGTAAGAGCCGCAAACACTATTACCGTTTGGGTATCACAAGCGAATCCTTATCATCGCAGCGCCCCTCCACTTTAGTAAGCAGGATACCATAGGTACCTTTGCTACGTCACCCCGTAACGTTAGTCAACAGAAGAAAGATACCTCAAAGGACGAACAACTTCAAGTTGATAAATGATGTTCTTCCAAATCCATGGGAATCATTGCATGCGTCTGTAAACCTACCTGGTAAGTAAGTCAACTGGTGAAGCAATAGTGTTAGACGTTGTAAGTTAGAAATGAATAAAAACCTGTCAGGGCCGTATCTTCCAGAAAGTGTTGCGCCTGTTCTGGGTGGCCGTAGAATCTTGTGGATCTACATGGAACGGTGGAAGGTTCTGGCTCGAAATTCACCACCATGGGCTATAAAAAACATTTTCCACTCACAACACCAACAATTTCGACACATTCCAAGACACACATACAAACATCACAAAGAGTCTGCCACAACTCTTGACAACTACAACTCACACACTAAGCTCTCACTTGCACACTACCTCTTTTCAACCATCAACCATCTAAACCAAGTCTCACCTCTACATCATGTCGCGAGCTATAGGCATTGACCTTGGAACGACCTACTCCTGCGTCGGCATCTTTCGAGATGACCGAATCGAAATCATCGCCAACGACCAGGGTAACCGGACGACGCCCTCGTTCGTTGCTTTCACCGACACCGAGCGTCTGATCGGTGATGCCGCGAAAAACCAAGTCGCCATGAACCCCGTGAACACCGTTTTCGACGCCAAACGTCTGATCGGTCGGAAGTTTGCCGACGCAGAGGTTCAGGCCGACATGAAGCACTTCCCATTCAAAATCATCGAGAAGGCTGGCAAGCCAGTCGTTCAAGTCGAGTTCAAGGGCGAGACGAAGCAGTTCACACCGGAGGAGATCTCGTCGATGGTCCTGACGAAGATGAGGGAAACCGCAGAGTCATATTTGGGAGGCACCGTCAACAACGCCGTCGTCACCGTCCCAGCCTACTTCAACGACTCCCAACGTCAAGCCACAAAGGATGCCGGCTTGATCGCTGGTCTCAATGTTCTCCGTATCATCAACGAACCTACCGCCGCTGCCATTGCCTACGGTCTCGACAAGAAGACCGAGGGAGAGCGAAACGTACTCATCTTCGACTTGGGTGGTGGTACCTTTGATGTCTCCCTCTTGACGATTGAGGAAGGTATCTTCGAAGTCAAGGCCACCGCTGGTGACACTCACTTGGGTGGTGAGGACTTCGACAACCGCCTGGTCAACCATTTCGTCAACGAATTCAAGCGGAAACACAAGAAAGACCTGTCGTCGAACGCTCGTGCGCTCCGCCGTCTCCGCACTGCTTGCGAGCGTGCCAAGCGTACCCTATCTTCCTCGGCACAAACGTCGATTGAGATCGATTCCCTGTATGAGGGCATTGACTTCTACACGTCCATCACACGTGCCCGGTTCGAAGAGCTCTGCCAGGACCTCTTCCGATCCACCATGGAACCAGTCGAACGTGTCCTCCGTGACGCCAAGATCGACAAGTCATCTGTCCACGAGATCGTCCTGGTCGGAGGCTCTACCCGTATTCCCAAGATTCAGAAACTTGTCTCGGACTTCTTCAACGGCAAAGAACCTAACAAGTCAATCAACCCCGATGAGGCTGTCGCCTACGGTGCTGCTGTGCAAGCCGCCATCTTGTCTGGCGACACCTCGTCCAAATCTACCAATGAGATCCTTTTGCTCGACGTCGCCCCACTTTCCTCTGGGATCGAGACCGCTGGTGGTGTTATGACCCCACTCATCAAGCGAAATACCACCATCCCGACCAAGAAATCCGAGGTCTTCTCTACCTTCTCCGACAACCAGCCCGGTGTGCTCATCCAAGTGTTTGAGGGTGAGCGTGCTCGCACCAAGGACAACAACTTGCTTGGCAAGTTCGAACTCACTGGTATCCCACCTGCGCCGCGTGGTGTTCCTCAGATTGAGGTCACTTTCGATGTCGATGCCAATGGTATCATGAATGTTTCAGCGCTCGAGAAGGGCACCGGTAAGACGAACAAGATCGTCATCACCAACGACAAGGGCCGTCTGTCGAAGGAGGACATCGAACGTATGTTGGCGGAGGCCGAGAAGTACAAGGATGAGGATGCAGCCGAGGCTGCCCGTATCGGCGCCAAGAACGCTCTCGAGTCATACGCATACTCCCTCAGGAACACTCTCTCCGACTCCAAGGTGGACGAGAAGCTTGATGCCGGCGATAAGGAGAAATTGAAGGCCGAGATCGACAAGACTGTCGCATGGCTAGATGACAACCAGACCGCCACGAAGGATGAGTACGAGTCCCAGCAGAAGGAGCTGGAAGGTGTCGCCAACCCGATCATGATGAAGTTCTACGGAGCCGGCGCTGGCGGTGAAGGTGCTCCTGGCGGCTTCCCCGGTGCAGGTGGCCCAGGTGGTTTCCCAGGAGCTGGTGGCCACGCCGCCGGTGGGCACGATGACGGTCCGACTGTCGAGGAGGTCGACTAAGCGGTTGATCTGATCGTCTTCGTCTTGCTTTTCTTCGCTCTCAGTTCACGTTAGCAAGTCTCTAGACCAACGGTCTCGGTGTCGATTCTTCTAGCTGGTCGTCTGTGGACATAGTGGGTTGTGTCTACACTTTCTCATCATCTTAATGATCATGAATCATGGCGGAAAAGCTGGCTGTCTCTCTGTAACTTAGATATGCACGGAGGTCGTGCTTCAGTTCAAACAACTCGATAATCTCCATCATCTGCATTGCAAGTGATCTCCTTCTCATGGTGAACTCTGATGATCAAATTGTGACCTGTTATGTGTACACGACATGATCTTGGGAGACAAGGAGCCTTAAAAGTTGAATGATGTTATCATATACAAGTAGTCCACATACCCGTAGCAGTCAGAAATGTGGCAATCGCAACCAACGTGCTAAGCTGAGGCCGAAGCTGAGAACCTATCCTCGAGTGAGTGGTAAGGAAATAATGACAGCATCAACTGCGGGACTGAGTGTTAGCCTGTCGCTCCATCCTCTAAGTCCTCGCTCCTAACGCTCGTCTCGCTCAACCCGCACAGAAAAGCCGTCCTCGCTGCCCCATCAGCCTTCTATACGTCTATACGCCTCGGCAGATCCTACACAGCTGCCACATCCCGTCATCCGCATCCCCACAACGACACGACACAACTTCCTTCCCCCCCCCCCATCCCCTCCCTCACTCCACCTCCCCCCTCTCCCTCTCCCCCCTCTCCCCCTCCCTCTCCACCTCCCGCTCCTCTCTCTCCAACGCCTCCAAATCCCCCGCAAACGCACCAACCACCGCCTCCTCCCTAACCTCCCAAACATCCTCGCTGCTCGGCCCAACCTTATACTTGCCCGCCCGCTGCCGATAATGCTCCTGCACCATGCGCCGGCGCTCCTCCCCTTCCGGCTGCGACTTGGTGCGCATGCAGAACCAGAACTGGCCCCAGCTGGCCCGGCAGTCGCGCATCCCGCCGTACCGGTAGATGTTGTTGAACTGCCCGCCCAGCGACTGGCAGTAGAAGGCGCTGTCGAAGGCTTGGCGGCAGGACATGCTTGTTGGGTGGAGGGTGGAGGGGGAGATGGAGGAGGTGGTGGGGGGGGTGGGGGTGTGAGTGGGTGAAGGGGGGGGGTGGTCGCTATCGTTGGTGAGGGAGGTGGGTGGGTTGGTGTGGGTGGTGGTGGTGGTTTCGGCGGTGAGTTGGGCGAGGAGGACAGTCAGCTCGGCGTCGGCTTGTTCGTCGCGTGTGAGTTGGCGGGGTGGGGCGGTGGTGTCGGGGGCTGGGGTGGGAGGGTCGAAGGCGGGGGGTTCGTTGTGTGGTGCTGGTTGCGTGGGTTGGTCCTCGGGGGCCTGCGACGAGCTCCACCACCAGCCCATGCTCTTGAATTCGTTGTCGGTTATGGACCGTGCGACTGGTTGTATCTTCGTGATGGTGTTTTTCCGATGGTTGATGCGACTGGGATAGGGTAGCTTCACGCACGTGCTTTTACCAGGGTACATGCAGGACCCGACGTCACCGGGCAGTTTTGGACGAGACCCTGTTCACAACTCCACGCTTTTTGTTGACTCCGCGTTCGTCATGCAGCACCATGGTGTGAAAATGTTGAAGTGAGATCCGCCTGCCACTACTATGTCAGGACTCACAAAGCCCTTGGGAGCCGCCCTGCCGCTGCGCGCCGTCTCCCGAAGGCAGTACTTTTTCACTGCGAACGGGTTCCGCCCACGGCCACATTCTTGTACTTGGCAGAGAGGATCGAGCATTCGGCTGGCTACCTCCCAAGCCGGTGAAGAGCATTCCGGACACATCGACGCGGGACTAAATGAAGGAGTACTTTTCTTTGACAGTACGTGAGGGTAAAACCTCCAAAATGTCTACAACGCTAATACTGTATTGGTGTAGATGTCTTCCCCCTCAAGCTTCGTTGGCTATTGCGCCTGCCCTATCTCCACGCCGATAGATCCATTCCCGAGTTGATCAAGCGGCTTAACAGCCCTCACGTCGGTACCGCCGATCCTATGAGCATCATCCAGCGCTCCATACCGCCTAAAGCTCCAATCAAAGTCACTGAGGTTCTGCCACGCCTGAAAGAGGGCGGTGCGTTTGTCAAGTTTTCGCACGACCCTGGCCTCACTGCCACCGAGATTGAAGGCACGCTCAAAGAGTACCTCAAAAAGAGTCCGGTCAAGCCGTGGTTTAGTCCCTTCACGAGGGTCAAGACGGCCCTGGTGCATGGCAAACCGTGGCTGGAGGACCTGTACCGGTTTCCAAGCCCGCGCTTAAGGGTCGAATTCATACCAACAGTTCCTGGTGGCGAGGCGGCAGAACTATCCCAGGAAACTCTTTACTCTATCTTCCGAAGGTATGGCAAGCTTGCGGACATTGTCTCTCAGCCGACCGATTCGAAGGTGCTACCGAGATATGCAGTCTTGAACTTCATCAGAATCAGGCAAGCTATCATGGCCAAGAACTGCATGCATGGCGTCGTAGTACCACCGGCAGAAGGAGGAGGTGAAGCGGGGACGGTGCTCAAGTTGCTATATGAGCCTAAGGTCAAAGCGCATTGGATCCGAGATTGGCTGGTCAATCACCCGAGATTCGTGATTCCAGTCTTAGCAGCACTTATCGCGACTTTTACAGTCGCGGTTTTCGATCCGTATGTGAACCACTTGCTCTTTAATCTGCAGTGCTAACGCAAACACCACGTAGGATACGAACATTCTTCATCAAAGCTCATGTTACCCACTCTTTCCATATCACTGACAACAAGGTCTACAAATGGTTCGCAACCCAGGCAAACCGAGCCAACGATATCTTGCGGATAAGGCAGCAAAGGACTGAAGATGCAGGGCTCAGTGCCATCTGGGATGACCGGAAAGGAGACATCGAACAGATTCGGACCTGGCTCATGGAGACTTCTGATACGTTCATTGTAGTCCAGGGACCTAGAGGCTCGGGCAAGAAAGAACTGGTTGTTGACCAAGCGCTCAAGGATCGAAAACCGGTTATTGTCATCGACTGCAAACCCATCCAAGACGCTCATGGAGACAGCGCTACTATTCGAGCTGCTGCAGCAGAAGTCGGCTACAGGCCGGTGTTTTCATGGATGAATAGCATGAGCAGCTTGATCGACTTGGCAGCGCAAGGCACCATAGGCACCAAGACTGGGTTTTCTGAGACTCTCGACACTCAGCTGGGTAAGATATGGCAGAATACTGCCACTGCACTGAAGCAACTAGCACTCGAGGGCCGAAAGAAAACCGACAAAGACTTCGACCTAGGTCCCGATGAGTATTTGGAGGCTCATCCAGAGAAACAACCCGTTGTTGTGATCGACAACTTCCTACACAATGGCCAGGAAAGTGGGGTGGTGTACGATAGAATCTCAGAGTGGGCGGCTGCTTTGACGACAGGAAACATTGCTCATGTCATCTTCCTCACGAACGATGTGTCGTTCTCCAAATCATTAAGCAAGGCCTTACCAGACCGCGTCTTCCGCCAGATAACTCTCGGTGACTGCTCTCCGGAAGTAGCGAAGCGCTTCGTCGTCAACCATATCGATGCCGATTCAGACGAGAGCTTCGAGGGTGATCAGATGCTGACCTCGCAAAATCGCGACGATCTGGTCGAGCTGGATGAGTGTATCGAGACCATCGGCGGCCGACTGACGGATCTGGAGTTCCTCGCCCGCAGAATCAAGACGGGCGAAACACCCAAGAGTAAGCACCATAACCCCAACCCCACGCTCCCTCAAAACAGCACAACTGACACAACCACCCCACAGAAGCCGTCCGCCAAATCATCGAACAAAGCGCCTCGGAAATCCTCAAAATGTACATCCTCGACGTCGACCGCGCCCAACGCAAATGGAGCCCCGAGCAAGCCTGGCTCCTCATCAAACACCTCGCCACCACCGACCTCCTCCGCTACAACGAGCTCCTCCTCTCCGACATGTACAAATCCGGCGGCGAAGCCACGCTGCAGGCCCTCGAGCAGGCCGAACTCATCACCATCGTCTCCTGCAACGGCCGCCCGCACTCCATCCGGCCCGGCAAGCCCGTCTACCAGGCCGCCTTCCGCCTGCTGACGCAAGACCGCGTGCTCAAGTCCCGCCTCGACCTCGCCATCGCGAGCGAGCTGATCAAGATCGAGACGGCTGCTATTGATAAGTACGAGGCTGAGCTGAAACTCTTGGCGGGGCTGCCGAGGCAGCCGGGTGAGTTGGCGCCCAGGGTGAGGTGGTTGTTGGCGAAGCTGCAGGGCTGTCAGGGGAGGGTGGAGGATTATGAGCGTGAGAGTGGGGCGTTGAAGAAGGTGTTGCGGGCGGAGTATTAGTGGTGGAGTTGGAGGTTGTGTGTTTGCTGCGTTTTAGCGCGGGGTTTTGTGGTTTGTATATCCTTGTTCGAGTATGTGTGTATATACTTTCTGCTAACCCTCGCACGTGGGTTGTGTATTTCTATCGATCGGTAGGGAGCCGCCTACAGATATCCGCTCAAATCATTGTCCTAGCTGTACTGATACCCTCTGCGACTGTCTCTACAATACGTCGTTGTTCAGCTACCGCGCTGCTCGGGGAGCTCCTCAGATTCGAAACTACTGACGATGCTAGACCCTGCCCTAACCGCTAGCCCCACGCCCTCGAGGAACAGTTTCCTTTTGCTTCGCCCCCTCACAGACGCCGGACAGCAAACAGCGCCCAAACAACACGTTCTCGACGCGCCCAAGCCACGCCTAACCGCCCCATAGCCCTCAGCAAGAAGGAAACACCCCGCATCAGCCGACAGCACCATCCGCACACCCGCGAGCTGCAGTCCCCCTCCTGCTCGTAGGCGCACGCGGCCAACTGGCCAAGCTACACAACCATTCTGATCTGGTCGGCCGCTGAGACGCGGTGGTCGGGAGAGGTGTTGGAGGGGTCGTAGAGGTGGAGCCGGCAGGAGGGCGAGGTGCGAGGTTACTGGGGTGGTTGCATTTACGGGTCACTTTCGGGACGTCGTTTGGGAGGAGTCGTGCAACGGCGGAGGGTTGGATGAGGGTGTTGGCTTTGTCCACTTCTGGGTGAACAGGGTTGAGGGTAGTGGGGCTCTTGGGCTGGTGTGTCTGGTGATGCAGAGGTTCGAGAGTGCTGCTGTTGTGGCTACTCGCGTTGAGCTCCACGGTTTTCTGTAGTAGTTCTGTGGTGTTGACAGTCAAGTTCATTATGGTACTGAGACCGTGTCTGCCAAAGCTATTATTGCTCTGTGTTGAACAGAGAATCATGGTCTAATCTTTCTTGCCATAGGCTCGAATTGCATCGACAATCAATGTCTAGGTGAGTATATTTTGTCAGTGTTGCACTTATGTAGGTTGCAGCTAGGTGTAAGATGTGGGTTGCTAATTGGCGAAGCTCCACTTCACTTCGTTTGCAGCCTGCTTTTCCAGTTTTCACCAAAACAACAAATGCTTCCAGGTTCCATGAGTGTGTCTGCCTCTGATGCAAGAGCAGTGAATGCCCAAATCAGTATTCGGAGTCGGGAGTCGGGTGTCCGGTGTCCAATGCAGCCACCCATTACTAAAGCAGCCTCTCACACCTCATAATGCGGACTTAGCGGACTTAGCGGACTTAGTGATATTAAGACCCTTTAAATGCGGTTGTGTATAAGCAGCTCTGTAAGTTGGTCATCCTTAGCACTTTCATGTGAGCGTCACTTCATGTTTCAGTCATTACGGACGAGCCTTGTCGCAGCCCAAGACCATACTCGACCTCCTCCTCCTTGAAGAACACTGCTACAGCATTAGAGACTTGCAACTTTGCATCAAACATGGCCCCAAAATACGCCAAGGATATGCCTGCGGGCTTTACCAACCGCATTGAGCGGGTTGCTATCGTTGGAGTAGGTCGAAGCTGCCAGTCTTTGCGCGACACCCTCTCCATGTCGTCTGATCACTCACTTCCACCACACACACATGCATACTGACTCGACGCACAGGCGAGCGGCCGAATGGGCGAGCACTTCGCCAACGCCCTCGTTAAGACCGGCAAGCACACCGTCACTGCCCTGACTCGCCAAGGCAGCAAGAACAAAGTCCTGTCCGGCGTCAAGGCGATCCCCGTCGACTACAACGACGAGTCGACCCTCGTCGGCGCCCTGAAAGGCCAGCAATTCCTCATCATCACCCTCGCCGCCATAGCTCCGCCAGACACCCATTCCAAGATCGTTCAGGCGGCCGCCAAAGCCGGGGTCCCGCACATCATGCCCAACATCTTCGGTTTGGACGACTCCAACGAAGCTCTGATCAAGGAAACCCCGCTGAGCGCCAACGCCAAGAGCATGCTCGCCGAAGTCGAGGCCGCCGGCTGCTCCTGGACCTCCATGGTTTGCAGCCTGTGGTACGAGTACAGTCTTGCCATGGGGCCCATGTGGTTCGGGTTCGACTTTGCGAACAAGAAGCTCACGTTGTACGACGATGGCACGACCAAGGTCAATCTCACCACGTGGGAGCAGTGCGCGCGCGCCGTTGCCGCCCTGTTGAGCTTGAAGGAGCTGCCCGAGGACGCGAACGACAAGAGCCCGACGGTGAACACGTGGCGCAATAAGCCGCTCGTCGTGTCCAGCTTCTTGATCAGTCAGAAGGACATGTTCGAGAGCTGGAAGCGCGTCTCTGGTGACAAGGACTCGGACTGGACGATCGAAAAGGAGCCCAGCAAGGAGCGCTATCAGAAGGGCATGGAGGCGATGAAGAGCGCACAGGACCCCATCTCGGCGCGCATGGGCGCCGCCATGGCCTCGTTCGTCAGGGGTTTTTTCCCCAACGGCGGGGGCGACTACGAGAGCACGCGCGGTTTAGACAATGCGAAGCTTGGACTGCCTGAGGAAGACCTCGACGAGCGCACAGCTGTCGCCAAGGAGATGGTGGAGCAAGGATATGCGGCCAAGGCGTTTGCGCAGATCACCCAGGGCTCTTGAGACGGGAGAGATTCCACAACAAGATCCTTTCTCGGACAACCAATGAGTAATCTCTAGGAGAGTTTCGATGTGAAAAGTACTATACAGTGCCTGTTAGCCAATCTGAGAAGATCAAACCCGGTGAAAGCCAATCAATATTGTAATGCTCAACGCTTATAATTTGTTGCCCTACAGTATATCAACCACTAATGGAATATCTAGTTCAGGTGCTACCTTGCTGCCATCAACCTTGAATGATCTGGTTGAAAGAATGCTTGAGCAATGTGTACGGTGTCAAGACTTCTTCCGTTTAGAGATAGCAGATCCCGGATTTGGCCAACTCTCCCGAGGGATAAAATATCTGTGCAGTGGTCAGTCGCTAATTGTTCCCGTCATGATGTTGTATAGCTTACTTTAGGCACTCCTTGTTCTATTGTTACAGGGAAATCACCTTTCGCATCTGTCGTGACATTTCCACAGGTCAGTATCTCCACCAGTGACTGGTTGGCAACGTAGTTGGTGTTGGATAATATCAAGTTGTACTTGGCGCTTTCCACGCCTTGATTCGAGTATACGCTCACGATGCGACCTTTGCGCATTGCGATGTTGTGCTCGTCGGAATATATAACAGACGCCTTTTCTGTCAGATAGTCGGCGTATTTGTAGATTTCGTGGTTGCGGATCTGGTTGACCGAGCCAATGAAACCATATAGAGTCGATTTGGTTGCATATCCTGATGGCCAGAGTGCTTCGCGGTTGTAAGGATCATTGCCGCCGGAGTAATGCTGTTCTTGACCTTGATAGATGATGGGGACGCCGTCTGCGAGTAGAGTAAAGGCAATAACGTTCTTGTTCCGAGACGCGTCGCTGGTGAGAGAAGGGAAGCGGGGATTGTCGTGATTTTCGACAAAAGTGCCCATGAGCGTTGGGTCTTTGCAGTTTGATTGCACAAGTTTCAACATGGACGCTAAACTGCTCATATCACCACCTGCATTTCGAAAGGCTTCCGTAAGAGGATAGAAGAGTGGATAGTTGAGAACCCCATCGAGCGAATCCTGGTATGGACAAGTGTAGGTTGGATCGCCATCGAGCACCTCCCCTATACAGTAGACACCCGCAGCTTTATTGAAACCCGGCCAGAAGGGCTTCTGAACGTGCTTGACAGTGTCAATTCGGATGCCGTCAATAGCGAAGGTGGTCACGAGAGACTTGATCCAAGATTGATACGTATCGATAACGGAAGGATTCGTTGTGTCAACATCAGGGAGTGACACGGTGCTAAGGAGAATGAGCGCCTTGAGCCCTGACTGGCATCATTGATCTTACCCGTCTCCGAGCCAGCACTAGCATAGGTTAGCAGAGAGGCACCATTGTCCACGGAGGAGAGACCTACACTCTCAACTGCCGATTGATTATTCTTGTAATCGTCTTGAGTTATAGGGCAATAGGAGTGAAAGAGTGACTGTTGATTGAAAGGAGAGAAACTAGCATAGTCCACGGTGCTCGAGTTTCCCGGCCAGCCGAAGTGATTGACCACGACGTCAACCATAAGATACATGCCTCGCGTGTGCAATGCGGTCGCGAGTGCCTGAAGATCGCTTGCAGCGCCAAAGTTCGAGTTCAGTTCGTAGAGGCTTTGCTGCCAATAGCCATGATAGCCTTCACCTTCACTCGTGTTCTGTGCTGCATAGCTGTTACCAATCTAGGTCTCGCGCCAGCATACTGTACTTACCGAATTGCGCTGTTACCGGAGAAATCCAGACCTAGCGACGTCAGCGCGGTACGCATCTTGCCAGAGTGACTGCACCTACTGCTGTAAAGCCCATGTTCTGAATGTAATCAAGCTTGTTCACGATACCCTGCCAAGAGCCACCACAGTAGCTCCGGGAAGCAGTATCACATGCCGCCGACGTCGACAAGTCAGATCGACTAAAGCGATCCGTCAAGACCTGATAGACTGACCGTCCGCGCCATTGTGCAGGTGTAATCTTCTGATTGGACAATGATGGTAAGGAAGTGAAAGGCGTTCCAGTTGGATATGCCGGGTGGACTGGGGAAGCTTTCCGTGACGAGATACTAAGGCAACGCAGCGACATTAGCAGAATTCGCGGCAGCCAGGCACCTGTGATACCGACTCTGCTGTATGCTTGTGCGCCCCTCCAACACCTCCACTAAGTGTAGTAGCAGCCAGAACAAGAAGGATGGCACCAATCCAGATCCATCTTCGCCTTCTACCGAGACTTTTGCGCTCTTCCTCATCAACCAAGACTAGCTCATTTGTATCTCGACGTTGAAGCCCCTCATATGGCTCTTCGGAGCCTTGACTGGCTAGAGCCTCAAGAGCAGCATCATTACGATGTGACGCTTCCAAGGAAGCACTGTTCAAATGCTTGGCAAGCTCCAGATCATGTGAGTAGTAGACTTCTGGTGCGTCACTCGACCTTGGCTAGTGACTCATTAGCATTTGCTCGAACAGTGGCACATAGAGTAGGTAGTATCCTACAGTTAGGGGAAGGCTTTTCTCCGCCATGACTGTTGCAATATGAAATAACAAGTATGTGGGAAACACATCTTATATCTTGGGGTCCGCACTGGATATGTGTAACATCCACTTAGCTGCAAGTTTCACTGCTCTGACTACCAAGTTAATAGTTCCCTCCCCAAGATGACAGCGTGCTCGCTCGTCGGACAGTCCAGAAATGCACTCTGCCACTGTGTTAGGGGCCAAGACAGTGGGGGAAGTTATTCTTGGTTGCGAAGATAAAACATCTTCAAGGCTACATATGTAAGGTAGTGGAGTAGGGAGGGTCAAGGGGTAACAGTACAGCTTTTCAGGTTCAGAGGCAAACAGTATGGAAGGTAAGGGATCTTATGTGATTCAGCCCCGGAAAGATGAGGTATTTTTTCTTTTCTGCACAGCTGACAGGAATCTATAAAGGTAGGCAATTGGATGTGTTAATGGGGTTGATGGGGCCATAAATGCGCCCTCAGCCTGAGCTCCAAACCCAACGGCTGTTGCTTCACAGTCTGATTACTATACATCATGTTCAATAATGATTACCTACCTATACAGAAGAACGGCAGAGAGGTAACGCTAAGCCTAAAGGGGGGTGCCATCCTGACGCGAATCAATTCACGCGAATCAATTTACGCGTCGCCTAGTTGTCCGCCTGGCTACTGGAGCACAACAACGACCTCGAAACGTCAATTGAGATGAGCTCCTAAAAGAACAACACTTCCCATACGCATGTGCGAGAAATGGCCACTGTAATTCAGCAGCGATTGCGCGGTCGGCCCGCTCGTAAGTGTATCGTACTCATATTCTGATCGAGATTGACATTCAAGGTGTATAGATCCACAAGGACCGACGTTCCTCACATACACCCCAGATGGCAAGCGCTTGATCACAGCGGGCTCCAACAGCTCCATAAGAATCTACACCACCGGCTCAGATGGCGAGCCTACGAATCTCGACGACTGTCAGGACAATAACCTTGCCGTTGTGGCCGCGGTGGGTAGAGCAGGACTTCACATCGATATACTGGGCTGAAATTATTTTCAGAATGACTTCTTTATCACCGGCTCCGAAGATGGCACTGTGTGCATGTACTCCCTGGAGACCAATTCCCTGGACAAGATCCTCGTACGATGCACGCTGCCAGTGCGCGATGTTGCGCTGTCGCCGGATGGGGCTTGGGCGGCTGTCGCCAGCGAGTGAGTACTAAACGTCATAGACGGAGGAACCTCTACTGAAATTCGATAGCGAGCTTACGGTCAAGGTGGTCAATACCCAGGATATGAGTAGGGTCCTGTACCTGCGTAATCAATCGAAACCGGTCAAGCATCTCTCATACGATCCGAGCGGTACTTATCTGGCCCTGTCCTGTACAGACGGGGTTATATATATATATTCCTTGAGCACCGAAGAACCTCAGCTCATCAGGAAAGTTGACGGTGTGATTCGTGTTCTGGAAACGGACGCAGAAGCAAGCTCGAAGGCAGTGTGGCATCCGGATGGCAGAGCTTTCGCTGCTCCGACGGCCACAAGAGATATAGTAGTGCTTTCCAGGACTGACGAAGGGAGGCAGCGCTCGTTCACCTCCGGACACCTGGGAGACATCACCGCTATTTCATGGAGCCCTAATGGAGCTCTTTTAGTAAGTGCTGGGGCTGATCGGAAGATACTTCTATGGGAGACAAAGACACAGAAGATTATTGCACGGTAAGATATCTCAAACCCAGAGTAGTATTACGGTCTAATCTTGGTCATAGATACGACTATGCGAATGTCATCAACCTTACCTGGCATGCAACGGATAACATTCTGTCCTTCACTACCTCCGATGGTGAACTGTACATATACACAGACTTCGTTCCCGCCGAGCACATACATCTCCTAGAAAAGAGTCTCCAGTCAGCACCTTGCAATCATGATCCCTTGGCAGAATCGTCGGGCAATGCGCGTAAAGAGCTCACCCTTGGTCTCAAGGACGTTGGGGGAGGGCGAACTCGACGCAGAGGGACCCCCGACTCGCTGGACGATCTCCTGGGCTCGGACATCATGGGCAACGCCGAAGACGACTTTGTCAGCGACGACGATGGAGCTGGTTATGCCGACGGCATCAATGGGTATGGGAAACGAACGAACGGTCACCTCGATACGTACGATAATTTCGAGTCAAAGCGAAGAGCTACCGGCTATGGTGGGCAACCACAGCTACATCAATCGTTCCAACCTGGAAGCACCCCGTGGAGGGGCAACAGAAGATATCTCTGTAGGCACCAGATGTAGACTCTGTGGGTTCCAGCACGTTGACTTGATATAGGCCTTAACCTAACAGGGACTGTATGGACTGTCGATCAAGATACACATCACACAGTCACCGTAGAATTCTACGACCGAGAATTCCACAGAGACTTCCACTTCACTGATCCCTACCTATACGACAAAGCGTGTCTCAGTAAGCGTTGACGTTCTTGTACACAGGGGCTAGGCTGACAGGACTCAAGACGAAAATGGCACACTATTTTCGTGTCAACCCGCAAATGGCAACCCAGCCATGATATTTTACCGACCTCATGAGGCGTGGACATCAAGAGCAGACTGGCGAACCCTTTTACCAGACGGAGAGAAAGTGACTTGTAAGTGTCTTGGAGTGTAATGTAACCCTTCAGCTACTTAATACTGTGTTAGCCATCTCACTTAGTGACTCGTATATCGTGGTTACAACAACCACAAACTATGTTCGAATCTTCACTTTGTACGGCACGCCTTTCAGGATATACCGTCAGAAGAGCGCACCTACAGTCACCTGCGCTTCTTGGCGAGACTATGTGCTGACAATGGGCAATGGCCCCGTCTGCGGCGACGGCTTGACGCGGCTTACGTATTCCATCGAGAACGTGAAGCGAGACGAAGTCTGCCAAAGCGAAGACGTGGTGGCCTTGACTGAAGGCGCAAGTGTGATGAATGTATTTTTCACAGATAACGGGGATCCTTGCATATACGATTCCTCAGGCGTGCTGCTGATTTTGCTTCACTGGAGGATACCAGGCCAGGCTCGGTGGGTACCGTTACTGGATACGAACCATCTTGAGCGACTGGTCGGTGGGCGCAAGGAGGAATCGTATTGGCCGGTGGCGGTCGCACACGACAAATTCCACTGCATCATCCTGAAAGGAGGGGACAAGTACCCTTACTTCCCCAGACCATTGCTGAGCGAATTCGAGTTCAATATACCGCTTTCTTCAGCGGTACACAACAAGGACTCGGAGCAAGGAGCTGGCGCTGAAAACTCGAAATTGGAGGAGGCTTTTGTGCGAAACTCGCTCACGCTGGGCTTGTTGGAGGACCTCGTGTCGGCAACCAGCGCGACGCATGCGCAACGTGCCGAAGTCGCGAGGAAGGAGCTCGAAGTGGACAAGGTCCTGTTACAGCTGCTCAACGTCGAGTGCAGGGATGGCGAGGAGAAGGGAATGAAGGCGCTGGAAGTTGCGGGTCTCATGAAGGACAGGAGTGGGAAGATGCTTGAGGCGGCCAGTAAGGTTGCCTCAAGGTATGGCAGGACCGTACTGGAAGATAAGATCACAGAGTTGGCCGAGAGGAGATTGATGGGCTTGGAGGAAGAGATGGCATAATTTAGGATGGAAGTCTCGGCGTTTAGGGTTTAGGTGCGGTTGTTCAGGGATACCTCTCACATACCACACGTAGCTGCTGTGTATAATTGTACTGTATTCCGGACAAGGAATCATTTATCAAATATGAAATTTGAGCATGCAAACGACCTAAATAAACTGTTCTTGGCTTAATCATTCATTGTGGTCTGTCGCGATACGTCATACTTAGACCGTAATCGCCTTGACTTTCCTCTGACGAAGAAGCACCGAGACTTTTCATATGACCAACACTTTGATCGTCGCTGGGCACGACCCATGTCTGCAAACAGGTTGTAGACGGACGCAAAGGTGATGCGGAAGCTATCGCCCTCAAGTATTCTGCGCGGCCACCGCTTCCCTCTAACGCACCCGACCTCGAAGCCCCCCCAGATAGCTCTACGCACCACATTCTTCTCGCCATGCCGCTCCCTCGCGCAGGTCCAATCCGGGCGTGAAATCTTCCCCGACGTCTGGTTCACGGCCTCCTGTCCCCGACGAGCACCAGAAGAGTGCGGTGCTGACAATGGCAAGCCGCCGGACGAGCGGACCCTCAACCTCGGGAAGAGTGGGTTCCCCTTGCCTATGCTCGAAGAATTGCTCGACTTCTTGGATGGGTACAATACTGATCTCGATAAATACAGCTCTCCGCATCCTCCAAGAACACCTCCCCACCCTCCTCGCAACCCCACTCCCGCAAGAAATCCTCTCGCCCCACATCACGCTACACCTCTTCCCCTCCACGCACCCGCACCTGCCCACCGTCTCCGGGCGGGTCGCCTACCGCGCCGCGCTCTGGACGGCGCCGATGGCGTGGGGCCGCGTGCCCATCGTCGGCAACGTGCGGCTGATCATCGAGTCGGAGCGGATGGTCAAGAACGGCAGCACGTCGGCGTCCGGGCACGAGAAGCTGATTGTGCGGTGGAAGACGTGCGGGAAGACGAAAGGGAAGGGGATGGGGGCGTTGTACCGGGGGATTGGGGCTAGCGAGCAGGTGGATAAGATTACGGAGTGGTTGGGCGGGGACGCGAGGGACGACGAGGAGTTTTGCGGCTTGTTTATCTTTGAGTTTGATGAGGAGGGGAGGATCATGACGCATACGATCGAGCATGCGGAGGAGGGGGGCAGTTGGGATAAGACGGCGAGGGTGGTGAGCGTGACGGATTGGTTGCTGGGCAAGGCGAAGAGGAGGAAGGAGGAGGAGGGGGTGCCGGAGTTGGCGCTGGGGTATTGTGAGGCGGACGTTCAGAGGAGGAGTCAGGGGAAGCGGGTGGTTTGAGGGTGGGATGTGTGCGTTTAGGGCGATCGGGAGTTTGGGATGGCGGGTTGAGCTTTGGTACCACTCCTCTTCTTGCTTGTAGCATTGGTGGTGGAATCCGTTTGTACAATACAGTACTATTACTCTCCGCTGTACATTCAAGAGATCATGGCATCGGAGATGTTCGCTTTCCGCTGTGCTTTCAAGGAGAATCATGGCATTGGAGATGCGGGAGGCCCGAAGCACAGCTTGATCATAGTGAAAAACGGCAACAGGAGCAAACACGATGTTCCGGATGTGATCGTCATCGTAGTAAGAGGGTAGCGCGATCAACATAGATCACAGACTTCGCACTCGTGGAGTAGGTCAAACCCCGGAGCAGGTCCGAGAGACGTGGGTGGGCAGGCCTGAAGTTAGCTGACCATATCGACATGGGCACAAGCCATGACTAGAGTGAACGATGGCTTGCCTACCCCCGACTTCATAGATATTTGCCTGATAGAAGCGAGGGTAACCATAGTCTGCGGTGATATATGTCATTCGAGGTCATCTGAAAACGGGGTTGAAAGTTCAGAATGCATTTTCTTCTGGCAGGTTCTCAACTATGTACAAGGTAACCCCTACGCCTGACCAACCCACTTCAATAGTTTTGCGAGTATATTTGCCGTTTGCGAAGATGGACTGGTACCTCATTGGCCGGGACGCCAGGTATAGTCTTCTCCATATTCTGACCCCCGCCATGTCAGGATGGGTAACATTGCAGCATTGACGGTTTTTCACTCACCAGCTTCTCGAACACACAAGCATTGAGCTGCCTCTCCGGTCTCCGACACTGCCATAGTTGCTGGTTGTTCTGCTCGAGACACGCCCAGTGTCTCCGGAATTCCGCGAGGCAGGTCTTGTTGATGTCGTCTATCCTACAATGGGGTTCACCTCAGTAACGTAAGGCTCGTAACGTTTTACTGCGAGCACAGCGTCCACCTCATATGACGTGAAAGGGGCCCCACGCAATCGCTGTTCACGGGTGACCTACACACTCGCAGCACATCTCGTGACCTTGCGGCCTTCCTTCATGCAATCAAGCTCCCCTCTTCCATTCGACTCCGTCTTGCACACCATGTAGTCGTCATTGTACGGTTTGCACCGCGCTCCGATAAAGTAGGATGCGCTCAGCAACGGTGCCGAACTCGCCCCGAGTTCCGCGACCTTTGGGATGTCGTCTGGGAGGGGGGTGGTGTCCAGAAGGACTTGTTGGTTAAATCTCTTAGGGCGTCAGTATTGCGGGCGTTTGAAGTTTTAGACGAATAGGAATTACCTTGGTTGCCGCGCAGACATGGTGGGCGCAGATAATGCCTTCGCGGGGAGTTATTGCGGGTCTGGAAAGTAGAGATGAAGTTGATGGTGAGGCGGTCCGGATCCCGCCAAGCGCTCTGATTGGTGCGTTCCTGTGCAGCTTCCCGGGAGCGGATTTTAGGCCAACCTACGAATCGTACATAGGTGACTCTGGACAATAAGGTGCGTGTACGAGGCAGAGTGCAATAACAAGACGGAGCAGCCACGATTTGATTCAGAGCCGTTTTCCGTCGTTGCAAAGCTGGTCGAGGCTGTACGATCAGTACGGATGATCAGATCCCGTATGGTTGTGTGAACCGCGTTACCTGCTCAGTATACGCGTTGAGTGGATTCCATAGACGTGGACTGCCACATTCAAGCTGGATTCGCTGTTTACTGCCCCCCGGGTATACATCATCAGTAGGCCTTCACCATGTCCAGTCTCTTTGGGGCCTCTACAGGCTCTGGTTTTGGCTCGAATCAGCAACAACAGTCCTCGAACCCATTCGGCTCTTCACTCTCCACGACAAGCATGCAAAACAAGACTGGCGGTCTCTTCGGGGCATTGGGCACGCCCACACATGCCAGTCAACCTCAACAGCAGTCTGGTGGTCTGTTCTCGAATTTGGGAAGCACAACGCAGCAGCAGACGCAGGGTGATGGTGGCATGTCTGGGTCTTCATCGCAAGGGCGACCGAGGAGTGTCTTCGAGGCTATAGCTATGCTCCCACCTCCTAGTCCACCTCGACCGGGCATATTCGCGAACCTGGGAAGCACAATACAGCAGCAGACACAGGGTGGTGGTGGTGGCCTTTTTGGGTCCTCGTCACAACCACAACAGAGCGGTGGTGGTGGCCTTTTTGGGTCATCGTCACAACCACAACAGAGCGGTGGTGGTGGCCTTTTTGGGTCTTCGTCACAAGCACAACAGAGTGGTGGTCTCTTCGGGAACTCAGGCCAGAGTACGCAGCAACAGCAAGGTGGAGGGCTGTTTAGTGGACTGAGGGCAAGTACGCAGCAGCAACAACCACAACAACAGGGTGCAGGGCTCTTTGGCAGCCTTGCGCAAAGCACACAACAACCGCAGGCGGGAGGGCTGTTTGGTGGTCTGGGGGCAAGTACGCAGCAGCAACAACCACAACAACAAGGTGCAGGGCTCTTTGGCAGCCTTGCGCAGGGCACACAACAGCAACAGCAACAGCAGCTCCAGCAGCAGCCACAAACCGGTAGCTTTCTAGGCCAGTCACAGGCACCGAGCTTGGGGTCAATATGGCAGCCAGGAAGTGGGCTCAGCCCGCGTAAGTCTTTTCCTAGCTCATCTACTATGGCATTAACTAACAGCCTAAGGTAGGACAGAAGACTATCCCAGAACAAATTAAACTAGTAGCTGAGAAGTGGGACCCCAACTCATCCAATACCGTCTTTCAGACGTACCTTTACAATTATGTCAGCGAAGACCAAGCCCCATTCTACCGCCCTGGACCTCAGGATGACGAGGCGAAATGGGAAGAGGCACTCCAAAAAAAGCCGAGTGCAGGAGCTATCCCTGTTCTCTATAAAGGCTTCTTCCAGCTTGGCCAACGTCTTCTCGTTCAGAAACAGCATCTGGACGTCCTACAAGGTCGACTGCACGAGATCAACAACAGTTTGACTGTCATGCTGCAGAACCATGACTTGGTCATCTCCATACGGGCCGCTGATTGTCGGAGGAAGCATGTGGTGCTCAGTCAGAGGTGCTTGGCCCTGGCAACAAAAGTGCAGATCCTGCGGAATCGCGGATACGCGTTGGATAGTGCTGAAGAGGAGCTGAGGAAAAGGCTCATGACGCTGGAGAGAGGGGTCTTTGATTCTGCACTTACGGGTAGAGAGGAAGAGATCTGGGCTAGGTTGTTAGGGGTCAGGAAACGGGCAAAGCAGTTGCAACTTGAGTTTGACAAGTCCGGGAGGGGTTTGTTGAACGGGTCGGACAACCAATTAGATGAGGAAGTGGCCAAGAAGGCTAAAAAGGTGAGTAGGGTATAACGCCTTTTCTGGAACTCTTGTATTGATGATTTGCCCACAGATTCTGGAGGACTATGATGCCCAGCTGTCGCATCTTACGAAGGAGCTTACGCAGATCCAAAAGGACCTGGCTGAGTGGGAGGGTAATTCGAACGGGGGGCCAAATGGTAATGGGAAGGTTAAGTGAGACTGGAAGTCCTTGATCTCGGTGATCATCGACCTTTCCAGAAGCATTTCCGCGTGCTGGGACCTCGAGTATGGTGGCTTCGGAGCATAGTGACAGCGTTATATCTACCTTTATGTTCCTAGTACAGGGTAATATGGAGTCTCCTAACAGAGTCTTGACTGTATAGTAGACTGCCGAGGAGTATTATATGTATCGAATGTGCACCATGCCCGCCCCTAGACCGTACTGTACAATCCTAAACCATGATGACCACCTTCTATACAAGCCTCTTAATGTAGTCCACCGCAAACGGAGCTAGAGGAGACAGATGTCAGCTTTGACGTTTTCATCCAGTAGGTCATATGTGGGAGAGGAGAAGGTATTCAAGCTAGGTAGCCTTACATAGATACAGTAGTATGCTGCCAATCGCAACCCGTTGTACGGCCACCATGGCTTCCTCCTCCTGAGCCTAACAAGGCCAACATTCTGTCAGCAGCTGCAATATTTCTCCCAGATGAACTCTTTCCACGCAGGACCACTAGTGCCGTGCTCTTGAAACTTGCGCATGCGTACCTTCAACTCGGCCTTGCTAGGTGGTTGTGGAGCTTGGTGGGTGTAGGTTAGCTTAAATGTATAGCTGAGAGTTACATGGTAAGTGATACTTACGACCTCCAAACATCTTTTGTGGTTGGATTGATTATCTGAAGGATTGTTGAAGTGGTGATTGCGCGAAGCCCAAATATTCAATTCCCAGTGACGCGCTTGAGGATTGCTTGCAGTGATGAGGCAAGTTTTAACGAGCGAGCTTTGAGGGAGGCAAGTGTGAGCGACTGCATATGAACTACGGAACCTTGCTATTTGCAACACGACACTTCATCCGCAAACAATACCAGCATAAATACCTCGCGGGACTGTTCAAAAACATCGATCCGAAGCTTCAACGTACAGTCACTAAATACCTTGCGATTTTCCTTTGGCATAGACTATACCGCCAGACACGCCAAAATGTCCTCAGCATCAGAGTCTCTTCCGGCCACCCCATTCCCAGAAGCCGGCCATGACTCTGGAGACTCAAACCATGACCCGCCATCTGCACCGATCGCCGACCCTACTGCAGACATGGACGAGGATATCTCGGACAACGACTCTATTCTGTCGGAGGTCGATGAGGCCCAATTTGAAGACTTTGACCCCGCCAATGTAGCTATCGATGATAGACCACAAATCGCCGTGGATGAAGATACTGTGAAGTTACTTGGACGACACAAGCGCAAGCGGCCAGCTGATGGCGATGTTGATGGTGAAGGGGGAAAGAAGAAGAAAAGGGAAGGGAAGAGGGACAAGCCCAAGACATCGAGAAAGAAGAGAGATGAGGATGATAACTTTAGTGGTGGAGAGGAGCTGGAGGGCAAGAGGGTCAGGAAGAAGAAGGAGGGCGGTGAGAGGCGAGAGAAGGCTAGGCCAAGGAAAGCAACCCCTGAGAATGAGGAGGCCTTGGACCCGGAAACAAGTAAGTGGATTCTGAAGCACGACCTCTGTATGAGATTGCTTCTGAGCCACAGCGACTAAACTCTGTATGTATTAGGGCGCAGGAGAGCGCTTGATAGGGCGATGGACGAAGCTTTGCGGAATCCAAACAAACGGAGACGCAAGATGGATGGCATTGTAGATCATACTCTGAACCTCCGACACGGTACACTACTTACCGTATGTTTAGGACCTCGAGGGCGCAGCAGACGCCGAAATCGAGGATGTCAGCCGCCGGATGGCTGAAGCCGCCGAAGCGGACACCAACGCGCGCAAAGCCAAGCCGCCAAGGCCCGCCATGCACAAACTCAAGATGCTGCCCGAAGTCATTTCACTTCTCAATCGAAACCACCTCCAGCAGACGCTAGTTGATCCGGAATGCAGTATCCTACGGTCGGTGCGATTCTTCCTTGAACCTCTGGACGATGGTAGTTTGCCAGCGTATAACATCCAGAGAGAAATGTTCGCAATCCTGTCCAAGCTCCCAATCGGCAAGGAAGCCCTGATTGCTAGCGGGATCGGGAAAGTCACGCTGTTTTACACGAAGAGCAAACGGCCAGAGTTGGGAATCAAACGACAGGCGGAGAAATTGGTTGGAGAATGGACAAGACCTATTCTCAAACGCAGCGATGATTATCGGCAGAGGGAATACGTGCATGCTGAATACGATCCTACGTACGCCTTCAACCTCAGAAATGCTCCAATTCTCAACCACCCTTTTGTCCATCAGTACTGACATCAAGCTTAGTAAACTTCCCATTCGCGCCCCGGCCCGCCCGTCTACCCAAGCTGAGACCGCGGCCGAAGCGCGTGAGCGGGCATTAGCTCCACCCGTCCGCAATGCCAACAGAGCGAGGATTCAGAGCGGACCGACTAGTTACAGCATTGTACCGAGAAATGCACCCATCAGTCAAAGCCAATATGCCAGACCGCTAGGCGCGAGCGGGGAGGACGCGTTCAGAAGGATGAAGGCTCGGCAAATGGGCAAGGCTGGCGGAGAGCGGAAGAGATAGCAGGGCGAGGAGTAGGTCAGTCAGAGGAAGGTTGTGGGAGAATTGGGCGTTGCATGACTTTCAAGCCTAGACTTGTGGCGCCAGCGATCCCGAGGGAGAGCATAGCGCCTTCTTCCGCGGGTCGGTCAACAGTTAATACATGAAAGGCGAGGCTCATGTACAGAACGAGCGGCTGCTGACTTCAAGCAATGTGTTCATTGAAATTCAATATCTGAAGCTCAATGTCATCTGACAAGTGACGCTCATGTGCGATGCGATCTAACAGTACCGATTCACGTTTGCAACTGCGACATCTAGCGCCATCAGCCAATGTCCATGTGATGTTGTGGATTTATGGCAAACTTACTACAGGCAATAATGGCTCAGCGAGCAGCGTTGGCTGGTTTGCTTACAGGCTGACCGCCTGAGCAAACCATCAGTCACATTCATCCAGAGGTGATGCTGTAGATCTATAAGATCATCTCTCGCGGGCATCTACAATCAGGCCCCGAGATCTTGTACCTATCTCTGTCTTGGCCGGTCTACTCCATCGTCTCAAAGTGGTAACCAAACTTGGTTTTTTGATACCAACTGAACAATGTTCCACGACGGTAGACACCACCGTCATGGCGTGTTTGAAGATAACCTGTTCGACTCCGAGCGTCGACCCCACCGTGCCAGAGGCCGTCGCAGAGAAGCTAGACCCGACCCCTGGAGCTCTGATGATTACGACCACGAAAACTTTCCCAGCAACTTCGAGGACTACGGCATACGCAGAGCTACAGGTCTAGGAATCGGCGGTCGCGACCGAATGCGACGCGCAGATCTAGTCCGAGCGGACATGGAGCGCGCGTACGGCAGAGGCCACGGACTGCACAACGGCCACAACACGAGGTCTTTGGCATTGCGCATCCCATCGCGAGCGCCAGAGCCGCGAGTCGAGATCGATGAGGCGTTCTTGCTCCCACAGCATGTGCTCCACCTCACGGTCAACGTCAAGCGTCACGGGGATCATGAGGAGGTGTTCCGAGCCGCTGTCCCGTCGAGCTTGACTGCCGATGAAGTTCTGGCTGCAGTTGGGCTTCGGACCAATTCCGGATACCGCGTTCTGGTTACGTGCAGCAATGGCTCGATCATAGAGGAGCTGCCTTCTGATGGTCGCTTGGCGTCTGTGGTCAGACGGACGGGAAGGGAGCCGGGCTGCTTGTACATAGAGCGGAGGCGGCATTGAGATGCTGTTGCAAAGGTACTATTGTTAGGGTTGTGGAACGGGTATGAAGTCGCATTATTCGGCATCTACGAGAGTTGTCCTTTCAATGTTTCCCTTGCGCCTTGAAATTTTCACTGAATACTGAATTCGTAGCGTGGCTGCCTTGCCTCTTGGTACGCTGGAAGGGTTGGGAGCTATTGCAGGACTCTTTGTGCTCAGACTCAAGATTCTGAATCAACATAAAGATTTCGGAAAGTCCTGTTTCAAAGGACCATTGTTAACGATCGAATAATGGCATTATTACTGTGAACAAGTTTCGGTGAAATAAAGAACCTTGGGGCGAACAAAGTGCTTTGTGTGCAGCACGACCAGGGAAACAAACCCTCGCAACCAGCATAAAAACAGGCAACATATCTACCTAATTACGATCATCAGCGCATTCGCACATCCAGAACTAACTCATAACCCAATCTCCAAACATCCAACCTAGCGGACCGCTTTCTCCAACACCTCAATCTCTCCAGAACTAAATAGCAAGAACATCATCCCAACCAGACAAAACCTTCGGACATCATCTGCACGCCAGCTCCCTCACTCTCTCGAACCTTCAGCACACCATGTGCAACCAGGTGACTGAATATTTCGCCTTCTGCCGCCATACCGGCAGAACCTGGGTCGAGCCATGCTCGAAGTGGGAGGACTGCGACGCCTTCTACCCCGTCGACACCGTGATCCAGAACTTCTGCGACAGCTGCTTGGGTCCCTTTGCGCCCTCTGGGAGAAATCATGACAACCATGGTCATACTTCCTCGGGTGATCATGGGCATTCCCATTCCCATGGACGCTCGCATGGCAGCAGTGGCAGGCATTCGAGCAAGAGGAGCAGCAGATATGCTTATTAGCAATATTGAAGACCGGCAAGGTGAGGATGACTACAGCAATTGAATAGAGGGCTAACAGCTAGTGGGTGAGAGGAGTCATCAGATAATGGCGCTCCGTATCAGATTATAACTAATGAAAAACGATTTGGATTTGCACATATAGACCAAAAATGCATGTGAAAGTAAGCACGAAGAAAACACCATGATTGATTGATAGATGAAGCTCATGATTGCTAGTAAGTTGAAGGTCGGCCCTATGATGGCCGTCGTCCTGGCTATATGATCCCTCGATGGGATGTCGACGATGATCAGTACACAAAAAGACTGACCAATATAGCTGCCAATCGGTAGAAACCTGCTTCAAGTCACTTCATGGAGTACTTCAAAGAGGTCATCGTTGCCCTACTGGAGCGTACTGTACTTGTAGTTCCGTAGACCTTGGCAAAGAAACTTGTGTCCTTTCGGCACCACTTTTCGCCGAACTGCTTCGCCGATTACAGCCGACTTCAAATTCAACTTTTGTCGAGTAATTATCAACACCGTGCGACTACTCTAACTTACTATAGACCATTCACCATTTCATCAGTCCCCTTTGCCCAGTCTCAAGCGTCTCGAAACTTGAATATCGCTCACCATGGCAATCAATCCTCAAATGTGAGCCGCCACCAGCTTTAGGCTCCAAGCCGTGCCTGCTCCCGTTTTGACCAGAAAGCTGATATGTTTAACCGTCAGCACCAACCTGGTGATCATCCTGGGCATGATGCAAGTGTCCAAGAAGATACCCTTCGACGACCCACAGGTCCTAATGTACGTCCGGATACTTTACGTCGCAACCAACATCGTAATCGCTGGCGTATACTTGTACCTTCAGCTACAGATCAACAAGAAGAAAGGTGAGGTGGTACTCTAAATAATCTACCCCAACAATGGCGTGCTAACATCCGATAGACATGACCACCCTCAAATACGTCGAGCCCCCGGCGATGGGCTCGACGGAGGAGCCGAAACTGATCACCACGACCATCCACTCCTACGACCTCCAACAAATACGTGCACTGTGGAAGTCACAGCTCATGGGTGTCGGGATGATGGCTGTCATGCACCTGTATTTCAAATTCACCAACCCGCTGTTGATACAGTCAATTATCCCGCTCAAAGGCGCTTTTGAGGGAAATCTGGTCAAGATCCACCTCTTTGGACAACCAGCCGTCGGAGATCTGAAGAGGCCGTGGAAGGCTGCCGGTGGGATGATGGGCATGGGCGGTTCGGATCCCAAGGGAGACAAGAAGAGCATTGAACAGGCCGAGAGAGCGGGAAGAGGAGGTGCCAAGGAGGAGTAGGGGAAGTCGACGGTCAGCCCAGGTCTTGTGAGCAGGGCTCGGTGTTCACTCGCAAATGGGACTGTACATCTCACGTGGAATACTATGGATGAATTAGATTTCTTGAAATGACATTCTTACATCGTTCCGGTCGTTATACAAACGTCCTATATCGTACATTATGACACCTTAGAAAGGCGCTGGCTCTGCCCGTAGCGTATAAGAAGTGTTGGAATGATGTCTCATTGTTGAAAGCTGAAGAACTGTGTCCATGTTGCAGCTGTGATGGTATATTACACCTGAAGGACTATCTGAAAGACGACAGAGAAAAGTGAGGGGAGCAAGTGAGACCGAGTTGGCACGAGGGCCTGGGTTTGGCTCCTCGATTGAAAATCAACCAAAAGAGGATGGGGAAGCAGATGGTGGGAGAACAGTGAGAGGGCAGATCAGTCTACTTATGGTCTTCATCAACCGGGGGGTTTCGCAGACGGAGAGTCTATAGAACTACTCAACAGATGGCAATCATGTGTGCCGTGATCATACGCGTACTTGGTGATCAAGACAGATAGGCTCATCACCAGACATCCACGAAGCCCTAAGATCTAGGCGTTAAAGAGAACACGTGATGAACACAACCTGCTGGAAATACACTCTGTCGTACCTTAGGTATCATGGCCAATCATCCATTATCACCCGTGTCACACAACTATGAGGCTCGGTAAGAGGAATGATCCAGCACCCCAAAGATGGTGAGCAAGTCAAGCCCCACGGTCACAGTCACTGACCAAAATCAGTCTTCATGAGAACGTCTCTCGTTGCTTCAAGGATGATCCATCCTCTCTCATCATTCCCACTTCTGATAATCAGAGAAGTGCTTGCAATGAATCCTCTCAGCATAATTCAATATCGTGGGGAACTCTTTCACAAGCTTCGACTCCGGACCCCTAAAGCTTCTCATCAGCAGAGTAGGTGATTCCGCTTCGTGGTTGGTTAACTCACGCCATGCTAACAAGGACTGAAACAATGAAACCATAGAGTGCCATATCCGCTTCTGTCGGCTCGGCACCTCCAAGGCACCAAAAAGGCTCACCCTGTTCAACTTTTTGCCCCGATTGCCGCAAGCTAGACTCCAGGAGATCATTGACAGATTCCCATATCTCCCGCCTGAATAGTCGAATCTCGTCAGCTGTGTAGTGCCCTGTGCCTTGGCTGTGCAGCATTTTGCGGAGCCTGCGAGACAGAAGCAGTCCTACGACGACACGAATAGGGTACGGTATCACCCAAAGAGTCTTGTCGCGCATAACGTAGTAGTTTTCAAACCACCGCTCGCGCATCTGCAGAATGGGATGTCAGCTGACATAAGGAGATAAAAGCTCTTGTCCCGGAACCGTTACATGAGACCTACATTATAGAAAAACGGCCTGTCCTCTAGCATGGCGCGAATAGCAACATCATCAGCTCTTGCGGTGCTTGGTTTCGAATTGTACAGGTTCTCGAGATAACCCAGTTCCACCATATGCTTTATGATGAGTGCAAAGTCACCCTGGACCGATGATGACCCTCCTTTGGTCCTGAGTTCAACGTATGGAAATTTTCGCTTTGGTGCTCCAGCCCGGGACCCAGGCTCTACGGTATATGGAAAGTTGGACAGACGCAGACGCAACTCGAGTTTTGTGACGAAGGGGAACCAAACATAATTTCCTCGATCGTCCAAGCCGCGGTAAAGTGTCCAATGAGGCCGTGAGCTTTGCTCCGTTGACATCGTGCTATCCTTGGGTCTAAACACTGGAGCACTGATGGCACGGAATCAAGTAGCATTATTGTTTCTTAAAGGAGCAGAGATATAGGTGGGTTCCAGCCAAGCCACTACGTTAATGCATAAATTCGCACTTTCTTTGAGGCGTGTCAACACCCTGTATATCGGCTTCTTGTACGAATCGTACTAGTAGTAATAAATTCCTAAGGTAAGGTGAAGCTATCCCTGTATGCGCGCCGCTCCGCCTTAGGCGGACCCCGACGGCGATCCGTAAGGTAAGTTATGGCGCGACGATAACATTACCTTAGGGCGGCGCTCACCTTAACTAAAGCGTATGAGGCTAGTGTTCTCAGCACGATTCCCGAGCATGTCATCGAGCTTTCTACGATCCTACCCAACAACGGACTTACTTGAGCACCAAAGGGCTTTAAACCGTGCAGTTCGGTCTGTATCGATTCCGATTTGCTATACAGTTTCTTCAAGCCAGAAGAGCCCGCCATGAGCGCAGAAAGACCCTCGACGCCGCCACCCAGAGGAGTCGCCTCAAACCCGGGAGTGCTGCCAAGAGCACCACTCACACCTGAACAGACACGTAAGATTGTAAGATTCAACGAACGTCGTAAGGCGAATATCTAACCGACCACTCCAAAGGAACTCAGCCGCCTAAAAGCTAAAGCCCTCCGCGACCAACGCGAAGCTGAAGCACGCCGGACCCAAGCCAACGCCCCCTTCTTGAACCGCTCCGCTTCCTCTCGCAATGCCGCAGCCGGTCAAAAACGGCCATACTCCTCCATCTCGACCTCGAACGTTCCGGCGACTCTCCGCGACGGGCGCAGCACCGACGCCACCAGTCACAATGGCGGCCTCAACCGGCCCCTCGACTCGATCCAACCGGCGCGGAACTTTGCCAAATACGTCGAATATGACTTCAGCAAGATGACCGATACCAAAGGCGGTTTCTTGACGGCAGAAGATGACCCGCACAACAAAGCGCTGCACGCGCCGGGGTCCGCGGATGAAAGGCCGGCGCACATGACGCTGAAGGAGTGGGAGCGGCACCAGCTGCTGCGGTCGCTAAGGGAGCAAAAGGCGGGCCCGTTTGAGCCCGGTCTGAGCGTGCTGAGACAAGGGGAGAGCGTCAAGTGTCGGGAATGTGGGACCATGGAGGTTGATTGGAAGTGGGAGCAGGTGTTTGGATGCGCGGTATGCAACGCGTGTAAGGAGAAGGTGCCGGAGAAGTACAGTCTGCTTACGAAGACGGAGGCGAGGGAGGACTACTTGTTGACGGATCGTATGTGCTTCCTTCGTTCTTCCCCGCTGCGTCTGCTTCAAGGCTCGGGATATTGATGGATGGTGCTTTACAGCCGAGCTCAAGGATAACGAGTTGTTGCCACATCTCGAGCGCCCGAATCCGCACAAGTCCACGTGGAACAACATGATGCTCTATCTACGCTACCAGGTCGAAGAATACGCCTTCTCGAAGAAATGGGGCTCCGCCGAGGCGTTGGACGCGGAGTTCGCCAAGCGTGAGTCGGAGAAGAAGAAGCGGAAGGAGGACAAGTTCAAGAGTAAGCTGCAAGAGTTGAAGAAGAGGACTAGAGTCGAGGCGTATCGTCGAAATCGCAAGGGAGAAGGCGGCGGTCAGTTTGGGGATGATCTGGGTAAGGGCGGGAAGCACACGCATCAGTGGGGTCGAGCTGTCGAAGATAAGGACACCGGTATCGCGGTCAAGACCTGCATAGAGTGCGGCATGGAGGTGGAAGAGTTAGAATTTTAGGCAGTCGCACTTGGGCTGTTCGAGGAGAAATTAACATGGTCTCCGTATGCATCAAGAATGTGCTGCAGAAGGTCCTGTCCAGTAAATGATGTGCGGTGGGATTATACGACATAGCGGGACAATTTGTCTGGCCAAATTGAAGGCGCTGGACGAGCCAAACAGGTTCAAGTAGTAATCGTTAGACAATAGATTTAGAATGTCATAAGAGTGAAGGCAATCAAAGGTCTATACTCCGTACATGACTTTGCAATCACATATGAAGTGTCCCAAGGACAAACTGACTGTCACAAACAGATAATTATGGAAGCACTTGCACACTTCCTGAATTACAAAAAGTTAAGTCTTGGAGATGAGGCTGTTACGATAAGCATCCTGAAAGGCAGCGTTTGAGAAGCTCCCGAAGCGGCTAGCGCGTGATCCTTTATGTAAGCGTGAAGCATGCACTCGAGCTTCGAATGTGAGCGCGGAGGACGTCAACCAGTTTCGCGCATTGCGGCCCTTGGCTTTGAACCTTTCTCCTCTACTCATGACACTTCTTTCTCTTCTTCTTCTTGGAGCGATCGATTCCTCTGTACGCTGTCTTAGCTTGGGCTTTCATGGGCATGGCCTGCTCAGCTTGAGCAACCCCTAACCTAAGCAGCATCACGGATTCGACAGTTAGTACAACCCGTCTGTATCACCATTAGGCTTCATCGTCAGCCTAATAGGCGCCCCTGTGCATAGAAATCGAATTTGCCATACAGGACCGGGTCTGGAGGCTTGGATGGCCTGGCAGTCTCAGTCTGCCATGGCTGGCAATGGTGGGGCAGGTGGAGGAGTTGGAGATGGCAGTAGTAATGGGGCAGGGCAACCGCAGGGAACGGAATATACATTACAAGGTGCGTGCAAAGCTAAATGCTGAATGCCACCCATGACGTGCTTTTCGACTACATATCGTGTGCGGGCATCTAGAATGCTAATTGTTTGATCGTTCAGGAGTAATGCGCTTCCTTCAAACCGAATGGCATCGGCATGAGCGAGACAGGAATGCCTGGGAGATCGAACGGGCAGAGATGAAGTCCAGAATAGGTAAATTAGAGGGGGATGGTAGGACGAGTAAGAGGATGCAGGAAGCGTTAGGGAAGCACGTGAAGATCTTAGAGATTGCTTTGAAGAAGGAGCGAGAGAAGACGAAGTCATTGGCTCAGGGTGACAAAGTTGAGGAGAAGAAAGAAGAGAAGGGCATCGTCAAGGATTCATACAAGCCTATAAACAAGCGTGAGCATTCCAGATTGTGGGCTTAATGCGGTACTGACTCGGCTTCAGCCAAACCACTGATGCAGCTCAACTCATTTCTGGATACGGATGGTGATGAACTGTTCGCCTCCGAGTTTCGCGAAGAGAGCGACCGTGACAAGTCAAAATCATTTCTTGGAAAATGTGTCCAAGAAGTTACATACCATGTGGTACGCCCGACTCACCCTGGATCACAGGTCGACGATAACCAGCAAGATCTTCCTCCGAACCACAACTATCCTAATCAACACTCACATCAACAGTCATTAGAGGAAGTCTACATGCACCAACGTCAGAAACAACCGCAACATGAAATATCAAATCCTACAACATTACCAAACCATCAGCCTCCACCAGTCCCTTCGATTTCCGATGTCACTCACCTCTCCCGTACCACTAATCATGGACAACAAGCATCTTTCATGTCTCGGACCCTGTTCGACCAGCATAATCTACAACCAAATCCTCCAGTCACCGTCATCGACAACAGAAGTCTGTCCGCATCAGAGTTTGGCTCCGCACCGGACGATCAGATCGAAAGATTCACACATAGCTATGATGTTCACGGCCGCCCAATAGCCCCCAAACACGACGACGACGACAGCCTCCGGATATCTGAAGAGCCGGATAACACAGATACAGGGGGCTGGAACTTTGACGAGCCTCCAGAGCCGCAAGCTGCGGAGGATCATACCTCAGACTTGCCTATCCGGCAAAGACCCGATAATGACATATTTCCGTTTGTTAATCTGGGACCTGTAAAACCTTCACAACGTGGGGGACTGGGATCGCATCGAAGAAAGAGCTCGTCTTCCCGCCGACGTCCAAGCGACGGAAGTCATGAGCTTCGCGAGCTGTCGTCATCGCAAGTGGGAGGGGGCTCCAAAAGCGATGCGTCAATCTTCAAGGTGCGCTTTGCCCTCCGAGGCCATCTGGATGTCGTCAGGTCCGTGATCTTCACAGGTGGAGGGAGTCCATCGGAGCCGGAAATCTGCACTACTGGAGATGATGGAGTGATCAAAAGATGGATATTACCAGCAAGCTATGGAAGCTTCGACGCACACGGCCCCAATCAAGGCAACGATCTAGACGTCCCCAGCTACTTTTCACATCGAGGCCATACCGGCGCCGTTATGTCATTGGCAGCATGTCCTGCATCCCAGAACTTCTCGAATGGAGGGAGAGCTCTAGGGGACGGTTGGGTGTTCTCGGGTGGTCAAGATACGATGGTGCGGGTTTGGGAGCGAGGAAGAGTTGATCCGAAGGCGACTCTGGACGGTCATACCGATGCCGTCTGGTCCATTTGCGTGTTGCCCGGTAATTCGGGTTCAGTTTTGGGTGACCAATGCCACCGTTATGGTGGTCCAGAAAGGATCATATTGGTTTCCGGTTCAGCCGATGGGACTGTGTTGATATGGGCCGTGAGTGCGCCGCCGCAGTTAACTTCACCGCATCAAGGTTCTCGGAGAGGCGCCGGAGGCAGCCGGAGGGCAAACTCGGTGTCTTCAGGATCGAACTTCCCATCTTCGCCGCAACCGAACACAGCAAGCTCTATGTCTTTCCATTACTGCCTGCTCCACAGGATAGAGCGGGCAGACCATCCAGCCCCGACGTGTATCAGTCCTTTATCCATGACTGGGCATGCCTTCGTCGTATCATACAATGACGCCTCAGTTCTAATCTTCGACACTCGGACGGGAGAGGAGGTAGTTGGTATGGCAAGCTTGGAAACATACGACGGAACGCCGGCGACGGGGGTGAATGCTGTGGTTGCGACCACTGTTGGGTTAGACGGAACTCTGAGCCTCGATTCCGGCAGAGGTCTGTCAGAGGACGAAGGAATCGTGCATGGTGCTACTGGCTCAAGTGGTGGAGTTGAAGGCGTTGTTATTAGTGGTCATGAGGATGGATATATTCGATTCTTTGACGCCAATAGCGGTAAGTATAATTCTGTACGAAGGATACGAGCTGTGGAGGTTTTTCTGATCAGTCACGCAGGCCAGTGCACTTATACTATGCTCGCACACCCATCGGCCATATCTTCGCTATACCTGTCACCAGATGGCCGGGAAATGGTGTCAGCTGGCCACGACGCTAGTCTGCGATACTGGTCCCTGGAGAAACGAAGCTGTACCCAAGAAATCACCAGCCACCGACTCATGCGTGGTGAAGGCGTCTGTGCAGTCGTGTGGAGTCAAGATGGCAGATGGGTAGTGAGCGGAGGCGGCGATGGCGTCGTCAAAGTCTTCGCTCGATGACAGGCTGGCTTCACGTTAATCTTACCTTAGAGCGCGTTTGTAGCGCGACATTGAAGGTTTTAATTCTTGTACCTCTTTTCTATCGGCATCTCAGACGAGTTCGCGAGCGTCGCATTTGCATCCTCCGGGTCCTCGAAGATACCACCACTGCATGATTGGCATGGGATTTCTTACGCAAGGACAATTGTGGTCCGCGATTTGGGACGGGACATGCATCCTTTTCGTCATTGTATTCATCCCTCTTGCTGTACAAGTACACTTCTTCCCGATAAAGAGCGCTACAGAACACTACCATTGTATCATGATAACGTGTAAATCAGGAGCCCATCACTACCGTTAGGGTCCAGAGGATGAAGTCTAAAATCTATGGCGGTGAAGTGCACCCCAAATTCGTGGGTCATACCTGTTGTAAACGGCCAGGCGGTTTCGTTGTCACTTATCACCGGGCAAGAGAATATAGGTACTTCAGTCAGCCTATTCAGGGTGCATCATCACTTAACAAAGCCCCCATCACTATCACCAGCATCGCTCTCCCTACCCTCACCGTAAAGAATCTCACACACGCCACCAACCGGCACGTCCATCACGGCATCGGTCCCCTCATTCCACAACGTCCTCCAATCCAACTTCCCCCGGACCCCCCCCGCCTTCGCCTGCCCCGCCCTCCCCGTTCCCACCACTTTCGCACCCTCCTTCCCCCTCTCCCCCCCCCTCCCCCTGCCCCTCTTCGCCAGAATCCTCCCCTTTGCATCCACAACCGCCACATTCGCCGCCTCATCCACCACATTCTCCACACTCGCCATCGGCAGCGTCAGATAACCCACATTGTACGACGCCAGCGCCACATAAATATACACAATCGACATAACCAGAAACGACGGAATGGCCAGGGACCACCACCGGTTCGGGTAGTAGTAGATGCCCAGCTGGTGCAGGAACGGCGACGGCAGGTAGCTCCACAGCACGTACCCGAGGAAGGCGAGTGAGGATGTCAGGTACAGCACGAAGCCGTAGTATTCGTACGTCGGCACCTTGGGCGACGCGCGTGGCACGGTGGTGGCGGTTCGGGCGGACTTGGCGACGGCGGCTTCGGTGTCGTTGGGTGTTTCGATGTCCGAGCTGTCGGGGGTTGTGGGCCGGGAGGTCGTGGTTGAGAAGGGGGGGCGGAGGAGGGAGGTTAGGGAGGGGGAGGGCGGGAGGGGGGTCGGGGGGCGGTTGTAGAAGGGGGGCGCGAAGGCGTGCGCGCTGAGGAGGGAGGAAGTCGAGTGGTTGCGGGGTGGGTGGCGGTCGTGGGGGGCGTTGGTGGGGTCGTTGTGGGTGGTGGTGGTGTTGGTGGTGGTAAGTGGTTCGGGGTCGTCGTTGTCGGAGGATGCGACGGATGAGGCGGAGGCGGAGGTGTAGGAAGGCGCGTCTTGGGAGTAGTGGGATTGGAAGTCGGCGTCGTCGTCTTCTTCGAGCTCGTCGTTTTCGACATCGGAGTGGGTGGTCGGGGGATTGTGGCCATGGGCGTGCCGGTCGGGAATGTTCGAGGTCGGCGGCCGCTCTTCGGGACTGGTTTGGGTGGATGTTTCGAATGGTCGGAAGGTGGGTAGGTTCGGTGTTGAGAGTGAGTGAGAGAACGACCCCCGTTGCGCCTTCTTGCCTCTACTTTGAGGTGCCATTGTTCGGGATGGAGGGAGAATCAGCTGTAGCTCCTCCTCCTCCTCCTCCTCCTCCTTCTTCTAGGTAGTACGGTACCCAGGTGTCATTACGTAAGCGATGCTATCGTGCGTCTAGACTTACCGAAAAGCTTATACTGGATATCGGCGCAATTTGTGCCTGTCCGCTAACAACCTTAACGGAAGATAACGAGTGTACAGGAGGACGCTAATGCACTGGGAGCTTCCAAGTACTTCCCGGGCCTGAGCCCTTACTGGATGTTGCCTAGTGAGGGGTCTGCTATCACCCCATGGTGAGGAGAGGAAGGTTCTTTTCCGAGCGTTCCAGTGTACGAGTATTCCGTATATGAGGACTTCTCCCTGTCGTCTCTAGATCTCAATCTCAATTGACTTCTCAATTTCAATCTCAGTTGACTTCTCGATTTTGTCATTGTCTGTGTCAGTCATAAGACAGGATGCGCTCATCAGACCTCTTTCTTCTGTGTCTTGGCCTGCCGTTTACCCAAGCTGCCGAGACTATCCTCGGTGTGTACGTCTTCTCTCGCCATGGAGATCGCACAGCAAAATCACTTCCTCCGGCCAGTTTGACCGACCTGGGATACCAAGAGGTCTTCACTTCGGGCAGCTACTTTCGTGATCGCTATGTCTCTGCTACGGCATCGGCCAAAATTGCTGGCATCAACAGTGACCTAGTGAAGCTGTCACAAATATCTGTCTCGGCGCCATTGGACACTGTCCTGATGAACTCAGCACAAGGCTTTTTGCAAGGACTGTATCCACCAGTCGGTCCGACTTTGGGCTCGAACAAGTTGAGAAATGGCACCGTAGTCCAGGCACCTCTGAACGGATACCAATTGATCCCCATCCAGCAAGTGTCCACCGGCACGGGCAGTGAAGACTCGGCATGGCTGCAAGGAGCGAGCAATTGCGCCAAGGCGACGGTCAGCTCGAATGAGTACTTTCAAAGCCAGGAGTACAAGGATTTGCTGCACAATACAGCAGACTTCTACAAGAGCCTGACACCAGTCATCAATGGCACCTTCAGCGGAGATCAGATCAGCTACAAAAATGCCTACACCAGTAAGCTTCACTTCCCGGAAATTCATACAAGACATCAACCTAAACATTCCTAGTCTTCGATCTTATAAATGTTGCATCCATTCACAACACCACTATCCAATCGTCTGGGATTCTCACAGACGACGTCCGTCTCCAAGCCCGCACCCTAGCTGACCGCCACGAGTGGGCTCTTTCATACAACGCTTCCGAATCCATCCGCGCCGTAGCCGGCTCCACTCTCGCCGCCCAAATTGTTCAAGCCCTGAACAACACTTTAACCAGTGCCGGAAAGAGCACACTGAACATCCAGTTCGGGGCTTATGGAACCTTCCAATCCTTCTTCGGCCTCGCTCAACTCACCGCCGTCAGCTCGGATTTCTACGGCATCCCAGACTACGCCTCGACCATGACCTTCGAGCTCTTCACCACCAGTCCTGCAGCATCGTTCCCTATTTCTACTGACGACGTCAACGTGCGGTTCTTGTTCCACAACGGCACTACGTCAATCAGTAGCGTACCGACCGCGTATCCGCTGTTCGGACAGAAGCAGACATCCCTGCCGTGGAAACAGTTCGTCGATGGGATGAACAAATTCGCCATTGGATCGCAGCAGCAATGGTGTTCCGCCTGTGGGAACAGCACTGGTATATGCGCCAGCTCGACCTCGTCGAACTCGGATGGTTCGTCTGCTGGGTCGTCGCCATCTACGGACGGGGGAATCAGTAGGCCGGTGGCAGGCGTAATCGGCGCAATTGCCACGCTTGCGGTGATTCTGGGAGTCGAGGCACTGGTTCTGTTGCTTGGTGGTTTCAGGCTCGTCAGCAAGAAGAGAGTGGCTCAGCAAGCTGCCCAAAGAGAGAGTGTTATTACTGAGAAGGCATAAGAAATGTGCAGGATGCTGTCCATGAGCGATGGGCCTTATACATGGTAGAGCATGACGGTGATGGTCGATCGGAATGTCTGGGCATAGTTTATTGCTCAGATGGAGGTAGATACGATACATACTGTAGCATCTTATGTACCCCTGCCCTGATATCATGTTATTCAAGCAACTCGAAACCGTGACCTTCTGAAAGTGGACAAGGTAAAGCTCATGACTGGCTTCCACAGTGCTTGTTCAGGGCTGCCGTAACGATGCAACCAACAGCCCGATCGGTTCTGACCTCGTAAATGTATTGATCCCAAGAGCCGGGATTTGAGCCACGGTTCATTCAAAATAACTGTTATGTGGAAAGATCGTTTCGTCGCGGGTCGACGCCTGTCTGTCAGCTACCATTCCGCCGGACCGACACAGACCAGCAGCAACCTCAACCATCATTAGGGCTTCCATACCTCCACTGATAAACCATGGAAAGCCTGTGTACCGCCACCCTACAAACCCTCACTCACCCTGGCCCCAGCGACCCCATCCACGCCTGCGGCGCCCCCGCCCTGCGTCTCCTCCCCACCCGCCCCAACGACCTCATCCGCCTCGCCCACGCCAAACTCCACGCCTACCCCTTCAAAGAAATCCCCGCCTGCTGGCGCCGCCTCTACACAGACGCCAGCATCGCCAAAGCCGTGCTCACCATCAGAGCCAATCTCAAGAACCCTACGTCCACCACCACGGCCGAAGACTGGGTCGGAAACGTCGTCAAGACGCTCGACATGGCGCTCATCATGACAGGCGCGCCGCTGCGGGGCCCGCTGATCGAGGAACTCCTCTCCGCCCTGCAAGCGTCAAGCCCGGACTCGGACTCGGACGCACAGCGCCCACGCAAGCGGCAGCGGATGCAGGACTTTGACACCTCGCGGCCGCTGGAGGCTCCCGAGCTACGCTACCCTCTGCCTCGCGCGCGCCTCTCGATGGCCGCGTTCCAGACGCACCTCGCGGAGAAGACGACGCCGCTGATCCTGACGCACGCGCTGGAGCACTGGCCAGCGATGACGGAGCGGCCTTGGAAGTCGCCGTCGTACCTGCTCGAGCGGACGTTTGGGGGCCGACGGCTGGTTCCTGTCGAGCTGGGGCGGAGCTATACGGACGAGGGCTGGGGACAGACGATCATTACGTTTGGGGAGTTTATGGAGCGGTATCTGGCGCACGGGGATGCGGATGGGGATGGGGATCGGAAGGCGGGTGAGAGGGGTATGGGCTATTTGGCACAGCACGATCTGTTCTCGCAGATCCCCGCCCTGCGGAACGATATTGCGGTCCCGGATTACTGTTATACGTGTCCGCCGGGCCCGGCAGAGGGCAAGCCGCTGGCGGGGAGGGAGATGGAGGAGCTGGAGGAGCCGTTGGTGAATGCGTGGTTTGGGCCGGCGGGGACGGTGAGTCCGCTGCATACGGATCCGTGGCATAATGTGCTTTGTCAGGTTGTCGGGAGGAAGTATGTCAGGCTGTACAGTCCTTTTGAGAGTGAGAGGCTTTATCCGAGGGGCGTTGAGGAGGGAGGGGTCGATATGGGGAACACGAGTCAGGTGGATGTTGCGGCGATTGAGAAGGGTGAGGATGGTGAAGTGGAGAAGGCTTTTCCGCTCTTTCACAAAGCAAGCTATGTTGAAGGAATCTTGGAAGAAGGGGAGTGTCTCTATATACCGGTTGGCTGGTGGCACTACGTTCGGAGCCTTACGGTCAGCTTCAGTGTCAGTTTCTGGTGGAATTGAGAACACGTTCCGGCTTTGACAACAGTTGCGAGAGGGGTTATGCCAGTTTCATTGCCGACCAGACAGTGCCTGTCCTGACCACCCTTGACTCGACCCTCACAAGATTGACATGAAGCACATAAACACTAGTCTTCGCGCCAACCCCCGGCAAAGACACTGGAGCTTGTTGACTTGGCTACCCTAACTGTCACTGCTGGTCAGTCTACGATTTCAGCCAAGAAGAGCTGGATTTATGCGTTACACCATCGGAATGCTTACCGTTCGCTGGCCGAAACCAGGAGTATGAATGTGCCAGAACAATGTCCATTGCCGATCGTCAACATTGCATGAAAAGACACGGCCACAATCATCTTGCAGGTTCCTGATTGAGGGCTTCTGCGTTTCTTCTCTCATGAATAAAACAAACCTGCTTGATTAGCTGCACTGCCAGCGTTCCAGGCCCGCAGGCAGTTCAGCAGCCCTGATTATGAGGATCCATTCACACTTGATTGAATAAATCTGCGCTCTCAGCGCACAGAGTGGCAAGCAGAGTAGTATCGAAAAGAGTTCGTGACCGTGTGTCGAACTCGTACGCGGGAAATCTTGTATCAAACTGGTCATCTGACTCGGCATCAACAGCCAACGCTGTTCTTACCCTTGCATCGTCTTCTGTGACCAAGGCGGCTCTCCGTCGTCGTCAAACTCAGCCCACTGGAAAAATGTACAGCTGACTCATTATAAGCTTGAGCATCAAACAAGGTTTCTACGAAACTTATACCTTTCTTTACCTGGGCTGTTTCCAGCATGACACATCCACATGTATCGCCCTCTGTTCTCCTTCTTCCTTTGTACGCACCTCAAGACTGTGGCAATGCCACATCTGCATCTTGGCGTATACCTGAGATATGCTCAGCTCATTCGATTGAAACTTGCGCACCAAATGAGGCGGGCATACCTGGGGTGGAAGCTGTCTCGGTAACAGCGATAAGTGATGTTGATTCGTTTCTTCCCAGCTATCGGATGCGGGTCGATAGCTTGTGAAGGATGTATGCTGTGTTTCCATTCCTCCTGCATTTCCGCATGCATGACTAACAGCGAGTTATGCGGCAAATGTATCGAGATCTGACCTTCAGCGTCGGCGCGGAGGAAACCTCTTTTGGTTTTGGGTTCCTGTCTGCATTCATTCTCTCCGTCGCCACCAGCATCGTTCTCGTCTCGCGCGACAACCTTCCGTACCCGAAACTCTCTGGCGACACCAAGACTCAGGCTCCCAATTACAGCGCGTGGACCAAGATAGGTGAGCTGGTCCGAGTGATATCCCACACTCTCGCTACCACCATCGTAGCAATTGACGAAAGCCGCATTAGGGATCCATTCACTGGGTGACTGGTACTTCAGTTTCTCTGCATTCGGGTAATGGGTACGGATTCGCTCATTGATCTCGCTATTGACGGCCGTCTGCACTTTGGATGAGATCCGCAGCATGTGAGGGGTACTCTGGCGGATGTCCTATATACACGTTGGAATAAGGCCCAAGTGTTGCAGATGGAAATCCACCCACAGTCAGATAGCTTCCATTGTACAAGTATTCCTTCCTTTGCCTCTCCTGCTCATCAAGGCTGTGCACATAGAAACATGCCGAGTGCGGGCTCTGTACAACATTGTCGAACAGCTTGAAGATCTGTTTTTCGAACGTGGGAGTCTCTTCCAACAACTCTTTCAGAAGGTCTTCCGCCTCCTTGGCCGGGAGGAAGTTGTGGATGATCGAGCATGGCGTATGCGCCGCGATGTCTTTAGGGGAGTAGAGGTGCAATGTCCTACCCTTCCTAGTCAGAGGCCGATTGCAAGTCGTCCTCAGCGGTGCTTGTGGGTCTGTAGATGCTTTCGGTGCTGCGAAACTCGATAATGAGCTCTGGTAGCCTGTGGTGGACCTCTTTCTTGGGGATATAGACAAAGAGGCGCAATCCTCCGTCGGCGCTAGACATCGAGAAGCTGCTTCGACCGAACCTTCTGATGCGACGAGGGCATCAAGTATAATGTCCTGGCCCAAATGGGGATACAGGGAAGATAGAATGGCTAGTTTGAGATCGGTGGAGTCCTCGTCACAGTCCTCTGGGTGGTAAACTGCTGAAACCTTGTTAGTGGCCGGCGGACTGAGACGCCGCCGCTTCCGAGATGTAAAGGCTTCCATATTACCATAGATTCAGTAGAAATGGGAGGTTGCTCTCACATCTAGTTGAAGTGACCGGACCCGAAGGGCGTAGTCTAGGAACGCGGAGTAGAGTTGATAAGTGGCAGAATCCCCCGGATACACTCACCGCCTTCAGGTTGCAGAACACCTCGGCACGTCATATGTTCAGGGCTTCTTGGTGTGTGCAATTACAATAGATCTTCATTCGATTGATGTTTATGACACACCCCAATCCATATAGAGTGCTGATAGTATGAGGAAACGTACCTTCGACCACTTACCCACCTCTACATCAACAGTCTCAATATAATGCTTGAGTTCCGCACCGAGGGCTTCAACGGTTATAGCGTTAAATACTCCCCTTTCTTCGACTCCCGCATCGCCGTCGCTGCCTCCGCCAACTTTGGCCTGGTAGGCAATGGACGACTCTACATTCTCGGCCTGACACCCAATGGCATCGTCGCCGAAAAATGGTACCTTCCCCGCCTCAGCCCTAAAGCTGTCCCGACCTCATTGCTTACTTTACTCTTTCGCACGCAGGTTCGACACGCAAGACTCTCTCTTCGACATCTCTTGGTCCGAAGCGCACGAGAACCAAGCCATAGTAGCCTCCGGCGACGGCTCCATCAAGCTATTCGACATCGGCCTCGACAACTTCCCCGTGCGCTCCTGGCAAGAGCACAAGCGGGAAGTCTTCTCCGTCCACTGGAACCTGGTGTCGAAAGACACAATCTGCTCCAGCTCGTGGGACGGCACCATCAAGATCGTAAGCCCTCCCTCCCGCTCCCCCATCCGTTCCGGAGCAGAAAACCCGAACCCAAAGCTCACTCCGCTCACGGCTACACAGTGGTCTCCCGAGCGCACCGACTCCCTCCTCACGCTCCCAACGCACTCCTGCACGTACAGCGCCTCCTTCTCGCCACACTCACCCTCGATCCTCTCCTCCGTCTCGTCCGACTCGCACCTGCGCATCTTCGACCTGCGCACCCCGCCCTCCGCCTCCAACCACCTCACCCTCGCCATCCCCATCCATACCCCACCACCCCCACCCTTCAACAAATCCGCCGCCGTGACCCACACCCCCGCCTCGCCGCCCTCCGAGGCCCTCACGCACGACTGGAACAAATACCGGCCCAGCACCATCGCCACCGCCGGCGTCGACCGGCTCATCCGCACCTTCGACATCCGCGCCCCGGCGCAGGGGCCCGTCGTGGTGTTGGCCGGCCATGATTACGCGGTGAGGAAGATCAGCTGGAGCCCGCATCTGCCTGATCTGTTGCTGAGCGCGAGCTACGATATGACGTGTCGGGTCTGGACGGACGGTGGTGGCGGTGACGATGGGGCTGGGGGCTATGGAGCGAGGGAGGAAGGTAGGATGGGTCGGCATACGGAGTTTGTGACGGGAGTGGATTGGTGTTTGTTTGGGGCGGAGGGGTGGTGTGCGAGTTGTGGGTGGGATGAGAGGGTGTTGGTTTGGGATGTTAGGGGCGTTATGGAGCCTTGATCTTCTCCTTGTTCTCTCCGTCCTTGTGCTCATGTAGAAGCTAGGTTGCCTTCGAAATGCTTTCAAGGCGTTGTGAGGTAGCTTCGGTCACGCTGCACGGGTCAACGAATACAGTAACCTCTATATATGCTTTTGTGTTCTGACATAATTGCACTCTCTATTCATACTAACAAGTGTATGCGTTTGGTGTTGTGATTGGTCTGGACGCCAGTCTATGGCTTCACCTACAGCTATTCCTAGATTGTTGGCTCCAAAGGTGTTCTGGAGCCCTTCGCATGTGAGCATGGAGACCCTCCTCCACTCTCAGGATACCCGTCATCCTGCCTGTCACGGTTTAACGTCGGTGCCGTCTGCATGTGCGTTGCTGCCGTCACATAAGCACATGGACCTCGCCCTCATCTCTTGAAGACACTGACGTCCGCGTCTATGTAGAGGAAAGTCCCTCACTGGAGCTCGTTCGCTGCAGATGCGAGCTGGAGAAGTCCGCACGTACGAGCCGAGAGTCTCCAGCCTGCATGCTTGGGAAGGCATTGGAAATTGCTTGAGTAGGTATGGGTCTTGGATAAGAACAGTTCAGCGGACGGTTCGGAAACATCCATATGCTGTTTGAGCCCACGATACCAGCGCGTGTTATTGCGAGGGACATCGAAGGTAAGTATGCCGATAAAATTCTGTTTGTATCATGCCCCACTCTTGTGGTGAAGACACGCGATAATGATGCTGCTTTAATAAGATGAAGATAAAAGATACAAGTACGCATACGCGTTAAGAATATACCAACTCCAAACTCCAAACTCCTAACTCCCAAACGCCCTCTCCACCTCGTACCACGCGTCATTCCGAGCGACGCTGCTCACCGTCATCGCCCCGAGGCTCCTCTGGTTCCTCAGCGCGGCCAACTGCACGCGCTTCTCCGGCGAGGCCAAAGCCCCCTCCGCCCCCCTCGAGGGTCTCGTAACCCTCCGGATCTGCTCCCAGATCCGCCGCGCGCGATCCAGGGACGGCGTGGTCCCGTCGAGGCGTCCCCCAGCGAGGGGGACCCTCCTCCTCTCCTCCTCGTGCCACTCGTCGTTCTGTCTGACGTTCCGCAACGTCAGCGCCCCCAGGCTCCGCTTGTTCACCAGCGCTGCCTCCTGCATGCGCTTCTCCGGGGAGTCCAGCTCCTCCGGAGGCCGGGGTGAGGGTTGGGTGACCCTCCGGATGTGTCGCCAGATCGCGCGCGTCGGGTCGGGCGAGGGAGTGTTCTCGTCGGCCCGGGTGGCTGTCAACGGGCGACGGTGGTGGTTGGGTGAAGGCGTCCTTGGCGCCTCTGCGAACGGGGGAGGAGGGGAGGGCTGTCGAAGTTAGCTTGTATCGTACGCGGAGGACTCGCACGGACTCACGGCGCCGACTGGAGAGGATGGTGTCTCGGCGACGGTGGGAGGCGCCGCCGCCGAGGTGTGAGAGGGCGACCTTCTAGTGCTACAGTCTTGATCAGCATCGGTGATGGATGTATATAGGGAGAGGGGCTGTACTGACTCCTTGACACTGTCGCCACTAACAGGGGCCTTTGCCCCATGCTCTCGAGACCTGGAACCACCCAGGATTCGCGAGAAGAACCCTCGCAAGGTCGAAAGCCGTCGCTGCGGCTCCGACGGGGCAGGAGTGCCCTCGCTGTGGACGGCGCTTGGCACCGCAGACGTCGGCACACGCCTACGGTGCTTCCGCACCACGAGGTCCCCCCATCTTCGGGCGGCAGCCTTGGGAGTACCTACATGGGTCTGTAGGTCTCCCATACCCGTTTCCGCCGGAGCGGAAAGGATGGCCGTGGCCGATGTCACCCTGCTGTGATTCAGCACAGCCAGGGGGCCCTTTGCAGGGACTTTCAACCCTCGAGGGGCACTTGACGGCATGGTGACCGACATCGTCTCTTGATGGCGACGTTAGCACACAAACTGGGAGAGCGATGACCTACGACAAACATATACATCATGTCTATGGGAGTGTGAGGGTCTCCACGTACCTGATTTGGTGTTCGCAATGGTGTTCTCCGAGAAAGTCGTGGATGGTTATAGGAGAGAAAGGAAGAGGATGCGCGCGAGTGGAAGTGGGAATTGATTTATAGTAAAGGAATTGGAAAAGGATCAACATTGGGCCCATCGACACTTGGGGAAGGAGTGACGGGAGTAGTGACTGCGTATGTCGTGCCTTCCACAAACGGTGGTATCAACGAGCAACATCAGGTAGTCACAACGTCCTCCAATTTCAAGTTGAACTCGCAATCATGGATTGGGAAAGAACTAGCAAAGATCTGATCCTGGATCATGAAGCTTCCCAGCGGTCCTTTCCATATCTTGCTTGATGCTTTCATAGACATTGTCGTCCAGCTCAACAAACCGTATCTAGTATCAATTAGTAGCTTATACTCATCATGTACCCAGAGAGACTCACCAGATCGTCCTTACCAGAAGCGTTACCATACAAGACCGCTTCGCTCTGGCTGGCTTCCACCCCTCGTCTGACTCTCTCCTCCCATACTCCTACCCAACTCCACTCGCCCGGTTGCCTAGCGACGCCGTCTGACGGAAGCCTCCTAGTTGACTGATGATCTGACCGCGGACCTGTTGCATTACTGCCATCACCACTGCCCCGCACGTCAGAGACCTCAAGAAGTGACGGTGAAGGCGAAAGCTGCTGAGTCCGCCAACGATGCGCACGCCATGCGTGCCATGCCCCTGGGTTACCCGCTGCCTCGAGCGGAACGGAGTCTAATACCGTATCATCGGTAAAAGTAGATCGGACATAACGCAAGACTTCAACGACAGTGACTGTTCGTCTCACCCCTCCTATGACGGCGCCAGTCAAAGCCGAGCGCTCGGCTGGTGCCTGCGCAGCGCGGGACGACGGGCCAAGCATCGAAGGGGTTGAGTTCGCCGTGCCATGTCCTAGATGCAATTGCTCCTCTCGACTCTCATGAGAACCGCTCACATCCCGTGATGAGGTCCCGGAGTTGGCTGCGCTGCGTTTGGCCCGCTGGAACCAATGCGGGAAGCCATGGCGAAGGCTAAAGCCTCCAGGTGGCAGACGCTCTTCGTCGGTGGCACTTACAGGATCAGTGTCTGAGGATCCGGTCGTATACGTGTATGTCGTCAGAGGCGTGAGCAATGGGTGAAAGATGTCTGTGGTGAAGGTGATCACGGGTGGTAAGTCTGGGTAAGTTGATGGGAACTGTATCTGGAAGCGCAGGATCGCCGGCGCATATGGTCCTACGTTCCCATGCACAGTTTAGCCACGACCATAGATCTTGGCCTGTGGGCCACGAAAGCTTTCTGCGTACCAGAGCGCACAAAGAGAACCCCGGTCCATAGGGCTGGATTTCCGGGCGTTAAGCTCAAGTAGACCCCCGGAGGACAGGTATGTTTTAAGCTTGTACTGGCGCAGAAACAGCTACGATTAGCAACACTCAAACCCAATGGGATTGGAAGTGTTCTTCTTACTACTCCACTAGAAGATTCTGCTTGCGAAAGGAAGACAGATTGGAAGGTCGTTTCACTGACATCCTCGTCTATTGAACAGAATTACAGAGTGCCCATTCGGCAGACGAACTCCAGTCATCACCCCCTGTAGTTCTTTGAAGCCCTTCGAGGTGGCAAAACCATGTCTGAATAACAATCAAAGTCACACCTAAACCCCGGCCTACCGCAAGCCCATGTCTAAGCCTAAACCTAAGCGGGTAACTGAACCACATGCCTAAACCCCTACCTGCACCTACGCTTAAACCCATACTCAAGCCCACATCCAAGTCTGCATCTAAGTGTGCCTATATGAATGGCCAAATCACCTCTGACTCTATGCGTGACGACGTCTATTCCGGCATATTGTGACTCTGGGTATGGTTTCAGGTGTGAATATAGGGTTAGATTAGATACAAACCCAGGCTGGACCTGGGCAAGGGGCCATCTCTAAGCGTCTGTCGTGGTTGAAAGTCCTCCTTCATATGATATCGCCAGTAATTTCATCAAGAATTACTGCATTGAGTTCGCCACAGTACCCCCCATGACCTTCCCACTGGCTGAATGTTGACACCAAGCCGAACCCTCAAAACACTCCCGAGATACGTTTGCACATCCTCTCATCCTAATCCCTAAACAAACACCCCATATCCATCCCTTCCCAAGACAAGTCATCACATGTACAGCCTCGTCTCCCTCTCACAATACCGCCAGAAGAGCTCCGCCTTCCCCGACCCCCCCTCCGCCTCACTCTTCAACGACGCCTCAACATCAGCCCGATTACAGCCCAACCGGCCCCAAGGCGCAATATACTGCCCGTTATGCTCCGTAGTCAAATCAGGCGACAAACCAGCATAGAGCTCAGTGTAAGCCCCGTACTTCGCAGGGTAGCACATCGTATAGTGCTGCGAGCGCCACCAAGCACCCATCAGCCCACTGCACCCCTAAAAAAGCAGGGAAGATACCAAATCAAACAGTCGCGATGCCCCACGGCGCCCGATGTACGTACCACGAGATACCGTTCCACCATCGACATAGTATTCTGCAACTCCGTCCTCAAATTCCCCGGATTAAACACCACGCTCACGACGCCCTCCCCCCCCACCCGCCGGCCAAACTCCGAGGCCAGGAACAAGTTCCCCGCCTTGCTCACGCCGTAGGACGTCTTCTGGTTCTGGTACTTGACGGCCCCCTGCTCGTCGAAGTCGACGCCGCCGGGCGGGGTGTAGAAATCAATCGCCAGAGACCCGGCCCACGCCACTCGGCCCGTGTTCGCCGGCGATGTGGCGGCGGTCTGCCTCAGGATGGGATGGAGCAGCTGCGTGAGCAGGAAGTGGCCGAGGCAGTTGGTGCCGAGCTGCAGCTCGTGACCCGCGAATCGCGAGTCAATGCGATAAGCCCCTGACGATTGCCGTCTCTTCGCTGCCGCCGCCGCCGCCGACGACGACAACGCGGAAGACCGAGACGTACATACCTGTGCCGTCACGCTGCCCTTCGGCGGCTCCATGACGCCCGCGTTATTCCACAGCACGTCGAGCCGTCGCTCGCGGCGGGTGAACTCTTCCGCTGCCGACTTAATGGTCGTCAGATCACCCAGGTCGACCTTCAAGAACTCCAGTCGCCCCGCCGAAGCGGGGAACTCGGCTGAGATCTTCGCGATGGCCGTCGTGCATCGTTCCGGCGAGCGGCCTGCGATGTAGACGGTGCCGTTGTGCTGGTACAGGAGCTTGGCGAGCTCGAAGCCGCAGCCGGAGTTGCCGCCTGTGACGATGAAGACCTGCGCGGGGGGTTTAAACTCGGTGGTTTTTGCCCGGGGGATGGGGTGGGTGGTGATTTACCTTGTCTTTCAAGTCGGGGAGGTTCTTCTCGGTGAGAGCTGGTTCGCCGATGAAGTAGCTCTGGCTGAAGAGGTTGCCCATGCTCGCGGTTTGGTAACAGCTTAGTCCAAGTTTGGCGAGTTCCATGGGACGGAACTTCGAGCCCTAATTTAAGAACATGACAAGAATTCGGTAGGTGACAAAGGCCGCGCGTTCACCTCGTAGGTCCTCTACCGAGCTTCACTATGGACTTATCTTCCTAATCTTCGGCGGGATGCTTTGAGTGCAATATATAATAACCCTAACAACAGCGCGGAGGAACTTGTGTACAGGTGAGAGGGTGCAGTCGTTGTCTATACCAGTCAAGAAGACACTTTATCAGATCATGTACCACCTCTAGATGGATACACAAGTGTTGAGTGCAGGTGTTCCTATTATCATTACCAAAGTCCATCAAGATACTACAGACCTACGATACAATTCGATCTCAATTCTACTACATAGACGACTTCTAGGGTCATCTTTTCTTGCCAACCCATTCTGACCCCCCCGAATTGAATTTCCGACAGCCTTTCTGATCATTTCGCGCAACCAACCCATAGCTAGTCTGACGCGGTTGCGGTTGATTTCCGCAAGACAGTCTTATATATATATCTTATATCTCACAAGATCTCTCTCTTTCATCATCTAAAGCCCTAAAGTTCAACCATCCAACAGACCAATAGTCAGATCCACAATCCTGTCAACGCCTTCGCCCCTGATTGCGCTAACCGGTATAGCCGTCAGCCCAGCTCTCCAGGCGTTCTTCTTCCCACTCGGATGTTCCACCGCTCCCGTCGACACGGCGTCCAGATAGCCCTGGAGACCCGTGAAGGTCTCCGGCGTGTCGACGAGATCCGCTTTCGTAGCGATCACGAACCACGGTTTCGACGACGTCGGCCGCGTCGTCAGGGTCGGTAGCGGCCGTGAAGCAGCCGGCTCGACGACGATGGATTCCTGACCGCGCATGAGCTCGCCATCGTGGGGCGATGCCGAAGATCTCGAGCTCCCCAGCGGCTGCCATCCCACCATCCTTTGCTCCGTTTCGCCGTTGATCTCCATGTTTTGCAGACTCTCGTACTCGCCTACCTCTTTCCACAGGTTCTGTAAAGCTTCGATCGCGTCCCCGGCGCCGAGGTCCACGACGAACGCTAGGACGCCGGCACGCTCGATGTGTCTGAGGAAGCCAAGCCCTAAGCCTTTGTCCAGGTGTGCATCCGGTATCAGTCCGGGTATGTCGGCTATGGTGAAACTGGTTCGCGGAGGCCCTCTCGATCCATCCGTCTTTAGCCTTGGCCGTCCTTGGTTGTTGTCCAGTACGACCGTTCCGATGTTTGGTTGCAGAGTTGTGAATCGCCAATCGCCCACTCGGGCCCGACTGCGGCTCAGAGCTCGTAGGAGAGTACTTTTCCCTGCGTTTGGTAACCCCACAAGTCCCACATCAGCCAGTAGCTTCAGTTCGAGCTCCAGGTTCAACTTCATGCCAGCATCGCCCTTGGTTGCGAACTTCGGGCGAGGGATGGATCTCGTCACGAAATGAGGGTTCCCCAAGCCACCCATTGCACCGGCAGCGAGGAGGATTGGCTTCTCCATCGGCTCGGAGAGGTCCAGCGAGATGGGCGCGGAGAGTTGCGTAAGCATGAGATTCGACTTTCTTGCTTTCGGCACCACAGGGAATTCGACATTCAAAAAGTTCGAGGGCACGGCGGATGGGTACAGAAGCCACTTGTCCCGTCTCCAATGGCCCTTCCCATCACCTTCGGTTGGTTCCATCCCTCCAGCCGCAGACCTCTGACTATTTTCCTCTTCGACCACAGGATCGTGGCGCGACAGCTCCCGCACCACCGTCCCTATTGGTACCTGCAGCAATAAATCCTCCCCCTTTTCTCCTCCTTTGCTCCGTCCTTGTCCGTTCTTCCCCCTACCAGCCATGATGATGCCCCGACGGGCGATTTTATGGAGGCTGGTCTCGCCGCGGACAGCTTGAATGTAGACATTGCCCCCAGTGCCACCATTGCCTCCGTTCGCTGGTCCGGCCGCGACAAACTTCTCTCGCAGGAACGAGATGCAGCCGTGGCCTCCGGAGCCGGCGTGCAGACTGATCGTGCAACGGTCGGTGAAGGGTGTGAGGGAGTAGTCGGTCGGGGACGGGTTGAGATGACTCGAAGCGGGCGGGGAGGGTATGGGAGTCGAGGTCTCCGGACTCGTCGCTGCTAGAGCCGCATCATGTACTTTCCGGCGGCAGGTATCCTTGGGCCATAGTGGACGCTGTGTGCAAGTGATAGTGGACCGCGTAAAAGATGGGTATAGGAATGGCATCAACGTTCCGTTTGTACGCGCCATGGCAATGACAATACCTTCATCGCATTCCAACGAAGATAAATGGGTTCGATATCCAGGGCTTTTCTACCGGATATAGTAATGTCTATACTGGGCATTGAGGAGTCAGCGTGTGTAAGTGGCTCGCAAACCAAAGCTGCCCTACGGCTGCCATCAATTGCACTAATAGGATCTACAGTCCGCCGGAGTAATAGGAAGCAAAGTAAACTAACTAGATGACGCCTCTACTCTGTATGGATATATAGCAAGGCCAAATATGTCTAGGAAATTCTACATAAGTGATGGCAGACTACCAAGACAGCATACACGGAAAAAGTTCTTTAAAGTGAGTAGTTGTATCATCTAGCTCCCTGCTCCGGGGCATCTTGCTGTAGGCAGTTGCTTTCTCTCTACAAAAGTGAGATGCCCAACTTCAATGAAGTCATCTGCCTAATCAGTAGAAGCGGCCTCTGACAGGCATCCTGAGAGACAAGAAGTCTTTCATCTTCAAATCAAGCACAGCTGCACTCGGGCCCTATGGTGGGTCAAGCTCGGGCGTCAACGCTACCTAGGAGCTGGGATTTTGTTTTGATTTGTCGCCTCAGGAGCCAGCTGTGACGCTTCATATAACGTTAGATCTACTATTGATTTGATCTGAAGTGGTAGTGTGGAGCGATCCAGTGGACATAGGTGCCTTCCCCAGTGGTCTTCAACAGCAACAAATGAGATGTCCCGGTGCAGGAATAGGACCAATTCTGGTCAGAGATCTGGTGATGTGACCGGCGGTGTGCTTGAAGGTAGTCATAAGCCAATTCTCGGCGCCAACATCACTGCCCGATCCAGGGCAAGCAATGATCTTTCATCCGTGATATATAACTCTTCATTTATGCGTCAGTCATCGGCTGCGACATGGCCTTGATCCCACACCTGCTTTATCATACCAGGTTTTCGACCAGAGCCCTACTCCATGAAGGTCTTGTGACATCCAGCACCAACGCAGCAAGATCCTCGATAGATGACCTGATATAGTTCAGTATAAGTTACTAGGTACCGGACTTTCAGCATCGTCGACGCGGCAGCAAGCTTGATGTGTTATTCGAACATTGGCCTGGTAATATTGCATCATATAATATTAGGCCGCTGTAGTCCCAGAGGTTATCCAACGGCTCGAATTGCACGACATCTCCGGATGTCGGATTTAGGTGAAGTAGCCAGTGATACTGTACTTCGCAGGTAAGGTAGTCCCATTGCCTGCAAGCCTAGCGAGACGAATGCATGCAGGGACAGGGTTGAGCTCGAGTACAACCCCAACGCAGGGCAACACAGGGCAACGCAGCAGTCATAATGCAGCGTTAATCTCCCACCGCTGCACGTCTGGTAAGGCGATAGAAAGCCAAGATGGGAAAGATGGAAATCATATTTCCTACCGTGAGCCTATCACAGCGGGCCAGTTGCCCGTGTACTTTTGATATCAGATGCTTCGCCGGGTTGTATGAACAGTCGTCCTCTAAGAGTATTGTATACTTCGTACACCCTGGCGGCGACACGGTCCATGGTGGCGTCGCACAGGAAGGAGTCACCTGGCACGACCGTAATTGATATGCCACCATGAGCGACGAGAGTTTCGACGCGTATACGCATGATTCGGTCAACACCGAGCCGGTTCCACAGCGTCTGCGCTGTAATATCTTCTTCCTTCATCTTACGCTGCCAACCTGCTACTCCCGCTACTACTCACGTACTTTGTTTGCTCGATAGACGTTCGTATCTATACCACCAATTGCATCATCGCATTCATTAGGACAGGAAACGGTGACTTAGCCCCGCATGAGGTACTGTAAGATGTTGATCCTTCAGGTGAGGTCCAGCACAGCAGTTGGCCCCATAGCGGTGATTGATTCGAGATCGCCTTCTTGCCATTCGCCAGAAGAACAAGTGCGATCGATATGTGGCTGACGAGTAGCCCCTTTAACGTGCGAGCTACCTTAGTGTAGAAAAGTTCCCTTCGAAACGGCGCGCGTCGGCCGATGGGACAGTAGATGACAGATGACAGAAAGGGCGTCGAATGGTTGCACTTGGCACCAAACCTTCAGTAGAGAGTTTGACCATCGCAATAATCAGGTACGAAGTGCAGTTTCTGCAACTGGGCCTGGACTTACTGTAACGTTACTTTCTGAAGTTGACCCGAATCCCCCTGAAGCATCTAGGCTATCACCTGGGTCGCGGGCGTTGATGTAAGTTCGGATCTACCAAGGCAATGTGACGCTCGGTGGCTTTGTCCGAATGCACGATGCAGGATTCACAGGATTCGATGTGGCTTGCTCGCGTGGGCCCTTTCACAAGGCCTTTTGCAAGGGTCGATGACGCCTTTTTCCTTCTCCAGTTGATATGTACAGTACCTTAGGTTTTGTACGTGTGAGCAAGAACCCTTCGCACAGCCGGGTAGTGTGCGTATGTATACGAGTATTCCGGACCTTCGGTAGGAGGTACTGTACTGTAGTTGAACGGAACCTGGTCAAAGTAAGCAGCCCAAGCAGATCCCCCTCGGCGGATTGTTTAGAAGGTCATCCGGATGGGATCCCGCCCATTACCTTATTTCCTTCTCCCTGGTCTTTTGCCTTCGAGTCGAGATGTGTTGTGATTTCAATGATGTTCTGATCCCTCCAGGACAGCCTCTTTCTCCAGCCTCCACCGGTTTGCCTTTCGGGCCCCCGGTACGTGGGCCGCAAGCGCCCAAGACATTATACTCCGAGCTAAGGACCACGTTGCCGGTAGTAGTCCCAGTCACGATAGACATGAGATACAGTAGAGTATGTACTGCGAGGTGAAGTGTACAGGAAAGGAGAGGAGTCTAAAAAGGCCAAATGTACTCGTACTGTAGGTTAAGTTCGTTAGGGTAGAAGGCAAAGGCAAAAGGCATCTTGGCTTCATCGACCTCGAATGAGATATAACTTAGGTATTGAAGTTTGTACTTCGTTAGGTAAGGTAAATTAGGGTAAGACACATACAGTAGTATGGAACTTGCCTTGCCTTGCCTTGCTGACCTGGCCTGACCTGGACTGACCTGACCTGATCTCTGGCCTCGGACCTCGGACCTCAATAGCCCCGCTCTCACCGCCTTTCCAACGTGAAGCCTACACGTACCCGTACCACACCACACCGCCGATATGACGACCTTTCTTGAAGTGATATTGAATTGAATGTCAACCACGTCACAAGTCAGGCCGATGCCTTACCTTACTGTACCACCCACCTGAATGGTTGACGTTTCATCTCCGTATCATTTCCAAGTTGTCACAAAGTACAAATATCGTCGTACCTGACACAGTAGTACCTTAAGGTAGGTACCTAACAATATGCGATGCGATAAGCCTGGACCGGTTCCCCGGAAACGAGTCCCGACGCTCTGTGCCCCGAAACTCACCGCTAACGACTTCAGGCGACCTACAGCGACCTACAGCGACCTACCTTACAGCGACCTACAGCGACCTAAAACTGCCCCAATGACATAAGGGATGCAAAGCAACAGATGCTAACCTTAAGGGAAGGGAAGGAAGGGAGGTACCTTAAGCTTACGGGGGCTGGCTTTGAAAGAGGGCAGAAAAACGGAATATTGGTGTGGCTCTAGGAGCGACCCGCGTTGTCGGTTTTCTCTCCCATTTTCATTTTCATCTCATTATTATTTTCCAATCTCCATTCTCCATTGTTCCATTGTCCTGGATCTTGGCCCCCGACAGGCGCCTCGACAGGGGTGAGCACACACCGCATCCTTAGACAAGGGACACAAAGATGAGCAACCCTACCTTACTTCGTATGTTGTTTTATACTTTTTGACCTCTGTCAAAAAGAACGGCGATCAGACTGGTCATCAAATATAAGTGGAAGCTAATGTAAGGGAAGGAAGGGAGAAGCTGTGACTGATCAAAGCTCTTTCCCTAACTTACTTCGTATTGCCTCACCTTACCTATGGGGCTGGCTTCAATATTACCTACCTTAACGTTATTCCCACTTCCTTCTCCTTTCTCGTTTAGTTGGTCTAGGTCGAAGTTTGGTACCGACAGAAAGTTACCCCCTGTCGTTTGACGTTTCTTTGCCATCCATGGCGCTGCCAATGTTGCTGCTGTCGCTGCTCCTTCTCCTCCTGCCGCCGCCCTTTTTCTTATAGGCAGGACGGATCCACACTACTACCTACTCCTTCCATCTCACGCGACCTTGGTGCCCTCTGAACGTGCATTATGCAGTCGACCTAAGCTGCAGCTCTCCTGGGTCATTCTTCACTGCCTTACGCCACCTGGCAGCTATTTCGGTATCCTGGCACCCAAGCGGATGCCTTAAGACCTACGCCGTTCTGCCCCCCACTGGGTTCACGGACAGCTTCACACTCGGTCATCTCAGAGCCTCATCCCTTCTTGAGTGAATAGAGTGCCAACCCGCGCCCTCACTCTCCAATCTCCAGTCTTCAATCTCCCATCTCCCACCACCTCAGCCGTGACACAAGATGCTCTCCATCAAATCTGAGGCGCGAGGGCGGCCGACTGTTCGGGCAACGGCGATGCCCTCGTTTCCGTCACAACAGCTCTTTATCTTAGGTATGCATCCCTCAGCCGTCGTTGCAGCTGGATGTCGTTGTCGAGGGAGGAGCATCAGTACATCAGTACCGGACATATACTTTCTTAGATTCAACCTTCAGTACGGTATGGTCGGTGTTGTCGGGAAAGCTGACGCCCTTTGAACATTAGCATTATGTCGGATCTGCGAGCCAATTGCTTTCATGTCCATCTTCCCATACGTATATTACATGATCTCATCCTTCCACATCACCGAAGATAGTCGACAGATCGCCATATACGTGGGCTTGGTGACTTCGGCTTTCGCGTTCGCCGAATTCTCGACCAGCGTCCTGTGGGGAAGGCTGAGTGACCGGGTCGGCCGGAAGCCTATCTTGTTAACTGGCTTGGCTGGAACAGGGCTGAGTATGTTGATCTTCGGCTTCGCACCGAGTCTTCCGGTGGCGCTACTCGCTCGAGCATTAGGAGGTCTGCTGAACGGGTATGACATTTCCTCCGGTGAAGTCCAACGCTGAACTGATCAAAACTGACTGGACTTGCTTTTTCAGTAATATCGGCGTCCTTCAAACTACGGTTGCGGAATTGATAACGGTGAAGGAGCACCAACGTGAGTCGCGACCACTTAGTGGCACGGCCCACTCACAGTCTGGCAATGGTTGACATAGGATAGCCCGGGCCTATGCGATCATGCCTTTCGTATGGTGTATAGGGTACGTCATATGACATTTTTGAGACCATATATTGGACTTTCGGAACTGATGAGGATGGTAGATCAATCCTAGGTCCAGCACTGGGCGGCTCCTTAGCACAACCGTGTGAGAGCTATCCTTCGATCTTCAAACGCGACTCCCTTTTCGACCGATATCCCTTCCTCTTACCCAACCTGGTCTGTTCAGTCATACTAGCATGCGGAGTCGTCATCGGGATTCTTTTCTTGGAGGAGACGCACGAAACGAAGAAGTACAACAGGGACGTAGGGCTTGAGGCTGGCAAATGGATTCTGAAGAAATTCAGAAAGACGCCTTACAATGCAAGTAACGATTGGAAAGCTGCAGACGCCAACCTCGATGCGTCCCATGCCCTGGTGGAAGACGAGGCCCCACCGGGGTACAGAACTACTGAGGGCTCCCCAGTTCACCCTTCATCACGTGCTTTGTCGCCCCTGCCCAAGAAAGGCGAATGTCTCTCGAACAACAGCAACGAGTTCAGAAAGCATAAACCTCGAGGAGTTCAGAAGGCATTCAACAAGCAGGTGGTTCTCAACATCATCGGTTACGGCATCCTCGCTTAGTAAGTCAATCGCTTGGCCCTGGACCCCTGTATCAGTTTTGTTGACCATCGAGCAACAGCCATACCATCTCGTTTGATCAGTTAATGCCAGTATTCCTCAGTACTCCGCATTCAGATGGCCCGACCGTGTTGCCGTTCAAATTCACAGGAGGCTTCGCTCTGACCACCAAGACGATCGGGTTCATGTTATCTGTCCAGGGCACCTATTCCATGGTCGCTCAGATCTTCCTGTTTCCGTTCGTAGTCCGCCGTTTCGGTAGTCTCAAGACCTTCCGTTTCGTCGTCATGTCTTGGCCACTCTTGTATCTCGGGGTGCCATATCTTGTGCTTCTCCCGAGGGGTCTGCAAATGCCTGGGGTCTACTTCTGTCTCTTCTGGAGAATTACCGCTCAGGTTTTGGCTTATCCGTCCAATGCCATCTTGCTGACGAACTCAGCCCCGTCGCTGTTAGTCCTTGGGACCATCAACGGGGTCGCTGCCTCGACCGCGAGCTTGTGCAGGGCGTTCGGGCCGACCGTCTCCGGCTTGATACATTCAGTCGGCCTGGGTATGGGGTACAACGGACTTGCCTGGTGGGCCAGCGGCCTCGTCTGCGTTTTGGGTGCCATTGAGAGTTTGTGGATGAAGGAAGTCGACGGGCGAATGGACCGGGAGGCTTCCGAGGACGAAGAGGCACTTCTGAGCGAGCCTTATATCGATCCTAGCGCCATTGATGCTGCAATCATTGCAGCTGGCGGTGCCACCAACGTTCCAACTGATACAGTCTCGACTAAAGCCAGCAGCTCAATATATCAGCATAAGATGGTGGCGGAAGCGGACTGACACCTAATAAGCCTGTCTCCTCGTGCCGGGTGCACCGAGACGGCAGCATTACGGTTCATTTCACCACTATATCAATCACTACCACCCATAAGCAGGGACACTTTTGCTGGACGGAGAACAGGACTGGCGCAGGTTGGGCTTTCCGGGCTGATGGCGTGGAACAGATACAAGGCGTAGTGCACAAACAAGGCCAAAATAAGGAGGGACTGACATAGATATCTGGGAAAGGGTAGCAAGAGGTAACTTGCAAAACTATAGAATTGTCATCACGAGGCCATCCCTGAAGCTTTCTTGCATCCAACATGACTCCGCGTTTATCATTGGACCTTATAGAAAACAGACACTTGGAGGCCAAGCTCAGGCCATGCCCCTATAGAACCAGGGCAAGCAGCGCTCGAAGGTAGGTCTTGGTGTTGGACCATAGCAGCCTGTTGTCCCATAGCATAACTCATCATTGAAGGGTCGATAACGTTACTTCTCACTGTACCTTAGATACCTTAGCAGCAACGGCAGTTTCTTGTTATCTTTCGGCGCACAAGAGCCGGATGCCACCACCAATAAAAAGCAACCTTCCCCCACGGCGTTTCTTCCTTCGGGTTGCCGGACCGAGAAATCGATAGTCGCGCTTTGACGCCGCGCTTGCTGATAACCGAATCTATTCTCCGATGGTCGAATGGGAGGAAGTTGAGATGATACTTTTCAGTTGACGCTGCTGAGGCAATTATCGTCCGCCTGAAACCCCATGCACCTTGGCAAAAGGACGAGGCATGAGATTACGCGTTTGAACACCTACGAATAAAGTACATGTACAGTAAGTTACTGTACATGTACGTGGTAAGTCAGATACAGAACGTACCTTACCTAAGGTAGGTATAGTAAGCCATCGGATCACTTCCCGGTCCGTGCTTGGCTCCTTAGCGTACTGTGATGCCCGGGGAGATGGCTCCGCACAGCGTTTGGATTAAGTAAGGTATTTTAAGTTCAGCTTATCATCAGTACTCGGCAGATGGATTTTATGTCCGAAGTCTCTGTTGCAACTCAGTAACAATAGTAACGGGTTGTAAATAAAAAGATCCGTACGAGTCGCTCAACAGTTGTAACCATCATGGTTTTCAGTTAAGATATAATGATGAGAGTTGATAAAAGAAAAAGAATGATGATCATGATGCCAATAATAGTAAAAATGCCTTCTTGACTTCCAAGGTTATCTTTGGCTCATGCACGCTGCGAAATGCTCCGGCGCAACTTTAAAAGCCTAAGGCATGCGTACCGGCCGGCAGTACGGAAGGAGATAACTCCACTCGGCGCAGAAACCCCCCACAAGTCAGCCCTGGCTGGACTGAGCTATCCTGCAGTTCCTGCCGTCTCGTGTCTTGTCCTCATTTGAATTTGAACTCTGACTTTACCTGTTCCAACATGTCAGCCTTCCTTTCCAACCCGCCTTTCCATCATCCTGTTCTTGCGATCCATATCATGTATGAGGCTCGTTCGCAAAGCTGTGTGAGCTCTATTGAAACGCCTTCGAAATATTCATACTGGCATCCAGGCCCCGTCCTGGTGCAACCCGCCTTCCTGCTGCCTCGGTAGCGTCGGAACCAAGCGGATTACCTTAACCATACTCGCGGTAACGGCACTGCCTTGTCTCTGATCCACCTTCGTCACTGAACCGATCGCACCAACCTCGCCGTCAACGCTCACCCCTCTGCGGAGGCGGTTGGGCTTGGATTCTGCCATGGATTTGGTTCGCCGACTTTACTCCACTGAACCACCGCCGGCAGAAAGCAGTCTCGACGACAACCCGACCTTGCTGGTGAGTTGGTGGTGTACCGGCTTCGCCTTGGCCATCATCTTGGTCCGACTCAGCGGGCGATATATCCGGACCGAACGACTGTTCCGCGAGGATAAGATCATGGCGTTGAGCATCATCCCACTCATGCTGCGGATGGGCTTGGTGCACGTCATCCTCCTCTGGGGCACGAACAACGCGATCACGACGGGCTTGACCGACACGGACATTCGCCATCGAGAAATCGGGAGCAGATTGGTGTTAGGGTCGAGGATCATGTACGCCGCATTGTAAGTTTTGCATCTCGGCTTGCTGCATGATCGAGTTACTGATATGATGCGCCAGCCTCTGGATCGCCAAGTTCACCATATCGGAATTCCTCAAGCGCTCAACCGGTCAATTCTGGAGGCGGTCCTACGAACTTGGCTTACATTTCATCCGATACTTTCTCGTCATCACCTTTTGTGGGGTTATCGTCGCCACACTGGCTGAATGCCAGCCCTTTACGCACTACTGGCAGGTGGTCCCCGACCCTGGCCCCAAGTGCCGCCAGGGCTACGCGCAACTCATCACCATGGGCACTTGCGACATCATCACCGATTTACTCCTTGTCGGCTTCCCGATTCCTATCGTAATCGTGTCCTCGATGGCGCTCAAACGGTTAGCCACTTTAGCAGCAGGCTGTCTAGATTCTATTGCTGACAGGTGTATAGCAAAATATCTCTCGTGCTACTTTTCGGCCTTTCGCTCATCCTTGTCGCCATAACGACTTATCGTGTCCCTGCTATCATCGAGCGCCGCGGCGATCAACAGTTCCGTTCCCTCCTCGCCTCTTTCGAAATCCTAGCCGCGGCGGCCGTCTCGAATGCGCTTGTCCTTGGCTCCTTTGTCCGTGACCGGGGCATCAAAATCCAGCGTTTCCGCTTTGGATCCACGAGTGACACCGTTGAGCGCGCGTCAACACGCCGGGGAACGATCACACATCACCAATGGGGGAGTGATGCAGATCTGGCTGGTGACGTGGGCATGCGGTTGGATCCGGCATTGCGAGAGAAAACCCAGGGACCAAGACCGGCACCAGTGACCAGAGCAGCCAGCTGTCCGAATATTACACAGACCCCCGCTGGTGTAATGAACTCGAAATGGCAATTTCCGTCGTCAGGCTCAACAACTATATCTGACAAGAGGCTTGACAACGAGCGAGCGCATGGTCCTGACGAAGTATCGGTGATGACATCGCGGCGCACGTCATTTTTCGACGTTGGCGGATTACTCGAAACCGGCTGTGGAGGTCGGAACCTGCACGCCGACGCTTTGATAGCCTCAAACAGTTCGACTCCATCCCCACCGCCAACTCGTCACACACAAACACACCAGCCGGTACCGAAGGGCAGCAGAGCATTGCTGCAGGACATAGGTGGCCTATTAACTCCACATGAAGAAGTGCTCCATCCTCCACCGTCTCCCACCCGTAACTTTAGCCGGCCAACGTCAGGTCAGTCACAAACACCTGAACATCCTCCGACAACCAAGACAACCGTTGGACCAAATACGTCAAGGACACGGGCATCCCGTGCGTCGCTCCCTCGACAACACACTGCCCAGAGCCTCCAGGATGTTGGGGGCCTATTAGGGCCACGCTAGCTCGCTGCAACTTACTTTCCATTGTTTTCATCAACTCTGACAGCGTTTCACGTACTTTGAGCGATTGGCGTTTTGTTTGCATGAACAATGAGGTTATCGGAGTGAGGCGTTTCCGGTGTCGAGGGGAGAACTCGAGGTCAAAGGTCGTTCAGTTGTTATTCGGTTGTGAAAATTCTTACCCGGATTTTCACTTGTATAAGGTACTGTACCATAGGGGTGGTGTGTGTGGCGCCGGCAAGGCACCTAGGTTGTGTCTCATCCATCCTTATTCCATTTGTCTTGCCTCTTCGATACTTACACTGTCGTTGCTACCACTGCTCAGCGTTGGCGGGGGGTCAGCTTGTTGATATATAGGGACCACAGTACTAGTTTCGTTTGGAAGTGCTCTAGCAGGCGCACCATGTCTTGAATAATGGTCATACAACAGTCTCATGACATGTCTAATTCACATAACCGTACCGGGCGTGGTTGTGACACCTGTGCTCACTGTACAATAACCTTACGAACGTTGGTCTGGGCCTGTTTTGCCTGCCAAGGCAATCACCAATCCGACAAATTCCACTGTCTATCTATATACGGCACTTTCTTTGCTTGCTTACTCGTATAAGGTATGTAGTTACTACACCAGCATTGGGGTTCCTCGCACGTGAGAGGTGTGGGCTACCAAAGGTACCTTAATGATCTCTGAGTCTTGAGGGCCTCTTACCGATATAGGTAGAAATGCCAGCGAGTCCAAATGCTGGGTTCTTCTGAACCTTTGCCTCTCCAGCTGGTAACACCATGACAGTTCTGAATTTTGACGACGGATATCTACCTTTCTCCGCCTGTCTTGCCCCAACTGTGGCGGAGATGTTGCGTTCCCTTCCACGAGGGCATGTCTTGTCGTTCAAACACAATCTATAAGAACAACCCCCTGTCCTCATACAACCCCTGACTATCCCTTACACCTTCGGTCTTTTCCGTTGCCTCGAGTCCGAATGTTTACTGCCTCGACTCTTCCCCTCACATGTTTATGGCGGTGACGGCTGCGAGTCTTTTTCGTAGCCTTTGATCCTGTACGTGGCTGGCCCTTGGCTCCTGAGGTCACTCAATGCGCTTCTGAGGTCCAACGGCTGTGAAGTGCATTCGCTATCACATAAGATATCATGTTCGTTTCCATTATTGGTTAAGGATGCTGTGCAGTTGTCGATGAGCTCGACCGTTCCATCTCCATCGGTCCAGACGAGGAGCCTCGAGCCGCTCCAACAGATAACTTACGATCCGCTCCCCGTCCCTGACGTACGCCCTTCCCCTCACCAACAACCTCCAACACCCTCCTCGTAACCCTATCCCTCTCCCCCACATCCACCACCCCATACGCCTCCCGCGTCTGCCTAAACACCTCCTCCTCCCACCCCCCACCCACCTCAACCCTCCCGCCATCCTCCCAACACCCCTGCACCGTCCCCCCAATATTCTCGAAAAACCCCCTCAACCCACCCCCTCCGCCCCCCGCATGATAACTCTTAAACGGCCCCGCAACCGCCCACCGCGGCCCCATACTCGCCTGCACCACAGCATCCACATCCTCCACGGACGCCACCCCCTCCTGCACCAGATGGATCGCCTCCCGCAACAGTGCAAACGCCAATCTGTTCGCCACGAACCCCGTACATTCCTTCCGCAGCACGACCGGCGCCCGCCCCACACCCCGCCAGAACGCGACTGTTCGCGCTACTACCTCCGGCGCCGTCGTGGGAGACGGGACGATCTCCAGCAAAGGCATCACGTGCGGCGGGTTGTACGGATGTACTACCACCAGCCGGCCCGGGTCGCGCATCGACTGAGACTGCGCCGAGGCGGGGATGCCGGACGTCGAGCTCCAGAAGAGCGCTGTGGCTGGGGCGTGTTCTTCTACGGCCTTCCAGGTTTGGATCTTGAAGGCTAGGTTCTCCGGGCCTTGCTCCTGCACGATGTCGGCGGTGGAGACGGCGGTGGGTAGATCGGGGGCTAGGATTAGGGCGTTGGTCGCGAAGAGTTGGTCGATGACGGGGCGCGGCGATGGGGTGGGGTCGGAGGGTTGTGCGGCGCTGAGGGGGTCGGGGGGGAGGTAGAAGGGGAGGGTGGCGTGGATGTAGGCGAGCAGGTCGGGGCGGGGGTCGTGGATGGTGAGGCGGATGGGGCGGGAGGGGGTCGCTGTGGATAGGTGGAGGGCGGCGAAGGAGAGGCCGATTGTGCCGGCGCCGATGAGGGTTATGTTGAGGGGGGTGCGGACGTCCATGGGTGGGAGAGACTCGGTATGGACAAATGTGGATTGTGAACGAACGTGTTGTCGTGGACTGTGCAATTGATCATGGAGGCATGAACCCTAAGGATGACCTCGGCTTCTGGTCAAAGTTACCCCGAAGGAGCTAGCGCTCCGGTAAGGTAGATTAGATCTTCCCCGCAATCCGGCATCGTTCCCCACGTCTGTCAATTGGGGTACATCTGTAGCCAAGGCGATCCCGAGGAAAGCTAGGGATGCATTAACTATAAGGTACTTTCGGGGAGGAGGAGCTATGAGAGGTACAACCCTCTCTCCTTCATCCTCTCTATAATCATCAAGACCAGACAATTGACTCCTAGCCCGTCATGCCTTTCAGTTCCAGACAGCCACACATTGACAGTAAGTCCGCCCCTGAGGTCATCGTCCGCCCTCAACATTTCAATTGACAACCACCCACAGTGCCAACCGACCTCACGGTCTGGGACTGGCTGTTCGACTCCTCCTACTCCCCCCTCCGCAACCACCCAGCCTCCGCTCTCCGCGGCTACACCAACGCCATCACCAAAGAGCGCGTCAGCTACGCCCAGGTGAAAGAGTACAGCACGTACCTGTCCACGGCGCTGGTGAAGAAATATGGCTTGCAGGAGAACCAGACGGTCGCGCTCTTCAGCCCGAACACGATCTGGTATCCCGTCGCCATGCTGGGCGTTCTGAGGGCTGGTTCATCCCCGACTGTTGTTTTTGTTGTTGCTGCGTGGATACGAGGGGAGGGCTGATTGTGTTGCCGTTGCAGGGGCCGTGGTGTCTGGCGCTTCGCCGGCTTACAACGTCGAGGAGATGACGTACGCGCTCAAGACAGCGGACGCGAGGTTCCTTATGACGCTACCTTCTTCGATGAACGTCGCGGCGGCTGCTGCCAAGAACGCGGGTATCCCCAAGGAGCGGGTCTTCTTGCTTGAGGGGGAGATGGAGGGCTTCACGACGATGAAGCAGTTGCTGGAGATGGGGAAGTCGTTTGGGGAGCAGGGACAGGTGAAGAGCTTTCAGTTGCCGAAGGGGAAGAAGAACAAGGACGTTTGTGGGTTCTTGAGTTTCAGTAGTGGTACTACCGGATTACCCAAAGCCGTAGGGATTTCACTTTGTCAGAGCAGCTTCGGAGGGATTGTACTAATGGCGTCTGCAGGTGATGATTGCACATCAGAATGTTATTGCCCAATGTTTGCAGGTTAGACAGATCTCACCGCCTGATTTGACAAAGATTCTAGCGGTACTTCCATTGTTTCATAGTAAGTCTTCTGATTCCCTATGGGCTCCTAAGCCTCTAACAACTGTAGTCACTGGGCTTGTCCATGGCCTCCATCTGCCCGTCCTCCTCAATGCCGAGGTCTACATGCTGCCTGCCTTCACCATGGAAGCCATGCTAGACACGATAGTCAAATACCAACTTAGAGAGCTCCTCCTCGTCCCTCCCATCCTCATCCGCCTGGTGCGTGACCCCATCGTCGACAAATACGACCTCTCGCATGTCCGACGCTTCTCCTCCGGCGCCGCACCTGTCTCCGAAGAAATCATCCAGCTGCTCCAGAAGAAGTTCCCGCAGACAGGCTTTAAACAAGGCTACGGCATGACGGAATCATGCTCCTGCATCACCGCCCACCCGCCGGAAAAGTACGATTACAAGTACGCGCACGCCGTGGGCACGATCGTTGCAAACACCGAGGTCAAGATCATCGACCTCGACGGCGGAGAACTGGGCCTCAACCAGCCCGGCGAGATCCTGGCTCGCGGCCCGCAGTGCGTCATGGGCTACCTCAACAACCCCAAGGCTACAGCCGAGACGTTCGACTCGGACGGCTGGCTGCACACAGGCGACCAGGGCGTCATCGACGAAGAGGGTCTCTTGACCATCACCGACCGCATCAAGGAGATGATCAAAGTCAAGGGCATCGGCGTCGCGCCCGCCGAACTGGAAGACCTACTTCTCGGCCATCCGAAGGTCGAGGACGTGGCGGTGCTGGCCCTCAAGGATGAGTACGCGGGCGAGAAGCCGAAAGCGTTCGTGGTGCCGAAGGGAGGGAAGGAGAAGGGCGATAAGGCACTGGGGATGGAGTTGATCAAGTATGTGCAGGAGAGGAAGGTCCGGCACAAGTGGATCACGGAAGTCGAGTTTGTGGGGGAGATTCCGAAGAGTGCGAGCGGGAAGATCTTGAGGCGAGTGTTGAAGAACAAGGCGAGCGGGGCGGATCAGGAGACGATTGTGCGGGACGACGTCACGGAGAAGGCGAAGCTGTAGGTCGGACGCAGCAAGAGGGCGTGCATTTTCATTTGAGCGGGTATGATATTATCAGAATGTACAGCCCACTGTATCCCAACTCCACAAACTCGCTTTTTGCACGTCCATGAAACTCCGCTGTAAAATGACGACCTGACACTTGGAAACGCCCCGGCTTGTAAAACCAACGAAAAACCCCACCGTGACTGCACCACCCCCATCAAATCGCCCACCGATAACTCGCATACCTCCCCGCCGTCTCACTCTTCCTCACAATCTTGACCACCTGCCCCCTCCTCAACCCCAAATACTTCGCCACCGGATCCCCCGTCTGGATCCTCGGCAACTGACTCTCCTTCAACCGATACCTCTCCAACAACGCCCTCTTCTCCTCGGGACTCAACAACACATGCCGCGGCACCAACTCGTGGCGCGTAATATTAACTAACAAATCCGACTCCTGGAAAAACTCGATGACGCTCGGCAGCGCCGCGGGGGCTAGTTTCGCTGCCGACGCTGTTACTGCTGCTTGCGTCACCAGGATCCCCGTGTGGAAGTGGTTGTCGGCGACTAGGTGCACAAAGGTGCGCATTTGCTTGATCCCGATGGAGGGGTCGGAGGAGAATTCGACCCAGATGGTGCCGATTGCGGGGGGTTTGGGGGCGGCGTCGCCGGTGGGGGGGGGGAGGGGCGTGTATTTTGTGAGCATTTGCGTGGTGGGGCGGGCGGAGAAGTTCATTTTTTTGCGGCTGGGGAGGCTGGAGGTCAGTATTTAGGTTTTGGGGGGTCGAGGGAGTGGTGGGGGGTGGGTGAGAGGGAGAGAGGGTTACTCGGGGTGACCGGTGGAGTCGGCGTATTGCGCGCGGAAGTCGTCGAGCGAGATGCGGACTTCTTCTTCCGCGAGTTCGTAGCCCTGGTAGGGAGCGTCGTTAGCAGTGTGAGCGAGTGTCTGGAGAGTGATTGCGTGAGTGAGACGGGGAGGCCGTACCCTATCTTGGCACATTTCGTGGACCGTTCGCCATGCGCGCCATAGTCGGATGAGCTCGCGCTCGGCGTCGGCGGCGTCTTTGGCGGCTTGTTGGTCTGAGGAGGACATGATGTGTGCTGCCGAGCTTCGCTGTGGACGTGTGGTGAGTGTGAGGCCTTTCTGATTTATAGAAAGTGACAAGTCGACGGACAACCTTTAGCTGATTGATTGATTGATTGATTGATTCATAGGTGACCAAGGCTGCCTAGGCTGCCAATACCACGTCAAAAGTCTTCGCGAATGGCCTGTTTACCACCAAAACTCATTACTATCAGTGCTATAGAACTCAGAACTCTAGGCAGTTAAAAATTCTGAGACTTCAGAATTTAAGAGACTTTTATAGGATCTGTGAGTGCATATAAATTTTATGTATGAATAATAAGTAGAATGTTGAGTAGTATAGCTGAATTGCT